>Ga0302324_100008158_pt1 | contig 22131 bp, 14 predicted proteins | sample Palsa_T0_1_FD_201949 | JGI IMG/M metagenome (GOLD analysis project Ga0302324, IMG submission 201949) | Peat permafrost microbial communities from Stordalen Mire near Abisko, Sweden - Palsa_T0_1 | ecosystem: Environmental > Terrestrial > Soil > Palsa > Peat permafrost | place: Sweden: Abisko...
CATCTTCATCGTCTGCGCGACCGGCAAGGCGCCGGCGGAAATCTTGAAGATCTTGCGGCGCCGACTCGAGAACGACGAACAGGCCGAACTTCAGGAAGCCGCGGACGAGCAGCGGCAGATCACCCAAATTCGTCTGAGAAAGTGGCTTCAAGGATAAAGATGGCGCGCATTTCGACCCACGTTCTCGACATTACTCACGGGCAGCCGGCGAACGACGTTCGGGTGCGTTTGGAGCGACAAGATGCAGCCGGCACCTGGTCGCTATTGGCATCGGCACGGACCGATCAGGAGGGTCGATGCACTCAGTTGCTGCCTGAGAACCAAGCGCTGACTCCAGGCCTTTATCGTCTAGGCTTCGAGACCGCGACCTATTTTGCGGCGCGCAACCTCGACGGCCTGTATCCGTTGGTGGAGATCACTTTCGAGGTTCGAGAGGGCGAACGGCACCTTCACATCCCGCTCCTGCTCAGCCCGAACGGCTATACCACGTATCGAGGAAGCTGAAGCATGATCGCAGTGGCGGAAAACAAGTATGGGAAGTCGCGCATCCGTCTGGTCCGCGTAAAGCGCAAGGCCGGTTGGCATGAGCTCCGCGAGTGGACCGTGGAGGTCCTGCTGGAGGGAGATTTTGATGCGTGTTTTGTAGAAGGGGACAACAGCAAAATTCTCCCCACGGACACGATGAAAAACACGGTCTATTCCCTGGCGCGAAATTTCGCTGCCGAATGCATGGAGGAGTTCGCCAAGGAAATGGTTGACTTTTTACTTCGCCGCAATCCCCAGGTGTCAGGCGCGGAGGTTTCCATATCGGAGAAAGCGTGGGAGCATCTTCAAAATGGAGGCAAAGTTCATCCCACAACATTTGTTCAGGCGAGTGGCGAAATCCAGACGACCAAAGCGACGCGAACTCAGGCGAGCGACTTTGTCGTGAGTGCGGGATTCGAAAACCTGGTCCTCATGAAGACATCGGGATCCTCGTTTGAGGGCTACGTTCAGGATTCGCTGACCACACTGCCTCCGGCAAAAGATCGATTGCTGGGCACGGCTGTGCGCGCCAGTTGGAACTACACGCGAGCCGAGGTAGCGTTCAGTTCCTTGCGCGCGAAAGTCCGCGAAATTCTGCTCGCTCAGTTTGCCGAACACGATAGCAAGTCCGTACAGCACACGCTGTACGCCATGGGGAAAGCGGTGTTAGCAAACGTAGCGGAGATCGAGGATATAGAACTAGCCATGCCCAACAAGCATTGCCTGCTGGTCGATCTTTCGCGCTTCGGACAGGACAATCCGAACGAAATATTTGTGCCGGTTGACGAACCGCACGGCAACATCCAGGCGCGCCTTCGCCGCCGCGCGTGAAACACCGGATGGTTCGACGAAGGATCGTTCCACGAAATATGGTTCGACGAAATATTGTTCGGCGGAACATTGTTCATTGAAGCATTGTTCAGCGGACATTGCGCGCGACCGAATATGCACGACAGCCAAACCTTAGCCCGCGAGGTCATCGCACGTTGCCAGACTCTGGCCCGGTTCAGCGAAGACGCTGGCGGCCTCCGCCGCACGTTTTTGTCCCCGCCCATGCGCGATTGCCATCGCGCGATTGCCGGATGGGTTGCGCCGCTTGGAGCAACGGCAAGCGTGGATGCGGTCGGGAATCTGCGCGTCGTGTATCCGGCCGCAGAAGTCGAAACTCCTGCGCCGCGCTTGCTCATCGGCTCGCATCTGGATACGGTTCCGAATGCTGGACCCTACGATGGCGTTCTCGGAGTCGTTCTCGCCATCGCACTTCTTAGCGCTTGCAACGGCCGAAGGCTTCCTTTCGCAATCGAGGTCATCGGATTCTCAGAAGAGGAAGGCATTCGCTTCGGCACGCCGTTTATCGGCAGCCGAGCACTCATCGGCAGGCTGGATGAAGAATTGCTGAAACGCGAGGATGCGCAAGGAATTTCGATAGGTCAGGCGATTGAGAGGTTTGGGCTGAATCCGGCAGAGATTGGGCACGGTGCTCTGCAAGACGAAGCTCTCGGCTACCTGGAGTTCCACATTGAGCAAGGGCCGGTGCTCGAAAATGTCGGTCGGCCGCTCGGGGTCGTGGAAGCGATCGCTGGCCAAAGCCGCCTGGAGTTCACGTTCCTCGGCCATGCCAATCATGCGGGCACGACCCCGATGAATCTGCGCCACGATGCTCTGGCCGCGGGCGCCGAGTGGATCAGCGCGGTCGAGCGTCGGGCGCAAGATACTGCCGGATTGGTAGCCACGGTGGGTGCGATCGAAGCCCGACCCGGCGCGGTCAATGTCATTGCCGCGGAGACACGATTGAGTCTCGACGTTCGTCATCAGCATGACGAAGCGCGAAACGCGGCGGTCGGTTATTTTATTCGAGAGGCGGACGAAATCGCTCGGCGTCGTGGGTTAGGTCTGCGATCAAACGTGCTGATGGATCAGCGCGCCGTGCCGATGGATCCGTTCCTCACGCGTGAAGTAGAACAAGCGGTCGCGAGCGCGGGCTGCGAGCCCTACCGCATGACGAGCGGCGCTGGCCACGACGCCATGATATTGGCGGAGAAACTTAGGTCGGCAATGATTTTTCTGCGTACGCCCGGTGGCATCAGCCACGATCCGGCAGAATCGGTAGAAGTCGGGGATGTGGCGAAGGCAATCGAGTGCGGATCGCACCTTCTTGAGCAGCTGGCTTCCTCCAATGAATTTCGAAGAGAGACACAACATGCATAATCTCGGCAATACACGAAGCTCCCATCAGGCGAATCATCTTCTGCTGACACCCGACACATTTGTGCACACCACGCTTCCGGGTATGAGAGGTTGCACCGCGATTGTGCACGCAGGGCCGGCATTGGGCGCGCGGTTTACCGAGTACACGGCGGAATTTGAGGCTGCCGGAGAAATGGTCGACACGCGGGCGCAGCGCTTCATTTTTGTCGTGGAAGGCAAGATCAAACTGGAGACGCCGGATCGACAATTCAAGCTCGGTCCGCGCGGTTTTGCCTATGCCCCGGAAGCTTTGACACACCGCATCACGGCGGCGCAGAAGAGCCGCGTCGTGGTGATTGAAAAATCGTATGAATTTTTGGCAGGTTCCGCACCACCGCATTTAATTGTTTCGCACGAGGACAAAGTCAGCTCGCAGCCCCTCGGAGATGATCTCGCTTTGCAGGTCAAATGTCTTTTGCCGGACGAGATGAGCTTCGATTTTGCAGTCAATACCATGGTCTACCAGCCCGGTGCTGCGCTGAGCATGGTTGAGATGCATGTGATGGAGCACGGACTCATCATGCTCGAAGGCGGAGGGATCTATCGGCTGGGAGATTGCTGGTATCCGGTCACGGCCGGGGACTTTATCTGGATGGCCCCTTGGTGTCCGCAGTGGTTCGGAGCGATCGGAAAAGTCCCCGCCAAGTATCTCATCTACAAGGATTCGAACCGGCATCCGCTCGCAGGGCGCACATGAAGATCGAAGTCGACGGGGACCGCCTGATCTCTGAGATTGAAGCGCTCGCCTCGATCTCCGATGCCGAAGCGCCTGCGGTAACCAGAATGGTTTTCACTCCCACCGACCTGAAGGCCCGTGCCTGGCTAAAAGCGCGGTGCGAAGAAGCCGGTCTTTCGGTATGGCAAGATCCAATTGGAAACACCTTTGTGCGCTGGATCGGCTCCGATCCCGCGCTGCCGGCAGTTGGCACCGGCTCCCACATCGATGCGATTCCGAACGCCGGAAAGTACGACGGCGTGGTCGGAGTTCTCGGAGGTCTCGAAGCGATTCGAGCGTTACAGCGCGGCGGGTTCCGCCCCAGGCATTCCATCGAATTGCTGGTGTTTACTTCGGAGGAGCCCACGCGTTTTGGGATTGGATGTCTCGGGAGCCGCATGCTTTCGGGGAGTCTTTCGGCCGATGCCGCGCGGCATTTGAAGGACCCAGAGGGTGCGTTGCTCGAACGAGTTCGCGAAAGAGCGGGTCTGCAAGGAGAACTCGAAGCAGTCCAGCTGCCGAGCGCCTACTACCAGGCGTTTGTCGAATTGCACATCGAGCAGGGTCCGCTGCTCGAGCGCGAGCGGACTCCGTTGGGCGTGGTGACTAGCATTGCGGCGCCCGCGAGTTCGCAGATCTTGATCGAAGGCTCGGGCGGTCACGCGGGAGCAGTTCTGATGCCATTTCGGCACGATGCGCTCTGCGCTGCCGCGGAATTGATCCTTGCGGTGGAGAACGCCGCGCGAAGCAGCGGAGCGATCGACACAGTGGCTACGGTCGGCATCTGCGAGGTTTTTCCCGGCGCAGTGAACAGCATTCCGAGCCAGATACGCCTGAGCGTCGACATTCGCGACACTGATCTTGAACGACGTGACGGCGTGATGCAGAAGATGGAAAGCGCCGGCAAGGCGATCGCTCAGAAGCGGCAGGTATCGGTGCGCACGGAGTTAGTGAACGCCGATGCGCCGGCCGTTTGCTCGCCCCTGGTGGTCGAGGCCCTTGCTGCGTCCTGCCGAAAACACAATCTAAATTTTCTCTCCATGGTGAGTCGCGCCTATCATGATTCGCTCTTCATGTCTCGGATCGCTCCGACTGCCATGTTGTTTATCCCTTGCCGCAACGGATACAGCCACCGTCCCGACGAATATGCATCCCCGGAAGACATCGCCCGCGGAACGCTGGTGCTCGCAGAAACACTGGCGGCACTCGCCCGGTAATCGGGGCGCTCGGGAATCAGCGGGAATGGTCATCCGACAGGCCAAAGGGATCGGAGCGCGAGATCATACCGCCTTTCGATTTGGATTCTCTCTCCGGAGCGGGCGCGAGCCGTAATGTACAATCCCACCCCAATAGAACTTGAGGAAATCGCTGCGCATGACCACATCCGTAACAGAGGATTCGCTGACCACGGACTACGGTTTGCGTCGCGAGATTCTCTCTCCGCTCGAAACCTTGGCCCAGTCCGTCTCCACCGTGGCTCCCACGACTTCGCCTGCGGCCACGATCCCCCTGGTTTGCGCCCTCGCCGGGAATGGAACTTGGCTGGCCTATGCGCTTGCGACCGTGGCCGTCCTGCTGGTTGCATTCTGCATTGGCCGTTATGCGCGTTATTCCGCATCGCCCGGTTCGTTGTACACCTACGCTTCGATGACCCTGCCTCCATGGCTGAGCGCGACCGTTGCCTGGAGCCTGTTGCTTGCCTATGTGGCGACGGGATCGAGCGTCATTGGCGGCTTCTACCACTACGCGAATTTGCTGCTGCGCGATGCCACGGGCCATGGTTACTCGGCGGTTTTACTGGCCACGCTGGTGACTGGCGTCTCGATTTGGATTGCGTATCGTGACGTAAAGATCTCGGCCCGTCTCATGCTCTGGATCGAGGCCGCATCCGTTGCGGTGATTGTAATCGTGGTCGCGCTCCTTTTGGCACACCATGGCTGGCGCTGGGATCGGGCGCAAGTCCACCTCCACGCGATGACCGGCAGCGGGTTGCGACTGGGACTGGTCCTTGCTCTATTTAGCTTCGTTGGATTCGAGAGTTCGACGACCTTAGGATCCGAGGCACGCAACCCACTGAAGACCATTCCGCGCGCGGTTGTTCAAAGCGCCATTCTCGCGGGAGCTTTCTTCACCGTGTGCTCTTACGCGGAGGTTTTGGGATTCCACACGGCCGGAGAGGATTTGGGCACAAGCCAGGATCCGATGCATGTGGTCGCCCGAGTTAGCGGCGCCCCGGTGCTCGGTCTGCTGATCGACATCGGTGCACTCGTGAGCTTATTCGCTTGTACCTTAGCCTGCATTACGGCGGCTGCGCGCGTATTGTTGCTCATGGCGCACCATGGACTCGCCCACGACTCGCTTCGTAACACGCACGCCAAGAATCAGACGCCCAGTCGAGCGGTCGTCATCACCGGTATTGTGGCGCTGCTGCCAACCGCGATATTGGCGGCCCGCGGCGCGAGCGGTCTCGATGTCTACGGTTGGCTGGGTTCGCTTGCGACCTATGGTTTCATTGTGGTGTATGGATTGGTTTCGATCGCGCTGCCTCGCTACCTGCGCAACCACGGCGTCTTTCGGCCCGGAGCGCAGATCGTACCATGGCTGGCCGGCGCTGCCATGCTATTCGCACTGGTCGGGAATCTATACCCGATGCCCGCAGGACCGTACGGCAAGCTACCCCTGGTCTACCTAGCTTATTTAAGCGCAGGACTGCTGTGGTTCGCGTTTCGGAGGCGCCGCCAGGGGACGCCGCAGGCGGAGCGCTAGAGCCCAAGAGCCGCGCCCAGAATCCTGCCAGAGTTGGCGACTCGATAAAAATATCGAATCGGTGGGAAAGAAATTTTCACTACCCGGAATGCTTTCTTTCCGCCCCCGACTCGCGTACATTCGCTCCATCGTTTTTCGTGCAGATGCGAGCAAACCTGCCTTGCCGCGAACGTCGTTTCCACAACACGTTGCCTGGAACGACGGCTCGCGGCCGCCCTGCACCGGTGTATCCAAGACTCTGACGAGGTCATTGATGCAGATGCCGGCGTTGAATCGAAAGAAGAAAAAGAGAATTGGATTGGCTGTTGTCCTCGCGGCGTCCACTCTGTGGATGCCGTTTGCTTTTGCGCCCTACGCTCGTGCGCAGCAGACGCTCGGCGGCATCACCGGCTCGGTCGCAGACAAAAGCGGCGCCATGTTGGCGGAAGCGGTTGTGACCATCGTCGGGGACCAGACGAAACTCACACGCACCCAGAACACCAACGCAAATGGCATCTACGACTTCGTCAACCTGCCCATCGGGACCTATACGCTCACCTTCACGCACGACGGTTTCGAGACCCAGAAGATTCCCTCGATCACGGTTCAGGCGGATCGCACCGCAACCGTCAACGTGTCGCTCGCGGTCGGCAAGGTAGGAACGGTCGTCGAGGTTCAGGCGGATCCGTTAATGAACGCCGTCGACACCACGAATGGATACATCCTTGAACAAAACCAGATCGCATCCGTGCCCTTGCCCACGGGCAGCTTCACCGGGCTCGCGATTCTTTCCCCCGGAGTGAACGCAGAACTTTCGAGCGGAACCGGCGCCAACAACGGTTTGGGCAACCAGCCCATCTGGGCCAATGGGCAGCGCGATACCAGCAATACTTTCTTGCTCAATGGCGTCGATGCCAGCAACCTGTTTAACGGCAAGACCACAAGCTCGGTCGGTTCCGCGCGCATCGTGAACAATACCGGCGTCGCCAACGCCTCCAACACGACCGCGGAAATCGTTCAGACCTCAGCGTCGCCCTATCTGTCGATCGGCCAAGCCTTGCCCACTCCCGCACCGGAGACGGTTCAGGAATTTCGCGTTAACACCTCGATGTACGATGCGCAACAGGGATCGACCAGTGGTGCGCACATCGACATGAGCACCGCCTCCGGCACCAACGCCATTCACGGCAGCGCTTACGGTCACCGCGGAACCGACTGGCTGAATGCAGCTCCCTTTTTCTACAACCAGGATGGGAATATTCCGAGCAATGAAAAAGTTCCCGAGTTACACCGATACATCGCGGGCGGAACGCTCGGCGGACCGCTCATCAAAGACAAAGTTTTCGGTTTCGTGAGCTATCAGCACACTCACGTTTCCGATCTGGAGATTGGAACCTCACGCACGGCGGTGCCTTTCGGTCTGACCGACGATCGCAGCGCGCAGGCATTGGTGAACGTCGCCAACACCAATTTCCCTTGCGGCGGAACGAACCAGCCGGCTTGTTTGACAACTGCCGATGTCGACTCGGTTGCGTTCAATCTGTTGAACTACAAGTTGCCGAACGGCCAGTACATGATACCGTCGGCGAATCCGTCTTTCACACCCTCTCTCAACTTCCCGGAAAATGCCTTCATCACGCAGCCTGCGTATTTCATAACCGACCAGGCTGTATCCGATCTCGATTACCTGGTAAGCGCGAAAGACACGCTTTCCTTGAAGTATTACTATCAGCATGACCCGACCACGGCGCCGTTCGGGTATTCCTCGGTTCAGGGATTTCCGCAACATTTGGACGCTGGCAGTCAGGTTGCGAGTATTACGAACACGCAAACCCTCACCCCCAACTTCAGCATCACGGAAGTTTTCGGGTTCATTCGCGAAAAGGCCTACAGCACGATTGGACAGGCGTTCACTCCTCAAGCGATGGGCATCAATGCGTTTGGCTCTTCAGTTTTCCCGGGAATTACCATTGTGGACGATCTAGGGAACGACTCGCCGAACAATACAAACTACGTTTTTAATGCTGGGCTGGCGATCGGATCGACGGCAGCTTCGCAGGGCGCCTTCACCGGAGTTTTTCAAAACCGCTGGATGCCTTCGGTCAACGCGACCTGGATCCGCGGGAAACACACGATTACGTTCGGCGGGAACTACTCCTACACCCAGCTGAATGCGCGCGATCAAAGAACGAACTCGGGGATCATCGGCTTCACCAATTTCGCCAATTTCCTGGAGGGTACACCGATCACCTATACCGCGGATGGATTCGTGGCCACACAATTCTTGCAGGGCGACGCCAACCGCTACTACCGCTCGAACGAAAACGGCACCTACCTGGAGGATAAGTTCCAAATCCGGCCAAACCTCAGCATCAGCGGCGGCCTGCGCTTCGATTATCACGGGGGGTTAACCGAAAAATACGGGAAACTCTTCAATTTTGATCCCGCCCTTTACAGCTATGACGCAACATCGGACACGATCACGTCGAACGGATTCATTGTCGCGGGCAACAATCCCCTGTTTCCAAGTAAAGGCGTCAGCGATTCGACCCTAACCGGGCGCCAATGGGGTGTCGCACCGCGCATTGGAGTGGCATGGAGCCCCAAGAGGTTCAACGACAAGATCGTGGTGCGCGCGGGTTGGGGAATGTACTACGATCGCGGAGAACTTTTCACCTACTTATCGCCAGGTTTCGCCTCCGGCCTGATTGCGGGCGGTCCGTTCGGAGTGAACCAGAGTCCGCCCTGGGTGAATTCGACGGCTTGCAGTCAATACGCATACACATTATGCACCTTCGAAAACCCCTGGGGAGCTACGCTCAATACGCCTCCCAGCGGCAATCCCCAGAATCTGTTTCTGCCGAATGCAGGGGACATCGAAACCGGGATACCGCTTTTCTCATTCGCCGATTACAACCGCGCCAATAAGCTCCCCTACGCTCTCAACGAGACGCTCAACATTCAATGGCAGCCGCGTCACGACCTGGCCATTGAGATCGGTTACGTAGGCAATGTCGGCCGCCATGAAATCGTTCCCCTTCCTTTCAATCAGGCCCGGATTGCCTCGCCCTCCAATCCCATCCTAAAGGGTACGCAGTTTGAGCAAGATCATACCTATGGCTATTCGATTGTCACTCAGCCAAACAGCTTCACACCCGCGACGCTTCCGATCAGTAACCTCCCGGATAGCGGTACGCCCTACCTGCAAACCTTCGAAGGCGGGAACGTCGACCTCCGGGTTCCCTACATCGGCTATTCCGCCGAATCGGAATCCTATACGGCGGCGGGCGTCTCCGCTTACAACGCGCTGCAGACTCACCTTGAAAAGCGAATGAGTCACGGCTTCCAGGTTGGCTTCTCCTACACCTACTCGCATGCGACCGACGAACAAAGCGCGATGGGCCTGTTTTACAACGGCAACAATCCTCAGAATCTGCGCTCCGGATACGGACTGTCCGATTACGACCGCAAACACGTGATCAATTTCACCTACCTGTACGAACTGCCGAAGTTTTTCTCGCAATCTTCATTCAAGGGCAAGGTGGCCGATGGATGGGCCATTTCGGGTTTGACCATCATCCAGAGTGGCCAGCCGTACAGCGTGATCGATTACACGGGTGCGGTTGGCAGCGTATTCTACGGCGTGAACGACGGCATCACGAATCCCGTCGTCCCCCTCTCCGGTTGCACGCCTCAGCAGGCCCTCACCGGGGCCTCGGGAGTGAACCCGGGCGAACCGGCGCTCAATCCCGCATGTTTTGGCCTTCCGTTGCTTGCCGAAGGCGCATTGAACGGCGCCATTCCTTCGAATGACCCCTACGAGACCAACTTCATCAGCCATGGCCAGCGCAATATCTTCCGGCAGCCTTGGCAGAGGCGGGCGGACATCGAGGTCGCGAAGGTGACGCCGATCACAGAGCGGTACTCTCTGAAGTACACCTTCGATGTCTTTAACCTGACGAACACCGCGAGCTTCGATATCCCGATCGAAAACATCACTCAGAACATCAACTTCAACGGCTTTCCTTACGTCGGTCAGCCGGCAACGACGACTCCTTGCGACACTAGCTTTACAGCCTTGTACCAATGCCCAAGTTCGAGTGGCATCGGCATCACCAACAAGACCATCAGCAGCCCACGCCAGATCCAGATGTCTTTGAGCTTCACTTTTTAGTCGAACTGCTCGCGAGACCAGGAACGGCGGCCATCATGGTCGCCGAAACCCGACGCAGAGCCCAGTGCATCACTTTGGTTGCAAATATTGATTCACGCTCGCGGCTGTCTCTCGGCCTTCTGCGATCGCCCACACGACCAAGGACTGGCCGCGCCGCATATCGCCCGCCACGAAAACTCCCGGCACCGATGACATATGGTTCGGATCCGTGGCTACATTTCCGCGCGAATCGAGCTTCACCCCGAGCTGCTCGATCATTCCATTCCGCACCGGTCCAACAAAGCCCATTGCGATCAGCACGAGATCGGCCTCCATCGTGAATTCAGTGCCCGGAATGGGCTCGAACTTTGGCCCTGGGCCGACGCGCACGCCATGCAGTTGCGCGACTCGCCCGTCACTTGCGCCGGTGAATTTTGTGGTCGCGAGGCTCCAGTCACGCACGCCGCCTTCTTCATGCGCGCCTTCGACCCGTAGTTGCATTGGCCAGAGTGGCCAGGGCGTGAGCGGTGAACGCTCCTCTGGAGGCTTCGGCAGGATTTCGAACTGGTGTACGGAGAGAGGTTTTTGCCGGTGGCAGGTGCCGAGGCAATCGGCGCCGGTATCGCCACCTCCGATGATCACGACACGCTTGCCGGTTGCCAAAATTTCTGTTTCTGGCTCAATGGGGTCGCCCAAATTGCGGCGGTTCTGCTGCGGCAGATACTCCATCGCGAAATGGATCCCGCTCAGTTCGCGTCCCGGGACATTCAGGTCGCGCGGCCACTCCGCTCCGCCCGCGAGGACGATGGCATCGAACTCGCGCCGCAAATCTTCGACCGCGACAGTTTTGCCAACCTCCGCGCGGGTAACAAACTTCACCCCCTCAGCGGACATCTGCCCGAGGCGACGATCGATGATGTGCTTTTCCAATTTGAATTCCGGGATGCCGTAGCGCAGCAGACCACCGATGCGGTCCGATTTTTCGTAGACCGTGATGGAGTGTCCAGCGCGGCATAACTGCTGGGCCGCGGCCAATCCCGCCGGGCCCGAGCCCACCACGGCAACCTTTTTTCCGGTGCGGATTTTGGAGGGATCGGGACGAATCCAGCCCTCGTCAAATCCCCGCTCCACGATGTTTTTCTCGATCTGCTTGATCGTGACCGGAGGCTGATTGATTCCGAGCACACACGACGCCTCGCACGGGGCTGGACAAATGCGGCCGGTAAATTCGGGGAAGTTATTGGTCGCGTGCAGTTGGCGAAGCGCCTCTTTCCAACGCCCGTGATAAACCAGATCGTTCCAATCGGGAATGAGGTTGTTGACGGGGCATCCGGTCTGGCAGAAGGGCACGCCGCAGTCCATGCAGCGCGCGCCCTGAGTGCGCAGCTTCTGTTCGGGAAAATCGAGATAGATCTCGAACCAATCGTTGACGCGCTGAGTAACCGGACGGCGCGGGGCGAGCTCGCGGGCGTATTCCAAAAATCCCGTGTCCTTACCCATATTGCACCTGTTCGGCCGCGTTGACGGGCCCCAGCGGCGGACCCGGGATATAGGGCTGGCGTCTGCGGCCGATGCCGAGCGCTCGCTTGTGTTCATGGGGAAAAACCTTGATAAACCGCGACAACGCTTCCGACCAGTTCTCGAGAATCCATGCTGCGCGCGGGCTCGCGGTTAGCTCGAAATGCCGTGTCAGAAGATCCCGTATGAGTTTCGATTCATCGAGCTTCGCTTCGACCCGTTGGGCCTCCTGCGGTGCGAGAACGGGCTCGAGGTCAACCGAGTCCAGATTGCAGCGCTTTTCGGTGAAGTCGCCGCGCTCGTCGAAAATGTAGGCCACGCCGCCGCTCATGCCGGCGGCGAAGTTTCTTCCGCAGGCTCCAAGCACCAGGACCAAGCCCTTGGTCATGTACTCGCAGCCGTGGTCGCCGACCCCCTCGACCACTGCGGTCGCTCCCGAATTGCGAACCGCAAAGCGTTCGCCCGCGACTCCGTTGAAAAAAGCCTCGCCACCTGTGGCGCCGTAGAGAGCAACATTGCCGATCAGAATATTTTTCTCCGGCGCGAACCTTGACCGCCGCGGCGGATACACGATCAATCGTCCTCCGGAGAGACCCTTGCCCACGTAATCGTTGGCCTCGCCTTCGAGCGTCAGGGTGACCCCGCTGGCCAAAAACGTTCCCAGACTCTGCCCGGCCGATCCGTCGAGGTGAATCCGGATCGTATCGTCGGGCAGGCCCGCGGATCCGTAACGGCGCGCGATCGCCCCGCTCAGCATGGTTCCTACGGAGCGATGAACATTCCGCACCGGCAGTTTGATCTCAGCAGGCGCCAAAGATTCGAGCGCAGCCCGCGATTGAGCGAGAAGTTGATGATCGAGCGCCTGCTCTAAGCCATGGTCCTGCGCCTGGACGCAGCGGCGTGCTACGCGCGATGGCACCGGCGGATTGTACAGAATGGCGGACAAATCCAGGCCGCGACCCTTCCAGTGATCCACCGCGGGTTGCATTTCGAGCATGTCGACGCGGCCGACCATTTCGTCCACGCGGCGGAACCCGAGTTCCGACATGTAATGCCGCACTTGCTCTGCCAGAAAGAAGAAAAAGTTAATGACGTGTTCCGGTTGCCCCTGGAAACGCTTGCGCAGCACGGGATCTTGCGTGGCGATGCCGACCGAACAGGTGTTGAGATGGCACTTGCGCATCATGACACAGCCCATCGCAATCAGCGGCGTGGTGGCGAAACCGAACTCCTCGGCCCCGAGCAGCGCGGCGACCACGACATCGCGGCCAGTCTGCAGCTTGCCGTCGGTTTGCACACGGATTCGGCCGCGCAGATCGTTCAACAAAAGCACCTGTTGCGTCTCTGCTAACCCAAGTTCCCAGGGAATGCCCGCGTGCCGGATTGAACTCAGAGGGGAAGCTCCCGTACCTCCGCTATCTCCGCTGATCAGGACAACATCCGCGTGTGCTTTGGCAACTCCGGCCGCCACCGTACCCACCCCAACCTCCGCCACTAACTTCACGGCGATGCGAGCTTGCGGATTCACATTCTTCAAGTCGTAGATCAGTTGCGCGAGGTCTTCGATCGAGTAAATATCATGGTGCGGCGGCGGCGAGATCAGACCCACACCGGGAACGGAATGCCGCAGGCGTGCAATGACTTCATCCACTTTGTGCCCGGGAAGTTGTCCGCCTTCGCCGGGCTTTGCGCCCTGCGCCATCTTGATCTGTAACTCGTCGGCATTGATCAGGTAATTCGCGGTGACTCCAAAGCGCGCGGACGCGACCTGCTTTACCGCGCTCCTGCGCAGGTCTCCGTTCGCGTCCGGCTTGAAACGCTCCTCATCTTCACCACCTTCGCCGGTATTCGACTTGCCTCCGATGCGATTCATGGCAATGGCGAGGGTCTCGTGCGCTTCTTTGCTGATCGACCCGAATGACATCGCTCCGGTGGTAAAGCGCTTCACAATTTCCCTGGCGGGTTCGACTTCTTCGAGCAGAACTGGCACGGCGCCCTTCTTCAGTTTCATCAAACTGCGCAGCGTAGCCATGTTTCTGCTTTGCTGGTCGATGAGATCTGTGTATTCCTGAAAGGTCTGGGAGCTTTCCTCCCGCACCGCCTGTTGCAGTTTGCTGATGGTCAGCGGGTTCACCAGGTGATACTCGCCATTGACGCGCTGGTGGTAAGTTCCGCCCACCGCCAGTTCTGTCTCCGACTCGGTCAAGGGGCCGAAGGCGTGCTCGTGCTTCATCTGCGCTTCGCGGGCGAGCACCGGGAGCCCGACTCCCGCTAAACGCGACGCCGTGCCCGCGAAATAAGAATCGACCAGTTCCTTACTCAGCCCGATCGCTTCGAAAACCTGCGCTCCCTGATAACTCTGTAACGTCGAAATACCCATCTTGGCGAAGGTCTTCAGCAAACCTTTGGTTACCGACTTGACGAAGTGCTTCACGGCAAGTTCGGGAGTGATTCCCTCCGGCAGGTCTCCGCGCCGCGCCAGGTTCTCGACGCTTTCCATCGCTAGATAAGGATTGATGGCGCTTGCCCCGTAGCCGCTGAGCAAGGCAAAGTGCATCACCTCGCGGGGTTCGCCCGATTCCGTAATGAGGGCGACCTGGGTTCTGGTCTCCTCCTGAACCAGCAGGTTATGCACCGCCGCCAGCGCCAGCAGGCTGGGAATGGGAGCGTAATCTTTGTTTACACCGCGATCGGAGAGAATCAGCAGCGTGTATCCGGCTTTTCCCGCGAGCGACGCTCGCTGGCACAATTCGTCGAGCGCGCGCTTCAGTCCCGCTTCTCCTTCGCCGGCGCGGAACAGCGCCGGCAGTGTGATGGCCAGCAGGTCTCCGGTCGAGACGCGGCGCAACTTCTCCAGCTCGACGTTGGTCAGAAGCGGATGGGCCAGCTTCAGCATGTGACAGTTCTCGGGTTCTTCCGAGAGAATATTGCGCTCGCTTCCGATGTAGCTGATGAGCGACATCACGATCTCCTCGCGGATCGAGTCAATGGGAGGATTCGTGACCTGCGCGAAGAGCTGCTTGAAGTAGTTGAACAGGGACTGCGGCCGGTCCGAGAGACAAGCGAGCGGCGTATCCGTGCCCATCGAGCCAACCGGTTCCTCGCCCTTCGAAGCCATGGGGTTGAGGATCATGCGCAGGTCTTCATCGCTGTAGCCAAATGCGCGCTGCCGGCGAAGCAGAGTTTCCGCATCCGGGTGGTGCATGCGCGTGGGTGCCGGCAACTGATCGATCGTGATCTGATTGTCCTTGAGCCATTGCGCGTAGGGCTGTCGCGAGGCTAGCCGGTGTTTGATTTCTTTGTCAGGGACGATCCGGCCCTCTAAGGTATCCACCAGAAACATTTTTCCCGGCTGCAAGCGGCCTTTCATCTTCACTTGTTCCGGCTCGATGTCGAGCACGCCGGCTTCGGAGGCCATGATGACGTGATCGTCGTGCGTAACCACGTATCGCCCCGGGCGTAAACCGTTCCGGTCGAGCATCGCGCCGATAACTTTTCCATCGGTGAATGCGATGGCCGCCGGCCCATCCCACGGTTCCATCAGGCATGCGTGATATTCGTAAAATGCACGCTTCTCCGGCTTCATGTGAGGATTGCCCGCCCATGCTTCCGGAATCAGCATGGCCATCGCGTGCGGAAGACTGCGCCCCGCTTGCAATAGGAGTTCGACGGCGTTATCGAAGTTCGCGGAGTCGCTCCCGTCCGGCGCAATGATGGGAAACAGCTTCTTCACATCCTCGCCAAACAATGGAGACCCGAGCAGCGACTGGCGCGCATGCATCCAGTTGACGTTGCCCTTGAGCGTGTTGATCTCGCCGTTGTGTGCGATGTAGCGATAGGGATGGGCCCGCTGCCAGCTCGGAAATGTGTTGGTGGAAAATCGTTGATGCACCATGCACAACGCGCTGCTCACATCCGGATCGGAAAGCTCGCGGTAGAAATTGGCGATCTGCGGGGCGAGCAGCAGACCTTTATACACAATGGTGCGGCAGGAGAGTGAAGGAATGTGAAATGTCTCCGCATCCTCGATGCCGGACACCGCCATCTCGTTCTCGGCACGCTTGCGCACGATGTAAAGTTTCCGCTCGAAGGCGTCTTCGTCGGTGAACGTATTACGCCCTATGAAAATCTGCTGAATGTAAGGCTGCGAAGCCCGGGCCACACGGCCGATCGCGGACGCGAAAACCGGCGTATCGCGCCAGCCGAGTACCGTCAACCCCTCCTCGCGCACAACCCGCTCCAAAATTCCTTCGCATTGCAAGCGCTGATGTTTCTCCACCGGCAAGAATGTCATTCCTACGCCATAAGCGCCGGGCACAGGCAGTTCGAACCCTAACTTGCCGCACTCTCGCGCAAAGAACTGGTGTGGAATCTGCAGGAGAACCCCGGCGCCATCGCCGGTCTCGGGATCGCATCCGCAGGCGCCACGGTGCGTCAGGTTGAGCAGGACCTGGATTCCCTTGCTTACGATCTCGTGACTTTTCTGGCCGCGGATGCTGGCCACGAATCCAATCCCGCAGGCCTCGTGCTCTTGCGCAGGATGGTACAGACCCTGTGCCTTCGGAGCACCACTCGTCTTTTTCAGACGCGTCATCATGGGCATTCTTGCGGCATACTGGGCCGCTTCCTCATCCACTTGTTCTTGAGTCGGGACTGTGTCCGCAAAGGCTACCCGGGCGTGGCGCACTTCAGCTCAGGAACACAACTCCAAGTTCTTAGTTACCGCCAGGCGAACCGCAAAGTACAATTCAGAATTTCGATGCAAGATATCCAAATTTCAAGACTTCGTGGTTCGAGTATAAGTCGGGTCGGTTTTCCGCAAGACCCCGGCGTTTGCCATACTCGGTGAATAGGGGATTTTGCCCTTTGCGGTCTGCCATCAATACCCCCCTTGAGCAAAATGACCAGGCGATAGGAAGTTCCGAGACTCGCCCTGTGATTCGCAGATCAGTACGATGCGGAGAATCTGGACTCCGGGCTCGCAAGCGAAGATCTCATTTCCCTTACCGCGCACATGGTGGCTCCGAGATGGACTCACGGCCTGACCGGGCCCGCGAGGCGCATCGGGTCTTGGATCGAAATTGCGGAATATTTTCGCCTGGGCGATCAGGAAACTTGGTACGAGTACGAGGACGAGGACGAATGATAAGAAAGTCCGACCGAACGACCTGGCGCGCCCTTCTTCACAATGCAACCTCGGCACCGAAAGGCAGGGGAAAAGCTCCTATCTCATCGCTCCTATTTCAATCCCAGATCGGTCAGAATCTTCGGATGTTCTTCGGCGGTCGCCAGAAATTCGTGGCAGGCCGAACAATCATTGGTGATCGTCTGACCATCTGCGCTGGTATGGCTACCATCGTGGCAGCGGAAACACCCTGGAGAATCGTTGTGCCCCACATTATTGGGGTGCGTGCCCCAGGTGACGCGCATTTCTGGAAAAATGTTACGGAAGTAGATGGCGGCTACTTCATCAGCTGCCTGCTGCACCAAGGCCCGCCGTGTCTGGTAAAGGTCCGGGTAGTTTGTGCGATAAAACTTATCGAGCTCGCCAAGGATGGCCTGTTTGGCGAAATCGCGAGCCGGATAATCCACTTTCAGAACTTCAACCGCCTTCTTCTTGATGTAGGGCAGTTCCGGGCTGATCGTGCCAACCGACATGGCTTTGTCCACAGCGTTTTCCGACAGATCAAAGGCATGCGCCGGACGGTTGTGGCAATCGATACAATCCATCAGCCGATGTTCACCAGCGTCTAGTTGCTTCTGGGTTGGCTTCGCATCGGTTGAGATGAATTCCGTGGTTTTCCCGGTCTCGTCCGTGTAATACACAACCGGAATCATCTGACGTTGGGGATCCGTAGCGATGTATCGGATCCGCGTGCGATCCGCCAGATGGCGTCCGTGGATTCCGACCGAACCCTGCCATGTTCGCCCCCCGACCTTCAGCAGGAACACATCGGTCTGGGGCGTATTTGTTTCGTCGTCCTTGTAGCTGGTATTCACACGAAGTTTGTCGCCAGTAAAACGTTGCGGCCAATGACACTGCTCGCAGGTCTCCCGTGCGGGTCGCAGATACTTCACCGGAGAGGGAACAGGCCGCGAATAAGTGTGAAAAGTTACGGCGACTACTTGACGGAGTCCTGAGACCTTGGAGCGCACAAACCACCCAGCCCCCGGACCGATGTGGCACTCGACGCAATCGACGTTGGCATGCGGCGAGTTCTGATAGGCCGTGTATTCGGGCGCCATCACAGTGTGGCAAGTGGCACCACAGAAGTTGGTTGTATCCATATACTGGACGCCGCGATAGGATGCGGTGCCCAGAATCAAGAGATTGAGCACAGTTGCAAATGCCACCCACTCTAACGTCTGCCGCACCACGGGCAAGCGCAGGTCGACGGCCGGAAAATCGTCCGGCAGCGTTCTGCTCGCGTGTAGTTTCCGCCGCCTGATCCAGATGCCGAGCGGAATTAAAAACAAGCCCAGTAGGAAAATGGCCGGGAGGATCAAATAGACCAATAGGCCGACGTAGGGATGGGGCGGACCCGGCAGAAAGACGTCATAGAACCAGAAGGCGATGGTGGTGAGCGCTGCACTGGTGGCGATCACGGTCCCAGTAAGCGTGACGGGGTTTTGCCCGAGGAAATAGATCGGCGGAAACCACTGCCGAATGCGTTCTCGCATATTCTAAGTACCGCCACTCCTCTCCGCCGTCCTTCGGTACCTGACGGGCACACTCGATACTTGGACGGCGCGCTTTCCGCCACCTTGGACGTTCTGCTCTGGAGTGATCGCGGACGGAGGACTACTTTTTCAAGCTGCGAATGTAGGCCACCAGTCCTTGAACCTCTCCCGGTTTCAAGGCCGGGTACTTGGGCATCTTGTTTTTACCGTTCGTGATGACATCCGTGAGTTCTGCGTCCGACATTTTCTGCACGTCGGCACTGGTGAAATCCTGCGCACCCATTTTCTTGCCCGCTGCGGACCCGGTACCGTCAGCTCCATGGCAGCCCGCACATTTCGACTTGAACAACGCCGAGGCATCCTGCGCGCTCATTGAGGGAACGGCAAACATTGCCGCCAATGCGCCCAGCAGGGCGAATCCGCGGAAATCGATTCGGTTCATCATAGTTCTTGCTCCATTCCAGCCAGGGATAATTGTTCGGTTCAACTTACTTCCCCCACCACAGCCGAGTCTATTCGCCAGGAGTCGAAAGAAGCAGTGTCCCTCGTCACAGGAAACAGTGACGAAACTGATTGGGCGCTCTCGCATCCCGACGGACCCGTGCAAAAAACTTTCCTGGACTCCTACGCCCCATTCCAGATCGAGATGAAATCAGGGCTGGGAAGCGCCGCGCGTCGTTCGTTAATCCTGCCGGTCGAGGCCGACTGCTGAAGGCGCCTTCCCAGCCCGGTTCGGCAAAGCGCAAATTCTCAGTTCCAGCTCTGCCGCACCTCGTCCGTTCGGCCATTCCCGGCCCGGGAAAGTGCGACACTGCCAGAATTTGCACGTGCGCGATTCGGTTCCTTTCTCGGCTTGGGGAAACGAAGCACTGCTGGAAATTGCACGTGGATAATCTCGTTCTTGACCGCGTACAGTACCAGCTCCGCAATCGAATGAAGTTTGAGCTTGCGCAAGATATTGCTTCGATGGGTTTCTGCCGTCGCCAACGTCATGTTCAAGATCGCGGCGACTTCTTTCGAAGCCTTGCCTTCACTCACGAGCTGCACGACCTCGCGTTCCCGCGGCGATAACTTGGGTACCTTGGCCGCGTTTGGAACAACGCGATGCCGCTTGTAGCCGTCCATAATCAAATCCGACACTCGCGAGCTGAAAATGCTCTTACGCCGTTGCAGTGCCTCCACCGCGGTCGTAAGATCCTCCGCTCCGTCGGACTTAAAAACCCACCCGCGAACTCCCGCTTCCAGGCAGTCTCGGATCACTTGCTCGGAATCCACGGCAGTAAGGATCAGGATTGCCTGGGCGGGATTGTGCTTCAAGATCTGCCGCGCCACGTCCACGCCATTTAGTTGGGGCAGGCAAATGTCCAGAATAAGAAGATCTGGCCTCAATTGCCTGCACTTTTCTACCGCATCCCGCCCGTCGGTGGCTTCTCCACAGACCTCCCAGTTTTCATGAGATCCAAGCAGCGAGGACAAACCGAAACGGAAGATCGGCTGATAGTCAGCCACTAAAATACGAAACCCACCCATAGAACCTCCCCCACAGATTAAGTGCTAAGTTACAAGGCGGGCCGGACGCTGTCTGAGCAGAATTGCTCACCTTCCGCGACTGGCGCCGCAAGGCGAGCATGAAAGAAGCGATTCGAGCGCTTTTTATGGCGGCGCACGACCCGTGGCGCGGAAATCTCGATCGTGCAGAATCTTGAAAGCTGGAAGAAACACCGCGATTTCACTAGACCACATTGCAGAAGGAGGGAGGCGTTGGCGACAAACGGGGAGGTTCGACCCAACGCCTGCCTTCCACCCCTCGCGTTGGGGCTGAGCTAAGGAATAGATGAGTCGTACGAACGAGTCCATCGTGTTGACTGCGTATTTGTCCGGAAGAGTTCCTTTATGTTGTGCTCGTTTCAACGGAAATACCTTTCGTCCATGCTTGGCTTGATACAGCAACAACTAGAAACCCTTACAGGTCGGACAGGATAGACCATTCTCGATTCCGACTTTACCCTCAAATGTAAATAGGACGTAACTTACTTCGTTATGTCAGCCGCAAAGTTGGATTTAACACTTGAAAAAGGGGACCTCTGGTGAACAGAGACTTTGCAACTACGGGCACGATTTCTCTAGGTCAGGATCTAGTCAAGCGAGCCCAGGATGGCGATTCTGACGCGTTCGGCGCTCTGTTTCAGGCGCACAAAGCACGCATCTACTCCGTATGTTTGCGCATGACCAGCAATGCCGCGGAAGCGGAGGATTTTACCCAAGAAGCATTCTTGCAGGTGTTCCGCAAGATCGGGAAGTTTCGTGGGGACTCAGCATTTTCGACATGGCTTCACCGGATTGCGGTCAACACCGTACTAATGCATTTTCGAAAGAAGGAGCTGAACCAGGTTTCGCTCGATGAACCGCACAACCGGGGCGACGGCGCTAAAGTACGACGCGAATATGGAACCAGAGATCGAGATCTGGCGGGCTGCGTCGATCGGATCGCATTGGCGCGCGCCATGCAAAAGCTTCCTCCCGGGTACCGGACAATCTTCTTGCTGCACGAAGTCGAGGGCTATGAGCACCAGGAAATCGCGGAGATGCTCAGTTGCTCTGTGGGCAATTCGAAATCCCAGCTGTACAAAGCCAGACTGCGATTTCGCGAGTTATTGGCATGTTCGGCCGCAGCCCGTTTGGCAATTCGAAAGAGGCAGTCGAGCACCAAAAAACGCGCAAAACCGGAACGTGAGGACTGGAGTCGGCCTAGCAGCCAAGGGGTGGGGATGCCGCCAGCGCCGCTCGTGACCGCATTGAGAGTACAAACTGCGTGACCAGCTAGGATTCCGCAAGTTAGGGCGCTCCAAGATCGTACATCAACATTACGGCCATGCCCGGAGCCAGCCGGGCCATTTTCACTTTTATTCCTTATGGGCGCGCATCGCGCGCCGGCGACCGTATTCACAATCTACTTCCCGACGTTGACAGGATTGCCCGGCACCGATGCGCCCGCCCCGGAGATTCGGGACTTTGTCGATCGATGGGATCACTTCTTACCGAAAGATCTTTCCTACTCGGCCGTTCCGATGTCGGCGCGGTCTGCCGTGATTGGTTTGCAACATCAGCCGGATCGCGCGGCTTCCGGCGTTACGAAGAGTATTTGACAAAGAATCCGTAACGGCAGGGTAAGAGGTCACGTCTTCACTGGCCAATTGGCGCCAGGAGCGGCCAGTTCTGAATTCTCGTGATGTGACCACGGTGCTCCGGCTCAAAAATCGTCTGCCAGCTGTGGGGATTGACACCGATCGGCATCTGGCTGGTCGCGAGTCGTTTCCGATATTTGCCAGCCACGCGGATCGGTGAGCAGGATGGATTGAGGGCTCTGGTCTTCCGGTTCGAAGCGATCGCCGCGGTTCGTGTTCCCTCCATCATCGTTGGAGAGCTCGGAGCGCAAAGTCCAGCCTGCGGACAACGCACGAAGACCTGGAAATAGAGAGCGCCGCCAAAGAGAACGCCAACCTGGAAACAACGGTCCCCGGCCTATGGCCTTTTTGCACCTCTTCAG
>Ga0302324_100008159_pt1 | contig 22130 bp, 18 predicted proteins | sample Palsa_T0_1_FD_201949 | JGI IMG/M metagenome (GOLD analysis project Ga0302324, IMG submission 201949) | Peat permafrost microbial communities from Stordalen Mire near Abisko, Sweden - Palsa_T0_1 | ecosystem: Environmental > Terrestrial > Soil > Palsa > Peat permafrost | place: Sweden: Abisko...
CCCTCCCCCTTCATTTTCCGCATACTAATGAAAACAAACACGTTACATCTTCAGACATCGAAGGAGCCTTCTGATAACAAAGAACTTACGCGCCGCGCGCCGTCGGAAAACCGCCATTTTCCGCCAGAAATACCACAAATCTGTGCTCCACAACGCTGCACTTCGGCCTCCCGCCCTCTGGTCCCTGTCCACCGTCCACTGAAGACGTTCAAGCACCCTTTCAACCGCCGCAGAAAACAAAGAACTTACACTCGCAGAGCTCGAAAATGAAAGGGTTACAGGTGCGAAAATCCACCAGAAACTGGAAAAAACAGAAAACTCCCGGAAAAACCGGGCAACTTCTTCTCGCACTGCTTCTACAACACGCCCGAGAAATGCAAAGAGCGCATTCGACGCCCACCGCCCTCTGTCCTACGCCTCTGTTCCCTGCTCCCCTGACAACTGATCACTGTCCACTGACCACTGACCACTGTGAACTGCGAACTATGAACTGTGAACTGTCTTTCTACCCTTCTTCCGCCTCTCGCAGCTTTGCAATCACGGTGAAGTCTTCCAGCGTCGTCGTGTCGCCCTTGATCTCGCCGTGCGTTGCCAGCTCCCTCAGCAGCCGCCGCATGATCTTGCCCGACCGCGTCTTCGGCAGCGCCTCGGTGAACCGTATATCGTCCGGCCGCGCCAGCGAGCCAATCTCCTTCGACACCCACTTCCGCAGCTCGTCCTTCAGTTGCTCGCTGGGGTAGTTCCCGCTCTCGAGCGAAACAAACGCTGAGATCGCCTGCCCCTTCAGCTCGTCCGGGCGGCCCACCACCGCGGCCTCGGCCACCTTGGGGTGCGCCACCAGCGCACTCTCCACTTCCATCGTGCCCAGCCGGTGCCCGCTCACGTTGATCACGTCGTCCACGCGCCCCATCAGCCAGAAATAGCCATCCGCATCCTGCCGCGCGCCATCCCCGGTAAAGTAGCTGCCCGGCACATCGCTCCAGTACGTCTTCTGGTACCGCTCCGGATCGCCATAAACCGTCCGCGCCATCGACGGCCACGGCTTCCGCACCACCAGCAGCCCGCCGCTCCCCGCCGGAACCGCGTGCCCATCCTTGCTCACCACCTCCGGCTGAATCCCGAAGAACGGCCGCGTCGCCGAACCCGGCTTCGTAGGTACCGCGCCTGGAATCGGCGCAATCAATATCGCCCCCGTCTCCGTCTGCCACCATGTATCGACAATTGGGCAGCGATTGTGCCCAATCTTCTCCCGGTACCACATCCACGCCTCGGGATTAATCGGCTCGCCCACAGTCCCCAGCAGCCGCAGCGAGCTCAGATCGTGCTTCTCCACGTGCTCGTTACCCCATTTGATAAACGCGCGAATCGCCGTCGGCGCGGTGTAGAAAACCGTCACTTTGTGGTCTTCCACAATCTTCCAGAACCGCGAGAAATCAGGAAAGTTCGGCGCGCCCTCATACATCAGCACCGTCGCGCCGTTCTGCAGTGGCCCGTAAACAACATACGAGTGCCCCGTCACCCAGCCGATATCCGCCGTGCACCAGTAGATGTCCTCGTCGCGCAGATCGAACACGTACTTCGAAGTCAAATATGTCTGCACCGCGTACCCACCCGTCGTGTGTACCAGTCCCTTCGGTTTGCCGGTCGTCCCCGACGTATAGAGGATGTACAACGGATCTTCTGCGTCCTGCTCTTCGGCCGCGCACTCCGCCGCAGCCGCATTCACCAGGTCGTGCCACCAGTGGTCGCGCCCCTCCACCATCGTCACCGCCGAGCCCGTCCGCTTGTACACCACCACGTGCTTCACCGTCGGGCAGGCCTTCATTGCCTCGTCCACCGTCTGCTTCAGCTTGATCTCTCCGCCTCGCCGGTAGCTCGAATCCTGAGTCAGCACGGCCACGCACGTCGAGTCGTTCACCCGGTCGGCAATCGCCGTCGCCGCAAACCCGCCGAAAATCACCGAGTGCACCGCGCCGATCCGCGCGCAGGCCAGCAGCGCAATCGCCAGCTCCGGCGTCATGCCCATGTACACCGCCACGCGGTCGCCTTTCTTAATCCCCAGGCCCTTCAGCGCATTGGCAAACTTTTGCACCTCTGCGTGCAGCTCCGCATAGGTCATTCGCCGAATCTCGCCCGGCTCGCCCTCCCAGATGATCGCTGTCTTCTCTGCCTTCGCCCCCAGCGCATGACGATCCACGCAGTTGTAGCTCAGGTTCAGCTTGCCGCCCACAAACCACTTCGCCCAGGGCAGATTCCAGTCCAACACCTTCTCCCACCGTTTGAACCAGTGCAGCTCATCGGCCGCCCCGGCCCAGAACGCCTCCGGATCCTCAATCGACTTCTTGTAGAGCGCTTCATACTCTTCCAGGCTCTTGATATGCGCTTTGGCCGCAAACTCCGCAGGCGGCGGAAAAACGCGGTTCTCGCGCAGTGTCGAGTCGATGTCCAAATTTGCATTGGCAGCAGCCTGATTGGCGGCAAGGTTGGCAGCAACCACATTGGCAGCAGAAACAGGTACGGATGACATAGCGATCGTCCTTCTTGGGCTAAGGAATTAAGACAGAGCGAGGCCAATCGAATGACTTGAAGGGCTCTTGCCTTCCCGATTGCCTCGTGGGAGAAACTCTATCGGCACGGGCATACACCCTGCAAGTGGGGCGGACCGGCAGAGTGCACACGGAACGAGCCGGCATGTTGGGTCGAAAGCCAGCACCACAAAAACGCTGTCATCCTGAGCGAAGTTTGGCCCGTTTTATGGGCCAAACGCAACGAAGGATCTGCGGTTGCTTTTGTTCGTTTTTCAACGAACCTCTGACTCGGGAAACTACACCTCAAAATCAGCTTGCGGAGCGAACCTGCGCAACTCCGTAACAAATCCGTCCCGGTCTCCGGGGTTGGCCATGATGTGGTCGCGACCAGTGTATGGTGTCACTTCGCGGTTGTGACAGAACTCCACGACAAAAGACTTCGACGAAGGCTTGCTCGGAGGAATGCTCGCAACGCGCGTTACCTCATTCCAGGAAACCTCGCGGACCCTCCCGAAACGGTGTTCCTGGAGACACTCGGGGCTCAGCTCCCAATAGATAAATTGGAATCGCAGAGCCCCAATCAAAGCCGCCAATATGAACAGGCCGCCCGCAAACCAAGCCAATAAATCAATAGAATGGTTGCTCCTCACAAACGAGATCAGGACCCAAAGGCCAGCGAAAACGATCGAATAGCCAACGGAGCCAAATCCCGCGCGGAATTTCATGCGAGAAGAATATCCCCGATCCCGCGGAGGTGCAACGGCATCAAGCACCACCGCCCGGCAATCGCCGGGCCGCCGCGTTTTCTCGCTTTTTCGCTTGCGCTAGTGACCCACCGGTCCCGTCCCCGCCTCATTCCAGATCAGAGTCCCGTGCGTCTCCTTCAGCAGAAACGACCCGATCACAAACGTCAGCGCCGCCACGGCAATCGGATAGTAAAGCCCCGCGTAGATATTCCCCGTTGAAGCGCACAGCCACAGCCCGGTCACCGGCAACAAACCGCCAAACACGCCGTTTCCAATGTGATATGGCAGCGACACCGACGTATACCGCACCTTGGCCGGAAACGCCTCCACCAGGTACGCCGCAATCGGCCCGTAGATCATGCACACCAGAATCACCTGCAGCCACACATAAAACACAATCAGCGGCTGATTCACGCCGGTCGCTTCCTTGGCTGCCACATCCTTGCCGGTGACAGCGTCCACCGTCATCGGTGTCAGCTTGTACTCGCCCGTCACCTTGTTCTGCACCGACGTCACATGCGTCACATTGTTGCCCGCCGCCGACTGCATTCCGTGATAGATCGGGATGTAGAAGATACACGCCAGCAGCAGCGCCGCCATCATCAGCTTTTTCCTTCCGATCCTGTCGCTCAGCGATCCAAACACCGTAAAGAATGGCATCGCCAGCAGCAGCGCAATCGCCACATCGATGTTTGCCGTCTTGGTATTCATCAGCAAGACCTTCTGCACGTAGAACAGCGCGTAGAACTGCCCCGTGTACCACACCACGCCCTGCCCAGCCGTCGCCCCAAACAACGAGATCAGCAGCAGCTTAAGATTCGGCCAACGGAACAGCGCGTCCGTCAGCGGCTTGACCGAGGTCATGCCCGAAGCTTTGAGCTGCGAATAGATCGGCGACTCTTTCATCTTCCATCGGATGTAGAGCGAGATGCCCACCAGCACAATCGAGAGCAGGAACGGAAGCCGCCATCCCCACTCGTCGAATGCTGCCTTGTTCATGCTCTGTTGCGTCGCCACGATCACCGCCAGCGATACAAACAGCCCCAGTGTGGCCGTGATCTGAATAAAGCTGGTGTAGTAGCCGCGCTTGTTATCCGGCACATGCTCCGCCACAAACACCGCCGCGCCGCCATACTCGCCGCCCAGCGCCAGCCCTTGCAGCACGCGAATGAAAATGAGAATGATCGGCGCGAACCACCCTGCCGTCTTAAAGGTCGGCAACAGCCCGATCGATGCCGTTGCGAATCCCATGATGGTCAGCGTGATGATGAACGCAATCCTGCGTCCCACGAGGTCGCCCAGCCGCCCAAAAAACAGCGCGCCGAACGGCCGCACCAGAAAGCCCACTGCAAACGTCGCAAGGTAGGCAATCAAGGCAAAAGTATCGTTGCCGGCTGGGTAGAACTTGGTCGAAAGCACCGTTGCCAGCGATCCGAAAATGTAAAAGTCGTACCACTCGATCATCGTGCCCGTTGCCGAGCCGACAATCACTTTGAACAGGGAATTCGTACCGGCCAATGCCGGGACCGCTGCAGCCTTGGATGCCATCGTTCAAACACCTCGTGCAGGCCCGCGCTTCTCGGGGATCAGATTTGCGCCGCAGGGCGGGATAGTGGGATTCAGCCCCCTAACGTTGCCGGTTCAGTCCAAGGAATGTCAAGTGAATTCATGCCAATGCGGTTTGGCTTCAGCCGCGCGAATTCAAATCCATCGCCCGGCCTTCATCTCCAAGCTAGTTCGACCCGTTCCCGGCGCCTGGCCCGCGCAAAAAGAGTCCCGGCGGCGCGTGTACCACTTCGTGCTTGTCGCCTGCGATGCGCACATCCAGCTTGTGCCAGCGTCCCGAGCGCGCCGCGTCAGCTGAAGCAAAGCTGATCACAACCTGGCTGCCGATCATATCTGAAATCTGCTCTGCCATCCCCGTCATCTGCACCGCGTTTTTTGCAGTGAAAGTCACGCCCCCGCCAGCCTTAGTCAGTGTCTTCAAGGTTTCTTCGTTGCGGAAATGCTGGGATGAAGAATCTTGGTCGTCGGAAAAGCCCAATACATAAAGCAGGGGAGCGCCAGGCACTGATATTCGTGGCACAGCCTGCTCGAGGCTGAGTGTCGACGCATTGTCCCCTCCGTCGCTGATTATCACCAGAGCACGCCGCTTCTGGCGGGCGCGAACAACCATCGATTCTTCCGCCGCAACCACCGCGTCGAACAGCGCCGTCCCTCCCCGCGACTCCATTTGACGCAGCTTTGTCTCGTCTACCGATGCAACAGGCGTAAATGGCATATCGAGGAAAGCTCGGTCGGCGAAGTGAACCACCATCGCTTCGCTTCCCGGCGGCAGCCCGTTCACCAGAGCAACAGCTGCGTCGCCGATTGGCTGGCGCATCGCCTTTGTCGACCCGGATTCGTCAATCACCAGGCACAGTGAAATCGGACCATCCGCACTCCTGACCGATTGAACCGTCCGCGGCGCGCCATCCTCTGAAACTTGAAATGCCGCTGCACCCAGGCCGCTGACCGGATATTTGTCCCGGCCCATCACCAACACATTCAAGTCAACAAAGTGGAGGGGCGCGACATAGGCCTCTCGCGCCGGATGAACCGCGGCCTCCCCATGATCCGTCTGCCCAACAACCCAATATGCCGAAAATCCAAAGCCCCCTGCCACCAGGAAAATGAGCGCTGCTTTCACCCCTCACCCCCGTGTTTCCAAATCGCCCAAACCGCCGACTCGAGCCCCGCTCAAGCGTACCGCTTCTGGTGCCACGCCCAGGCCGTCCGCACAATCGCATCCAACTCGGTGTACTTCGGCTCCCAGCCCAGCTCCCTGCACGCCTTCTCCGAGCTCGCCACCAGCACCGCCGGATCGCCCGCTCGCCGCGGATGCAGCTCCGCCGGAATCTTGTGGCCCGTTACACGCCGCACACTCTCGATTACTTCCTTCACGCTGAAGCCCGTCCCGTTCCCCAAATTCAAAATCAGCTTATCTCGGGTCTCCAGAGCCTCCAGCGCCAGCAGATGAGCCTCGGCGAGGTCCGCCACGTGAATATAGTCGCGGATGCACGTCCCGTCCGGGGTGGGATAATCATCTCCATTAATGCGAATCGACTTCCTCCGTCCCAGCGCCACATCCAGCACTAGAGGAATCAGGTGCGACTCCGGTTCGTGCGCCTCGCCGCGCGTGATCCCCTCCGGCCCCTCCGGGGCTCCGGCCACGTTGAAGTAGCGCAGCGACGCGTAGCGGAGCCCGTGGATCCGGTTCAACCAGCCCAGCATGTGCTCCACCAGCAACTTGGATTCCCCGTAAGCATTGGTGGGCTTCAGTTGCGCATCCTCGGGAATCGGCACCGTTTCGGGCTCGCCGTAGACGGCTGCCGTTGACGAAAACACGATCCGCCGCGGCCCCCTGGCCAGCATCGCCTCAAGCAGCGACAGGGTCGACGCCGTATTGTTCCGGAAAAACGTCTCCGGCCGCACCATAGACTCGCCGGCCTCGATCAATGCCGCAAAATGCATCACAGCATCAAAGGGTTCTCCCACTTTTGTTGCAGAGTCGAACAGCCGCTCGAGTCCCGCCCGGTCCCCCAGCTCCCCTTCGACAAAGGCCACGCCCCGCGGCAAAAGCTCCCGCTTTCCGTGACTTAGATTGTCGAAAATCACTGGTTTGTGCCCCTTCTGGGAAAGCAGTCCGGCGACTGTACCACCTATGTACCCCGCACCGCCGGTAACCAGAATCTTCACAAAAAATCTGTCCTTTCTTGGACACTTTGATTTACCTTGAGTCTATTACAGGAAAGGTGCAGGGAGATGATCTTCCGGTACCCCTCCTCGACTGCCAAAAAGGCGGCTATCACGATAGAATGGGACTAGGCGGTAGAAGACGCCGGATTCGTGTCCCTCTCGGCGTCGCTGTGCCTGTATTCGGCCTTATTCTTTGCGTCTTTCGCTGGGTTGCTTCTGTGATTAGCCCAGTGATCCGGCTGCAAATTGGAACACCTGCTGGCGAAGGTTAACGAGGCTGGAAACCTCAAGCATGCGGGCAGGATGAGGTCGTTTCTGTTCGCTGTTCCATCGGTCTTCCGTAGATCTGGCGCAACCACCATGATGCGAGAATTTCTTTCTTTCCCCACCGGACCTGCACCGGCGCTCTTTCAATCGAGCCGCGCCTCTACGTCCGGGTCGAGCCATTACCGCCTTCTCACAATTGCATCTGTCCGCCAGGTTGCACAGTTGCATCAAATCTCAGTGGAATGTTGCACTGCCTCCCCAATTCTGCGCTACCCTCCCTGCCGAGTGCCGAAAGAGGCCGCAATGTGCTTCAATCAGCAACCTGCAGAGCGCATAAACGCTGCTTCGCCGCCGATAATTCCACCATTGGACCAGTCGGTTATGCAGCCCATTAACGTTCGCTTACGAGGATTCAAGACATGGCAGTAAATTACACTCCCGGACGTACCAACTTCGGGTTGCTTCCCGAGCCCGAGAGAAGCGCCGCTTCGTTCATCGCAAGCATGTTTGTCAATGGCGCCATCCTGGGCCTGGCCATCGTCGTCGGTGCGACAGCCAAGCAAGCGATCGAGGCGCACCACTACGAGGAGACGGTCCTCATCATCCCCAACACGCCCCCTCCGCCTCCGCCGCCCAAGGTCAAGATCCCGCAACCTCCCAAGATTGAGCCGGTCGAGCAACCCAAGCTCCCCGAGGTCAAGTTGGAGGCGCCCAAGATCAAGCTGATCAAGCCGGAGCCCAAGCCGGAACCCAAGCCCATTGAGATGGAAGCCAAGGTCGCCCTGCCTGAGTTCAAGACGGTGACGCCTAAAGTCAAGGAAGCCCCGCAGCCCAAGGCGGCGATTACCGCTGCCATGCCCGCTCAATCCCCTGACGTCAAGCCCTCCACCAAGCCCGTCCATTTCGGCGACACCTTTGGCGTAACGCCCAACCCCAACGCCAAGGGTCCCGCTACCGTCGCAGCCATCGGCAATACCTACGGCAATAACCAGGGCCCGGCCGTCGCTCCGCATGGCGTCGTCGGCTCCACCGGCATCGGCAACGGAACCAGGCCTGGCTCGGGCGGCAGCGGCGGTGCATACGCCGGAAGCAAAGTTGCTTCGGCCGTCGTACCTACCCAAGTGGCCGCCACGCCCGTCCAACAGCAACAGGCGGCTGCACCGACCATACCAATTGAGGTCATCTCCAAGCCTCCTGTGCAGTACACGGCCGAGGCCAGGCAACTTAGAATCCAGGGAGATGTGGTCTTGCGTGTTACATTCACCGCCGGAGGACAGGTCATCGTCCAGAGTGTGGTCCGCGGACTCGGACACGGACTCGATGAAGAGGCTCGCCGCGTTGCACAGCTTATTCGCTTCCATCCGGCCACCCGGAACGGCCAGCCGGTGGACTCGACCACCAACATTATCATTACTTTCCAGTTGGCGTAGTAGCATCAGGATTGCAACTAATTCAGGGGCCGCATTGGCGCCATGGCATCACACACATAAGCAGCCGCATCGGCGTCCGACCCCATTCGGCGGTCGCGGGCGGCGCAATACCTCGGAGATTTCAAGCTAGGAGCTTTACATGAAGTTTCGGAAGATCGCCCTCACCTTCCTCGTTACGACCCTGAGTGTGGCGTGTGCCTTCGCCAAGAACGAGCCAAAGTACGAGCCGATTCACCCGCTCACCCCCGAGCAGTCGGAACTCGTTGACAAGGCCATCGTCCATGAAAAAGAGGTGATCAAGGCGATCCAGAAGCGCACCCCACTGGTGGAAACCTACATCCAGAACACCCGGCCCGATCTCAAGCTCTATGAAGTTCCCGTGGACGACCAGTACATCCTCAGCCGTGTCGACTTCGGAAAATCCTTCTACGACAAGCCATTCGATAACCGTGCGGCCGCCGGCGAAAAAGGCGTAAAGGGATTCTTCAAAGGATCGCTCGCCGCCATGACCGGCCTCAGCAAGGCCCTCGGCCTCGAGAAGTTCAACTTCACCTACAACCCCAACGGCTTCATGCAGATGATGTTCCTCGACCCCACCGGGTTCGACAAGGGGCATTACGTCTTCGGCTTCGTCCGCCGCGAGTTTCTCGGCACCGTCCGCACCGCCGTCTTCGACGTCCATCCCAAGGTCTCCGGCATGGGCCGCTTCTTCGGCCGCATCTGGATTGAGGATCAGGACGGCTACGTCGTCCGCTTCAACGGCACCTACACACCACCCACCCAGGAAGACTCGTCCAAGTATTACTTCCACTTCGACAGCTGGCGCATGAATGTTCAGCCCGACACCTGGCTGCCCGTCGCCGTTTACGTTGAAGAGACCACCCGCATAGAAGGCATCAAGACCGTCGGCCTCAAGGCCCAAACCCACTTCTGGGGCTACTCGCTCAAGCTTCCCACCCGCGACAGCGAGAACGTAAGCGTGAAGGTTGAAGACGCCACCGACACCAGCACGGACTCGCAGGACGTGGGCCCGCTCCAGGCCACCCGCGCATGGGTTACCCAGGCCGAGAACAACGTCATTGACCGCCTTGTTGAAGCCGGCCTCGTCGCCCCGCTCAATCCCGGCGGCTTTGAGAACAAAGTCCTCGACCAGATCGTCGTCAACCTGATCGTGCCTAATAACCTGGCCCCCAGCGACACGATTCACACGCGCATTCTGCTTTCCGACACCATTGAAGCCACAACCGTCGGCAACACCATCCTCCTGAGCAAGGGGCTCATCGATACCATGCCCAACGAGGAATCGTTCGCCTCGGTGGTCGCCATGGAACTGGCGCACATTATGATGGGCCACCACATCGATACGCGCTATGCCTTCAACGACCGCCTCATGTTCCCTGACCAGGCGACCTTCCAGCGCATCGACATGAACCACTCCGACCGCGATCAGGTCGAAGCAGCCAAAGAGGCCATGAAGTACCTCAGCAACTCGATGTACAAGGACAAAATGGCCAATGCCGGGCTTTACTACGCACAGCTCGTCGATCGCGAAAAGGCGATCAAGGGGCTCAACACGCCCAAGCTCGGCGACTCAATGCTCAAGCCCGATGGAACCGCCTGGATGGCGGACCTGCAGAAGATGGCGCCCAAGCTCAACTGGGACGACCTGAACCAGAGCGCCGCCCTTCCGCTTGGAAGCTGGATCAAGACCGATCCGTGGGATGACAAAGAGCACATGCTGAACGCCAAGCGGTATGCTCCCATGAACGCGCGCGACAAGATGCCGTTTGAAGTCACACCGCTCTTCTTTCGCCTCCAGCGCTATGATGCTGCCCAGTTGAATGAGCCCGCGACAGGCGCGCCGGCCACTCCCGGATCGTCCACCGCTCCAGCGCAGCCGGGAGCAGACCCCGCGGCCGGGCAGCCGGCAGGTGGCGCTCCCGATTCCACTCAACCCTCTACGCCGCCCGCGTCGGGCAACACACAGCCATCTCCCACGGCTTCGGCGCAAAACTAGCTGGCATGCGCCTCCTGAGCGGACTTCGGCCACATTCGATTGCCGGGATTGGCTTGCCGGGCGCGCTTGTTTTTTCTCGCATCCGTCCCACGCTCGAACCGATGCCTTTGGGATTCGATGGAATACATCTTGATGGATAACGATTTCATGAAACGATTGCTTCTTGTTTTTTTCACTTTTTCGATTGCCGGCGCTTCTTCTATCCGCGCCCAGGTAGTCCCTTCCGCCAACGGAAGCGAGTTTCAGCTTACCGCGGGCGTACTCGGCTCAGCCCTTCAGCCCGACCTCTCATACTCAAACCAAATCGGCTCCAACAACTACGACCCTATTGGCACCAGCCCCAACCGCGTTTACGGCGTAGGAACCTATGTGGACGTCCGTCTCTCGCGCTGGTTTCAACCGGAAGCAGAAGCTCGCTGGTCCGAATTCAATACTCAAGGCGAAGGCAATCGCGAAGACACATACCTTTTCGGTCCCCGCGTTCCCATCTACACCTTCCACTGGATGCACGCCACCCCCTATGGAAAATTCCTCATCGGCTGGGGCAGGAACAGCACCTTCCTCTTACCGCCTTCGACCCTCGCCATCGCCTACGGCGGCGGCCTCGACATGCGCCTCACCAAGCACATCACTCTCCGTGCCATCGACTTCGAGTTCCAGCAGTGGCGCGTCATGCCCACGCTCTACCCCTATGAAGGCAGCGTCGGCCTCAGCTACCGGATCTTCTAGAACTAGCCCCACAAATCAAGTGTTGAAAGGGTCAAGTGCGGCTTCCAGTCACTCGACTCGCTCCGCTTAGGGTTCAAGGACCAGAGGCTAGCAGGGGAACGGGCCAAAGCTCTTGACCACCTTGCCTGACTCGTCGTTGGCGCTAATCACGTGCACGCTGAATGCGCTTCCTCCCGCAGGCACACGCACCACAACGTGGCCGTCGCTGCTTGAGAGGCTGCTGGAGAAGCGCTCGGTCGTGAGCAGTGCCTCCGGCGTCATGTCCGTTGCGAACACGGAGCGCTCGCCTGGATAGAGCTCCTTGCTGAAAAGATTCGCAATCACGTTCATGGCCGGATGCGAGACGTGCCAGGTTGGGATGATCCAAACTCGAGGTCGCTGAGCACGAACGAAGGCCGGACCGCACGCGTCGAAGTAGCCGTGATGATTGGCGACAGCCACCGACACAGGACCAGCTGCCTGGCCGACTGGGGACTCGATGTCGTGCCAGGGGAATCGTCCGTAATCCGTGTCGCAGGTAAGGTCGCCGCCCGAGTAGTAGCGGAATGCGCCGTATTCAAGCAGAATCGACGCGCAGCACATGTTCTCAGTCGGCATGGCCGTGTTGTCGAGGCCCGCGACCGGCGGAAATAGCTCCATCGCATTCTCGCCGGAGCTGGTCCATACCGCGCCGTTCACCGAGAGCACGCGCGCGCTGAAGCCGGGATAGCGCGCTGCATCGTGCCGGAGGGCAAGCTGCTTCGCCGATCCGGCCCGGGCCCGCTCGATTTTCGTTCCGCGGGCAGCCATGCTTTTTACCAGCGCAATGTAATTGAGCGAGGTTGCGTCGTGCGGAGGAGCGGGATAGCCGTAGTCTGGCCAGCCGCGATCGATGAGCTCGCGCACGGGGATGGCCTCTGCGACGTCGGCCGCGCCGGTGAGATGATAGGGGCCGCGCGACGACTCGGGACTTGATGCCGTGACTTCGCCAACGTGATCGCCATGAAGATGCGTGAGGAGCATAAGATCGAGTTGGTTTTTGCCGATTCGATCTAACTGGCGGCGAAGATAACGCGCGATCCACTCGCCCGCTCTGCGGCTGGCATCGGGCCTTGCAGGCGCCATTGTTCTTTCCGGGCTATGCGCTTCGCCGGCATCAACCACCAGCGATGTGCCGTCGGGACCAATCACGAACGAGGCGTTCCCGCGCCCGGTATCGATGTGATGGATCTCGAGGACGCCTGGTTCCCACGGCGGAAGAAGGTCGCCGCTGGTTGCCGCGGTTGCATTTTCCTGCGCAACTCCTCGGTTTCGCTGCAACATCGCAGCGGCCAGCAGCCCCGCCGTCGATTTGAGAAAGCTTCTGCGTTCGGGCATTGCGGTCCGATAACTCCAGCCGAAGATGGGAGGGATCATACCTCGTCTGGATGACGAGGGTGAGGAATTTGGGCCTAATTCCCCGACTTACCGAGCCCAAAGATTTTCTGCAACAGATTCCGTTTGTCGGCGGGATGGTCGCAGGTTTCTTTGGGCGCGGTGCCATCCAGGAAGGCAGCGTTGAAGCTGTCCGGGCAGGTTTCGTCGGAGAGCAGGTTGGAGGTCTTATCGATGGCAACCACTTCAACTCCCTCGGGCGGCGCGAAGCCGTGCGTGTCCGAGTATTGCGGCAGCAGGACGGCCTTCTTCATGAAGTCGGCCCAGATGGGCGCGGCCACATGCGCACCCTGGACGCGACCGCGATTCTCTGGATCAAGCGAGGTATAGTCATCGTTGCCAACCCAGACCACGCAGATCAGGTTGCTGGTGAAGCCCGCAAACCATGCGTCGTGGTCGGTGCCCGTCTTGCCCGCTGCCGGTGCGGTAAAGCCCATATTGCGGACTCCGGCGGCGGTTCCGCAGTAATCTCGCCCTCCAACCATGCAGCCGTCCTTCCCGTTGCCCTGCAGCACCGCTTCCAACAGACTGGTCGTCAGGTAAGCCACGCGCGCGTCGACCACCTGCTTGGTTGACGGTGTGTAGTCGGTGATGATGTCGCCGTTTGGGTCGCGGACGCTGGCCAGCATCCACGGATCGATGTGCAGGCCATTGTTGGCAAAGATGGTGTAGGCGCCCGCCATATCAAGCGGCGTGGCGTCATAGGAGCCGATAGCCATGGAGGGCGTGCCGCGCGCGGACTTGATGCCTGCCTCGCGGGCAAGAGCGGCCACGCGATCGAAGCCCACCATGGAGGCAAGGCTGATGGTGGCATTGTTGTCTGACCGCATAAGGGCGAGACGGGCTGTCATCTGGCCGTAGAACTCGCCTTCAAAGTTGCGCGGCGAGTACTCGTATTGAGTTCCTTCGCTATAGGTCTGTGGCTCGTCGCTGAGGATAGTGACCGGCGAGAACAACTGCGTCTGTCCAGGAAGCATGGTGCCTTCGGCCGCGGTTTGAAAGGCGGCCGCGTAAACAAAGGGCTTGAAGATGGAGCCGCTGGGCCGATGCGCGACGGCGTGGTTCACCTGGCTGTTGCCGTAGCTGCGCCCGCCGACCAGAGCGAGCACCTGGCCGGTATGGGGATTGAGCGCAACCAGCGCGACCTGGGGATAGAGATAGGACCTGCCCGCCTTCTTGTCTTTGGCGTGGACCTTGTCGATCTGCGCGTCGACGATGGGAATCGTCTCCTCGACAGCCTTGGTGGCTAGCTGCTGCAGATCGGGATCGAGCGAAGTGTATATGCGCAGGCCTTCGCGATTGAAGTCGCGCTCGCCGAGCTTCTGGTTGAGCTGCTCGTGGACGAGGTCGACAAAGTAGGGCGCTTCGCTGGCGTCAACGCTGGACGTGGAGAGATGGAGTGGCGCCGACTTGGCGCGTTCGGCCTGCTCCTTGGTGATTGCGCCGGTTTCCACCATGGAGTCGAGCACCAGGTTGCGGCGCGCGATGGCTCGATCCGGCCAGTGGAAGGGATTCAACCGGCTGGGGCTCTGAATGATGCCGGCCAGCAGCGCGCATTCGGGCAGATCGAGTTGGCTCACGTCTTTGCCGAAGTAGGACTGCGAGGCCTCGCCGAATCCATCGATCGAAAAGCTGCCGCGCTGACCGAGGTTAATCTGGTTGGCGTACATCTCGAAGATCTGCTTCTTGGTAAACCGGTGTTCGAGAATGATGCTTATCACAGCTTCGCGAAGCTTGCGCGAATAGGTGCGCTCGGGCGTCAGAAAGAATCCGCGCGCCAGTTGCTGCGTCAGCGTAGAGGCGCCTTCCTTGTATCGGTGCAGGTGAAACAGATCGTTTCGAAATGCGCCGAGAATGCGCCAGAAGTCGATTCCGCTGTGCTCAAAGAAGCGCCGGTCCTCGATGGCGATGACGGCCTTGACCACGTTCGGAGGGATCTCGTCGTAGGTGAGCAGACGGCGCTTCGTGCGGTTGGTGTCTTCGCTGAGGCCGGTGATGAGCAGCGGCTCAAGCTCGTAGCTCGAGAGCGGTTGACCATGATCGTCTGTGATCGAATCCACTACGCCCGCGGAAACGTGGATGACCGCGCCATCCTGCGCGTGGTAAGACTGCGGACCGGGGTGGACAGCGACCGAGGCTGCAGATGCGGCGTAAGTGCCGAGCTGGGACGGTTTCGCGTCGCCGTCAGGCGAGTATCCGGCCTCGCGGAGTTCATTGCTTAGGACTCGTACGCTGAGCTTCTGCCCGGGGCGGACTTCGCGCGGCGCGGCGAAGATTTTGGCAGTGTTGGCAAACATCGGCTGCTTGAGGCGCTCGTCGACGATGCGCTGGTACTTGAAGTAGTAGAAGCCGAAGATGGAGACGCCCGTAACGACGACGAGAGCGATGACGGCCAGCGCGATCAACAATGCCAGTGTGAGCCTTGGGTGCGGGCCTCGGGGCATAGTGAACTTGATCTTTATGGCCATCGGTGCTCCTGAATACAGTTCTCAGTTCTCAGTCGTAAGTTCCCGGCTAGAGGCCTTCTGTGCCTTCGAGCAGGAGTTCTTCGTCGATCCGTTTCTTCAGTAGCGCGGCTACTTCGCTGATGGGAACGTCGATGCTCGTCGAAGACGAGCGCGTCGAGAGCTCCACCAGGCCTTCTGCGGCCTTCCTGCCAACGTTGATGCGATAGGGTATGCCGACCAGATCCGCATCCTTGAATTTGACGCCGGCGCGCTCGTCGCGGTCATCAAGAAGAACATCGAGCCCCGCGGCGTCGAGCTCGGCAGCGAGCTTTTCGCCAGCTGCGGTCAGCGCCGCGTCCGAGACGTTTGTCACAGTAACCACAACGGTAAAAGGGGCAATCGAGGACGGCAGCCAGAAACCGTTCTTGTCGTTCGACTGCTCGATTGCAGCGCATAGAATGCGCTCGATGCCGATACCGTAGCAGCCCATGATGGGCGTAATTTCCTTGCCGTTCACGTCGAGAACGCGCGCGCCCATCGACTGGGTGTATTTGTCGCCCAGCTTGAAGATGTGACCGACTTCGACTGCCTTGCCAACAACCAGCGCACCTGTACAGGGGCTGCCGGTTGCGTCGCTCTGCGGGCAGCTTTCGCCTTCGTTCACGCTGCGGATATCGGCGAGCACGGTCCACGAGAAGTCCCGGCCGGGAACGACGTTGCGCAGGTGGTAATCGAGCTTGTTTGCGCCGGCCACGAGGTTCTTGCGTCCTTCAAGCGATTTATCGACGACGACGGTGAGGCCCTCGCCGAGCGGCGTAGTTGCTGGTTTCAGGCCGACTGGGCCCAGGAAGCCAGCGGGACCATTGAAAAACTGCTGGAGCTCCTCGGCCTGCATGGTGCGAAGCTCTGCCGCTCCCACCGATCCCAGAAGTTTGGCCTCGTTCACTTGATGGTCGCCACGCAAGAATGCTGCCACGCCGTGCCACGTGTCTCTTGCCCCTTTTGCCCCGGGCTTGAGCGCCATGTAGGCCACGCACTTGATGTCCGACGCTGGCGAGATCTTGAAAAACTCCGCAACATCGGCAATAGCCGCGCACCCAGGCGTGTGCACAAGCTCGGGCGTGCCGTCTCCAGTAGCCTCCATCTCAACCACAGCATCAAGCCGAGAAACGGCCTTCTCAAGGTTGGCCGCGTAGCCGCAGACAGGGCAGCTGGCGATCAGGTCCTCGCCGGCGTCGGTGTAGACCATGAACTCCTGCGACTTCGAGCCGCCCATGGAGCCCGAGTCCGCTTCAACAACCACAAACCTCAGTCCAGCGCGAGTGAAAATGCGGCGATACACCGCATCGTGCAGGTTGTAGCTCTTATCGAGTCCCGCTTCGTCGATGTCGAAGGAATATGCGTCCTTCATGGTGAACTGGCGCACGCGCAGCAGACCGGACTTGGGCCGCGGCTCGTCGCGAAACTTGGTCTGAATCTGGTACCAGATCTGCGGGAGCTGCTTGTAGCTGCGCAACTCGCTGCGCGCGATGGTGGTCATGATCTCTTCGTGCGTCATGCCCAGGCACAGATCGGCGCCCTTGCGGTCCTTGAGGCGAAACATGTTGTCGCCCATCACCGACCAGCGGCCCGATTGCTCCCACGGCTCGCGCGGCAAAATCGCGGGCAGAAAGAACTCCTGGCCGATCGTGTCCATCTCTTCCCGGACGATGGCAATGATCTTGTTGAGAGACCGCTGGCCGAGAAAGAGGTAGTTGTAGATGCCCGCGCCGAGTTGCCGCATGTAGCCCGCGCGGAGGAGAAACTTGTGGCTGGCCACTTCGGCGTCTGCCGGGGCCTCGCGAAGAGTGGGAATGAATAGCTTGGACCAACGATGCATGAGGAGAGCTTTTTGGTCTTTCCCGCCCGCAAAATGGCGGACGCATAACATTCAGAACGCAGAGTCCATTCTAAATGTTCCAGCTTCGCTCCAACGACTCACGGGAACTCCTCGCAGCGGTTGCCATAGGGAGACGACGATTGCGATACTCGCAAGCATGGACCTGCGGCACGTTCCCTGGCACATATTCATCGCTGGAGCTCTCAAGCTGCTGGCGAAGTTCGGGCTGATTCCAGGCGCAGCTCTTGGATTCGGAGTGAAGAAGCTTTATCAGAAGAGGCGGCAGGGTCGAGCTGCGGGGAGCTGGACCTCAACTGAAGCAACGGTCCAGTCCGGAACAGTGCACAAGCAGGGAGCGCGGCAGTACTGGGTCGAGCTGACTTACATTTACTTTGTCGAAGAGTACCGCTCGGGGAAACACGTGCATCGATTCCGCAAAGAAGCGGATGCCAATGAGTTCCTGCGTCAGGTCAAGGGCAAGCGGATTCAGGTGCGATTCAACCCGGCTAAGCCGGATGAATCCGCGATTCTCGATCGCGACCTTGAGATGGTGGCGTTGCTGAACCCGTTGCGGGGATGAGGCCAGCTCGGATGATTTGAGGGCCGGGGCGCGTCAACACTCACGATGACCGCGCCCCGATGCCTGTTGGGGGAGTGAAAGGATTAGCGGCGGGCGGACTGAACCGCCATGTCAAGTTCGTGCTCGGCATGGCGCAGGGCTTCTTCGGCCTTCACGGCGTGGCCTTCCATGTCGTAGTGGTTGGCATGCTGGGCGCGTTCCATCTCGTGGATGGCTTCGATTACGTGATGGTGAACAGCGTCGAGGTCATGCCAGTCGTGAACCTGGGCGACAGCGACTCCGCCAGCAAATGAGAGGGCAAGTGCGGCAACCATGTAGATCTTTTTCATCGTTCGTTTTCTCCTAACGGGGATTTTGGTTCGGTTCCCGCCCCGCAGAACCGGTGTACAGGAACCGGACCATACGCTACACGAACCCGGGCAGGATGGGAAAGTTGTTTTTGAGTGAAAGCAGGCCGGGCTACTTGGGGATCCCCGCGATGGTTCGCACCACTCCACGTATCTGGAGAAGCACATCGTCCGGCATGCGGCCTAGGTAAGTCGCATTGCGCACCCGCCAATCGAGACTCCGCATGTGCTCGCAAAGGACTGCCCCGTGGACGGGGAGTCCTGGTGGCAGGACTATCTGAAACTGATAGCCCTTCACCTTGCTCGAGATGGGGCATGCATAGGCGACAGACGATCTCAGATTGAAATACCTGGAAGAGAGAATAACGGCGGGTCTCAATCCGGCCTGTTCTCGACCGGCTTGTGGGTTGAAATCCAACCAAACCAGATCGCCCTCGTCCGGAACGTACGGACTTACCAAACTTCCACCCCGCGCGGGGGACCCCAATCGTATTCCCCGAGACTCTGCCCCTCGTTTAAGCCCTCCATCAACTCTTCAAGCGTCATATCGGCCGGCATTTTCCTCTCTGCCGCCGATTTGGAAGGATCGACAAGGGCGAGACTCCCTGCCCCATTTGGTACCCACTCGACCGGCTCGCCAACAGGCAACGCGGCCCGCGCGACAAGTTCCTCCGGAATCTCGACGCTGAATGTGTTTCCAATGCGAACAATTCGGGTGGTCATGGGGCCAGCTCCTTCTAAAATCATAGCGCGAATTGCGGATGGGGGCGTCTCGTCGCCTTGAACACCACCCAATTACGGTAATGAAGGGGACTCATAGACGGCTTTCGCTTCACGATGATCCGGGAAAACCCCATGAAGCCGCAGGAGGGACTTCACGAGTTCTGCCACTTCCTTCTTTGTAACCGCGCCAAGAGCGTGCCTTTCGACGACCCTCACATGGCCGCTGGCAACAAGCTTCTCAAGCAGGATCGCTCGACTGTGCATTTTCGAGATTCCTCGGTAGGCAACAACCCGGAGCTTAAATCAACTCCACGCCCCATAAATCGTGCAGGTGTACAACGCCTTCCACTCGCTGCTCTGCGTCGACAACAACGAGCGACGTGATCTTGCGCTCTTCGAGAATGGCCAGCGCGGTGGCTGCTAATTCAGACGCTGTAATCGTACGTGGGTTGGGGTTCATGGCTTCGCCGGCAGTGCGGCTCAGCGCAGCCCCGCCCTCCCGCTCGAGCAGGCGGCGCAGGTCGCCATCGCTGATGACGCCGCAGAGCCGTCCCTGCTGCTGGACCGTTGTGATCCCCAGCTTCTTCGACGACATCTCATAGATCACGTCCGCCATCGACGTCGTGGGCGCGACCACGGGGATGGCGTCGGCAGTGTGCATGAGGTCGGCAACGCGGGCCAGTTGCTTGCCCAGCTTGCCACCGGGGTGAAGCTCAGCGAAGTCTTCGGCGCGAAAGCCCTTGCGCAGGCTGACGGCGATGGCGAGCGCGTCGCCCAGGGCGAGCATGGCCGTGGTCGAAGCAGTGGGCGCAAGATTGTGAGCGCACGCTTCGCGAGCCACGCTGCAATCGAGAGCCACATCGCTGGCCCGGGCAAGCGTGGAGTCAAGACGGCAGCAGAAACTGATAAGCGCGCCACCTTTGCGCTTGAGCGTGGCGAGCAGGCGAAGGATCTCCTCAGTTTCGCCGCTTGCGGAGAGTGCGATGACCAGGTCGCCGCGCATGATCGCACCCAGGTCGCCGTGCACCGCTTCAGCAGGGTGAAGAAAGAGCGCGGGCGAGCCGGTGGAGCTGAGCGTGGCAGCAATCTTCTGGGCGATTATGCCGCTCTTGCCCATGCCCGTCACGACAACGCGGCCGCGCTCCTTGCCGCAGCGCAGCACAAATTCGACCGCCCGGGCAAAGTCGGCGGCCATCGAGCCTTCAAGGCGTGCGGCAAGCGCTTCCAGCGCGGCAGCCTCGGTGCGTACGAGCGCGGCCGGCTCAAGAGCGCCTCGTTGGCCCGCGTCCTCTTCGTCGAAGGGCTTCATCGGTTCTTGATACTACCACTTGCGGTACGGCAGGCGATCTGCGCGCGATCGCGAACAGATCCCTTTTCTTTGCTCGTACAATAGATCAGAGAGGTCTCGTCGGCGGTGAAGCGCAACACAATTGTATTGGGCGTGGTTCTATTCATCCTGGCTACATTTGCGTGGGCTGGGTGGGCCAACTTCGAGTATCGGCAGCAGGCTGCACAGTTGCGCCTGGCCTCGGTGGATCGCGGCATGCTGATAGCCGATCCCCAGGGAGGGCCGCCTGAGTACGTATCGCCGCTGGCGGGCAAGCCTGCACCGGCATTTGCGCTCGAAGATCTGTCCGGGGCGAAGGTGGCGCTGTCGAGCTTTAAAGGCAAAGCCGTGCTCATCAACTTCTGGGCAACGTGGTGCGCGCCGTGCAAAATCGAGACCCCGTGGCTGATTGAACTGCGCAACCAATACGGGCCACAGGGGTTTGAGGTGTTGGGGATCTCTGCCGACGATCTAGATCGCAACGATGCAAAGCGATTCAGCGAAGAGAAGGACGAGATTGCGCAGTCCGCGACCAAGATGCACATTCCCTACCCGGTCCTGATCGACGGGGCGACGCTGAGCGACGCCTATGGCGGGCTCGATGAGCTGCCGATGTCGTTCTATGTCGACCGTAACGGCGTTGTGGTCGCGGCGCAAATGGGGTTGACCTCGAAGAGCGAGATTGAGGGAAACATCAAGAAGGCAATGGGGCAGTGACTGCGGCTTCGGGCTTCTGGCTGCCAGCCTCTAGATGTTTGCGACGCTAAGGCCTCCAGCTAAGGCGATCCTGGGAGAAATCGATGGTGCATATAAAAGCGACGTTCGGATTGACGCTCGTGCTGGCGCTGGGCGCGGTGTCTGCGCTTGGGCAAGCCGTGAAGGGGCAAGGCTCGCCCGCGAAGCCAGGCGCCGTCGAGTTTCTCTATCCCGAGCAGGTGACCGTGGAGGCAGACAAGCCGGCGGTGGTGAAGCTGCACTTTCGCGTCGCCGAGGGGATGCACATTAACTCGCACGCGCCGAAAGATGAGTTTCTGATTCCAACCACGCTGGATTTTCCAGATGGGACAGGCGTAAAGCTCGAGAAGGCCGATTACCCGGTGGGCGGAGAGTATTCGTTTCCTGGCGATCCCGGAAGCAAGCTGAGCGTCTATGTGGGCCAGTTTGAGATTGAGGCGCACATCCGAGCGGAAAAGGGCAATCACTTAGTCGAGGCTAAGCTCCGCTACCAGGCCTGCAACAACGCCCAGTGCTTTCCGCCGCGAACGGCAGCCGTGGCCGTGGATGTGATTGGGAAGTAAGAAACTGAGAGTATGAGGGTAGTAAAAGACTGGTTAACCAAGGGATTGGTTACATCCCTGATTCAACGGCTGACGGTTTTTTCATCGCCGTCTGAATCAAAAAAATACACCTCAGATTCCGCAACCGGAACCTGAGGTGTCAGCCACCTGGCTCAGACTTGAGCCGCCCCGTCTTACTTTTTACTTTCGAGCTCCTGCTGGCTTCTGTTCCAAATCCTTGTTGGCTTGCTCGTTGGCGCGTTCGTTAGCGCGCGCGTTGGTATCCCGTGCCGCATCCTTGACGTTGCCCCAGGCCTTCTCTGCCTTGCCTTTCACTTGCTGGGCCGCGCCTTCAGCCTGCGTCTTGGTATCGCCCGTCCATTCGCCAACCTGACGCTTCACGCGCCCTGCTGCATCGTCAACCGCGCCCTTTACTCTATCCTTGTCCATTTTTCCACCTCCGTGGATGTTCCAGATGCTGGTTTATTCCGAACGGCTTTTTGCCCTTTCACGTTCAACGAAATCAAGAGACGTTGGATGAATTCAGGTGAATTACCGCCAACTGAAGTTTCGACGCCGAATGGAAAGTTAGGGTTGTCTCTCTTGACAAGGTTTGCGTTGTTCAGCGAATCGGCTCGTGTCGACCTCTAAATTCGGGCCGTTTTTTTTCAGTCGCATCTGG
>Ga0302324_100008162_pt1 | contig 22123 bp, 15 predicted proteins | sample Palsa_T0_1_FD_201949 | JGI IMG/M metagenome (GOLD analysis project Ga0302324, IMG submission 201949) | Peat permafrost microbial communities from Stordalen Mire near Abisko, Sweden - Palsa_T0_1 | ecosystem: Environmental > Terrestrial > Soil > Palsa > Peat permafrost | place: Sweden: Abisko...
CAAGCACTCTCGCTTTACGTATGCGCGCAATTGTTTGCCGCTGGACCGCCCGCGCCAGTCGAGTTTACCAACGCCACCAAGGCGGCGCACATCGAGTTCGTCCACTATAAAGGCAGCCAGGGAGTGTCCACGATATTGGAGGAAGCCGGGCCGGGTGTCTGCGTGGCGGATTTCGACGGCGACGGCTGGCAGGACATCTACTTCGTGAACGGGCGCGACCTCCACAACCGCGGCATTTCCGCGCGCAACGCCCTCTATCGCAACAACGGCGATGGAACCTTCACCGACGTAACGGAGAAGGCCGGTGTCCCCGGCAATGCCTATGGGCTGGGCTGCGTGTGGGGCGATTACGACAACGACGGCTTCCCGGATCTCTACGTCACGCAGTACGGCAAGAACATCCTGTATCACAACAACGGCAACGGCACCTTCACCGACGTGACGGATAAAGCCGGAGTAGGCGCCACGGAGTTTGGCGCCGTCTTCCATACCGGCGCTACATTCTTCGACTACAATCGCGACGGACGCCTGGATCTTTACGTTGGCGGGTACGCTAACTTTGGAGCATCCAGCCAGCGCTACTGCACGATCGGCGCGGGCATACCGACCAGTTGCCGGCCCTCGGTCTACGGTGGCACGCCCGATGCGCTCTATCGCAACAACGGCGATGGCACCTTCACCAATGTCACTAAGTCCGCGAAGATCTATCAGCCAAAGGGACTCAACCTGTCGGTCGCCGCCGCCGACTATGACAATGACGGATGGCCGGACCTGTTCGTCGCCAATGACGGTCTGGAAGCGTATCTTTATCACAACCAGCACGATGGCACCTTCAAGGAAGTGGCCGTGTCGAGTGGCATGGCGCTCACGTCGGATGGCGCCACCATGGCCGCTATGTGTATCTCCTTAGGAGATTATGACAACGACGGCAACCTGGACCTCTATATATCGGACTTCCAGTTATCTTCCGACCACGTGTGGCACAACGACGGTAAAGGCTTCTTCGACGAAGCCAGCGAGGTTGCCGGAATCACGGCGCCGACCAGACACGTGCTTAGCTTTGGGGGCGGCTTCTTCGATATGGATAATGACGGCTGGCTGGATCTGTTCATCGCCAATGGACATGTTTACGAGGGAGTGGAGAAGGTCTTTCCGGATACGACTTATAAGCAGATCAACTCGCTGTTCCACAGCATTTTCTACAACAGGGGCGCGGGCAAGTTCATCGAAGTGACGCGACAGGCCGGCGATGGTTTCGCGACTCCCTATGCGGGACGCGGCGCGGCCTTCGCGGATTTCGATAACGACGGCAATGTGGATGTGATCGTTGCGAACAATGGCGACGCGCCATTACTGCTTCACAACAGCGGCGGCTCCGGTAATCACTTCGTCAACTTCAAGCTGGTGGGCCGCAAAAGCAATCGCGACGCGATGGGCGCGCGTCTGCGTCTACAGGCCGGCGGCATCTCGCAAATCCGCGAAATTGCCGGCGGCGGCAGCTATCTTTCGCAGAGCGATCTACGCGCGCATTTCGGCCTCGGCCGCGCTCAAAAGGCCGATAGCCTGGAAGTCTTCTGGCCGAGTGGCTTGCGGCAAACATTCCGGGACATCGCCGCCGATAACTTCTATTTGATCGACGAAAGCAGCGGCCAGCTCGGCAAACAGAAGTTTACGCGAAAATCGCCGCCGATGTGATAAAGCTAAAGCATGCCCAAGGGAACCTGCTTCGTGGTGATGGGATTCGGGAAAAAGACCGACTTCCAAACCGGGCGTGTGCTGGACCTGAACAAGTCCTATCAGTTCATGATCAAGCCGGCCGCTGAAGAGGCCGGCCTGGAGTGCATTCGCGCCGACGAGATCGTTCATTCCGGACTCATCGATGTGCCCATGTACCGCCAGCTCCTTGAGGCTGATGTAGTCATAGCCGATCTTTCCACCTCCAATGCCAACGCGTTCTATGAGCTTGGCGTGCGGCATGCCTTGCGGCCGTATACAACCATTACCATCGCCGAATCGAAGCTGATTTACCCTTTTGACGTCAGCCACATCACCATACAGCGATACGAGCACATGGGCGAAGACATCGGCTATGGCGAAGTCCTCAGGTTCCGCGGCCAGCTCAAAGATGCCATCGTCAAGATTCTGCAACAGCCGGAGAACGACAGCCCGGTGTATGAGTTCCTCAACGGCCTCAAGCCACCCGGACTTCCAGCCGTAGCGGTAGCCGTAGCCGCGGCAGCGCCGGCCGCCGACGACCGGACCATAGGGGTGCTCATCGAGCAGGTGGAAGGCGCTAAGAAGTCCGGCAACTGGATCCTGGCGAAGGGTCTGTTAGGCACTATACGGCTGATGAAGAATGATCCCACGGGTGTACGTGCGGAAGATCCTTATATCCTCCAACAACTTGCCCTGGCGACTTACAAGAGCGCACAACCGACCGCGCTGGAGGCTCTCGAAGAAGCGCGCGGGATCCTTTCGGGGTTAAATCCCGCATCCTCGCACGACACGGAAACCGTGGGTCTGTGGGGCGCGGTACACAAGCGGCTCTATGAGCTCACGCGAGATCGGACTTACCTTGACGCGGCCATAGCGGCCTACGAAAAAGGCTTCTATCTGCGGACCGATTACTATAACGGGATTAACGCCGCATTCCTGTTCAACGTCCGGGCTTCTTTGTCACAACCGGCCGACGCCATCGCGGATTTCGTGCTGGCCGCGCGCATCCGGCGGCAATTGATCGCCATCTGCGAGGGGCTGCTGGCTTCGGGCCGCAAGCTCGAGGACGAGTACTGGGTGCGCGCTACGTTGGCGGAGGCATGGCTGGGTTTGGGCGACGCTCAGAAATCGCAGGAAGCCCTGGACAAGGCCGCTCCCATAGCCGAACCTTGGATGCAGCAGAGCACCGCGGAACAACTGGCGAAGCTCAAACCGTTACTCGACAACTCGCCGCTCAAAGCCCTGGCATAGCCTGGCGCGCCGCCACCACCCGCGGTATGCCGGCCAGGTCCGGCACCCAATCGATTTCCTGCCAGCCGTTCGAGAACAGGGCGGCCACGCCTTCACGGCTGTTGAATCCCAGCTCCATGATGAGCCAGCCGCCGGCCCTCAGCACGCGACCCGCATCGCGCACCAGGCGCTCGTAGATCTCGAAGCCTGTCGGTCCGGCGAAGAGCGCCTGGCGGGGCTCCCAATCGCGAACCTCACGCTGCAGGCCGGCCGCTTCGCCCAGCGGGACGTAGGGAGGATTCGAAACAATCAGGTCCATCGAGCGTGAGGCGAAGGCGGACATCAGATCGCAGGCCACGAAGGAGACTGGGGCGTCGAGGAGCCGCGCATTCCGGGCAGCCACCCCGAGCGCGGCCGGTGAGATATCGGACGCCCACGCGGACGCCCCGGTTTCGAGGCGCAAGGTCACGGCCAGATTGCCCGAGCCGCAGCCTACGTCCAAAATGCGCGAAATGCGCGAAGCCCCCCGGGCCAAACGCAGCGCGGTCTCGACCACGTGTTCGGTCTCCGGGCGCGGGATCAGCACATCGGCTGTAACCTGGAACTCACGCCCGTAAAACTCCTGCCGCCCGGTGATGTACTGAGTGGGCTTTCCCTGCAGCCTTTCGTGCAGATAGCGGCCATAGTGCAGCCATTCGAGCTCGGAAAGCTCGTGCTCAGGGTGCCCGAAAAGGTACTCGCGCTGGCGATGAAGAGCATGCGCCAGTAGGACTTCCGCGGTGAGCCGCGGGACGGCGATGGCCGCATCGTCTTGCAGCAGCCGCGCTCCCTGCTGCAGAGCGGTCTGGACGGTCATGCGCCTTCACGCCGCGACGCCGCCCGCGTCCCCCTCGTGCTTGAGATTTTCGGTCTGGTAGTGGTTGGTCAACGCATCGATGATGGGATCCAGACGGCCTTCGATCACCAGGTCCAACTGGTGCAGGGTAAGGCCGATGCGGTGATCGGTGACGCGGTTCTGAGGAAAGTTGTAGGTGCGGATTTTTTCGCTGCGATCGCCGGTCCCGACCATGCTGCGACGCTCGGCGCCGAGCTGCGCCTGTTGCTTTTCGAGCTCCATTTCATAGAGTCGCGAGCGCAACACCCGCTCGGCCTTGGCGCGGTTCTTGATCTGCGACTTTTCGTCCTGGCACGAAACCACTAAACCAGTGGGCAAGTGGGTGATGCGCACGGCCGAATAGGTGGTGTTGACCGACTGGCCACCCGGGCCGGAGGAACAAAACGTATCGATACGGATGTCCTTCGGATCGATCTTCACTTCCACTTCGTCGGCTTCCGGCAGCACCGCGACGGTAATCGCGGAAGTGTGCACGCGCCCCTGCTGCTCGGTCTGCGGCACGCGCTGCACGCGATGCACGCCGCTTTCGTATTTAAGCTTGCTGAAAACCCGCTCGCCGCTGACCAGCGCGATGACTTCCTTCAAGCCGCCCACGGAAGATTCGCTGGACGAAGTAATTTCAATTCGCCAGCGCTGGCTTTCGGCGTAGCGCGAGTACATGCGGAAGATCTCCGCCGCGAACAGAGTGGCTTCATCACCGCCGGTGCCCGCGCGGATTTCGAGCACCACGTTCTTTTCGTCGTTGGGATCCCTGGGGAGCAGCAGTATTTTCAGTTCCTGCTCGAGTCGCGTGATCTGCGGCTCCACGCGGGCGATCTCTTCGCCCGCCATAGCCCGTAACTCGGGGTCCGGCTCCTGCAGCATGCCACGCGCCTGCTCGAGCTCGCTCGCCGCCTTTTTCCAGTCCTGATACCTGGATACGACTTCGGCCAGATCGCTGCGGGCTTTGGCCGCCTTGCGATATTCGCCGGCGTCGGAGGTTACCGCCGGATCGGCCAGTTGGCGGGTCAGCTCCTCGAAGCGCACCTCCATCTGCTGGAGTTTGGGAACGAATTGCATGGAGGTCAGGCGATCACCAACTCGCCGCCCTGCGCCGCCTCGAGCGCCATGGCGCCTTCCAGCGCGCGAATGGCCACGTCGGCCTGATCGTCGGACGGGGGCTTGGTCGTAATGCGCTGGAGCCACAGCCCCGGAGCGGTGAGCGTGGCCAGGAACGAGCCCCGGCGCCTGGCCGCGAAGCGTATCAGCTCATAGCTGATGCCGGCTATGAACGGCAGCAGCACAATGCGCGAAACCAGTTTCATTCCGAATCCGGAGAAGGGCACGAAGGTGTAGACGATCATGGAAACGATCATCACCACCAGCAGGAAGCTGGTCCCGCAGCGTGGATGAAAGGTGGTGAACGCTTGCGCGTTTCGTACATTCACCGGCTGTCCGGATTCGTAATTGAAGACGACTTTGTGTTCGGCGCCATGGTACTCGAACACCCGATAGATGTCCTTCAGGCGCGAGACCCCGAACAGGAATGCCAGGAAAATAGCGATGCGGATCATGCCGTCGGCGGCGTTGAAAGCGATGCGGCCCTGCAAGACCGGGTACGACTTGCCCAGCGCCGTGACGGTATACAGCGGAATAAATTTATAGAGGAAAATAAAAAAACCGAGCGAAAAGATCAGGTTCAAGCTGATCGCCCAGTTGGACACTTCCTTTGCATGAGGGGCATTGGGCTTTTGAGATTCGCCCTCGAGGATGGCGCCGGCAGAGAATTTCAAGGCTTTCAGGCCTAAAGACATGGCCTGATAGAGGGTGCCTATACCGCGCAGAATCGGATACTTGAAGATGCGATGCTGCTCCGACATGCGCGCTAGCGGCCTCTGTTCGGTCACGATCTCGCCGCTCGGTTTGCGGACAGCTACGCAGTAGCTATGGGGGGCGCGCATCATCACACCCTCGATAACGGCCTGCCCTCCGACCAGCGTTTCCTCGCCGCCCTCAAGGACTGGCATCATTTGAATGTGGGTAAAAAGGCGAAAGTAGGTGCGGAGTGACACGGTTCTCCTCAGTTTAGGTAACCTACCCATTATACTATCAGCCGAAAGTTGTTGGAAACGGCCGAGCCATTCGTGTCACGGCGAAGGCTGGCGAAAGAGCGAATCTCGATGTTGGAACAACTGGATCTGACCCGCGCCATACGCAAGGAAGAATACAAGAGCCGTCTTCCTGTATTGCAGGAGCGGCTTTACGAATTGCAGCTGGCGGCCTCGGAGACTGGCCTCGCCAGCGTGATCGTGTTCGAAGGCTGGGACGCCGCCGGCAAGGGTACCTGCATCAACGTGCTTACCAACCGGCTCGAGCCGCGGGCCTTCCGCTTGCACGTGGTCGAGGAGCCGGGCACGCGCGAGCTGCACATGCCGTGGCTGTGCCGGTTCTGGCAGCACATCCCCAACTACGGACAAATGGCCCTGTTTGACCGGAGCTGGTACCGGCGCGTGCTCGAAGAGCGGGTGGAGAAGGTCGCGGCACGCAGCGAATGGGAGCAAGCCTACCGCGACATCATCCACTTCGAGCGCATGCTGGCCGAGGATGGCTATGCCCTGGTGAAGCTGTTCTTACACATCGGCAAGAAGGAGCAGAAACATCGTCTTCGCAGGCTCGAGAGCGACCCGCTGACGAGCTGGCAAGTGCAGCCAGGGGATTGGAAGCGCCATCGCAAGTATGGCAAGTATCTGGCGGCCGCCGAAGAAATGCTGGAGCGCACTGAATCGGAATGGGGACCGTGGACCATTGTAGAGGCGACGGACCGCTACTGGACGCGCATCGCGGTTTTCGAAGCGATCGTACGGACGCTCGAGGTCGCGGCTGCCCGGCGCAAGGCGGTGAAGGCCTGACCGTGCTCGAAGCTCTGGATCTGAACAAGCGCATTTCGAAAGCGGAGTACGAACGCGCGCTGCTGCGCTACCAGATGCAGTTGCGCGAGTTAGCCTGGCAGTTCTATCTGCGCAAGCGGTCGCTCGTGGTAGTTTTTGAGGGTCGCGACGCGGCAGGCAAAGGTGGTTGTATCCGGCGGTTGACCGAAAAGCTCGATCCCCGCGGCTACGAAGTGTTTCCCATCGCCGCACCGGAAGGCGAGGACCGCACCCACCATTACCTGTGGCGCTTCTGGAGACGGCTTTTGCCGCCGGAGGAGAAGCAGATTCTGGTCTTTGATCGCAGTTGGTACGGCCGTGTGCTGGTCGAGCGCGTGGAGGGTTTCGCTACCGAGGAGGCCTGGAGGCGTGGCTATCGCGAGATCAACGATTTCGAGCGCCAGTTGGCGGATGCGGGGGCGGTATTGGTGAAGCTCTGGCTGCAGATTAGTCCGGAAGAGCAGTTGCGGCGCTTCGAAGAGCGCCAGAACACGCCGTACAAGCGCTGGAAGCTTACGCCGGAGGACTGGCGCAACCGCGAAAAGTGGGGCCGCTACGATGTGGCGGTCGAGGACATGTTGCTCAAGACCAGCACCCTCACAGCGCCCTGGACAGTCGTAGAAGCGAATTTTAAATGGTTTGCGCGGGTGAAGTGTTTCCAGACGGTGGTGTCGGCGGCCAGCAGCGCACTGGGGTATAAGCCGGCCGATCCCACCGGCGAAACCCAGCCCAAGAAACCCAGGAAGAAGAGCAAGCCGGTGTGATGACGGTCGCCGGCGTACTGCGCTAGCGCATAAGGAAAACCTGCTCAGCTTACGGCGTTGCGCCTCAATAGCGCTGTGAGCTATGATCGGCGTCGATTCGAAAGGAGCATCCACCATGAGCCGTTTCCGACAGATGGCCGCTATGGCGATCTGGTTAGCCGCCGCCTGCTCTCTACCAGCCCAGCGAGCGCTCGAGCGCCCGGCCGCCGTGTTCATCCACAATCAAGGACAGTTCGATGCGGCTGTCGCTTACAGGTTAACCGGTCCGGCCGGCGTCGTCTCGCTTACCGCCGCCGGTATTGTGTTCGGTGAGGGACCGGGGGTATTCTCGGAAAAATTTGCAGGGTCGAATCACATCCTCGCTCTCGAGGCAGACCCACGCTCTTCGCGGCCGGGGGGTGGCGCTTTGAGAGTGGACTACAAGGACGTGTGGCCTGGAATCTCTGTCAGACTCTCTGCCACCAGTATGGGTGTCGAACAGGAGTTCATTCTCCAGGCCGCGGCGAACCCCGATCGTATCGCGGTGGCGTACGAGGGTATCCACAGCATGACGCTCGATCAGCACGGCTCGCTGGTGATCGCTACCCCGCTCGGAACATTTCGCGAGCCTTTGCCGCAGGTCTATCAGGAAATCGGCGGTCATCGCATGGCATTGCAGGGCAGATTCAAGCTGACCGGACTGGGAACTTACAGCTTTCAAATCGACAGGTACGCCCCGGAGTACCCGCTGGTCATCGGCCCGGTCCAGCTCGCATTGTCTCAATCGGCCGAGCCTGGCACGGCAGCTCCCGTCATTAATTTTTTCAATGTGGCGCCCACCTCCACTCTTTCCGGCCAGGCGGCCGTTGGCACCCTTTCGGTAAGCGGCGCGACCTCCGCTACCGTCAACGGCATTACCACCGATTGCAGTAATGGAGAATGTTTGGGAACGTTTCTGTTCGATCCCACTGCCACGACAAAATATGTGCTCGAGGCGAGTGGAGCGGGCGGCAACGTGAGCGCCTCACAAACGGTAGAAGTCGGCCAGTATCTGAAAAACCCGGCTCCTGTGCCGGCGGGCCTCCAGGTTACCTGGCAAGGGGCCTGTTGGTTGAAAGGTTATCCCAAGTCATTTTGTAATGGCGCCTGTCAAGGGATGGCGTTTACCGTAAATGTACCGGCACCGCCGGCGCAACTGCCCCTGGAGGCCACGCTCTACATAGGCACCCAGACGTGCAATCCGGCTCAACAGGATAATCTTGACGATGATGAGACGCTCACCGGGTCGGGGGGATGGATCTTTTGGTTCACCAACCATCCCAATAAAGAGAATACTTCCGCAATTTGGACCTTCGGAAACCAAAGCTCGGGTTGCGTCAGTTACGCCAAAGCGCCAGAGTGCGAGTAACGGCGGCTGTGACCGTTCTTGGCGGAATGCGCGCCGCGCCGGTAGCAGGCCTAAGTGACTAAATTTACATTAGTATCCGTTCCTGTTCAGCGATCCGCAAACTTTGGAATCACCATGCAGGCAACGGACATGATACAGTATCTCCACAGAGTCGGGACCATATGAAAGCGTTTTCCGTTGTCCTATTCACAACCTGTTGTTGTGTAACGGCGATGCAGGGCAGTCAGAATCTGGATCGTGCTCGCCAACTGGAAGAGTCCGGGGATGCCATGGGGGCGCGTACGCTGCTAGCGCGCGCGGCGCAGCATGGCGATGTCACTGCTTTGAAAGAATACGCGGAATTTCTGGATCGTTACGGCGATCCGGCCGCGCAGGATGCTTATGGAAAATGGTTGGCAGCCACCGATCCATCGGGCGACAAGCAGCAACGCGCAGCGGTGGCGCGCCGGCTCGCCGAGATCGCAACGTTAAACGGCGACCGGCCGGCCGCCCTGCAGTATCTCGAAACGTATCGCCAGTCGGGCGGAGCCGGGGTCATACCGTCGTGGCCGGCCAACAAAAGCGACAGCCGCCAATACATTCAAATACCGGGACCGCTGCGCTCTTTCGACCGCATGGCCGCCATTTCAGGCGAATTGCAGCCTGATGACCTGCTCTCTTCGCTGGCGCGCAACGTGGTTACCAACGGGTTCCAGGCGGCCCACGGCAACGAGGCCCTCGAGCAGACCGAATATCTCAAACTGGTGCATCGCTATCTTTCGCAGGCGCGCGAGCTGGAGAAGCTCGCGGGCGATACCAAGGTAATCCAGATCGAGAACTGCGACTCGCCCAACGCCGGTGAGCTGCTGCGCATCCTGGGTTATCGTATGCGGGGTGGGTGCGGCAGTGAAGTGGTGCTCGAGACAGTCAATGCCACGCGCGCCTTCCTCACTACGGACTCCGGCTTTCCTTTGCACGATCTGGAACAAGCCTTGCGCACCAATCGCCCCTACTCCTATGACTACCATCCCACGCGGGTGCCGGTGCTGTTCGGCTCGGACTACTGGCTGTCGCCGAAAGAGAAGGAGGCCAGCGAGTTTATCGACGTCTTCCTCTCCGATCCGGCTTTGTGCCGGTTGTATCTGGGACTGTCCAAGCTGGACTATGAAACCTCCGAGGCGTTGCGTAAAGAAGTGGCCATGCCGCGCCTGAAAGCTTACGCGCACGTGTTGGATTTCTTCGGCGGCATGTTTGAGATTCGCAATGGCAAGGCCATTGTGCCCGGGGCGCCGCGCACGGTGGCGGTCTGGACCGAGCTCACCGGTGCGCCGCCAGACCAGGGCGCTGCTTTTTTTGAAAAGCTGATCGGACGCGACGACGGCTGGATGGCCAGCTATTTCGACGCCCTGGCGCGCCTCAACGGTCCGGTGAAAGATTATCTTACCGACCCGGCGCGCTTGAAACGATTCTACCTGGCCATACGCGGCAGAGTGACCAGTCCTGGGCCGGCGCGCCCCGTGTTTCGCGCCAACGCCGATATGATGCTGCTGACCACCCGGCTGTGGATCGAATCCGAGGGCCGGCCGCACATTCCGGGGAATCTGCAGGTTTGGAAAGATCTGTTCGTGAATCATCCGCAGGGTAAATACGACGGGAAGCTGACGCGTTCGGCCACCACCTGGAAGGATACCGATGATGTCCTCGAAGCCCTGTTCGGCCTGACACGCAAAGCCGTCGAGAACGAGCCACTGAAAATTTTCATGGCGTTAAGCGATCTGGACCGTAACCGCGCTAAGCCGCTCGCGGCGGAAACTATGGACAGGCTGGCGCGCGACTATCATTTGTATGGCACGCAGTACCCCATCTTCAACGACGCCGGGACGCTCAGCGATCAGTCCATCATTCAATTTCTGGATACCATTGAGGAGGTCAATCGAATTAAGGATCCCATGCTGCGCGCCGATGCCGCCGGCACCATGCAGGCGCTGGTGGGATTGTGGCAGATCTTCTCGCGTTCGGGCAGCCTGCCGCCGGCAAAAGCGGACGAGACTTTCGCCGCAGTGGTGAAACCGTTCTCCGAGGTGCGCAGCGACCGCACCCTCTTCGACGCGGGACACGACGGCGTCAAGCTCCTTCTGGCCGCCACGGGGCCCTCCAAGACGGCGCCGCAGGAGCGCTTGATCGACCTGTTGGCTGGGGCTGCCAATCCTAGCGACATGGATTCCCACACACAGGTTGTAGAGGAGATGGTGCGCATTTTGGAGGCGCAGCGCATTGTTTCTCTGGACAACCTGTTTGACATGGCCGATCATCTGGACCGGGTGGCGCGCGGCGAAAAGCTGGATGCGTCCCTGGTGAACAGGCTGACCGGGCGCATCAGCGAGATCCAGCTTCCACGGGCCAGTCTGAGCGCCGTCGAGAAGAACTCGTTGTCGTTCGGCTACTGGACTGAGAAACATGTGGATGCCGAGCGCAAGCTCAACCTGCGCGCGCTGCTCGATAAAGGTTCGGGCGACAAGGCGCGGGAAGTCCGCGGGCTGCTCGCCCCGTTCCTGCGCGACACGCTGGTGGCCTACAATTATGCGCACTACGCGCCTCCCGGCGCTCAGGTGCTCTACACCAATCCGCTGTTCGTACGCAGCCATGATTTTCTCGGGATACAGAGCGGCAACCATATGTGGCGCGCCACCGAGGTGTTCGGCAGCGGATGGCCTTCGAATGGCGGCGGACGCCTGGTGGGCTCGCTATCCGGGCTGCCTTATGCGTTAGCCGAAGCGGAGCAGAATTTCCTGGTGCCGGATCAGACCCAGGCGCTCATCTGGGGGGATCTCGCGCCGCAGATGATCTTGAGCGCGGTGATCCCGCGGTGGTGGAATGTTACACCGTCGCAGTTGCATTGGGTGGCGCTGCACATGCACTATGGCGAATTTTTGCTGGAAGAAGCCGCGCTCGACCCCGAGGTGCGCCAACAGGTGCTCGAGACGCTGAGCTCGCAGGCTGCCCCCGTGCGTGTCCATCAGCTATCGGCGGTGCTCGATTCGGGCGATGTGAAAGCGGCCCTCGAAAAGGTCACCCCCTCCGAGCTTTTTGTGCTCGCCGCGCAGACCGGCGCTCGTCCCAAAGGTCCCGCCTCGCCCTTGCTGACAGAGATCCGGCGGCTGGCGGCCGCCTCGCCGCGCCAGATCAACTACCCGGCTATTTCGGCCGCATTCGGAACGCCCAAACCAACCCTGGCCAATTCGTACCGCCTGGAGCTCCTGCACCTGCGCACCTTCCCGACATTGATGGGTTACTCCAGCCGCATCCTGGCCGAAAGCTGGGAGTCCAACACGCTTTACTGGGCGGAAGTTGCCGACGAGACTTACACTACGCCTTCCCAACTCAACCTGCGCATTCCGGAGTGGACCCAAAAGCTGGTGGAGCATATTTTCGCCTCGCATCTGGAGGACTGGCCGGCCGTGCTGCGCTCCTTGCACGCGGTGGGCGAAGACGTGCGCGCCAAGGCCCGGCCGCAGTTGATGGCCGAACAGAAGGCCGCACTGCCGTAAACGGAGAGCTGGCATCCTACGATCGGGTGAAACCATGAGTCTTATATCGCGACGGGGCTTCTTGGGCGTGGCGGGGGCGGCTTGGCTGAAGGCGCAGGATGCGCAGCGCCCCGTTTTCAAGGTGAAGGTGGACATGGTGGTGTTGAGCTTTGCCGTCACCGACAGCCACGGCAAATACATCAACAACCTCAAAAACACGGACTTTAAAATCTACGAAGACGGCATCGTGCAGAAGATGTCCACCTTCGCGGAGGGAACCAAGCCTCCCATGCAGGTAATGGAAGACGGCAGCCTGCGTCCCCTGGTGGCTGGCGAATCGGTCGAGGCGCCCGGTAAGCCGGGGATCGATCTGCATAGCGACGCGTTTGTCGGCACCAACGTCTTCGTGCTGTTCGATACCAGCAACTTTATGTACCGCGGCTTCGTGTACGCCGAGGATGCTATTGCCGACTTCGTGCGCGGCCTCGACCGCGCCGATTCGGTGGCAGTCTATACTTTCAGCCGCAACCTTTCACGAGCGTCGACGCTTACCCGCGATCGCGCCGATGCTATCAGTGGACTGCGCAAGGCGGTAGCCGGAGACGATACGGCCCTGTACAATACGCTGCTGCTCACCTTGCGTGATGCCGCCAAAGTGCCCGGCCGCAAAGTCGTGATCGTATTTTCCAACGGCCCCGACAACGCCAGTATGGTGGCTCCCGACGACGTGCGCGCAGTGGCGGAGGATGAAGGCATACCTATCTATGTGATCTCCACCAACGAAGTGAATAAGGATCCCATTTCGAGCGGGGTATTCCGGCGCATCGCCACGCGCACCGGCGGCAAGGCCTACTGGGCGAAGACCTGGCAGAAGCAGGTTGAGGCGTTCGAATCCATTCGCGAGGACTTGGGTAACTCCTACACGGTGACCTACTATCCGCAGCCCAACCCGAACGAGGGCTTCCGCAAGATCACTGTGGAGATCGTGTCGGACGTGGGTAGAAAATATCGTGTACGCTCGCGCCCGGGATACCGCCCGCGGGGTGGATTCTAGGGGGCGACATGAAGCCGCTTCTTTATGGGATCTTCTGCGCGCTGCCGCTGGCCGCGCAGGTGGCGATTACCCAACACGGCGCCGAGCGTATTTCGGTCGAGATCGACGGGCGGCCTTTCACCGAGTTCTTTATCGGTCCGGAAACCAATAAGCCCTATCTACATCCGCTGCGATCGGCCAGCGGCAAAGTAATGACGCGCGGCTATCCCATGGAGAATATAGCCGGCGAGACGCATGACCATCCGCATCATCGCGGCCTGTGGTTTTCGCATGGCGATGTCAACGGCTATGACTTTTGGGGCAACGAAGAACGTGGCGGAAAGTTCGGCCGCGTGGTGCTCGACAAGGTAAATAAAGTTTCAGGCGGAGGGGCATCCGGCGTCATCGACGCCACGTTTTTATGGGAGGATCCAACCGGCAAACCGCTGCTCTCCGAGGCGCGCCGCATGACATTTTATACGGGCAGGGAACTACGCACTATCGACTTCGACATCACCTTGACGGCACGAGAAAAGGTTAAGTTTGGCGACACCAAGGAGGGCGTATTTGCGGTGCGCCTGACGTCAGCGCTTGAGGAGCCCCGGCCAGACGCTCCGGCGCAGCCCAAACGCACCGGCAAAATGGTAGATTCCGAAGGCCGCCAGGGGGAAAAGGAAATCTGGGGGAAGCGTGCCGATTGGGCGGATTTTTCAGGCATTGTCGATGGGGAGACACTGGGCATCGCCATCTTCGACCATCCCTCCAATCCGCGTCACCCCACCTGGTGGCATGCCCGCGGGTACGGGTTATTTGCCGCTAACATCTTCGGACTGCACGATTTCGAACATGACAACAGTAAAGACGGTAGCTTGACGCTGGCGCCCGGTGAGAATTTGCGATTCCGTTACCGTGTCGTCATTCATCCCGGCGACCCGCAGAGCGCCAAGATCAAAACACTCTATCGGAAGTTTGCGGAAAGCTCAGGGAAAAATACCGAGTAGCTGGAATGCACCGCAGTGGGGCTTTTGACCCACCCCGTCACAAACACAACGGGCGTGGAACCGAGTCCCACGCCCGTCTTTGAGACAGAGTTAGGCAGCGTGCGCCAACAATTCGTCAATTGTCTCGGGAGCGGAGAAGTCGTTGCGGTCCGCCGCTTCCTGGCAATGGATGCAGTAGGCCGCCCACGGCACGGCTTCGAGCCGCTTGATTTTGATATCTTCTTCGCAGTGCATGCAAGTGCCATAGCTGCCATCGGCGATACGCGATAAGGCGCCCCGGACGTGGCGCAGCAAGCTAGCTTCGCGGTCCAGGTTCCGAATGGCAAGTTCCCTCTCTCCAGCAAGTTGCACTTCATCCAGGGCATCCGGGGTCTTCTCAATCACGATTTCGTCGCGGTTACGCAGCCCGCGGGAGAGTTCTGCTTGTTTGGCTTCGAGCACGGCCTTATATTTATCGAGTTCGGTCCTGTTCATTTCGGTCTCCTATCTTTTTTCGTTCTATCTATCGGGCTCTTGTTGCCAGACAAGGAATAGACGAAACTTAACTTCAAAAGTTTCAAAAAATCTCAGCCTGTTCGGCTCAGATACGGACAACCATCACGATTGCGCCGCACGGGTCTTTAGGTTAGCAATTGCATTACCAAATGCATCCCGCTACCATTTGGCAATGGTACTCCATCTTTGGTACTAGAGCCAGGGGAAATTTGGATGGCATCATCCTGAGGGTACATAACCATACAGACGCCCTACGCTGTAAATCCGGCCGTAATTCAGGAAGACGCTTCCGCCACGCTTGAGTTACGTTGCGCAACCAGATTCGGTTCTATGACCAAGTGTTTAATATTTCGACAGCAACTGCCTGATTATGCGACAGGAACGTTTTTCGACCCGTCTAGCTCATCGACCAGCAGCTCGATCAAGGCTTTTTGGCCATAATCGAAATCCGAACGGGGCTCGGCCGGCTGGTGCGCTGCAAGCCAGGCCCGCAGGAGCTCGGTGACCGGTTTGGCCACGGCCTCTTCGGCGCCGGGCTCGAAACGCAAGGGGATGTCCGAGCGCCGGATTGCCGCAAGCAGCACATCCGCGAACTTCACCGGGCCCCCGCTTTGAGGCCGGTAGGCGCGTGGTGGTTCACCGGACCGGAGCCATGCCCCAATCCGGGACTGGAGCGGATAGCCTGGGTGATATAGCTCTTGGCCCGCGTCACGGCCACCTCGATCGAGGCGCCGCGAGCCAGCTCCGCGGTGATGCCGGCCGAATGGGTGCAGCCGGTACCATGGGTGTGCAGCGTATCGAAATGCGGAGCTACGAACTCACGCCAGTCTTTACCATCAAACATCACGTCGACGGCGCTTTCCTGCAGGTGGCCGCCTTTTACCAGTGCGCTTTTGGCCCCCAGCCGGCAAAGATGCTCGGCCGCTGCGCGCATGTCATCGACGGTGTGGACCGGCAAACCGGTCAGCGCTTCGGCTTCCGCGAGGTTGGGGCAGATCAGGAAGGCCCGCGGAATCAACAGCTCACGAACGGCAGTGATGGCATCCGGAGAGATCAGCGGATGGCCATGTTTGCTGATCATGACCGGGTCGACGATCAGCGTGAAGGTGAAGCCGGCGGCAGCGGCGGCGATCGCCTCGACGATTTCGCGATTTCCCAGCGCGCCCGTTTTGGCTGCGTGCGGAGGCATGTCCTCGAGGACCGTCCCCAACTGTGCCATCACCAGTTCCGCCGGCACGCACTCTACGCGATCGAGCCGGGTGGTGTTCTGAACCGTGAGCAGCGTGATCACAGCTTCGCCATACACACCGAACTGGTGGAAGGTCTTCAAATCGGCCTGGATTCCGGCACCGCCAGAGGGGTCCGAGCCGGCAATGGTGAGCGCAATGGGGAGCATTAAATTGTAGTCTAGCAGCCTGTGCAAAGAGGCGGTACGATGCTGAGGTTCACTCGACGGCGATAGTGGTGCCCGTCGGGCTCTGGTAGGTTCCAATGGTCAAAATGACAGGCAGGTCTCCGGTCGCGATGAAGCCCGCCGGAATGCGGGCGTTGATCTGCATCAGGCCAACGAAACCCGGAGCATCGCCTGCCCAGAGTACGTCGGCTGTGGTTCCGCCGACAGTCAGCGATACCGGCAGCAGCGCCGTGCCGTAGGGGGGCTGAGCGGCTTGGCCCGTCACGCCGGCCGGCTGGGTCTGGCCGTGGCCCGTGGCGTAGAGCACGACCACCGAACCGAGTTGCGCCGGATGCTGATCGGAATTGATCGAGCCATCCTCGTTCACCGCCACGACCTGGCCCCTGCCTGAGCTTATGGTGAACAGCGCGGGACTGGCAGCCACCAGCGAAACCTGCGCGGTCGTCACCGTTACGCCATTGTAGATAACCTGGACCTGTGCCGTGGTTTGGCCGGCCATTTCGTAGGGCACCTGCGCGTTGATCTGTTGGGACTGTGCGTAGAACAGAGGTGCCGGCGTGTTATTGAAAAGCACCAGGGTGGCGCCGAGAGTGGCCGCCAGCGTTCCGGATGTGTCGAAGGCGCCGCTAAGAGCGGTGGCGGGCCCTATGCCCTGGCTGAAGATACTGACGATTTCGCCCGGCGCGAGCGAGCCAGGTAGCAGGCTGGCAGCATTCGTGATGCCCGCGGCGACGGTGCCCGGCGGCGTCACCACGGTCTGACTGGACGCGAGCATGCGAATCCGGTTATTGCCTGTGTCCGCGACCAGGATATTGCCGGAGCCGTCCAGCGCGAGTCCGCAGGGATTGTTCAGCGCCACTTGCAGCGCAGCGCCGCTGTCCCCGCTGTAACCCCCCACGCCCGTACCGGCGATGGTAGCGATGTTGCCGTCCGGCGTCACCACGCGGATACGGTTGTTGCCGCCGTCGGCGATAAAGATGTCCTGGCTGGAGTCCACGGCGACGGCGCAGGGATAGCTCAGCAGGGCGGAGGATGCGGCTCCGCCATCCCCGCTAAACCCGCTCGCGCCCGTCCCGGCAATGGTGGCGATCGTGCCGGAGGGGGTGACCATGCGCACGCGATGATTCAGAGTATCGGCAATATAAACGTCGCCCGCGCTATCCAGAGCCACGCCGGTGGGACCCTGCAACTGTGGCACAGACGAGGTGTCGTCGCCCGGGGATCCGGTACCGGCGACGGTATGGATATTGGCGGCGGGGTCCACGCGGATCACCCGGTTATGGTTGGTATCCGCGACGTAGACATTGCCGGAAGTGTCGGCGAGAACAGCTTGTGGATGAAACAGCGGCGTAAAGACTGCCGGATCGCCTTCGCCTCCAAAGCCATTGGTAGAACCATTGCCGGCGAACGTGATGATCACGCCGGACGATTGCACCATACGCACGCGGTTGTTGTAGCTGTCGGCGACATACAGATTGGAGTTCGCGTCGAAGCTGACGCAGGCGGGACTGAACAGGCTCGCGCTGGTGGCCGCCAGTCCATCGCCCGCGTAGGCCCCCACGCCGTTGCCTGCCACCGTGGAGATGAGACCGCCGGCCGTCACTTCGCGGACACGCTGGTTGCCCTGATCCGCAACAAAGAGATTGCCGGCGAGCAACGCCAGGCCGAGTGGAGCGTTCAGGACCGCGGCTGTCGCGCCGCCGCCATCGCCGCTGAAACCGAAAGTGCCGTCGCCGGCAATCGTAGAAATGATGCCGGTGGCCGCCGCTACCCAGCGCACCCGTTCGAGCTCGGAGATATACAGGTTGCCCGAGGAATCCACGGCTACATCTACGGGCTTGATCAGGGCTGTCTGCAGCGCCCGGCCGCCGTCACCGGAAGGAGAATTACTTCCAGGGATACCGGCGGCCAAGGTGAGTGTTCCGCCGGGGACCAACGCCCAGACAACGCTATCGACGCCTTCGGGAATATACAACCTTCCGGTGGAATCGGCAGCGATGCCCGAGAGTTGGGTATTGGGCACTCCGAAATTCTGCTGATTGCAGATGGTGGTGATGATGCCGGCCAGCACCTTGCGAATCGAGAAATTGACCGTGTCCACGATATAGAGCGCGCCTGCCGGGTCGAGAGCCAGCCCTGCGGGGAATGCGAGTTGCGCGGCCACGGCCGGACCGCCATCTCCACTGAAGCCCGCGATGCCGGTTCCGGCGATGGTTGAGATGGTGCCATCGGTCGCCACGCGGCGCACCGTATGACCCATGAACTCGGAAATATAGAGATTGCCCGCCGGGTCGATCGCCAGGTTGCGAGGGCTGAGCATTTGGGCGGAAGTTGCCGGACCACCGTCCCCATAGCTGCCGGTTTGCCCATTACCGGCCACGGTTGTGATGGTCCCGTCCGTTCCGACGCGCCGCACCCGCTGGTTGCCGAAATCCGCGATGTAAAGGTCGCCGGCTTTATCGAGCGCCACGCCGTAGGGTTGGTCGAGCAGCGCCGATCCCGCTGGACCATTGTCGCCGCTGAAACCGGGGTGGCCGGTGCCAGCCACTGTGGTGATAGTGCCGGCGGGGCTAACCTTCCGTACGCGGTTATTGGCCGCGTCGGCAATATACAGGTTACCGCCGCTATCCACCACAAGGCCCTCAGGCTGGGCCAGTTGGGCCGCTATGGCCGGACCAGCATCGCCCACCATGTCGCTGCCGGCTATTGTCGAGAGCTGATAAACCGTGCCAGGGGCCGCGTATAACCCCCACAGGGACAGGGCCATGGCAGCAGCCTGGATCGGGACGCGCATATCACTTAAGGGGTGTCTCACGACTAAAGTTTTTCTCAAAACCGGCCGTTCTACTGAGTGGGTCCGACGTAATAATGAACAGGCTTTCTCCTCTGTCCTCAATCTTTTGGCTGGGTGCCTTGACCGCCTGGGCTAGTGGGCCGATCCACCTGAAAACACGGAACCTGACGGCGGCCGACTATCCCGCCCCGGAAGTCGTGCAGCCAGCCACGCAAGGGCCGGGTCACCTGCTGGTGCAATTTCCCGGCACGCCTCAGGCTGGCGATGTGCAGGAGCTCGTGCGGCGTGGGGCACAAGTAGTAGGAGCCGCTCCGGATACGGCATTGACGATCTCGGTCAGCCAGCCCATCTCATTCGAGGGGCTATCGGTCGAGTGGGCTGGGCCGCTGCTTCCACAAGATAAGATCAGCCCGCTGCTTTCTGCCGCGGCCGATGCGGGCCCGGCGCCCGTGGTAATCGAGTTTCATCCCGACGTTTCTGCGGAACGGGCGCTCGACCTGCTGCGCGGCGCGAACATAAAAATTTTGCAGCATCCGGACCTGGCGCCTAACCACCAGCTTGTCTCGGCCTTCCCGGCCGCGCTGGCGGAGATTGCAGGACATGACGAAGTGGCCTATATTTTTCCCGCTTCCAGCGACCTGATGCAGGGCAACCACGTCATGGCTTGTACGTCGGCGATGATGGGCGAGGCGGCGGTTGGCCAGTACGTGTCGGTGGCGAGCGGCTGGGGCGGGGCGGATGCGAACGGCGTGGTGCAGCTTGACTATGCCTTCACCCAGATGAGTGCCAGGCTGCCGGCCGCCGGCACGCAGTCCGAGATTCTCAGGGCGCTCCAGGAATGGGCCAAATACGCCAAGGTTCGTTTCGTGGCGGGCGACACTTCGACGGTTGACCCTACTATTGCGATCATGTTTGCTCAAGGAGAACACGGCGACGCATTTCCGTTCGCCGCGGACAGCCCTGTTTTGGCGCATACCTTCTTCCCATCGCCCGCTAATACGGCGCCGCTTGCCGGACAGATGCATTTCAATGACGATCAGAATTGGAACATCGGGTCGGATGTGGACGTGTACACAGTCGCTCTGCACCAGGTGGGGCATGCCCTGGGCCTGGGGCACACCGACGATCCGACTGGCGTGATGTATCCGTACTATCGCTTCGGCGCCGCGCTTTCCGCGAGCGACATTGCCGCGATTCAAGCTCTCTATGGCAGCCCCAGTACGCCTTCGGCCCTAAGCATTACGATCTCGAACCCAGCCACCACGGCCGTGACCACCGCGTCTGCGTCCGTAGCGCTTTCCGGTACGGCAGCGGGTGGCGCCGGGACACTGCAAGTGAGCTGGACGAACAATCAGGGCGGCGCCGGCGCGGCGTCCGGATCGACAGACTGGTCGATTGGCTCGGTGCCCTTAGATCCTGGAGCCAATGTAATTACGGTCGCCGTCACCGACAGCGCCGGCAACACCGCCTCGACCGCGATTACCATAACACAAGCGGTCTCGACCGTTTCGACGCCCATTATTCCTACACTGCCGGTCATGCCGATAGTTCCGGTCATGCCGATAGTTCCAACGAACCCGGTCACCCCGGCGGTGCCGGCCGATCCCACGCCCCCGGCCACCACGACCTCAACGTCTTCGGGTCCGCCCTCGCTCACCGTCACTTCGCCCGGGATGACAATTGTGGGTACGTCGCTCTCGAGCTTGAGCATGAGCGGTACGGCGACCGCCAACGTGACTTCGGTCACCTGGACGAACTCGACGGGCAGCTCAGGGAATGCAACCGGGACAACTTCATGGACCGCCGCGGCTATTCCCCTTCTGGTCGGAACCAATACCATCACGGTGAACGCCTACGATGCGGCCGGAGACTCTGCGTGGCGTACGGTGACCGTGGTCAGACAATAGCTGGCTGCCACCTTTCCTGTACGGGTGCATCATTAAGGTGTGAGCCTCCCTCCGATCAGTGCTATCGAGCAGTCTGGGTATCCAGCCCGATCATGAGCGCTGAAGCCGCCGAACGCGTGGATCTGCCCCTCTCGGGCATGTCCTGCGCGGGATGTGCGCGCAGTATTGAACACCAGCTTGCCGCAACGCCCGGCGTGGCTAACGCGCATGTAAATTTCGCTACCTCGACCGCCACGGTGGAGTTCGATCCAGCGCGCGCGGCGGTCCGTGACCTGGTAGGCGCCATCGAAGCGCTGGGCTACGGGGTTCCGCAACCGCAAGCCGGCGTGGATGTGGAGGAGCACACCCGCGAGCAGGAGTATGTGGCCCTCAAGCGACGCCTGTCGTTGGCGGTGGGATTTTCCGTGCCGGTGGTGGTGCTGAGCATGTGGCCTGGACTGATGCACCTCCGCGCCATGGCCTGGATCCAGGTCGTGCTCGCGGCGCCGGTGGTTTGCCTGGCGGGCGCTCCTTTCTACATAGATGCGTGGACCGCGCTGCGCCATCGTTCGGCAAACATGAATACGCTGATCGCGCTCGGCACCGGCGCGGCCTTCCTCTATTCGCTGGTGGTGACGGTCACGGGCGGTCATCAGGTGTACTACGAGGCGGCCGCCGTGATTGTCACGCTGATTCTTCTCGGGCGGCTGCTCGAAGCGCGTGCACGCGGGCGGGCCTCGGAAGCCATACGGCGCCTGCGCGAGCTGCAACCCAAGACGGCGCGTGTCATACGCGAAGGAGCAGAGCTGGACATTCCGATCGAGCAGGTGCGAATCGGCGACATACTGGTAGCGCGTCCCGGCGAGAAGATCCCCATCGATGGTGTAGTGCGCGCGGGTGCTTCGGCTGTGGACGAATCCATGCTCACCGGCGAAAGCCTGCCGGTCGACAAACAGGCCGGCGATACGGTTTATGGCGGCACGATCAACCGCTCGGGCAGCCTGCGTATCGAAGCGCGCAAGGTGGGCCGGGCTACCGCCTTGCAACAGATGATCGAGCTGGTGGCTCAGGCGCAAGGGTCGCGCGCGCCTGTGGC
>Ga0302324_100008163_pt1 | contig 22119 bp, 20 predicted proteins | sample Palsa_T0_1_FD_201949 | JGI IMG/M metagenome (GOLD analysis project Ga0302324, IMG submission 201949) | Peat permafrost microbial communities from Stordalen Mire near Abisko, Sweden - Palsa_T0_1 | ecosystem: Environmental > Terrestrial > Soil > Palsa > Peat permafrost | place: Sweden: Abisko...
CAAGTTTCCTGGTGGTCTTACCGCAAGGGTCACACCCGTTCCCATCCCGAACACGGAAGTTAAGCCTTGCCGGGCCGATGATACTGCGCTGGTAACGGCGCGGGAACGTAGGTCACCGCCAGGATTAAAATTCAAAGGCCGTCCCAATTTAACGGGACGGCCTTTTTGTTTATGCCCCTCCCAATAACAACACCGCCTGCCGATCTGCCAGCTCTGATCGACCAGGAAATCGCTAAGCCTCCTTCCATCAACACCCCGGGTAGCCTGCGGATCTGAGAACACTGACGAGCCAATTTAGACATTTCAAGTCTTAGTCTGTTACTATCAATGTATCTTATAGATACGAACTAAGCGTTCGCGAGACTTTTAACATTTTGCTGCATCTAACGTTATTGGAAGCCGATAAAGCTTTCGTAGGAAGCAGTCGGCCATTGTGTCCAAGGGGGACAAGGTGAGTAAGCCAAATCGTGTTATCCCAGAAGAGCTCGCTATTCTTCCCGTGCGCGACACCGTCCTGTTTCCAGGAGCGGTAATGCCTTTGCCGGTGGGCCGAGAAAGTTCACTTGCCCTGCTGAATTCTCTTGAAGGACCGGAGAAACTGCTGGGAGTGGTGGCGCAGCTCGATCCCCGTATCGAGATTCCGGTCGGTTCGGACTTGCATAACGTGGGAACACTGGCGAGAGTTCACAAAATGGTACGGATGCCCAACGGAAACATCGTTGCGTTTCTGGAAGGTCTGCAGCGAATTCGAGTTTCGGAAGTCATTACGCTGAAGCCGTTCCTCCGGGCGCGTATCGAAGCACAATCTGACCTGGAAAATCAGAGCGATGCAGAATTGACGGCGCTCGAGCGAAACGTGCAGGAATTGTTTCGCGATGTGGTGACGCGTTCAGCCCAGCTTTCCGACGATCTGCAGTCCGAAGTGATGAATCAGGATTCACCCGGGCGCTTGGCGGATTTCGTCGCTTTTACTTTGCCGTCGCTCAGCACCATGATTCGGCAAGAGCTGCTCGAAACGTTCAGCGTCAAGAAACGGTTGGAGACTTTGATCAATGAGCTGACCAAAGAGCGCGAAGTGCTCGAGCTGCGCAACAAGATTCACGAGCAGGTTCAGGAACAGGTGAATCAAACGCAGCGCGAATTCCTGCTTCGCGAACAAATGAAGGCGATTCAAAAAGAGCTCGGCGAATCCGACGATGGACAGGCGGAGATCGAAGAGCTTCGCAAGAAAGTGGAAGAGTCGGGAATGACCGCTGAAGCCAAGAAGGAATGCGAGCGCGAACTGAAGCGCCTCGCTAAGATGACACCGGCTTCCGCGGAGTACATGGTTGCACGCACCTATCTGGAATGGATGACCTCGCTGCCGTGGAACAAGACGTCCGGAACCGAGGACATTGACATCCCGAAGGCGCAGGAGATTCTGGACGAGGATCATTACGATCTCGCCAAGGTGAAAGAGCGCATTCTCGATTACCTAGCGGTGAAGAAACTGCAGCCCGGAATGAAAGGTCCGATCCTTTGCTTTCTCGGGCCTCCAGGCGTGGGGAAAACTTCGCTTGGAAAATCGATTGCGCGGGCCATGGGCCGCAAGTTCGTCCGCATTTCGCTAGGCGGAATGCACGACGAGGCGGAGATCCGCGGTCACCGGCGCACGTACATCGGTGCTCTGCCGGGACAGATCATCCAGGGAATACGCCGTGCCGAGACGCTCGATCCGGTGTTCATGCTGGACGAGGTGGACAAGCTCGGACGCGATTTCCGCGGCGACCCGTCAGCAGCGCTGATGGAAGTGCTCGACCCGGAACAGAATTCCACGTTCCGCGATCACTATCTTGACGTGCCGTTCGACTTGTCGAAGGTTCTCTTTGTGGCCACCGCAAACTGGATGGATCCCATCCCGGAGCCGTTGCGGGACCGCATGGAGATCATCGAACTCGCCGGTTACACGGAGGAAGAGAAGATCGGAATTGCAAAACGCTTCTTGATCCCGCGCCAGACGAAAGAGCACGGTATCGTGCTCGGTGAGCAGATTGAGTTCACAGATGAGGCTTTGCATGACCTGATCGCTCACTACACGCGCGAAGCAGGTGTGCGAAACCTTGAGCGGGAGCTCGCGACGCTCATACGCAAGCAGGCTCGCCGGATTGCTGAAGGCAAGATGGAAAAGCACATCGTAACGCCTGAAGTGATTCGCGAAACGCTGGGCGTACAAAAAGTGCGGATTGAGAAGGAAGTGGAGGAACGAGTCACAAAACCCGGAGTCTCGGTGGGCTTGGTTTGGACGCCGGCGGGTGGTGACATCGTTTTCATCGAAGCCAGCAAAATGCGCGGCGGCAAGCAGTTCACCATGACCGGGCATTTGGGCGAGGTGATGCAGGAATCGATGCGCGCGGCGTTAAGTTGGGTGCGGTCCAACTCGGAGCGTTACGACATCGATCCCGATTTCTTCCGCAAACTCGACCTGCACGTGCACGTTCCTTCGGGCGCGATCCCGAAAGACGGTCCGTCTGCAGGCGTGGCCATGGTCACGGCGCTTGTCAGCCTTCTGACCGGAAGAGCTATTCGGCCGCGTGTCGCAATGACCGGGGAAATTTCGCTCTCCGGCATCGTACTTCCAGTCGGCGGAATCAAGGAGAAGGTCCTGGGGGCAAAGCGCGCAGGCATCCGGGAAGTAATTCTCCCGTCGGAGAACGAACCGAACGTGCTTGAGGATTTGCCGGCCGAGATGCTCGAAGGAATGAAGATTCACTTCGTGCGTACGGCGGAACAGGCGCTCGAGATTGCGCTCGGCAAGTTCGAGAAAAAGCCTGTGCGGCCAGCCACCGGGGGGGAGCAATTGCCGGTAATTGGTCCCGTCACTCCGGTCCACTAAACCCAAGTTAGCAACGCAAAGAGGCAGCCAAAAAGGCCCGGTGAGTTTCCCGGGCCTTTTCTATTAGCGCACACCCGGGCTTTCCTATTGCGGCACAGCCAGCAATCGCGTACAGCTAGAAACTTCTGAATGCCCTACCGCTCCCGAGAACTCGTTGTACGCGCGCGCGAAGCCGCGGCGCTTCTGTTGGCCACGCTCGATCGCAACGAGATGGTCCCGCGTTTCCTTGACATGTACGCGGCCGAAAACCGCAGGCCCGGGCGCGCGGACCAGCCCGCACACTACCGCGAGCAACTCGAAACGATTCGGCGGGAGGCCATTCTCGCCATGGTTCTGCGCGCCGCGGACGTTCTGCCCGCCCGATTGAAAGTGCGCGTTAACGTTCGCGAACCAAAGAGGGGTTTCAAGAAGAAGCCGAAGAAGGGGGGCAAGGCTACGAAGGTCAAACACTCCAAAAAACCAAGTTTGGATCTAGCCATTCCTTTGCTCGATCTTTTCCGCGAAGAGTTTTTCGTGGCTCTCGGCCAGGCTCTGAATTGGACCGACGGCGACGCCCGTGAATTTTGGCGCGACTTGGAGCTTTACGAGGACCTCACGCAGCGGGAGCCGCGCAGGCAAGCCGGACGCACGACGCGCGCTGTCGCCTCCGGCCCTTTTGTGGACCGCACAGCGCTGCTGCTCGATCCGTCCTTGATGGAACAAGCCCGCCGGGCGGCTGGAAAATTCCAGCTGGAATTAAACACCGCCGCCGACCGGGTTCTTCACAAGGTCTTTTCCCACCGCCGCCGAAACTAGCGGAGCTCCACGATGCCTACGGACGCGCTTCGAGCACGATATTGAACGGCGTCTCCGCTGCGCGGCGCACGCGTGTGAATCCCGCGCCTTTCAGGATCTTGGAAAGCCGCCCTTCTCCGGCTTGCGCACCCAGCCCGAGTCCCACTTCCTGCGAAAGCGAGGCTGGGGTGCACAACATTGTGGAAGCCCCGTAAAATACGCGGCCGATCGGGTTCAAGTTATCTTGTAGCTTGTCGTGAGCAAACGGTTCCACGATCATCCACACGCCATCCGAATCCAGGCTCTGCAGCACGTGCCGGGCCGCACCTTCGGGATCGCCCATATCATGTAGGCAATCGAAGAACGCAACCAACTGATACCCCTTCCCCGGATAGTCCTTGGCCTTAGCAACCTCGAATTTCACGCGGTCAGACACGCCTGCCTTGGTCGCGGCCGCCCTGGCCATCTCGATTGACTGCGGATGGTAATCAAAGCCGACGAAGGTTGATTTCGGGTATTCCTCGGCCATAAGGATAGTCGAAGTTCCGAGGCCGCAACCGACGTCAGCGACACGGGCCCCAGCCTTCAACTTCGCCAGCGTGTCGCCAAGTGCGGGGATCCATTCGCTGACCAGGTGCGCGCGGTAATTTGGACGAAAGAACCGCTCGGTTCCGGCGAAGAGGCAGTGATCGTGCTCGTGCCAGCCCAGTCCTTTGCCTGTGCGGAAAGCTTCGGTGACTTTTGGCTCGTCCTTTATACAAGCGGCGACAATCTCGAAAAACCCCGGAAGAAAAACGGGGCTTTGTTCATCCGCGAGCGCCATGGTTTGTTCAGGTGGTAGCGTGAACTTTTCGGACGCCGCGTCGTAGGTGACAAACCCGCCGGCGGCCTGCGCCGAGAGCCACTCGCGGACGTACCTTTCAGTTGTTTTCGTTCTTGTGGCGAGTTCAGCTGAGGTCATCGGGCCCGCCCCGGCCATCGCTTTATAAAGCCCCAGTTTGTCGCCGACGATGATGAGCGCGGCATTCATCGCAGCTCCCATTTCGCCGACGGCCTTCATAACGAACTCGTGCAGCTTGGCCTCGTTCAGCGGTTGAGGTGCAGGTTGGGACATGAGAATCCTCCAGGGGAAATTTGAGCTGGGGAACTACCTCAGAATTTGCGCGAGTGTACCGTTGCGAGCTTGGCAAGTCAATCCGCGATATCGTGCACCAGACCCGTCGATTTTGCTATCCTCGCGCTCGTGCAAGAAGTTTTCTACGTCCTTGTAGTTCTGCAAATTGCCTTCGGGCTGTACTCCCTCTGGAACGGCTTTGCCTGGATGCGAATGGTGAGGCAGCGGCTTGCGTCTCACGCTGGATTTTATACCCCGCTCGCAGCGCTGATTTGTCCTTGCAAGGGGAACGAGCGCGGCCTGGAAGAAAATTTGATGGCGCTCACGCGCTTTGACTATCCCAATTATGAGATCTATCTGACGTTGGCAACGAGCCTAGATCCCGCCTTGAAAATTATTGAACGTGTGAAAGCTGCTAGCCAGCGCACCGTCCACATTCTGATCGCCGGGCCACCGGAAGATTGTGGCGAGAAAGTGTTCAACCTAAGCCGCACGGTCGAGGCGCTGCCCGAAAAATTCGAAGTTCTTGTCTTCACCGATTCCGACGTGCGGCTCCCGCGTGCTTGGCTCACGAAACTCATTGCTCCTCTTCAGGACGCCCGCGTTGGCGCCACCACCGCGTACCGTTGGATATTTCCGGGCGCATCCGGAGGAAATTTGTTGGCCAGCGGCCTGGCATCGGCGTGGAATGCATCGGTGGCCACACTACTGGGGACAACCAAGGAGAATTTTTGCTGGGGTGGCGGCACCGCGATTCGGCGCAAGACTTTCGAAGATGCAAATGTGCTCGAAGCGTGGAAGGGCGCCGTCAGCGATGACTTCGCTCTGACCTCGGCGCTCGATCAGGTGGGCAAGCCCATCGTTTTTTGTCCTGAATGTTTTGCCGCTACTCTGCATCCATGGAATTGGGAGGAACTGCTTGAGTTCACCAATCGGCAAATGCTGATTACGCGAGTATATTCGAACCGCAGATGGCTGCTAGGTGGACTCACGCACGTGGCCTATGTCCTCACCATGCTTTATGCCGTTTTTACGATTGTTTATTTGATGATTGACGGCGATCCCTGGAGCCAGTTGGTCCTCGTGGCCTTGGCAATTCCCTTGCTTGCCGCAATGAAGGGCGTATTGCGCATCGTGGCGATCAATGAGGCGATTCCAGAGTGGAAAGGCAAGCTGCAGGAAACGAGCTGGGCGTTCCTCGTCCTCGCGCCCATTGTCCCATTTCTTTTTGCTTGGAATTTTATTGCTTCCCTACTTACCAACCGAATCCGCTGGCGCGGCATTCGATATGAGCTTATCTCGCCCAACATGACCCGCATCATCAAGCGCTAAGCGCATTGCTTTTTCAGTTCGTAACACACCCGAGTCTAGGAAGGCTGTGGCGCCTGTCGACCTGCGAATGCGCGCTGAACTCGGCATAATAGGTATGCAGTCGCCGCGCCTGCCGGAATTGCAAGCCACCATCCAGCTTCCACCACAATCTTCGGGCCGAAGGTGATGATCCTGACCACGCGCATGCCGCTTTGTTCGTCTATGCCGACGTGCCGTCCCCACAGTCCAAGTATCGCGATAACTGCGGGACCTAAAATCGCTCCGGCGACTGCCCAGTGGCTCGCTGTCAGACATTTGAGCGCTGCCATAACGCGTCGCAGAAGGAACGCTCCGGTGAGCGCAGCTATTGCCCCGAAGACCAATCCATAAAAATAAAAAAAGATGAGCCCGAACACGGAGCGCGTTGAAAATGCGTTGTTCGCGGCAGCTCCGAAAAAGTCTTTAGTCCAGACAGAAAGGCTCATGAAGAAACACCCGCAAATCCATGCGGTGAGGTAATACGCCAGGCTGCCGCTACGCGTCATATGCGGCGCTGGATATTGGGGAAATCGAGCCAGACCTTCACGCCGCAGAAATGCGAACCTTCGGTGCAGATTGGCGTCGAAATGCCCGCGCGTAGATGGCAGGGCGGCCCGATGTAGCGCGCGAGTTCCGGCAAAACTCCGCGCACTTGCTCCACTTCTTCAATCGACGACTGGTAAATTTCTTCCTGCGCGTTGAAACACGTGCGCATGGTCCATTTGTGCAGCAAATGCAGCAGCGACCCCGTCTCCACCAACCGGATCGCCTTCGCGTTGGGCAGCAGGTACAGCGCGAATTCCAGCGGCACGCCGCGGTCGAGCAATTCGTTTTTTGCCGCCCACGCTTCTTCCATCGCGCGTTCGTAAATTTCCATCGCGCGCTGGTTGTCTCGAATCAACATGGGCGCGATGTAATCGGGCGAGCGTGTGTCGGCCAAAGTCAGCAGCGGGCGCGAGCCGGGAACCATACGGTGCCTCTGGTCTTGGCTGTCGGCAGTGTGGCTGATTTTTTTGGCGAAGGTGAAATTGGCGTGTTGTAGTGCGCGCATCATGGGCGCGTGCACACCAATGTCGAGCGTCTCGCGTCGGTAGGGATTGCGCGCCGGATTCAGCATGCGGTCCAGCGCTTCTGCATCTGTGCATTCCGCGACCGGTAAGCCCATTACTGCGCGGTAGGCATCGGCCATCACAGAAATGGCGCGCAGCGGATAATCAACAAGGCGCGATGTCAGTCCCGCCAGCTTTGCGTCAAATTCGCGCGAGAATGCCTCGCCATCGCGTACTGGCGCCTGCCATTCTGGCGGTTCGTCCATTGGCGCATTATCGAAGCGATCGAAGAATTGCGGATCCACCTCACGGACGCGCTCTACCATCTGCGCGATTACATGGCGGGCCTCAGAGGGTGTGTCGCTCGCCGCGTGCATGCGCCAAAGCCGATGCAGGACGATGCCCGAAAGCGTGTGCACCATGGTTGTAAAAGCAGCCACCGGCAAAACGTAGCGCGCGACTTCGATCGCGCGTTTTTCCGCCTGGCGTTCCACTTTTTGCACGCGCTTCGGATGTGACATTTCGCTGACGTGCCATATATCCGCGAGAATGTCGCGAGCGGTCGGTTGTAGCACGCGTGTAAGTTCACGGTAGTGATTCCATGCTCGAGTGACAGCTTTTTCGTAGATCGCACGCTCGGATGCGCCGAAGTGTGCGCTCTCCGCAGGGACGTAGGCCTGTGCGCGATCCAGCCGCACGTAGCGCTGGCTTTGCTGCTCGGAGTTATAAAATGGATGGGCATGAAGAAATGACCAGACGAATTGCCGGCTGATATTTTCCAGCCCAAATTCGAAATGAGCGTGCTGAAATACGGTGTGATGTCCGCCGTAGTAGGTGGCCGACCCGATCGTCACTCGCTGCTTGTCGGTAATTTCCTCTGCGCCGATGATGCGTGGCGAATAGCACGTACGGGCCGCCGCGATAGCGGAATCAAACGGATGTGCGAAATAATTTCGTAGCGTCACCCGAGGCGGGGCAGTTTCCACTTGGGATCCGATAGGCGCGTCAGACGATGGATATAATTGCGTGGCCACTTTTAGGCATTGTACACCGGACGGGCGCCGGTTCGCTTCAGAGGCGGATAAAAAAAGCCCCCAGGATTGCCTGGGGGCTTTTAACCTGCCGTCACAAATTGCAAATCTTTCGTTACTTCTTTAGTGACGCAGCTTTGTCCGCATATTTCTTTTGAAACCGTTCCACGCGGCCTGCCGTATCGATCAATTTCTGCTTGCCGGTGAAAAATGGATGGCAATTCGAGCAAATTTCAACGCGGATCATATTGCCCTTGATCGTCGAGCGCGTGTCAAACGTGTTGCCGCAGGCGCAATGCACCTTCACGGCGTGATAATCGGGATGGATTCCTTCTTTCATGGGACGCTCCTCCCTGCTGGCCGGTCTGCGCAACCCAAGAAGCTTAGACACACGGTCGCGTCGCTAGGTCAGCGGGAACATGAATTATATGGCATTACCGCAAATTTTCCAAGCCGCGGCGGACCAATAGATGAAGCGTACATGCTTGAGCGAGGGACTAAGAAACGAAAGAGCAACCGACGCGCTCGCGATCAGCATCAAGCTGTTGCGTGTGGGCCTTGCGCAGAATCACGCGTACCGGTGGCAAGATCGGGACGTGCAGAATTGCGCTGAACTGCTCCGGAAGTTCCACGCCCTTTTCGAGCATCAGCGCGACACCACCATAGCTTAGATCAACCAAGGTTGCCGTTCTCTTGTCAGTTTCCGTCAACAATGCGTAGGCTTTTGTTCCGGCGAGCGACACACGTTCCCATTTACGCTTTTCGATTCGCGATGAAGAAGGTGCAGCGGGATTTGTTCCAGCGGTCTGCGGACCGGTTACGTTTTGCAATTGCGGAGGTTGAGGCTGGGCCGTCCGGCCCTGATGCTGCGGCTGGATTGAACTGTCGCGGAGCGGAACGCGCTCGCTTTCAGGCGAAGGTAAATCATGGAGTGGCGGAGAAGAGCCTTCTGGTCGCGGGCGTGGGGGAGTTTCCTTCGGAGAACGCGAAGCTGGATCGCGCTGCGCTGTAGCTTCGCTTCCAGCAGCTCCTCGCGGCGCCTGGGAGGTCAGCGGAATTACGCGCGTCGTTCTCCGCCCCATGTTCTTGAGTTCGTATAGGCGATCGTCAGCCACACCCATTAGAACACTTTTCTGCTCGCCATCCTGCGGCTGAACGGCGATACCAAAGTCCAGTGTGACGCCAGGGTCTAATTTCAAAGAATGGACGTCACCTTCGTACTGCGCCCGAACGCGGCGGCAAAGCGTCGTGGCTTGTTCTGAATCTGTCTGCGGCAAAAGCAGCGCGAATTCGTCTCCGCCAATGCGAAACGCGAAGTCGGATGCGCGCAATGTTTTCCTCAAGGTAGCTGCGGCGAGCTGCAGTATCTGGTCGCCTTGTAAGTGGCCGTGGTTGTCGTTCACTTCCTTTAGCTTGTGCACATCGAGGATCACTACAGCCAGCTGCTGCCCGTATCGTTTCGCGCGATTCAGTTCTTTGTCACAGTATTCATCGAAGAGGCGCCGGTTGTACAGGCCTGTAAGCGGGTCGGTGGCGGCATTGATTTGCAGTTTCTTGAATTCTTCATACTCCATCAGGATGGGGACGCGCAGAAAACTCGTAGAAGCCAGCACATCTACCATCGCTGTTTTCAACGAGACTTTTTTCCCAATGCTTTCGGCTAGCTCTCGACGCCGCAATAATATCCGTTCCCAATATTCATTGCCTTGGGCTTCGGTGAGATCTATTTGCGCGATCGTACGGAAAAATTGGCGCAGAAATTGCCCGCGAACCGAATCCTCGAGGCTCTCAAGGGTTTCCGCGAGCACCTCTAGGTACGAGTCTTCGGCCAAGGGCTGTGTAGGCAAAGATTCGCCGGGTTGGGGCATCAGTGGGTTCCGGAAAATAGCAATACTCTTCCCTGACTAAGGGGCCACTGCGGGGGCAGGGGACTTACTGCAAGGGACAGTCCAATCCCCGGGCCAGGAATGCGGGAGGAGTAGAGATATGTAAGTTGCTGCAAGGAAGAAAATTACACGTTTTCTAACTCACGTCAATGGCGAACTGCTGACGGGACCCTCGACGGCTTGCGAAAAACCTTCCACTTTGTGGCAAGGTCACGCCTTGATTGCTGTGAAGATGTGGAAAACGCTCAAGGTGTCGGAGGGGACGTGGAAAAGAATTAGCCAATCGGCTTCAAGAATTCCACACCTACAAGGTAGACATCTCCGGCCTGTTGTTGCCTTTTAACCCGCGCTTGAATCGGTGGCATGCCGGCCGGAATTAAACCGGACGAGGTAATGGACGGCGCAGGGATCGTTAGAGTGATAATCTCGCTAACGGCTAATGAGCGCGGACACGTAAGAAAGGCACCTAAGCCACTGACATCTAAGGTCTTGGCAAGCTCAAGGAACTGCTCGCCGTGCGCATCCTTGCCGCGAATGAACATCGGCACCTGGAGATGTATCCGCTGGAATCGCCTTCGCTCTTCGTAGAGAGGGGACATACTTACTTTATGGTGAAGAACATTTTCCGTCGAGCTCATTAGTACCCCAGTTTTAGTACTCCCACTAGTACGCAATTTGAATGCAAGTCTCTTTCTGAGACAGTGTTTCTAACAAGTCACTTATAATCATGGTGTTATGAGACTGTCGAATCTGCAGTGAAGTGCATCCGCGCAGTCGATTGGGCAAATATACTCCATTCCTTTTCCAACTTTGTGCAAACTAGAACGCATTTACCATTGACTCCCTTTTCGCCCTTTGCGAGCATGAATATTCTTGAGTGCGGCCCCCTTCGTCGTAGCGAAAGCTCAAGAGTGGTGTCTTTGTGCCGCGTCCCCGGGAGGGGAATTGACGAACAGTCTTACAACCGACCCGCAAGCCACAGGCCAGCAGGTTTTTCATCTGGTCGCGAGCTTATTGGACGCATTTGACCGCCCGTTAGTGGTCGCGGACCGCGCCGGGCGAATTTTGTTTACCAACCTGCATGCCCAAGATCGGTTGAATTCACCAAAAACGACTTCGAGATTGGAACTGAATCTGTTCAGCGACATTTTGCACACAGACCGCAAAGGTGTTGTTGACCAGCTCGAAAATGGTGAACAGGAAGTAAATCTTCAGATTGACTCTCCCGCCGGGAAAAGCCGTGCCAGGGTTCGTTGGTTGCCGGAGCCGGATTGGCTGGTCGTCTACGTGGAGCCAGTTCCATCTCAAACGCTGGCTAACGAAGCGGAGATGCGGCAAACGGTTCAGGAATTAATGCAGGAGCGGGAGATCACGTATCGAAATTTGCTCGCCGCCTACCTGCGTCTTCAGGAAGTGAACCGGCAGAAAACGGTTTTTCTGGCGTCAGCCGCCCACGAGCTGAAAACGCCGCTGGCCGTTATGAAGGGCTATTACGATCTTCTTCTCTCCGGATCGCTCGGAAAACTCACCGAGCGGCAGCGCGAAATGCTGCAGGAATCGAAAGAAAGCTGCGACCGACTGGTCAGGCTCGTTTCCATGTTCCTGAACTATTCAGCGCTCGAAAGCGGCAAACTCATGCTGCAGTTGCGTGAAAATGATTTGCGCGATTGCATCAACGATCTCACCTGCCGCTGGCAGGATGCCTTTCAGCGCGCCAAGGTGCACCTGGATATAAAGGTTCATCCGGACCTGCCTTCTTTCAAGTTCGATTATCAGAAAGTACAGCAGTGTGTAGCGAATTTGCTCGACAATGCTTTGAAGCATACGCCGGTGGAAGGCTGTGTCACGATGATTGCGGAGCCGCATTTTTGGGAGCGGCGCGTTTCCGAGGCTTCACCTTCTACCGATCGTCGCCGCGACGCGGGGATGCGCGCAAACAGTGTTTTAGTTTCGGTTACAGATACAGGCGGTGGAATCGCCGCTGAATTTCATCAGGAAATTTTTGAAGAATTTGTGCGCGTGGATCCGTCTTCTTCCGGCATGGGTTTGGGACTGGCGATCACAAAGCGCCTGATTCAAGCCCATCGCGGAAAAGTTTGGGTTGATAGCGTGGTCGGAAGCGGGAGTTCGTTCTCATTCCTGCTCCCGATCAATGTAGAGTAAGTTGGAAACTGATTTATAGGAGCGGACTAGTTTCGTTCCCAGGGAATATGCGATCGATGGCTGAAAAAGAGAAAATCCTCGTAGTGGATGACGAACCAAGTATTCGCAAATATCTTCAGACGCTGCTCGAAGTGGACGGCTACGATGTCGAAACAGTGCCGGGCGGCAAAGAAGCGCTGGAGAAGGTCGGGGCCGGTCTAAGACCGCACTTCATTATCCTTGACGTATTGATGCCGGAAATCGATGGGCTCGAGACGCTGCGCCAACTGATGCAAGTGGATCGCACGCTCAACGTGATCATGCTCTCCTGCTCGAATGAAGTAACCACCGTGGTGGAAGCCATTCGACTGGGAGCGCTCGATTACCTTACCAAGCCGTTCGAGAAGCCCGAACTCGATGCTGCGTTCCTGAAGTGTCGCCAGAAGCAGCAACTACGCTCCGAGAACAAGGCGCTGCGCGAATATTGCGAAGCTCTTACCGAGGACCTTTCCTTCCTCGCCGCCAGCCCGCAAATGCTGAAGATTCGCCAGCAGATTCTGCAGATTGCTCCCGTGGACGTCCCTGTATTTATCAGTGGGGAAAGCGGAGTAGGCAAGGAAGTAGTGGCGCGCATGATTCACCTTCGCTCCACTCGCCGCGTCCAGGCGTTTGTAAAGGTGAATTGCGCTGCGCTCCCCGGCGAACTGCTTGAATCGGAGCTTTTCGGATACGAGCAAGGCGCCTTCACCGGCGCGGTTCGCTCCAAGCCCGGAAAATTCGAGCTCGCAAACAAAGGCACGATTTTTCTCGATGAAATCGCGGAAATGAGCCCGCATCTTCAAGCCAAACTTCTTCACGTTCTGCAAGATGGCCAGTATTCACGGCTTGGCGCGCGCGCCGTTGTGAATGTGGATGTTCGCGTTCTTGCCGCCACCAACATGGATGTGAAAGAAGCCATGCGCTCCGGCCGGTTCCGTGAAGACCTCTATTATCGCTTGAATGTTCTCTCTATTCACATTCCACCGTTGCGCGAACGCACCGCGGAAATTCCGTTGCTGTTCCGCCACTTCCTGGTGAAGTACAGCGAGAAATATCAAAAAGCTGCTCCGGATCCTTCGAAGCATTTGATCGAAGCCGCACTGCGTTATCCGTGGCCGGGCAATCTCCGCGAACTCGAAAACTTTGTCAAACGTTACGTTATTCTCGAAGATGACGAAGGCAGTTTTCGCGAGTTGCTTGAAATGACCGGTCAGCAGCAGCGCCTCACTCCGCGTGAAGCTTCTCCGGTGCCCAAAGAGATGGGCCTCAAGGCGCTCGTCCGTGGTTTGAAGGACGAAGCAGAAATGGAAGCCATCGCCGACGCTTTGGAGAAGACGAATTGGTGCCGCAAGGATGCCGCCAAGATGCTGGGCATCAGTTACAAAGCTCTGCTCTACAAAATGCGCCAATTTAATTTGGATTCTGGACGCGGCGCGCGTTCGGCTGCTGCTAAAGCTGCCAGGGAAGCCGCGGCGAAAGAGGCCGAGGCCAAGGAAGCGGCTCCTGTCGTTCGCAGCTCGTAAGCAGTTCGAGACTAAGTCGTACCATTCCGGCCTCGCGCCAGATCGAGAGTCCTGATTTCTCTGTCGGACTTCAGATCGAAATCACGTCCATCTATCCCCACAAATGGGGAACGAACACCGGCTTCCGCGTGAAAGCGGGCTTAGTCCTATTACGGCAAAGTGTTGCATATGTAGGGCACATTCAAAGAAATAGCACTATCCTCCTTCAGCCTCCTTGGTCTAGTATTCCGCTCCGACAGGGGCTTTCGCCAGTTCCACCGACATCAGGTTCCGAGATCTCACCCCCAGCTGGGATTTCGGGAAATGGTAGTTACTGTTTTCAAAGGATTTGTTCCGGACGCCACTTTTTGGCTGGCATCCAGGAAGAATATTCGCCGTTGTCGCTAGCGCAGATTCAGAAATCAACACTTAGTCAGCTTTGGAATAGGGATTGCTACTCTTATCGACGGGGGATGCTGTGAATATCAAACTTATCTTGGTGGAGCAGCGCGTATGACGGAACGTCGCACGGCACGCCGGTACGACCTTTCGCTGCCTGTAAGCGTCCGGCTTCCCATTAACCGCGAGCCCGGAGCCCATGATGGCCAGACCCGGGATATTTCAACCCGCGGCGTTTACTTCATCATGGAAAAGGATCTTGCTCCCGGCACAGAAGTTGACTTCACGCTTACACTGCCGGCTGAGATCACGCGCGGTACCGAGGTCTTTGTTCGGGCCCATGGGCGGGTCGTTCGCGTTGACAAGCAGACGGACGATCAGCGTGAATCCATCGGAGTCGCTGCTGTGATCGAGCGATACGATATCATTCGCGGCGAAACATCTCCCAATTAGTCTGGCACTTTGCTGCACGGGAGGATTTGGTCCGTTGTCATTTCGGTGTCCATCTCCGGGATTCTTCCCGTACGCTGGACACCTCTTTCTCACTCTCAGTGATACGGCTTTCTCCCAGCGGTTCAAAACTGCATAGCTTGACCTCAAGGTCTTAGCTCAGGAATCTTATGTTGCGTGTTGCAATTGTGCCCGACGCGGGAGTAGGCTCGGCGGAGTCGCATCTGCACTGCTCGGTGTGGAATTCAGTGTTCAAGGAGCGCCCATGAAGGTAGCGGAGCTGATCGCTGCTCGCCGCGAAGTTTACTTCGTTTCTGAGGAAACCACCGTCCACGACGCTGCTCGCTATCTTCGCGAGCGCCAGGTTCGCGCTGTCGGAGTCTGCGACAAACAGGGCGTTCTTCTCGGCGTTATTTCACAGAGCGATGTTTCCGACAAGGTCGCTGCTGAAAACAAATGTCCCGCTTGGATGCACGTCTCGGAGATTATGACGCGTCAATTGGTGAGCGCTACACCGGATACTTCGCTGGAAGACTGCTTGCGGTTGATGGAGCAGCACGGTATTTATCATTTGGTGGTGCTGGACAATCAAAAAGGCTATCGCGGGATGATTTCCGTCACGGACCTGCTCCAGCTATTTGCTTCGGACCAAAAAGCGCGGGCGGATATGTTGGAGGCTTTGATTTTTCCACAGCGTTGAGTCCGCGCCTTCACCCGTAATACTAACTTTCTGCTTCGCCCCATCCCCGAGAGGTACGTCACAGTCCGTTAAAAAGCTTCTTAAACTGCGATCCACGATCTTGAATGTGGGCTTTTTGGGGGAGTCCAAAATGAAACCCGTTGCGGTGTCAGGGCCGGTTTGAGAAACTGCCTTCCCGAAAGTGCCCAGGGTTTTCTAAATTTTGGCCGAACGAAGTACTATAACGCACCCTCCCTCGCAGGCAATGTTCTCCTTGTTTTCTCCGGCAACATACTGAAAACAAGCGCATTGAATTCTCGCTGACGCGCCAACCCGGTTTCACTCAAAGCCCGCTCTTTGGCGCCGTTTGGCGTTCAGTGTGCAAAGTAGTTGTACGGGGCTGAATACTTTATCCGTTTTTAATCCGAGTACCTGGACGTTCATGGCATCTACTGCGGAAGCAAAAGCTCTACTTCAAACTCATCCTGTCGAACTTCCCCCCGACCATGTTTACTTCGGGCCGTCGGAAACGATGCAGGCAGTCAAGCAGAAAATTGGTCGCGCGGCCGGCTTGAATGTTCCTGTCCTGGTTCTGGGAGAGAGCGGAACAGGCAAGGAAGTCCTCGCGCGATTTATTCATGACCGTTCGCCGTGGCGCGAAGGTCCGTTCGTAAAAGTGAATTGTCCCGCGATCCCGGGGACCCTGCTCGAAAGTGAACTGTTTGGATTTCAGAAGGGCGCGTTTACCGGGGCAGACAACGCGAAGCCCGGACGCATGGAAACAGCCCATGGCGGCACTCTGTTCCTGGATGAAATCGCCGAGCTCGATGCAAGCCTCCAGGCTAAGCTATTGCACGTCCTGCAGGACGGCCACTTCACCCGCATCGGCGATCACGAGGAAAGGCGCATGGACGCGCGCGTAATCTGCGCCACCAACCGGATACTTGCGAAGGAAATCGAAAGCGGCGGTTTTCGCGCCGATCTTTTCTACCGCATCAATGTTATCACCCTCACGCTTCCGCCACTTCGAGAGCGGCGCGAAGATATTCCCTACCTCGTCGAATATCTGCGCGAGCAATTCAATCGTCGCTTCAAGCGTGAAGTAGGCCCGGTTTCCAAGCAAGTTCTCCAACTCTTGCATCAGCGCGAGTGGCCTGGCAATATCCGGGAATTGGAAAATTGCATGGCGCGATATGTAATCCTCGGATCGGAGGAAGCCTTCCATTCCGATCGCCATCAGATTCACGAGAAAAAGCCATTGCACTTTGCCTACGAGCTGAACGAAGAAGGAAATATCCCGCTGAAGCGCATCGCCCAGCAAGTAACACGTCGCATGGAACACGATGTGATTCTCAAGGTTTTGCAGGCGAATCAGTGGAATCGTCGCAAGGCCGCCGAAATCCTGAAAATCAGTTATCGCGCCCTGCTTTACAAAGTCCGCCAGGCCGGCATCCCGGCTAAGCGCCCACAGCGCAAGATTGCGGACGTCGAAAACTTAGATGCGGAACAGATCGATGAATCCTCCCCTCTTGATTAAATCGTTAACCGGCAGGCCGCACATCACGCCGGTTCCCTCGCAATTCCTTTAAAGCCAACCGTCTAAGGCAGCCTGAGACCTATTGATTACCCCGTGTCTGTTATGTAATCGCCCGTGCTGTCTATCTTGCCCCTATCGTTCAATTCCGTTAGCCTAACCACGATGGCAAAAGCGCCCGCCAAACCGAATTTGAAGGTTTGTCTTCTGTCGCCGCATCCCATGGTGCTCGAGGAGTTCCGCCGGGTACTCGCAGATTCCGGCTATCAGATCGTTTCCCGGCAGCTTGAATCCATGCTGGCGCCGGACCTTCGCAATCTTGAGGTTCCTAGGGCAGCGGTGTACGTTGTGGACGCTCACGCCGCCCGTCAAGCAACTGGCGCGCTCCTCGCGAACATCCTGGATCATAACGCTACGGCGCGACTGCTGGTCGTTGGAGACAATCTCAAGGAAGCCGAAAGCCACACTCTGCTCCGCCAGGGAGTAAAAGGGATTTTGAATTATGAAGAAGCCCGCGAGCAGCTTCCGCGTGCCTTGCCGCTGGTAGCTTCCGGCGGTTTCTGGGTCCCGCGTACCGTGCTTTCGCGTTTCGTGGATTCAATTCTGACTTCCACCCAAGGGCGCCGGTTGCGGGGGAATTCTCCTACTGAGCTAAGCCGCCGGGAACAGGAAGTCCTCAGCGCGTTGCTCGAAAATCTTGCAAACAAGGAAGTGGGCGATCGTTTGCATATTTCCGAACGTACGGTCAAATTCCACGTCTCCAATTTGCTAGCCAAATTCGGAGTGCGCCGGCGAGCGGATCTGATCCTCCTCTGCTATCAACGTCGCGGTGTAGGGACCTAGCTTCGTTCCTCCCGGACGTCAGAAAACTCTCCTTTCTCCCTTAGTCCTTCAGCTTGAATTCCAATGTAAGTCCGGATCGCTGCTATAATTCCGTGTCTCGCGCTCCCATTTTGAAGGGATTTGTGCCCTATGGCGACATTTAGTATTGAAAATTTCGGGTGCCGTGCAACCGAAGCGGATGCTGCTGCGCTTCGCCACGGATTGCTCACAAGCGGGCTCATGCTCGTCCACGATCACCGCTCTGCCGATCTCGTCGTGCTCAACACTTGTACGGTAACAGCCGCGGCGGACTCGCAAACCCGTGACGCAGTGCGGAAAATCCATCACGCAAACCCCGCTGCGCGCATCATCGTTACCGGTTGTTACGCGCAACGCGCCCCCGAGGAAATCGCCGCACTCGATGGTGTCAGCTGGGTGATTGGAAACTCGCACCAGACCGAAATTCCCAAGATCGCCGGTGAACTAACCGCCCAATCCAGTACAGGAACCGCGTTCGCTGCGCTCGCCGCAGAAAAAGATTTCGTCCCGGTCTCCTTGCTCGACGCTGGCCAAATGTCGCTTGCGCGTGGGCCTGCCAAAATTCTAACCGGTGACATCTTCGCCCAAACCTCGGTGCAAATCGCGCCGTCGGCGGTGGTCGAAGGCGATCGCACGCGGCCGGTATTGAAAATTCAAGATGGCTGCAACAACCGCTGCGCATACTGCGTCATTCCGCTTGTCCGCGGACGCAGCCGCAGCCTGCCACCAGCCGCCGTCGTCGCAGAGGTGCAAAAGCTTGTCGGCGCAGGCTCGCGAGAAATCGTTCTCAGCGGGATTAATCTTGGCGCGTACGGCCGTGATCTCTCGCCGCGCTCCGGCCTTTCGGATGTCGTTCATCGCATTCTGGAGGAAACTCAGCTTGAACAGCTTCGGCTGAGTTCCATCGAGCCACAGGACGTCACCGAAGAACTCATATCGCTTGTGGTTTCTTCGGATCGCCTGGCGCCTCATTTTCACGTGCCGCTGCAATCCGGCTCCGACCGCATCCTTCGCGCCATGCACCGCTGGTATCGCGCCGATCATTATGCTGAGCGTGTAAAACGCATACGCCGGATTGTGCCCGGAGCTGCGATCGGCGCGGACGTGATCGTCGGATTTCCCGGAGAGACGCAGGAAGATTTTCAGCACACCGTCGAATTGATCGAGCACCTGCCCTTCACTTACCTCCATGTGTTTTCATTTTCCGCGCGCCCTGGCACCGCGGGCGCAAATCTCGCAGCGCCCGTTCCGGGAACCATCATTCGCGACCGCGCTCGCACTTTGCGCGCCCTGTCTCAGAGAAAATCGTCGGAATTTCGCGCTTCGCAGGCAGGACGCACTTTGCGGGCGCTCACGCTTGCCGGCGGCGGACACACCTGGACGACGGCTATGACCGCAAATTATCTGAAAAGTCGAATTCCCGGCCGGCTGCCCGCAAATCAATGGCACGAAATATGCCTGTCGTCTGATGAATCTTCAATGGCAGAGTTCGCCGCCGCTAATTTTCAAGAATGACTTCGGCGAGCGCCAGATTTCCGCTGTGCGTAATGGTGAGGGAAATATTGTTCACGCCGAGTTCCTCGGCGATTCGTTTCGCCGCGCCTTTCAGACTCAGCGACGGCTTCCCGCTTGGCTCTCGTATCACTTCGATATCGCGCCAGCGTACGCCCCGTCGCCAGCCCGTCCCCAGAGCCTTCATCGTTGCTTCTTTCGCGGCGAAACGGCCCGCGTAGCGCTCGAATTTATTTCGGTGGCTTTCGCAATACTCCACTTCGCTTGAAGTGTACAACCGCTGGAGAATGGGCGCGCCGTGCCGCGCGATGGCCGCCTCGATCCTGTCGATTTCCGCAATGTCCAGTCCCAGCCCGACTATCAATTGATCCTTGGTCCAGCCGGTAGCAGGACGTAGCGAAACTTGATTGTTGTGCAAGCCTGCATAGCAACGCAATTATACCTATAATGGATTTGGCGCCGCAGTCTTACTCCGGGTCGAGGCAAGCGCGATGAATCCCGCAGTTGCAAAAACAAAATCTTCGCCGCGTAAACGCTTGCAGAAAACTCCTCGATGGAGTTTGCGGCAAGCGCGTGGCTTACAGATCTTGGAAGCTCCGCCGCTCGCGCAACTCGATTGGATCGTGCATGGATTCAGCACGCGCCCGGGCGGCGCAAGCGAATTAGAACGCCATCCCGATGGTCGTAAAACCTCCGAAAGGGTCTCGAATCTTGGCTTCGCCGAATGGGACAGCCGCGAGCACGTTTTAAAAAATCGCCAGAAGTTCTTTGCTGCATTAAATGCAAATGGCATGCGTGTAATTGGTCTGCACCAGATTCATTCGGACATTATTCACATCGTGCATTCCACGGACTCTGAGCCGTCTGTTGATGCTCCTAAAGCCGATGCCCTAATCACAAACGACCCAGGCCTCTTGCTGGTGGTGCAGGTAGCCGACTGCGTCCCCATCCTTCTCGCTGACAAAAAGCGCCGAGCGATTGCGGCCATTCATGCCGGCTGGCGCGGCACGCTTCAACGCATCGCCGAAAAAGCCCTTGGACGAATGCAGATGGAATTTGGAACGCGCCCGCGGGATGTAATCGCCGCTCTGGGACCCGGCATAGGCCAGTGTTGTTTCGAGGTAGGACCTAAAGTCGTAGCGGAATACGCGGCAAAGTTTCCGGAGGCGCGAGAATGGTTTAAAGGCCTGTTCGATTCGCTCGCTCGCGGGGATAACGACCCGAATTGGCTCCCGTGGCTCACGATGCGCCCGCCCGGCCACCAACCGCCTGAGCCGCGCGCTCACTTGGATCTGATCGCAGCGAATCGCTCGATTTTGAGTGCTGCGGGGGTCCCGTCCGGCAATATTTTTTCCTCGGATTTCTGTACCGCCTGCCGCACGGATCTATTCTTCAGTTTTCGCCGCGAGCGGGTCACCGGCCGCATGATGGCCGCCATCGGTATTCGGTGATTTTAGTCCTGCGCGTGATTCCGGCGGCTATTCTGCGGTGAATTGCTTCCGGCTTGCCGAACGTAGCACTCAGAAAGTCGCCGGTGAGATTTGCGAGAGGGTCGAGCTCCTCAGGCCTCCCGTGGATTCCAGCAGCGCAAGTTGCCCGCACGCCGCCATCACATCTTGTCCCCGGGAATAGCGTACAAAAGCTCGGACGTCTTTTTCCGTAAGAATTCTTCGAAACTCTTCGACGCGCGATGGATCCGGCTTTTCAAACGGCAATTCTCCCGGATTCCACGGAATCAGATTCACCTTGACGCGAAGATTTGCCAGAAGCCTTGCAACGCGCCGCGCATCTTGCGCCGAATCGTTGAACCCTCCGAGTAGCACATATTCAAACGTCAAATGCTCCCAGGCCCGCAGCGGATATCGCTCGCAAGCTTCGATCAGCTTTTCAATCGGATACTTTCGGTTGATGGGCATGATCTTGTCGCGCTGCTCGTTCGTTGATGCGTTCAGCGAAATCGCAAGTTTGGGCCGCACTTTCTCAAGCCCCAGCTTCTCAATGCCGGGAATAATTCCGCTGGTAGAGAGCGTTGTGTGCTTCGGCGAGATCGCCATGCCGTTCGAGTCGAGTAAAATTCGCAACGCGGCCAGCACCGCTTCATAGTTCAGCAGTGGTTCACCCTGGCCCATTAGGACCACATTCGTCTGTGGCTTCAGCGCGTCGCGATTGAGTTCCAGCGCCAGCACCACCTGTCCGATCATTTCGCCCGCAGTCAGATTGCGGATCAACCCGAGAGTAGCGGTTAAACAAAAATGGCAATCCACCGCGCATCCTGCCTGTGTCGAAATGCAAATGGTTTGGCGATTTTCTTCCGGCATGAAAACAGTTTCAATCGTTGCGGCCTTCGTGTTTGGATTCTCGCTCTCTGCTGCCCCCAAGCTGAGAACGTAGCGCAGCGTTCCGTCGTCCGAGCGATACGTCCGCACAATCTTGGGCAAATCTATTGCTGCCTCACGGGTAAGGCGCTCGCGCAACGCAGCCGGAAGGTTCGTCATCGTGTCAAAGTTGGACCGCCGCTCCGCATACAGCGCATGATAGATTTGCCCGCCGCGGTACGCTGGCTCGCCCATATCCTGCAAGAACGCGCGAAGCTCTTCGGGCGATTTGCCGAGCAGATTCAAAGAGTTTCTTGGCATTTCCGGGGGCATTCTAAAACAATCATAGCACGCCATTCAGCGCGGTTTCTTGCTGCCGCCCGTGCGGTGCGGCGCTATAATGTCGGTCGGAGTTGCTGTTTTCTTGTGCCTCAGTTCACCGTTCTGGGAGGCGTGCCGATGGAAATGCTGTCGATCGACGAATGGGTAAAGCAGCTTTGCGCTATCCCCGAAGCGGAGTTTTCGATTCGGCGAGTCTTTGATTTCACGGCTCAGAAATCCATTCAGCCGGAGACGCTTTCACCGTATCTTTTTTACGCGAAGAGCCACT
>Ga0302324_100008164_pt1 | contig 22118 bp, 24 predicted proteins | sample Palsa_T0_1_FD_201949 | JGI IMG/M metagenome (GOLD analysis project Ga0302324, IMG submission 201949) | Peat permafrost microbial communities from Stordalen Mire near Abisko, Sweden - Palsa_T0_1 | ecosystem: Environmental > Terrestrial > Soil > Palsa > Peat permafrost | place: Sweden: Abisko...
AACTTTGCCAGAACACCCAATGCAGCCCCACATGTACATGCGGGGGTGCGTCGAATGAATAACTATTTTTCAGTTGTGTTAGGAGGCAAGTCAGGCGAACATTGCGATTAGGAAGCATGCCTTCGCAGGACGGTGATATTTCCTGGCAGTTGCTCCGCCGGATCGTGCAGGATTGGGCTGGCACGACGGCGGAGCTGGCGGAGGTCATACCGCTGGACGGCGGCTGCATCAGCACCACGCTGAAGCTGGAATTGGCCGATCACACCCGATCGGTTCTCAAAATCTCTCCCCATCGCGTCGATCGCTCGTACGAGGAAGAGTGCTATCAGCTCGATTTGCTCCGCGAACTGGGTCTCCCGACCCCGCGTGTGTATGCGCAGCATACCGGTACTTTGGAGAACCCATTCAGTTACATTCTTCTTGAATACATTTCCGGGGTCGATCTTGGTGTTGCCAAACGCACCTGCGATACGGCGCAATTTGATCACCTGCAGGAAGATTTGGGCCAAACCATCGCGCGATTGCATGGGCAGACATCGGCGGCTTACAGCCGCGTAACGCCGCATGCTTCGGAGCGGTTCGAGAGTTGGACCAAATTCTTCCGTGAGGTGTTCGATCCGGTCTGGCGTGAGGCACAGCAATGCGGTCTGCTCACTGCCAAGCAACGGAAGCTGGTGGGGAAGATTCACGAGCGACTGGATCGAGTTCTGGTTCATAGCGATCAGCCGAGGCTGGTGCATTGGGATATTTGGTCGTCCAATGTTCTGGCCGAGCCGGACGCCTCGGGCGAATGGCACGTTTCGGCCATCCTCGACCCATGCTGCAAATTTGCCCATGCGGAGGTGGAGCTGGCTTATGTAGACCTGTTCAAGACAGGCACGAAAGCCTTCTTCAAGGCATATCAACGCACGCATCCGTTGCAGGAGGCATATCACCGGATACGCAAGCCGATCTATCAGCTTTATTTTCTGCTAAATCATCTTCAGCTATTTGGCGCGGAATACCTTAAACGGACGGTGGCGGCGATCGATTCGGTGGCGGCGATTGTTTAGATGGGTGGAATATCATTTCGGCATTTAGCCCGAATAATTCAGATTAAACACGAAGGGACGAAGGAACGAAGGCCACGAAGAAGAAAAGGACTGGATTCACACGAGCAAGAACAGAATTGGTTTGTTCTGTAATCTGCGCAACCTGAGGCGGAACGCGCGGCGTTCGAATTGGTCGTAACTCATTCTCCTTAAATCTTTTCTTCGTGCCCTTCGTCTTCTTCGCCAGTTCGTGTTAAATAATTCGGGTTGGCGGCGTATGCGAAGTACCGCGATCGCTCCAAATATCCAGCGGTAAGGCAGTGCTGCGCACCGCCGCTAAATTTGATTGAATCGCGTATCATCGGACCCATGAAGGAGAGAATCCAAAAGTTGCTGGCGGCGGCGGGGGTGGCGTCGCGGCGGCGCGTGGAAGAGATGGTGCGCGAGGGCCGGGTCGCGGTGAATGGAAAAATCGTCCTCGAGCTACCCGTTTTGGTCGATCCGCGCACCGATCGCGTCACGGTGGATGATGAAGAAGTTAAATTCTCCGGTCGCGATGCGGGGCCGAGAATTTATCTGGTGATGAACAAGCCCAGGGGAGTGCTCAGCACAAACGTCGCGCAGGGCGAACAGGTGCGCGCAATCGATCTTCTGCCTCCGAACTTTGCGGCGCGCGTTTATCCCGTCGGGCGGCTGGACGCTGAATCGAAGGGATTGCTTCTGTTAACCAACGATGGCGAGTTGACCAATCAGCTCACTCATCCGCGCTATGGCGTGCCAAAGACGTATCGCGCGATCGTCGATGGCCGCGTCAGCCCGGAGGCGATTGCACAATTGCAACAGGGGATCTGGCTGGCTGATCCAAAAAAGGGTGGATTCCGCACCGGGCGGAGCCACATTCATGTGGAGAAGCGATTCCGCGAGAAAAGTGTGTTGGAAATCACCACGCGCGAGGGGCGAGATCGGCAAGTGCGGCGAATGCTGGCGAAAATGGGCCACAAGGTTCGCGAGCTGACACGAGTGAAAATGGGCCCGCTGACGCTGCATGGATTGGCGCCAGGGCAAGTGCGCCCGTTGACGGCACGGGAGCTCCGCGATCTGAAAAAACTGCCCCAGCGAGGGACAGAAGGAATCAAGTTGCCGATTCCTTCCAGCGGTAAGCGCGCGGCTCGAATTTCTTGAACTTGGAGTTTGCGGCGAACTGCTCGCTCACTTTATTCACTGCGTTCTCATAGGCTTTGTAATCGGGGTTGTCGCGAATGTGATCAAAACCCGTCGTACCGACGACGCACCACCACGATTTGCTCGCCCAGCCGGCGACTCCATTTTCGACGGTGCAGGGGATATTGTTTTTGTTCAGCAAAGCCGCGGCGTCGTCGGCGTTTTTCTTGTCGGGATAAATCTGAATGATGACATAGGTTCGGCCGATAATTCGTTGCGAATTGACCGACGACGGCATCGTGGTTGAGGTTTTGATCGAGGCGAGCTGAGCGTTGTCTCCCGCACTGGTCAGCAGCTCCATCTGCTTTGCGTTGCCGGCGACATCGAGCACTTCCGGGTGGGCCGGTTGTGTTCGCAATTCGGCCGAGCTGGGAGACGCGGTTGCGGCGATGGGGCCGTGGCTCATTTTCCTTCCAGCCAAATACGCCAGGCCAATTGTCACCAGAACGGTGAAGCCTGTCACGATCGCGCTGTTGTAGGACACCTTGAATGTAATCTGCTGCCGGTCGGGATCGAGCTGCAGATCGACGCCGGGAATTGGCTGCTTGGGGGTCGATTGGGGCGGCATCTCCGGCGCTTCAACGGTATGCTTCGGAAGATCGGCGATAGGGTCGGGCAAACTCTGTTGTTCGCTTGCGGGCAGGCTGGCTTGGAACGGAATCGGTTTATCGACCCGACGCCCAAACCAGCGGCGCACCGAGAAAAGCGGGTTGTGCCGTTTTGGGAGGCGGCTGGATTGGATCACCTCGAACAGCGCCGCCGAGCGTTTACTTTTGGCCATCCATGACCTCGCGTAAAGAAATGCGGTTTTACCAAAGGTGTCGCCACATCCTGCGGCCGACGTCCTTTGAGGACTTCAAGATGACGGCATTGCCCGACCCGTCTCTCTCGATCAGGTACGCAAAGTACGTTCAGGGTGTTCGCAGGTCAAGGAAAGAGATGGAAAAATGTGATTTTGAATCAGTCGATTGCGTCGTTGCTTGCTCATGCCACAGTGAATGCTTCGATACCCTCAAGCGAACGCGATATCGGCGATGCGGTGGCGCGTCAGGGAGATCAGATGAAGATCGTGAATGGGTGCTCGGCCGTCCCAACTGTTCCACAAAATTAGCCGCGTTCGATCCGGCGAGACGGCGGCGACATGGCTCGCGCTGGCGGTGATGTCTCGCAAGCCACGGTAAACGCTGTTGAACCGCGTCACCAGCGAATCATCCGGCCCAATGCAGTCCACCGGCCCGGCGGGGCTGGCCAGCAAAAGGCGCACACCCTCCAACCACGGCAGGCTGCCGGCGGCGCAAACTTCGCCACCGTGGGAAACGATGCGCACGATCTTTCGAGTCTCTGGATTGACGGTCGCAACTGATCCATCCTCATGAATGGCCAAGAGCCGCCCACCGTCTGGTACGATGCTGGCGATCGGGGCGTTGGATCCAGTCGATGACACCCCGCGGTCGTTGCCATCCAAGAAGATCAGGTTGTTGCCGATGCAGCACACGGCGGCGCGGCGATCAAGCGCCTGAATGTTTCGCACAGGCCCGTTTGCTTGCGGAGCCAGTTCAAGAGCGCGGATTCTGCTCTGCGGACAGGATGGATTCCCATGATCCCACCGCACCAGGCCGGCCTCACCGTGCGTGGCGAGGATCGCCTTCAGCTCCGCGAGATAGATTGCGCGATTGAAGCCAAGGGAAGAATTGAGCTCAGGCTCGGCATATGCGACGGCGGCCCTGGGGTCGATTGGATCAACCAAAAGCACCCCCCCGCGCGCGCCAATGAGCAGCCGCCGATTGCCGTCAAAATCCGCCGGCTGGACGCTTCTTAGTGGTCCAAGCACGGTGGGCAGTTCGATTGCCACCGGCCCGATCGGCTCGGAGCCAAGGTCGATTTTCACAAGATGCGCTCCGGCGACGGCGTAGAGCGTCTGGTCGGTCGTGCGATCGGCATTGCTTGCCAGAATCGCATCCAGCAGCGGGCCGCGATCGGCGGGGGCGATCCTTTCGAGAACTTGTCCCGCCGAGATCGACGGGGCGGCGGCACGAATCGAATCAAACTGTTTGAGCAACTCGGCCGCGTGTCGCAAGTGATCCAACCGTCCGGCTGCCTGCTGCTCTGTTCGAGAGCGCTGGGCTGATTCCCTTTGCAACCGTAGAAGGGTGGGGCTGGTCAACTCAAGCGCGAAGGGGGGCAGAATGATCAAGCCGGAGTTAAACGCGGCCGCGTCGACGGCTTTGCGGAGGGTTTCCTGGAACGTCGCTTTCCCCGCATCAGCTAAAAGGGTGACAGCGGGCTGGGAGACCGACGATGCTGAATTCTCGAGCGCGGGACGCAAATGAAATGCTACATCTTCGCGCGTCACGGCGGGACGCTCGGACATCATCAGCTCGACGAACAGTTTTCTGTCCGCGGGGTGATCGCCGACGCGGGAACTGAACTCAAAGACGCAGCGGAGATCGTGCCGATCGGCTGAAACGAGATCGTTCAATTCGATGCGCACCCGAAGCGGATCGGGACGAAAATCGATCCGATCGCCATCGCGAACCGCAAATTCGTTGGGTCGCAGCACCATCTTGTGACATCATAGTGCCGGCCCGCCACGGCGTGGATATAAAACCACACACCGTTCGGAATCGGCGCGTTCAGTCCAGCGATTTTAGATAGACCAGGGCGTCCTGCGCAGCAAGCAACTCCTTGATGGTCGCGACATGATGAAAGCCGTGGCGTGTGAGAAAGGCCCGGGCGTTTATCTGCGTTTTCTGTTCTACCGAGACCCAAAGGCGACGCGTGGGAACTCGGGCGAACTGGCCGTAGAGCACCGCTTGTTCGATGAATGCGCCTAGCAAGGTGGATCCGTGACCCTTGCGGCGGTGCTCCGGGATGACGGCCAGATCGAGTAATTGAGCCACGCCCTCCTGGCCGACGGGCACATGCCAGCGGGCGGTGGCGATGGTGGCGGTCGCTTCACGCAGATCGATCCGCTGAAGAAAGGGTTGCTCCGGCGGGCGGGATATTGGCGGGGAGTAATCGATGTCGGGCATAGGGGGATGCCGGTCGTGCCGAATAAATGAGCGATCAAGGGGCCAATGGGGCACGGGAAGGAGGCCCGGTACTCCCTGGCCCCATCTGTGCCGCTGCTTCCACGGGCTGCGACTGCAGATCAGCGATCGTTGCCTGCACCAGACCATCGTTGCGAACGGCCGTGAAGCTGCCGTTCACCGAGCAAGTTCCCAGCGGATCCACGAGTGAGCCAGTACGGCTTGTCGGCTCGAGCGTAAGGTTGCGAATTGTGAGCGTCAGCCGCTGGCTGTCGCCATTCACATCGACAAACCCGGCACCGCGGTAATGGAGCGAATCGCCTTCTTCTCCAGGCCGAGCGGCGCGAATTGTCCAATCGATGATTGCGTTGGTCGTGGAAGGGGCATCGGTGTGGGTGCCGGGTAGCGGGCTCCAGAGAATCTTGAATCGCATCACCTGGGAAAGCGGCAGCGCCTCGACGGGTTGAAGCGGACCGGCCGAATGGGTCGCGATTTTGGCATATCCACCGTTGATCAAGACGACTTGGCGATCGCCATCATCCGACTGCGAGAAGTAAGCGTTTGGAAAGGTCTGGGCGAATCCCCTTCCACCGGCAGCCGAATGAAGGCTGAGAACGGCTGGCTTAGGGGTGGAGGCAGCACAGCCGCCGATGAGAAAAAGGAGCAGTGGGAGCAGGTGGGATGGGTGACGAAGCAAAAACTGCACTGGATTCCCCGCAATCAATCGTGGCGATTTGTGTTCATCCGTGAAACCTATTGACGCGTGACGCAACGGCACGATTGATACTGCGAATGAACGATCAGTGCAATCCCAGCAGCGTGAGAGTATCCCGCTCGACGATGCCGCGGAGGTTTTCCCGCGGGACAACCGGCAGGTTGGTGCCCTGTGCCAACTGGTTTAGGCTGTAGAGCGCCTCGATACATTCCGTTGCGTTGGTGTAGGGGAAATCGCTGCCGAAGAGCAGCTTGTCGATCACGCCCGACTGATGTGCCGCGACCATCGCGTTGTACGCCTGCCAGGGCCTGCCGAGCAGTCCGCTCACGTCGGCGAAGACGTTGGAATGTTTTCCGAGCAGGCAGATGGTTTCGTCCACCCAGGGTTGTCCCATTTGGGCGATAACCAACGGCAACTTCGGAAAGGTTCGGGCCACCTCATCAATGAGGTAGGGCCTGGCGAATTCCATCTTACTTCGTTCGGTGAATTGACCGACTGGGTGAAAAAGGATGGGCATTCCCAAGCGTTCGGCCTCGGCGTAGACATCCATGGCACGGGAGTCGGTCGGATGAAAATCCTGATTGGCTGGTGAAAAGGTGATACCCACCAGCCGCAATTCTTCCTTGGCGACCCTCAACTCGTCGACGGCTGATCGCTCGGTCGGATCAATCCCCGCGAAGCCAATCAGCTTCTGCGGGTCACGTTTAACATAGTCGGCGACAAGGCGATTGGGGATCTCAGCGCGGAGGTATCGGCTTTTGAAGCCAAGGACGATCGATTTGTCGACGGTCCCGCTCTGCGACCAGTGGTAATCCGGATCAGCCGATGGGATCGTGCGCCACAGTGTTCGGCCCGCGGGCGAAATACGTGCGGAGCGGTTTCGAGCGGTTCGCGGGAGGTCGCCCAGATCAACCTGTCCGAGTTGATCGGGAGACTGCCAGATATGCGTATGACAATCGACAATCATAAAAGACCGACGCAAGATAAGCTGGCCGCCAGCATCCGTGCCTGGGAGATCGGTCTAGCGTCCGTGACCTGACAGCCCGCGGAGGTTCTTATCGAGGGTGTTATCATAGGGTTTCGCGCCACCGCGTCAAAATGCAGTCATTTTGAAGCAGCCTTCATATTATCGGACCGACGGGGCAGCAATCTGATGCGGTGACGTAACTAAATACGGAATATTGTCTTATAGTCGCCTCATTTTGTCAGGGGGTGCTCCGGGTTATTTCTTGGAACGCTTGCGCCGCCGCAGTTCCGCGTCAATGAACCCGTCCAGTTCGCCGCGATCCAGGACGCTTTCGACGTTGGTGGTCTCGAAATTGGTCCGGAGATCCTTCACGCGGCGGTCATCCAGCACGTAGGAACGGATTTGATGTCCCCAGGCGATCGAGCCCTTTTCGCCATACATCTGCTTCAGTTCATCATCGCGCTTGGCCTGCTCGATCATCTCCAGCTTTCCCTTGAGAAGGGCGATGGCGAGCCGGCGGTTTTGCTGTTGTGAGCGCTCAACCGAACAGGTGACTTGAAGTCCGGTCGGCTTGTGCACGATGCGAACGGCCGACGCGACCTTGTTCACATTCTGACCGCCCGGACCACTGGCGCGGACGAATGCGACGATCTCCATATCCCCCTCGGGGATTTCCAAATCCGAATCATCTTCTTCGAAGTCCGGAACCACATCGACCGAGGCGAAGCTCGTCTGGCGTTTCCCCTGCGCGTTGAATGGACTGGGCCGCACAAGCCGATGCACGCCCGCCTCGGCCCGCATAAAGCCATAGGCATATTCGCCTTTGACCAGCAGCGTCACGTTCTTGATCCCCGCCTGTTCGCCCAGCGTTCGATCGACTTCCGACACATCCCATCTGCGGTTTTCGAAAAAGTAGAGGTACATCCGCAGGAGCATCTCCGCCCAATCCTGCGCTTCGGTCCCGCCCGCGCCGGCATGGATCTGGACGAAACAATTGAGCGGGTCATTCTTGCCGTCGAGAAGAGCCTGCCGTTCCAAAGCCTCGCCGCGCTTTTCCAACTTGGCGAGTTCGCGATCAGCTTCCTCGACAGAATCAGAATCTTTCGCTTCTGCACCAAGCTGATAGAGAGCGCGGACATCATCGATGGCCGCGATCATTGCCTGCATCGGTTCGATCGTGGCTTTGAGTGCCTTCACTTCAGCAACGATGGACTTTGCCCCGTCTGGATGATCCCAGAAGCCGGGCTCGCCCATTTTGTCTTCCAAATCTTTTCTGCGGCCGATTTTTGTAGGGAAGTCAAAGAGAGTCCCGGATGGCGATCATCCGGGATGAAAGGTCTTCAATCGATTGCGAGAGGTTCTCGTGGATCATGGTATGAGTGTATCGCTGGGGAGTGGGATTTACAAACGGATGATGCTAAACGGTGGCCCCGATCGTCTCGGATTAGAGACCGTTTCAGAACCTTTGACCCCGTCGAACGGCGCGTTGTATTTCGCGGAATACCGCGAAATCGGGCCGACGACGGCCCGGCTCTGTCGGTTCTGAAATAGTTTCTTAGCCGCATTTGTCGTGAAATGGGCATTGGGATACCAACCCTATGGGGCTGGAGCGTCATTATCGGGTTGGTGGTCGTAGAACAGTTTGACAATACTGTCGGCGATCATCGCACGAACCTGTTCCATTTGCGTCGACTCGCTTATGCCTTCGCCGCGAGCGCCGTAGGCTGTTTCGGCATCGACGGCGTACCCCGCGGCGGCATCGGGGGGCCAAAGAGTCCGACCGGTGGCGACATCGATCAACCGCACCCGTGCTGAAGCCTTGGCCCGGATCGTGTCGCTTCCGCCGGCCGACTCATCATGACTGTCGCGCACGTCGATGTAGAGGACCTGCGCGGCACCGAGTGCGCGGCCAATGGCTACCGTGCTCATTTTGTAATAGTCATCCGGCCGGTCCAGCCGCAATTGCTCAAGCTTTTCAAGATCGATCAGGGGCGACAGCTTATGGTCGTTCCAGAAGTCGGCCGTGCGGCGCCCAATGTCCTCGGAACTCACATCGTCCACGCCCGAAGTCGGACTATGCTCGGCGAGGACGAGCGTCGGCACTTTCCTGGGGACATAAGCGGCGGGGACAGGTGACGATCCCTCGGCCTTGGCTGCGATCAGTCCAAGAATCTGGCACCCGCCCAGCACAGCGCACAACAGCGATGTGCAGAAGAGCAACGCGGGAACGGCATGCGTTCTGGACAAAATGCGGCTCAATTGTCTTCGTCCTCTACTTCGTGACGGACCAGTCGCTCGCAGAACGCATCGGAAAACGCATCAAGTAAGCCAGCGTAGATTTGCACATCTTCGCCTTCGAGCGATCCTTCGGCTTTGGAATTCTTGGGGAATACGACGCGAATGCCGTCCTCTTCGTATCCAACCGTGGCGTGGCCGTCGGCGATCTCCAGAATCTTAATGTTGGCGGACATCGCACCGCGATAGAGTTCGACGGCCGCCTCGGAACGAGTGCGAAATTCCTGAATCTCGACGTAAACCAGCCTGGTGACGCCCAGCTTCGGGGCGGTATCGGCAATTGGATAGGCTTCAATTTCCGGATGATCGCGTTGGTAGCGGACAATCGACTGCGGGAGCACTGGCCACGTCGTGCCGGATAATTCCTTCGCCTTGGCCTTTTGAGTGAGCTGGAGCTTGTTCTGGATGGAACCGGCGGTGTCGAGTTGGATGTCCGGCCAATCGATCGAAACGCCTCGATCAGCCCAGACCATCACGCCGACGCTTTGATTGGTCAGGCCCTTGTATTTTGGGTCCTGATAGACGGGCGTCATCGACGCCGCGGCGGCAAGATAATTACAGCCCGCCAGTGGCAACACGAGGATGGGTAGCAGAAGAGCGCTGCGCCATGCCGTGCGAAGCTCGATCATTGGTTTGTCCAGTCTGAAGAAAAGCCGCCGGAGGAAATCTCGATCAGTGCCAGCCATCAACTCGGTGAACGCGAATCCAGATTTTCCATGCCCAGGCCACGATTGCCAGCGAAGGCAGATACCACAGATAATACCGTGGGGGGATGCGTTGAGCCAGTCTGTAGGCCGGCCTGCCCGATACTGCAACATAAATGGCGGCCCAGAAGGTTGCCCCGACCAGGAGCGCCAGCACACATCCCATCGGCTGAACGTAGAGGCTTGCTTCAATGTTGCCGCGGACGAACCAGGAGAAGCTGGTTGTCATCCCGCAGCCGGGACACGGAAGGCCGGTGCGGGCGAGAAACTGACATTGTTGAAGTCCTAATGCCATATGTGTGCCGACACCGCTGGAGCTGGGCACCAGGCTGGCGGCGACGAGGAGCAGGACGAGGCACGCTGCCGCGATGCCGGCCGACACCAACCGGCCGGTGACGGCGACGCGAGGGTAGTTCGCGTTCAAACGAAGGTAGATCGGTGGCGCGGGGCTGGGCATATAGCGGCTGCTAATCTAATCAGCACTTCTGCCGGGTGCAAATAAGACCGCGCGCTTGTTGCGCGAGTCACTCGTTGCCACACCTAGAGGAACGGTCGATAACGTCGGCGAATTTTTATTTTTTGCGTTTCGCTGTAAAAGGCCTTGGCCGCACGCATTTCCTGCCTGCACGACACGATCGCCGCAATCCAAAGGCCTGGGGGCGGTATTCGATTTGCTCGCCGCAAATCGCCGTCCCCTTTTTGGTGCACGGATTTTGTGCGTGGAGACTCCCTCATCAGGAAAATCGAAGAAGATTGCGCGAGTTGTTGACAAGTTAGGCTGTCGCACTGTAAACGTGTGGCGCATTCGGCGGGCGAGCGAGATCGGCTGGATTTTGCCTTCGTCAGGCTTCCTCAGACGGTGGATCACCGCCAGAAGGTGGTTACCATCTTGCAACCTTTGTTGAGCCGTAGAGTGAAATAGACGACTGGCCGGATGCGGGCGGTTGCGGGAGTTTTCTTTTCCGCGACGCAACCCACCTATTTCTGCAAGTCGCGCGAGTGAGTTGGTTCAGTTTTGTGAGTGAGTTGAAGGTCGCGACCGCAAGATACTCGGCTTTCGTGTTCGGGAGTGAGTTGGTTCAGTTTTGTGAGTGAGTTGAAGGACCGGAAGCCGTGGATGTTTTATCCCGGGCATTCCAATCGTTTGTTTTCCGGTTCAAAGAAAGTGTAGCGGGGCATATGCGCGTCTTCATGCTCGGTTGGGAATTCCCTCCGTTCATCAGTGGTGGGCTCGGGACCGCTTGCTACGGCCTGACCAAAGCCATGAGCGCGCTGGGTACGGACGTCATGTTCGTCCTCCCAAAACCCGTCAACTCGCCCTTCTCCACTCACGTGCGGCTGGTCAGTCCCAAGCCTGGGTCTGGCGTGACCGACGCCGGCACCGAATTCCGCCTCGATGAGTTTGAACACGTCACGTTCCGCACCATCGACGCGCAAATGACCGATCCGTATCAGAGCGCGGAGGAATATCAGGAGGAAATGAAGAGCATTGCGGCCCGCCGGACGGCCGCAGCCCCGCCGGCTGACCCTGCGGCTCCCACATCGACTCCGACGGGAACCGGCGCCACCGCTGGTTTTGGCAACGCCAGCGCCCCCGGGGCTCATTACGCAGGGGATCTTTTCACGGAGATTCAGCGTTACGCCGCCCTGGCCGGTGAAATTGCTCGAAATGAATCCTTCGACGTCGTTCACGCCCACGACTGGATGACCTTTCCCGCGGGTCTGGCCGTCGCGGGAATCAAGGGTGTTCCGCTCGTGGTGCATGTTCATAGTACGGAATTCGACCGCAGCGGGCTGCATATCGATCAGCGAATCTACGACATCGAGCGCCGCGGCATGCACGGCGCCATCAAGGTGATCGCCGTCAGCTACCTGACCAAAAACCTGATCACCCACCATTACGGAATCGACCCCTCCAAAGTTGAAGTCGTTTACAACGCCATCGAATCGAATAACAACGGTTTCGACGAAGAGAAATACACCATCGCCAAGGATGAGAAGATCGTTCTGTTCCTCGGCCGCATCACTATGCAGAAAGGCCCCGAATATTTCCTCGCGGCGGCCAAGAAGGTGCTGGAGGTCGTGGACAACGTGAAATTCGTCATGGCCGGCAGCGGCGATATGATCCGCCGCACCATCGAGATGGCCGCCGCCATGGGCATCGGCCACAAGGTTCTCTTCACCGGCTTCCTCCGTGGTGGCGATGTCGAAAAGATCTTCAAGATGGCCGATCTTTACGTGATGCCCAGCGTGAGCGAGCCCTTCGGCATTGCCCCGTTGGAGGCCATGAGCCACGACGTGCCGGTCATCATCAGCAAGCAATCCGGCGTCTCCGAAGTGTTAACTCACGCCCTGAAGGTGGATTTTTGGGACATCAACGAGATGGCCAACAAGATCATCGCCGTTCTTCGGCACCCGCCTTTGGCGAGCACATTGCGTCAGCACGGCAGCTTCGAAATCCGACGGATGAGCTGGACGGATGCGGCGAAGAGCTGCGTGGGGGTGTATGAGCAGGCGCTGGGAGCGATGAACGGAAGATAGGGGCGGCGCAAGCGGAGAAAAGATGGCTGCAACCGAAGACGAGACGGGATTGTCGCCGGCGGCAGAACGCGGCATTAACAAATACCTCCGGGGGTACGCGGTCGCTGCCATTTCCGCACTTGTGGTACTCAACGGGGCGCTGGGCCTTTGGTTCTACGGCGCGGTGCAGTCCAGCTTCGCTCTCGCGAGGGAAAACGCGATCGAGGAGGCGAAGGATGCGGCCGCGAAGTCGGCCCAGGATGAGCTGACCGGCGAAAAGCAGATCTTTGGCATCTATGCCCAGCAGATGGACGCCATGGAGAAGTCCGCGAGCCAGACCCGAGACATCTTGATCCAAACGGCCGCTCAGGTCCAAGTCAAGGCGGAAGAGAACCGTGATACTCTTCAACAGCTCCAGGCGAAACTGGCGCAATATCAGCAGGACGCTGATACGCTCGACAAGAGGGACATCGACCTGAACAAGAGATTCGACGACATCGCAAGCCAGTTTCAAGATCCCAAAGATATCAGGATGCTTGTTGCGGAGTTGCATGCAACAAAGGTGGACCTGGCCGGGCGGCTTGCCGAGAATCCATCGTTCCTCAAGGTAGTGGGGTCCACGCTTGCCGCGTTAGAAGACCACGTGCTCATAGGCAACGTCGGCGTAGGCTCAGATGCCGCGTTCACCGAGCCGAAGCAATCGACGGTCTACCCCCAGCTGAGATTCGAAACCCAAAAAGTCACGTTCCCGGCCGGCTCGTTCAGATCCGCCCCTACGGTCTTAGCTGCCCTGCAGCGGGTGGTCGCGCACGGCGTTTCGGCGGCGCGGTGCTACGTCCAGGTCGACCAATCGAAGGTCACGACCAACGGATTCGACCTCGACTTTTACGTTTGGAACGATGTTCAGGTCGAGCAAATGGGTGCCGTCTGGATCGCGGTGCCCAACCCGCTGGCCGCTACCCAAGGGCCCCCATCGAGCGCACCAGCTCCATGACGGCGCGGGGCACTGGGGGCAAGCGCGTTTCATCCCGGCATGTCATTCAAATAATCAATTAACATCCTCAGCTTCCCATGGTCTTTCCGATTAAATGCAAAAACCAGCCTCGCCATGTCCTTGAGCGCCGGCTCATCTCGCTCCACCGGGAGTGCTGCGCTCAATTTGAACTCGCCGCGGACCTTGATGCTTGAAAACCGCTCGCTGATCTCGGCAAGCTGCGTCGCGTTGGGCGCTCGTCGAATACGGATAACCAGCTCATCCCGCGCGTATCGGATCGAGTGATAATTGCTGAAGAAATGCTTCACTTCCCTGGCCGCTTCTTCAACACTGTCGGTGATTTTGTACAGATAAAGATCATCCGGGCCGATCAGGCCGCGGGCCAGCAAGTGGTCCTTTACATAGCTCTGCCAGCCATCCCAGAAATTCCCGCCCGGCTGGTCGACAAAAACGATGGGCATCGGCACGCTCTTGCCAGTCTGCACTAGCGTCAACACTTCGAATCCTTCATCCATCGTTCCGAACCCGCCGGGGAAGAGGACGATCGCGTGGCTGGAACGCACGAAAATCAACTTGCGGGTGAAGAAATATTTGAAATTGATCAGCTTGGGATCGTTGGCGATGAAATCGTTGGTTTTCTGCTCGAACGGCAATCGAATCGCCAAGCCAAAACTGGGATCGGCCCCCGCGCCGCCGTGGCCAGCCGCCATGATGCCGCCGCCCGCGCCGGTGATTACCATCCACCCTGATGCGGCCATCACCTTGCCGAATTCCGACGCCTGCCGGTAATCCTCATGTGTCTCTGGCGTTCGCGCCGAGCCAAAGATGCTTACCTTCAGCACATCGCGATAGGGAGCGAAAATTTTCAGCGCATAGCGCAGCTCCTTGAAGCTTTTGTTGATCAGCTTGATGTCTCCCCGATTAGTCTGATCGCGAAGCAGCTTCAGCGCATTGGCGATAATCTCGCCCACCATGTCGCCGTCGGGGACGCATGACAGGGCGGTCAGCAGATCGTTTCCCGCCCGATGAACGTCCGCCAGATCATCGCGGTCCAGAACCGTGGCTGGTTGGGTACTTTCCTGACTCTGCTCCAGATTACCGTCTGCCTGATCAACTTCCTTCATCTCATCCTTTTTAGATTGGAAAACCGGCCACGATAGCCCACGGTGGCATGGGCGTCAAAGTGCGGAAGAACTTCATGGTTTTCGATGGGTTAATCGCCGCCCTCGTCTATGAAGAAGAAGTCGGAACCGCGGTGGTGGTCGCCGCCCTCAATGGCGTCGTAGGCTGAGGAATGTGCGAGCGCAGCGGGAGGGCGGTCCACGCCGCAATCGCCATCATCAGCACGGCGAACATAATCTTCACGACAATTCCAAAAAGGCGGCCCTTGGCCGCATGAAACCCGACTCGAACCGACTGGCCCAGGTCGCGCCGAACCAAAAGCTCCGTCAGGCCCGCGCCGACGAAACATCCGATGCATGCGCCGGCGATGGTTCCAATCGGAAATAAAAAGAACGAAAGACAAATCGACCCGACGATTCCGCCTATCACCGCGCCGATCATTGCCCGCCTGCTAGCGCCCGCCTTCTTTGCCCCAGCGCCGCTGCCGAAGATGTCGACCATCTCGGCAAGCGCTGCCAGCGCGAAAAGGGCTACCACCGATCTCCAGCCGACATAACCCGCTGACCGTGTGAGCAGCGCATACAGAATAAAGCCGAGCAACATCACCCACGTGCCCGGCAGTGTTACGACTGTCAACACGAGCCCGGCGAGCAAAACCAAAAGAAGCAGCGCGTAGTAAACGATCGGCATTCAGCACCATTTCAACCTGATTACCATTTCAGCTCGATTACCATTTCAACATGGGCACAATTTTCCAGCCGAGGAAGATAACGGCTCCAATCACCAGAAGCTTGAATGTTGTTACCGTCCACTTGAGCAAAAGGCGGGGCCACAGCCGGCTCCGGAGCGATGCCCGCACCGCGGGCACGATCAACTCGTCCGCTGGTGAAAGGCGCATGTAGGTTTGTGTGAGATGAGCTGTGAAGGTTGGAAAAAAGTCGCCGCCGTAGGCGGTCAGTGCGGCGGTTGCCTCGCGCAGATGGTTCGCCGCCGCTTCCTGCGAGCAATCCATGGCGATCGCCAAACCGCGCACATCGAGCCGCTCTCCGTGATGCAGGATGAACGCTTCGCGCTGCTGCATCGGCAAGGCGCGCACGGCCCGAATGAAGGCCGGATAGTACGCGCTGCTGGTCGCCACCCCCCGTATGAGGGGGTCGGCGGCAAGATCGAGTTCGTTGCGCGACTTTTGGCGGGAGGCCAATACCGTATGATGAATAAACCACCGTTGCGGATCGCCGGTGTGTGCCCAGCGCGGCATTGCCTTGAGACTTTGCCGCACGATCCGGCCCACGATCGCTCGCCCCGTCTCTTCCCGCCCCGAAAGCGCGGAGGCGACTCGATGCACGCAGGGATAATACTCGGCCACCACAGCCACAACCGCCTGGCGACGGCCATCCTTGGCTCGGGCAAGAAGTTCGGGCGTCAAGGGCATGGGCGGGATTGTAAGACGTCGGGCTCATACGGCCAGCCCCGCTGCGACGACTGCTGACTTGGCTCCGCGCTTATACTGAGATAGTCTGGACGAACAACGATCCAATGTCCGATAATCGTTAGCAGAGAGTACGGAGGACGCTATGGCTGCGAAAATCCCATTGTCTCGCGTTCACCAGAGCGAAATCATCGATCGGCGAATCCTGGAGGTTGTCAAGGGCGGCAATTACATCCTGGGCCCGGAGTGCAAGGCGTTTGAGGCGGAGCTGGCGGCCTATTTCGGCATGAAACATGTCGTTCTCTCCAGCAGTTGGACCGCGGCGGTCCATCTGCTCCACTTGGCCCAAAATCTCAAGCCCGGCGACGAAATCCTCGTTCCCTCTCTCACCGCCTTCCCAAGCATCGAGCCCATGATCCACGCCGGCGCCAAGCCCATTTTTGTTGATATTGACGACACGTACACACTCGACCCAAAGGACGCAAAGCGAAAAATTACGGATCGCACGGTCGGTATTCTTCCGGTTCATCTGTATGGCAGACCCGCAAATATCGACGCGATGCAGGCTCTTGCCCGCGAAAACGACCTCTGGATCATCGAGGATTGTGCCCAGTCCCACGGCGCCCTTTGGAACGGCCGTCGCGTCGGCAGCTTCGGTGAGCACGCGGCTTTTAGTTTCTATCCGTCAAAAAACCTCACTGTCTACGGCGACGGCGGGGCGATCGCGACCAACGACCGGGAGATTGCCAAGCGCGTCACGATGCTCCGTAATCATGGCCGCAAGGACAAATACCTTCACGAGAAGGTCGGCTACAATCTGCGCTTCAACGAAATCCAGGCGGCGGTGGGGCGAGAGCAATTGAAAGTGCTCGACCAATTGAATGCCGGCCGTCGCCGTGCCGCTGGTGCCTATCGTCGAGAACTAAACGACGTGAAGGGCTTGACTCTTCCGCCGGACGATGCTGATGGAAAGACGGAGAGCGTCTATCACATGTTTGTCATCCGGCTCGATGAGCCGGATCAGCGCGATGCCCTGGCCCGTTCGCTGCGCGAGCAGGGGATCGAGTCTGGCGTTCATTACCCCGTCCCAAATCATCTTCAGCCAGCGATACTCGATCTCTACGGCAGTCCGCCCAGCCTGCCCAAGACGGAGGAATACGTGAAGCGGATTCTGAGTCTGCCCATGTTTCCGACGCTTTCCCAAGAGGAAATCCGCACCGTTTGCAACGCGATCAAGCAATTTCTGTGCAAGTGATGAGGGACCGATGATCGGATTGCTGCTCACCTATACGGTCCATGCGCTGGCCACGATGCCCACCACATTCCCGATCAACTCCAACGGCTTCATGCCGTTCCAGGAGAATTACTGGCTCTGGAAAATAATCGGCTTTGCCGGCATCGGTACCTTTGGAACGCGATTCATCGTGCAATGGATTTACAGTGAGAAGCACAAGGAAAGTAAAATCCCCACGATTTTCTGGTGGCAGAGTCTCCTGGGCACCATCCTGTGCCTGGCCTATTTTTTACGCCAGCAGGATTCGGTGGGCGTTGCGGGATATGTGTTGAATGTGGTTCCGTATACGAGGAATTTGATTCTCGTTTATCGTAAGAAGAAAACCATTTAACTGCCCCCGCTGCTTGCGGCTTAGCGCGCCAGCGAACACCTCTGGCCCGCTAAGCCGCGAGCGGGAAAGCGGCATTTTGAAGCCGAACAATGAACCCAACACTCAGCATTTGCGTTCCCGTGTACAACGAAGCGGAAAATCTTCCTCTGCTGCATGCGGCAGTCGCGAAAGTGATTGAAGCCCATCAAATTGCCGCAGAGCTGATACTGGTTGACGACGGCAGCACTGATGGTTCGTGGGCCAACATCGAAGCGCTTGTGTCGAAGGACGCGCGTGTGCGGGGAATCAAATTCGCGTTCAACTGCGGCGAGACCGCGGCCTCGGATGCCGGCCTGCGCGCTGCTCGCGGCGTCTACGTCATGACCATGGATGCGGATCTCCAGAACGATCCGGCCGACATTCCCGCCTTTCTTGCCGAACTGGCCAGTGGTGTGGATTGCGTCTGCGGAACACGGGTGAAAACGCGCGGGGAGGGCGACAGCTTTATCCGCGTGGGTTCCAGCCGCATCGCCAACTGGGTTCGTAATAAGCTGTCTGATGAGAATATCACCGACGCCGGCTGCACCTATCGCGCCTTCAAACGGGAGTGCGTCGATAAGCTCAAACTCTATCGCGGCCTGCACCGATTTATTCCCACGCTATTGAAAATGGAGGGTTTCACGGTCGTGGAGATCCCCGTCACCAACAATCCTCGCCTTCATGGCGAAAGCAAGTACGGCGTATGGAACCGTCTGTTCAAGAGCTTTCGCGATTTGCTCGCCATCCGCTGGATGAAGAGCCGGTTGCTCGGCTATCGTGTGGCCGTTGAACTGGATCGCTCTCAGGAATCCCAGATGCAATCGCAGATGCGCAGCGGGGCGGCGTGAACCGTGACCGCCGCATTTTCATTTCCGCGCGCGATGCGGTTGTCGGGTAAACTGGCGTTTGCGAATGTCTACGACAACGGTATCGCTCAATTGCGCGGACCACTCAAGGTGTTTGGAACAGTAAACGGGCTACCTTATTCGCGCTTGGGTTTAAGCGTGTCACGCCGCGTGGGCACTGCGCCGCGGCGGAACCGCATCAAACGTCTCGTGCGCGAGGCATTCCGCCTGATGCCACAGAGCCGCTCGCTCGGGTATGATCTGGTCATTGTCATTCGGCCGCACCAGCCGCTCGTGCTGGCGGCATATCAAAAACTTCTGGCCGAACTGTTCTCGAAAATGCGCGCACGGTTGGCCGAGCGAGAGGAATAATGGGGATTCTGGTTTTCTACGACGGCGATGGACGAATCGCGGGTGATATCGAGAAACGGCATTGGGTGCAGATGCGCCGAATTCTGCCGCTCGTCTTCGAGTGGCTAAACCAGCACATTCGGCATCCGCCCAAAACAGTTCCGCCGACATTGACAGTCGCCACCTTCAAACTCGCCCAGATGATGCGCGACGACGCCGACAAGACCGAAGAGATCAATTTGGTGGAGCTGGCCGAGTGGAAGCGTTTTTTCGCATGGTGCGATTTTCTCTCGACGCAGGACGACACGTTTAAATTCTTCGCTCCGGTCGTTCAGCTTCTTCGCGAACAATCCAGGCATCCCGACGAGGTGCGACAGCCGTGACATGCGCTGGGTGCTGATTCAACTTGTGTTGCTCTATCGCGTCACGCTGGGAACATTCCTCGGCGGACAATGTCGCTACCATCCCACGTGTAGTCAGTACGCGATCGATGCGCTGAATAAATACGGCGTGTTCCGCGGCGGCTGGAAAGCGATCAAGCGTATGTTCCGCTGCCATCCCGGATGCCCGGGCGGATTTGATCCGGCGTGAGAGTTGGAAGGTGCGAGCGATGTTGATCGATTGATCGAGAAATAGTTCAATGCTTCCGATGACCATGCCGATTCTGCACGCTCAGGAGGTGCACGCAAGGCCCGCGGGCGATTCGGGATCGGGACTTCCCCGGCGTATGCAGCCGTTCGACGGGCTGCGCGGAATTGCGATTCTGCTGGTCTTTAGCCTGCATTTTTTCCCGTGGCGTCCATCACCCTCTCTTGCCGGGAAAGTGCTCAACGGTATCTTCGGGCTCGGCTGGTCGGGCGTGGATTTGTTCTTTGTTTTGTCGGGATTCCTGATCACGGGGATTCTTTTTGACACAAAAGGCGACGCCCGTTATTTCCAAAATTTCTACGCAAGGCGAACGCTTAGGATTTTTCCTCTGTACTACGGCGTGCTGTTGCTTTTCATCGTGGTCATTCCTCTACTGCACTTGCCGCTGAACTCTGCGCCCCAGGGAAGCTCGTTGTGGTGGTGGGTTTATTTGTCGAACTTCCGCTATGCGTTTGTGCCGAAGCTGAAGAGCGGTTGGCTGGAATATTTCTGGTCGCTGGCGGTTGAGGAGCATTTTTATCTCGTCTGGCCCGCGGTCATTTATCTTTGCAGCAGACGCGGGGCGATGGCAGTTACGATTATCTGCATTATTCTTGCGTCGGTATCACGTGCATTTTTTATCCATGCCGGAAACAACCTGGCTCCGTACGTGCTGACGCCCTGCCGCATGGACTCGCTGGCAGCCGGCGCTTTTGTCGCCCTGGCGGCCCGTGGTGGCGGCGGCATTAGAGGACTAGGTCCACCCGCGAAGCTGATTGGAAAAGTGGCGGGAGCTCTGGCGCTGGTGGTCGCCTTCTGGCGACACAGTGTTGCCTGGGATCCTGTCATGCAGATGGTCGGTTTCCCGCTCATTACCTGCAGCTACGCCTGCCTGATTGCCATCGCTGCGAATCCGCCCAGTTCGTCTCCGCTTCGGATCGCCCTGGAATACCCCTTGCTACGAAGCCTGGGCAAATACAGCTACGGAATGTACGTCTTTCATGCCGCTGTCGTTGCGCTGTTTGATCGAATTCCGAGCTTTCTCCCGCGGCTATTTCCCGATTGGATTGCTCGGGCCAACGATGCTGTAAACTTCGTCGTCCTGACTTTTGCTTCGTTCGCCGTCGCGTATGTTAGTTGGCACGTTTACGAAAAGCACTTTCTGCGTCTGAAGAGGCGTTTCGATTATAATCGATCACCATGAAATCCTTTACCGAATACCTCACGTTCAATGTTCCAGCCCGCATGGGTTTCATGAACATCACTGAACAGTGCGAAAATGCCGTTCGCAAGAGCGGGGTTCAGGAAGGACTCTTGCTTGCCAATGCCATGCACATCACCGCTTCGGTCTTCATCAACGACAATGAAGGCGGCCTGCATGAGGACTATAAGCAATGGCTTGAGAAACTCGCTCCCCACGAGCCACTAAGCCAATATCGTCACAACGAGACAGACGAGGATAATGCCGACGCGCATATGAAACGGCAGGTAATGGGGCGCGAGGTGGTTGTTGCGATCACCAAGGGTGAATTGGATTTTGGGCCATGGGAGCAAATCCTTTACGGCGAGTTTGACGGCCGTCGGCCCAAGCGCGTGCTGATCAAAATCATCGGAGAGTAGATATGGCCACAAACACGCGCAACGATAAAGCGTTTCCCCGGCTCGACGATGACGATCTCCAGCAGCTCGGACCCCTTGCCACTTGCCAGTCGTTCGCGCCGGGCGAGACGATCTTGCGGTTTGGCCAATCCGACATCGATCTGATCGTGATTGAATCCGGGTCGATCGACATTCTGAACCCGGTGAATGGGGGGGCACTGATCGTCGAGCACGGGCCCGGCGAATTCGTCGGCGATATCGATCTTCTGACGCGCCGTCCAATCATCTTCGATGCGATCGCGCACGATGACAAAGCGGGCGGGCAAACGCGAGTGCTGCGTGTTCCCAGCGACTGCCTGCGAAAGCTGCTGAATACCGTTCCTCGCCTGGGCGAAAAGCTGATTGTCGCGATTCAAGTTCGCCGGGAGGAATTGCAACGCGCCGGTGTGAAGGGCATCCGGGTGGTCGGACCCGGCGGGTGCAGCGAAACCAACCGAGTTCGCGAATTCTTGTATAAGAACTTCGTTCCCTTCACCTGGGAGGACTCGGCTACCGATGCAGGTCGCGGGACGCTGGTCGAACTCGGACATGGCCAAATTCCGGCGGTCGACTGCGGAAGCGGCAATGTTCTCTACCGCCCCACGCTGCAGGAGCTGGCGAAGTGTGCCGGCGTGTGGCGAGGCTGTCCAAAGCAGGAAGTTGATTTGGCCGTTGTCGGGGCCGGTCCCGCGGGGATAGCGGCCGCGGTCTATGCTGCGAGCGAAGGGTTGAAAACGGTGGTTCTGGACAAGCTGGGACCGGGCGGTCAGGCCGGTGGGTCAAGCAGGATTGAGAATTTCATCGGCTTTCCCGCCGGTCTCTCCGGAACCGATCTGGCGACCCGGGGTGTTCTGCAAATGCTCAAGTTCGGCGCGCAGATGATTGCGCCGGTTCTGGTTCAACGGTTGGAGAGTGCGGCAGATGAAAATTCGCCGCATCTCTTGCACCTGGATTGTGGCACCACGATTCATGCCCATACTGTTCTTG
>Ga0302324_100008166_pt1 | contig 22116 bp, 17 predicted proteins | sample Palsa_T0_1_FD_201949 | JGI IMG/M metagenome (GOLD analysis project Ga0302324, IMG submission 201949) | Peat permafrost microbial communities from Stordalen Mire near Abisko, Sweden - Palsa_T0_1 | ecosystem: Environmental > Terrestrial > Soil > Palsa > Peat permafrost | place: Sweden: Abisko...
TACTTGTCCTTAGGCTCCGTGATGAACTCCGCGCCTCGACTCCGCCATAACTCATAGCACGCCCGAATATCGGCCACGCGGATATTCATAAAGCTGCTGACTGAGTTTGGATCGGCCGGGACACTGAGAATTACCGATGGCTTGTCGGGTGTCGGGCCGCCGCCGACGTTGACAATGAGCCACGTGTTCCCGATCTGGATGTATCCTGGCGCACCGCTGCTGTCGCCTCGGCTCAAAATGCGACCTCCGAACACCTTTTCGTAAAATCGAGCCGAACGTTCGATGTCGGCGACCGTAAGAAAGTGCGCGACGGTGAACCCATCCAGGGGCGGCATTTGATAAGTTTTCTGGTCGACTTGGACTTGGCTCACGGAGGACTCCTATTCGAACAGTACAGAGGTTAGGTTGCGGCGATGCCGCACAATGCATCGATTGAATATTTTCCGGCACCGGTGATGTACAACAGCAAGAAGCCTCCAGTGATGCTCAGATCCTTGTAAAAGCCATCCATGCTGTCGACTAGATCCTCACCGGTTCTTGTCCAATATCGATGTCCAATAAACGCGGTTCCCACCGTATATAAAACCAGGAGCAAGGCTGAAGCACGCGCAAACAGACCCACGGCGACCGCCAATGCAACCGGAAGCTCCATGAAGATCGCTACGGCGGCGGCGACTCCTGGCATAGGGACGCCAAGCCCCACTATCTGACTTACCGTGCCCGAATAGTCCCGGAGCTTTCTCCAGCCGAAGATCAGAAATAGCGTGGCCAGAAGAAGACGGGCCACGAGAATCAGCGCGTCGTTGCGGTCGTTCATCTTGTCGCCACCAACATCATGGGGACTCATGCCGCCTTTTTTAGACTTCCGTGAGGGTCCATGACGAACTTCCGAGCGACGCCCTTATCGAATTCAGCGTAGCCCTCCGGTGCGGCATCCAGGCTGATCACGGTGGCGTTCAGGGCGTTCGCAATCCGGATACGGTCATGCAGAATCGCCATCATCAAGGCGCGGTTATATTTCAACACCGGGGTCTGGCCCGAAAAAAAGGCATGCGACTTCGCCCACCCCAGGCCAAAATGAAGGCTGTGATTGCCCTCTTTCGCCGCCGCGTCCTTTGCACCCGGATCGGCCGTGACGTACAGTCCCGGGATACCAATCCGGCCCGCGGCGCGCGTGGCCTGCATCAGTTGATTAAGGACAGTGGCCGGCTGCTCCTGGCCACCCTTCTGCCTGGCTTCAAACCCGACGCAATCAACCGAGCAATCCACCTCCGGTACTCTCAGCAGTTGCTCGATGCGCCCCGTGATCGTGCCACCCTGCGACAGATCGATGGTCTCGCAGCCAAAAGAGGCCGCCTGCGCGAGGCGCTCCTTGTTGAAGTCCGACACTATCACCACTGCTGCACCCAGTAGCTGCGCGGAGGCGGCCGCCGCCAGACCCACTGGGCCCGCCCCGGATTGACTGTCAGGCATACACCCGTTCCCCGCTCTCTGCAGTTCCTGCATCGACCACACGCCACATTGAACGGAGTCGAAACGAAGTCCCCGACCGTGATGAACTCGACATCGGATCCGATTTCCACGACTTCACCGGTGATCTCGTGGCCCAGAACCAGCCCGGGAGGCGCCGTGGTGCGCCCTCGCACCATGTGCTGATCGCTACCGCAGATGTTCGTCACCAAGACCTTCAGAATCACGCCATGATTGATGCTCTTCCCGAGAGGGTTCACGAGTCTCGGGTAGTCGATGCTGCGGACCTCGACCTTCCCTGGACCGAGGTAGACGACGCCGCGATTGCCCGGCATGTCGCAATGCTCCCTTTACGCAAATGCCGAGGCAGCGGCCTCTGCCACCGCCTGATCCTGTTCCCCGGAGCCGCCGCTCACGCCAACGGCACCCACGACTTTGCCGCCGCGCTTGAGCGGTATGCCACCCGCGAAGATCATGATCCGGCCCTCATTGGAGGCGAGGATGCCAAAGAAGTCCCCACCCGGTTGTGCGAGCGGTGCGAGATCCTTGGTGGAGATATCGAACGCCCGGGCCGTGAAAGCCTTCTTGATTGAAATGTCGATACTGCCAATCCAGGCGCCGTCCATTCGTACATGCGCGACCAGGTTGCCGCCCTCATCGGCGACAGCGACATTCATGGGTTGACCGATCGCGGCGGCCTTCTTCTCTGCCGCACCGATCACTTTCATTGCGTCGTTAAGTGTGACCATATCAAGACTCCGTCAAACAATTGATGTAGTAGACGAATCCGCGAGTACGGGCGAACAGTGACTGTGCCGCACTTGACCATGACGGCGCAGACCAATCTATTGCACGATGGTATCGGCGCTACTCTCATGAGCTCATCGACGGCGCACGACGACGGGAGGCTCTGCCTCCATGTATCGCGAATCGGGCGTGCCGCCCGCGGAGCCAAACTCCATGACGCGAGCGACCGCGCGTGCAGAGTTCAAGCCGCTCCACCCGCAACCGCGCACCGGCAGTGCGCGCTGGGCCAGCGAGGGCGGGTACCAGCGCAGAGCGGGCAGCGCCGGATTCGGCATCCCGCCACACAGAGTGGCAGGCACTTGAGTCTCCAGACCGGCGGCCGCGGCGACCTTGAACAGATTCGTCAGCTTGTGTGTCAGCCCCGGCCAGTGATTGGATATGTGGGCCGCGAAGATGCCGGCGTAGCCGGCGACAATACCTGACGCCACCACAGCGCCCTGCTGCCGGAGATAGCGGGCAACCCAACCTGCCGGTTGCCGGGCGTAGGCGTGCGCGGTCAGCCCGGGCCTGGCGTCGCCGGGGCCCACCAGCAGATAGCTTTCATCGACCCCATCGCCTGTATCCAGCATCCCGAGCGTGACCACGCCTTCGGGCACCTGGGGCACTAGCGCCAATGCCAGCTCGAGCCGCTCCTGCAGGATATCGTCATCAGCGACGAAGCACCTGGCGGGTAGCAGCGTCACAACGTCAGCAGGCGACCGCGACGCGATCGACAGCAGCGCTGCCGCCGTCGCAAGTGGGGACGAGGACCGAGTATCCACAATAAACCGGTTCTCGGGGCGCACAAACCATAGGGAAGGGTCCCAATGGGAGCGGAACTTCTGCATCGCGGTAACCAGGACGTTTGATGCGGGCGCGAGCTTCAATGCCCGGCTCAGGGCCTTCCGTAGCAGGGTGCGCGGCGCGCCGAGGTGGCAGTACTGCACTGGCGCGGCAGTCGCCCCAGCCATGAACCCTGGGGTCCATTCCGGGCCGTGATCGTCGGCGATGACAATTGACCAATGCACGTCTTCGAGCATCGAACGTTGCATGCGCGAGCGTCGATTGGACCTTGGTATCGCCATCCATACCGGCGCACCGACACCATCGTGTAATCGACCCGCACGAGAGCAGCTGCTTTGATTATGGAAGCTGTTAGCGGAGATTAAGTGATGGTTTTCGATAGCTTTATGTTGTGCCTGATTGCGGCCGGCTATGTACTGTTTCTGGTCAGCCTGCTACCCGACGCCGCGCGCCTGCTCAAATTCACCCATCGGCGGCTCAGAGGCGCTATCGCTGCGCGACAAGATCTTGAGGCCGGTCGTTAATCGGTTCGCAACTGGCCTCCGGGCAGATTTGCTTCCACCTATTTGCGGCCACGGATGGCGTCAATGCTCCAGGCGCCGCCGCCGGCGATGGACAAAAACAGAAAGATAAAGCAATAGAGCACCGCCTCCTCCCCTTGGTTGAGCGCCGGAGTGAAGAAGTGGCCTTGCGGTGCATGCGCCATGAAATAGGCCACCGCCATCTCCCCGGAAAGAATGAATGCCACCGGCCGGGTGAATAGGCCAAGCAGCAACAGCACACCTCCCGCGATTTCGAGCGCTCCGGCAAATCCAATGAGTGACAGCGCGGCCAGCGAGTCGAACTCGGCCACATGCGGCACGTGCAGCAACTTGGCGGTCCCGTGCTGCAGATATAAAAATGCGGCCACTATCCGCAGCGCGGCCAGCGCACGCGGACTCCAGGTATCGAAGAAGCGTTGCTCTAGTGCCATGGCAATTTGAATTCCTTAATTTCAATGCTTACTGACGGCAGGTCGATAATTTAGAGATCCCCAGGGCATCGCCCAAGGGATGCGACGTCTGGAACATACCTCAAGACTGCCCTGCGCGCTCGCACCGGTCAACATCAGAGATGCAATCAACGCTGGGGAAAATCTCATCGCAGCGCTCCTTCGGGCTGACCGCCCACGTTGAATCCGACCACAAAGGTCGAAGCAAACCTATTGACCAATGGTATCGCCGAGGCTTTGATATTACGGCGTCTATACCGGCTTTGGATTGCCTCGCAGACGCCGTAGACTTTCGACGGAAGGCACGAAATAGTAGGAGCCCGTCAGCGGCTGCGTAAACCGGGTAAGCGCGTCGCGCGTGCCGGTGGCCAGGCCCGCCATGCTATCGAGCATTCTGGCAAGGCGCTTCTGGTCCGCGCTGAAGCCAACAAACACAGTGCCATGGTCGCCTACCGTTCCGTAGGGCATGTTGCGACGGAAGATGTTCCCGAATTCGTCCTGATCGGTGCGAGCGACATGCGAATCCGATGGCTTGTTCTGGAGTTCGATGCTTTCTGGCTTTGTTCGGCCCATGATGCGCTCCTGTTGAGCGATCGGCAGCGCTTCCCATGCGGCAACGTTGTGCTTCCACTTCTGAAGCAGCAGGACCGTGCCGGCTGCACCGGGAACTCCTTCTGGCAGCAACGCCGCGACAGGTGCGTCGAGCAGCGTCGGATTCTCCGAGCCATCGATGAAGCCGGTGAGGTCACGATCGTGCCGGTAAGACCAGCTCGAGGTTTCGTCGGCTAGCGACGCCTGGCCGGCAAGATCGCGGATGACCGAGCGGGCCATATCGAAAACGACGTCATAGGCACTCCCGGACAGCCATACCAGCGCATCATGTTGACTGCCCGGCATGACGAATCCTTCAGTGCCCCGGATGTCGCTGTTAAAGCCCACGACGCCTGGAGGCGCGTCATCTGGAACAACATCGCACCAGAGTTCCGGCCTGAACCCGATGACGAAGTTCACTCCTCCCGTGGTGGTGCGCGGTTCACGGATCGCAGTGATCGCAGCGGCAAACTCCTTGCATTTCTTCGCGTCCAGAAGATCAAACTCCAAATACGCATGCGAGGAGGTTCCAAGAGAAAATATTCCCGCCTGGGGCGTGTGCATGGGGCCACTATATCAGGCGCCTAATTGACCGATAAGAGCATCGACGGCGCGTCGAGCGGTGTTCGCGATGTGGTGCTGCGCATATGGAAAGAGCGCGCGCCGGCAACGGAAGCGAGGCTCCAGGAGCTATTCGAGTTGCCCGCGACGAAGAGACAATACTGCGGCAGCCCTCGGCCGTTGCAGCAGCCAGTCAATGCTTGGCTCAACTAGTGGTCTCGTAGAGGAACCAGATGCGGCGCTCTGCCTCGTCGATCCAGGTTTCGATCAGGCTGGCGGAGGCGACATCGCCAAACTCATCACAAAGACCGTGCGCGCCTCTCAGACCGACCGCCAATTGCAGATTGTCCCGGAGCAACTCGGCGAACATGTCCTCGGCGGCCACATACTCCTTGTCGTTATCGCCTATGCGCTGAAGTCGGGCGATGTGGCCGATCGAATGCAAAGTCGTGCCGCCAATCTTCCTGACTCGCTCCGCAATCGCATCGGTGGTGGAGAATATCTGCTCCCCCTGCTCGTCGAGCAGCAAGTGATAATCTCTGAAATGTGGGCCCGACACGTGCCAATGGAAATTCTTCGTCTTTATATAGAGCGCGAACATATCGGCCAGTATCACCGTCAGTGCAGCGGATATCTTCGCAACGGCGTTTGGCTCTATGCCAGACGGCACCTGGGCGGCCCTTAATTTGCGATTCTCTGATACTCGAGCGTTCATTGTTTCAAAGCTCCATTTAGCCTCTGATCGAATGGTCCAAGGTTGCAGGGGCTCGATTTCCCGTGCATGACCGGGAGAGCGATCTTGGTTACGTATGAAATTCGCAGTACGACAAATTAGAGGCTCCGAAGCTCGTTATGCGGCGATGCGGCATCGCGGGATCAACTTGTTAATCCCGCGAGCAAGCTTGCAGTCGGGAACGCAGGCCTTCTCCACTCCCAACGTCATCGGAATCTTCCGCTGGACTTGGCAAGAGCTTCACGCCCGAATCTTCCGCAATTGTTTCGCCGGGGACCACCTCGGTCACATTTGTGTCCGAACACGCCACGGGTACAACTTACCGTTGGCCGGTCGATCGAAAAGCCGCGCAAGAAGTTTCGCGACAATGATTGTGTGGGAGTATGGTCGTCATCCGTGACGCTCATTCCAGGAGGGCGTATGGACTCAAGGTGGCTGAGCGCTGCGCTGCAACTGGCGGATGATCCGCGACAAACGCTCCGCGAGGATGAAGAGTTCGTCCTTTACCGTGCTCGGTGGCAGAGCTCCATCAGCGCGGCACCGCTGCCGATACTGGTGGTCGCGCCGGTTCAGGAGCACACCTCCCCACGGAGTCTTCGCCGAATGGAGCACGAATATTCGCTCCGAGCCGAACTGGACCCCGACTGGGCGGTTCGACCTCTTGCGCTGGCCGGGTTCCAGGGCCGTCCGGTGCTCGTGCTTGAAGATCCCGGAGGCGAGACGCTGGACCGAATGGTCGGAGCGCCGATGGAATTGCGACAGTTCCTTCAGTTTGCCGTCGAACTATCGGTGTCGCTCGGTCAGCTACACCGGCAGGGGCTCATCCACAAGGATATCAAGCCGGCCAACGCTTTCGTGAACGCAGCGACCGGCCGTGTGCGGCTGATGGGGTTCGGCATCGCATCACGGCTGCTGCGCGAGCGGCAGGCGCCAGAACCGCCGGAGGTTCTCGCCGGAGCACTCCCTTACATGGCGCCCGAACAGACTGGGCGCATGAATCGTTCGATCGACCGCCGCAGCGATCTGTATTCACTCGGCATCACGCTGTACGAAATGCTGACCGGAACCCTGCCCTTCACCGCCTCCGATCCCATGGAGTGGATTCATTGTCATGTCGCAAGAGAGCCGACGCCTCCCGGGCAGCGCCTAAAGGAACTCCCCAGCGCCGTCTCTGCAATCATTTTGAAACTACTCACCAAGACCGCCGAGGATCGCTATCAGAGCGCCGTCGGTCTCGAGGCCGATCTAAGGCGATGCCTCCGCGAATGGGAGGTTCGCGGATGTATTGATCCGTTCCCTCTCGGCACCCGCGACACTCCAGATCGACTCCTGATACCCGAGAAATTATACGGCCGTGACCGGGAACGCGAGACTCTGTTCGCTGCCTTCGATCAGGTGGTGAGCTCCGGAACAGCGGCGTTGTTGCTGGTCTCCGGCTATTCCGGAATCGGCAAGTCCTCGATTGTACATGAGCTGCACAAGGCGATCGTCCTGCCGCGCGGATTCTTCATCTTCGGCAAGTTCGACCAATACAAGCGGGATATTCCCTATGCCACCCTGGCCCAGGCGTTCCGCACTCTGACTCGCCAGATCCTGGGCAAAAATGACGCGGAGGTTGATGGTTGGCGAAGCGCGATCCGCAAGGCCGTTGGCTCGAATGGGCAACTCATCGTGAACCTCATCCCCGAACTCGAGTTCGTCATCGGTGGGCAGCCGCCGATTACAGAGCTTCCGGCCATGGAAGCCGAGACCCGTTTTCACATGGTATTCCGATCCTTTCTGGGTGTGTTTGCTAATGAGGAGCACCCGCTCGTTCTCTTTCTTGACGATCTCCAGTGGCTCGACGCTGCGACCCTCAAGCTGCTCGAACACATCGTCACGCACCCTGGCGTCCGCCATCTTCTGATCATCGGCGCGTTTCGAGACAATGAAGTCGGCGCGTCTCACCCCTTGGTGCAGACCCTGGATGCTATTCGCGGGACGGAGGCTGTAGTAAGCGAGATCGTTCTCGCAGCTCTCTCTTGCGACGATGTTGCCGAACTCGTAGCGGACACCCTGCATTGTGAGCGTGGGCGCGCCGAACCTCTTGCTCGGCTGGTGTACGAAAAAACGCTGGGCAATCCGTTTTTCGCGATCCAATTCCTGACGGCGCTCGCCGAAGAAGGTCTGCTCGCGTTTGATGCGGACGCTGCCTCCTGGCACTGGGACCTGTTGCGCATCCATTCCAAGGGCTATACCGACAATGTCGTAGATCTCATGGTCGGGAAGCTGAAGCGGCTACCCGATACAACGCAGGAGCAATTCAAACAACTAGCCTGTCTCGGCAACGTGGCCGAGATCGCCACTCTAACCTTGGTTCATGGCACATCGGAGGAGGAGATCCACACGGCATTCTGGGATGCAGTCCGCACCGGGCTGATCCTCCGACAGAATGGCGGCTACGCCTTCCTCCACGACCGCGTCCAGGAAGCAGCCTACGGACTCATCCCCGAACCCGAGCGTCCAGCGATCCACCTTCGGATCGGCAGGCTGCTTGCAGATCAGACGCCCTCGCAGAGTCTCGAGGACAATATCTTTGAAATCGTCAACCAGCTCAACCGCGGCTGCGTGTTGATAGATTCCCGGGAAGAGCGGGAACGAGTTGCCGAGCTGAACCTCATCGCGGGCGAGAGAGCCAAAACTTCAACGGCCTATGCCTCGGCGCTCAACTACTTCTCCGCCGGTCGAGCGTTGCTGACGGCGGAGACCTGGGAGCAGCGCTCTACGCTGATGTTTGCGCTCGAGTTCCACCGTGCGGAATGCGAGTTCTTGAGCGGTCAGGTGCCGGCGGCGGAACAGAGACTCGCCATGCTCGCGGCGCGTAGTCTGCCGTTGATCGACGGTGCAAAAGTGGCGTGCCTGCGCCTCGAACTGTATACAACCCTGGATCGCAGCGACCGGGGCATCGAGCTGTGCCTGGAATATCTGCGGCGAATCGGGGTGGACTGGTCCTCCCATCCCACAAGGGAGGAAGTACAGCGAGAATACGATGAGATCTGGCGACGCATCGGCAATGGTGCCGTCGAGGCCCTCATCGAATTGCCGCGTATGCGCGACCCGGAGTGGCGCGCCACTTTGGAGGTTCTCGCCCAAGTCGTCACACCCGCCTTGTTCACTGACGAGAATCTGCTGTGCCTGGTCCTCTGCCGCATGGCGAACATCAGTCTCAAGCATGGCAACACCGGCGCATCCTGTTTCGCCTATGTCTGGCTCGGAATGATCGTGGGTCCGCACTTTAACGACTACCCGACGGCCTTCCGCTTTGGACAAGTCGGTATCGAGTTGGTCGAACAGCGCGGCATGGACCGCTTCAGAGCCCGCGTCTACATGTCCTTCGGCAATCTCGTGAGTCCCTGGACCAAGCACGTCCGCAATGGCCGGCCGTTGGTGCGGCGCGCATTCAACACGGCCAATGAGATGGGGGACCTCACCTTTGCGGCCTACAGCTGCAACAATCTGATCACCAACCTTCTCGCTTCCGGCGAGCAACTACCGGACATCCAGCGGGAAGCCGAGTTCGGACTGGAATTCGCGCGCAATATACGGTTCGGTCTCGTCATCGACATCATCACCAGCCAGTTGAGGCTGATACTTACGCTGCGCGGGCTGACGCCGACATTTGGCTCGTTCAACGACGCGGACTTCGATGAGACACGATTCGAACAGCACTTCCAGGCGGATCCGCGCCTCGCACTGTCCTCATGCTGGTATTGGATCCGCAAGTTGCAAGCGCGCTTCCACGCCGGAGACTTTGCATCCGCAATCAGCGCTGAGGTGCAGGCGCACCGGCTGTTGTGGACCTCGCCGTCATTCTTCGAGGTGGCCGAATACCGCTTTTACGCCGCGCTTGCGCGCGCGGCGTGCTGCCACTCGACCACGGACGAGCAGCATCCCCAGCACCTGCAGTCGCTAACCGCACATCACCGGCAGCTTCAGATCTGGGCGCATCATTGCCCCGACAATTTCGCAGACCGCGCCGCATTGGTTAGCGCCGAGATCGCTCGCATCGAAGGGCGGCACCTCGACGCCGAGCGCCTGTATGAAGACTCCATCCGGCTGGCCCGGGAGCACGGCTTTATCCACAACGAAGGCATCGCCGGCGAACTTGCCGCGCGTTTCTACGTGGCACGCGGCTTGGAGACTATCGCCCAGGCTTACCTGCGCAACGCCCGTTACTGCTATCTGCGTTGGGGGGCTGATGGCAAGGTGCGGCAACTGGACGAGGCTTACGCCCACCTGCGCGTGGAGCTGTCTCCTCGCCTTTCGGCGACTCAGCCCAGAACACCGCTCGAGCATCTGGATCTCACGACCGTCGTGAAGGTCTCCCAAGCGGTCTCGGGCGAGATCGTCCTGGAAAGATTGATCGACACACTCATGCGAACAGCTCTCGAGCACGCAGGAGCGCAGCGCGCGCTCCTGATTGTTCCGCAAGGCGGCGCGCCGCGGCTCAATGCCGAAGCCGCGACCAGCGGCGACACGATTACCGTTCGCTTCCGACAGGCGAACGTATCAGCGACTGAACTGCCCGATTCGGTACTGCAGTATGTCGTGCGGACACACGAGAGTGTGATTCTGGACGATGCCTCGGCGCAAAGCGCGTTCGCCGGCGATGAGTACATCCGTAGCCATCGCGTCCGCTCGGTTCTTTGTTTGCCTCTGATCAAACAGGCCACACTGACCGGCGTGCTCTATCTCGAGAATAACCTGGCCTCCGGAGTGTTCACTCCCTCCAGAAGCGCTGTGCTGAAGCTGATCGCCTCCCAGGCCGCGATCTCACTGGAGAACGCGCACCTTTATACCGATCTGAAGCAAGAGAACAGCGAACGGAGGCGGGCCGAAGACGCTTTGCGGCGCAGCGAAGCCTACCTGGATCAAGCGCAGGCCGCGAGCCACACCGGCAGTTTCGGATGGAATGCCATTACCGACGAGATCTACTGGTCGGCGGAGACCTATCAGATCTATGAGTTCGCCCCGAGAGCTCCACCCACGCTCGCACAGATTATCCTGCGAACGCATCCGGAAGACAGGGATTTCCTTGCGCGGAGACTCGACCGCGCCCGATACGAGAAGACCGATTACGATCTGGAGTATCGATTGATGATGGGGGATGGCTCAGTCAAGCATCTGCACGTGGTGGCCCGCGCCTTGGCAGGCGAATCAGGCGACCTCGAGTTTGTCGGTGCTGTAATGGACGTCACCCGGCGCAAACTCGCGGAGCAAGCGCAACGAAACCAGGAACGCGAGCGCGAGAAAATGCAGCGGCAACTGCAGCAGGTCGCGAAATTAGAGGCGATTGGGCGGCTCGCCGGTGGGATCGCGCACGACTTCAACAACATCCTCGGCGCGATTCTCGGTTACGGCGAGCTTGCGCAGAGCAACCTCTCCGAAGGCAGCTCCGTGCGTCGCCAGATCGATCAGGTGATGCACGCAGGCGCGCGCGGAAAGGGACTGGTCGACCGCATACTGGCGTTCAGCCGCAGCGGCATGGCCGAGCGCCTGCCAGTGCCGGTGCAGTCGATCGTCGAAGAGGCCCTCGATCTCCTGGCAGCATCCCTGCCCGCTGACGTGCGTCTCGAGAGTCGATTCGATGCTGCCGATATCGCCATCATTGGCGACCCGACCCAGTTCCACCAGGTCGTCATGAATCTCTGCACGAATGCGGTACACGCCATGTCGCGCGGTGGCGCACTCTCGGTGGTGCTCGAGCGTGTAGCGGTCGACAACCCTCGCCTCCTGTCCCACGGCAAACTGTCCGCCGGACGCTACGTGCGCCTGTCGGTCGGCGACACCGGCAGCGGCATCCCGGCCGCGGTGCTGGAGCGCATGTTTGATCCGTTCTTCACCACGAAACGCGTGGGCGATGGCACGGGACTTGGCCTGGCCTTGGTGCACGGCATCGTCGCCGACTTCGATGGCGTCATTGATGTTGCCACGCAGATAGGCCAAGGCACCATGTTCACGATCTGGCTACCAGCCGCTGACGGAATGCCGAGTCTTCCGGCCGCGCCCGCCGCCGAGCTACCGCGCGGCGACGGCGAGATCGTCATGATCGTAGACGACGAGCCGGCCCTGGTTGCGCTCGCGGAAGAGACGCTGGCCGAGCTTGGCTACGAACCGGTCGGGTTCGACTCGAGCCTTGCCGCGTTGCAGGCCTTTCGCGCGGAACCCGCCCGGTTCGATCTGGTGCTCAGCGATGAGACGATGCCCGACCTGACGGGAACCGAGCTTGCGCTTGAGATCCTGCGGTTGCGATCCGATGCTTCGATCATGCTCATGAGCGGCTACAGTGGCCCGCAAATGAGCGAACGAGCGCAGGCTGCAGGGATCATAGACGTGCTTCGAAAGCCCCTCGTCCGCCGCGATATCGCTGAAAGCGTCGCGCGTGCACTGCAACAGCGGACGCATTGACTGGCGGGGCAGCAGCGTCGTCACACGCCAGGTTTCAGTTGAAATACGAACCGGGCGCGGTGCAATCGTCCAGCAGCTTTTCGATTCAATGCTGCACACAATTTCCGAGTTCGCTGACAGATTCGCCGATGATCGATTGACAAGCCCCTCCTCGATGAAACGCGCACTCCTAGCCACCCTCTCCCTACGGCCGCTCTGCGCGGAGGAGGGGCTCTTTTCGGCGACTGGCACGCAGCCGTAACAACTCTGCGCAGCCCGGCCGATCGAGCCAGTGACCATGTGGATCGAGGATCTCGTCCTCCAGAGCCCCTACACGTTCATCGTCCTCGCAATCCTGCTACTGCTACTGGGTCTGGCTACCATCGCCCGCACTGCGGCCGCGATCTCCCGGACGTCCACCAGCAGCGATCGCACAGGAGAATCTCGCACGTCTCCTGAACCACGCGTGCACCTTAATCGCTCGCTGACTTGGCGATATCAGCCGGTCCACCCGGTCCCGCGGCGATCCTTCCAGAACCGCCGTCCAAGCAGCGCTCAGGATACAGAGCCTCTGAACGCGGATCTTCCGCTGTGTCGAGCTGAAGAACCATCCACTTCGTATAGGTAACCCCGGGATCGGACGCCGCGTCCAGAAGCCCGACTTCCTCTTCCGAGAGTCGAATATCGACCGCACAGACGTCATCTTCCAATTGCTCAGCCTTCCGGGCAGCGACGATCACGCTGCTGCTGGACGGCCGTGACAGCACCCAGGACAGTGCGACACGTGCCGGGCTGGTGACGTGCGGGGCGGCGACTTGTTTCAACAAACTTGCGGGGCCAAATCAGCATGACTCGGCCGGCGGGCCCTCTGCTTCTGCGAGTTGAACTCGACGAATCCATCTGCGCGCTACAACTGAAGCCAAAGTGCCGGCAGCTGACATCGACTCGCAACCGCGTTTCAGCACATTTTGGCTACCGAGGTTGGATACGAACCTCATTTGAGGTAGCAATTGTGCAGATATCCGAGATGATTTTGAAATATCGCCTCCCTGCGGTCGCAGGGACTCTTGTCACTGCAGGCTGTCTGCTGGCGGTGACGTCAATTTTTGCCGCTCAAAATGCTGCTGCGACATCTGCGACTGCTCAACGTGAGACTCTGCTGCAGACGACGCAATCCTGGAATGGCAAGCCCTATACCCACTATCCGACCGGTCAACCACAACTCACGACTCTGAAGGTAACGCTCGCAGCACATACCTCGCTGCCATGGCACTATCATCCAATTCCAAACGCCGTATACGTCCTTTCCGGAACTCTGACACTGCGCGACCGGGCCAGCGGAAAGACTTTGGTCGTTCATAAAGGGCAAGTAGTCGCAGAATCGGTCGATGATGTGCATCGCGGAGAAGCGGGCGATGAGCCGGCTGTATTGCTGATTACTTATGCCGGCACGCCAGGTGTCCCAACCTCGGTGCCCGCGAAAGGTGAGAAGGCGGAGTATTGAACTCCGAGATCAGCCGAACACAATTGCAGTTGTAACTGGAGCTTAGATTCCAGACATCGATAACCAACGCGGTGAACCAAGACTCTGGAGATGCCCAATGCCATGTCCAGACCTGTCATCGTTCATTTTGTGCTGGCGCTCGGCGGGTTTGCGATTGGAACCACCGAGTTCGCGACCATGGGACTATTGCCTTACCTGGCACACGATCTTCACGTCGATGTACCGGTAGCTGGTCATCTCATAAGCGCCTACGCACTCGGCGTTGTTCTGGGGGCTCCGGTGATAACAACGCTGGCCGCACGCTGGCCCCGCAGGACACTGCTGATTGCGCTCATGGCCCTATACGCGCTCGCTAACTGCCTCTCCGCGCTCGCGCCTAACTATGGCTCGATGCTGCGCTTCCGCTTTCTAAGCGGGTTGCCGCACGGCTCCTATTTTGGCGTCGCAATGCTCGTCGCGATCTCGGTTGTTCGCCCGAATCAACGCGCCCGGGCGGTCGGCCACGTGCTGCTCGGACTGACCGTCGCCACCATCGTAGGTGTGCCTCTTAGCAATTGGCTAGGCCAAGTCGCTAGCTGGCGATGGTGTTTTGCGATTGTCGCGGCACTCGCGCTGGCTACGGCCATATTGCTGGCGTTCTTTGTTCCGGAAGGGCGTCAGGGTAAGGGGGCAAGTGTTCGGCGCGAGCTCAGTGCGCTGAAGCGCAGTCAGGTCTGGCTGACACTCGCCATGGGCGCCATCGGCTTCGGCGGATTTTTCTGCGTCTACACTTACCTTGCCTCCACGTTGATGGCGGTCACTGCGGTTTCCCCTCGCATGGTCCCGATCGCACTGGCCGCGTTCGGCCTCGGGATGACTGCTGGCAATATCGTTGTCCCGTATTTTGCGGACCGCGCGGTAATGCGGACTGCCGGAATTCTTCTTTTGGGATCTGCTGCGTCATTGGCGCTCTATCCAGCCGCCGCCGCGCACTTTTGGACCGTGTTGCCGGATGTGATGGCCATCGGCTTCTGCGGTGCATTGGCCACGGTTCTTCAAACGCGCCTCATGGATGTCGCTGGTGACGCTCAAGGTCTAGCAGCGGCTCTCAATCATTCGGCCTTTAACCTGGCGAATGCGCTCGGACCATGGCTCGGCGGTTTGGCCATCGCGGCCGGATTTGGCTGGACTTCAACCGGGTGGGTCGGATGCGGACTCGCACTCTCGGGCTTTGCGGTTTGGGTTCTCGCGCTGGTCGCTGACAGCACTGCTACGGATGCAATCAGAGCGCCGCCTTCGGAAATGCGAGGTTAACTTCGGTCGAGAAAGCTCGCCACATACGGACAGATGTCGTCTGGATATCAACTGAGGCGGGTTACGACGATGGATAATTTGGCGGTTCAATCGAGATATACACGCATCAACTCCTGGTATCGCGCGCCGCGCCTGGTGCGCTTCTCGGATCGGCTCGTCCGACAAATGACCAGGAGCCGACGCGAATTCGTACGAGCCGGCACGGTCGTCGACCGCGGCAGGACCAGCGCCAGGTAGCGCTGCAATTTCTCACGCGGTTGCGACGCGTCACTAAAGATCGGAGCTTTCCCATGCGCCACTTCAGCAGATTCACGCCCGTCTGGTCTCTCATCCTGATGCTCGCAACCTGGTGCGTGGCGACACCGTCGGCGGTCTCTCAAACTATGCCGATCCCCAAGCAATCAGCACGCGGTGCATGCGTGCTGGATGACAGCGGACTGAAGTTGCCGGCCGGCTTCTGCGCCACTGTCTTCGCCGATGGCATCGGTCATGCGCGCCACCTGGTGGTGGCTCCCACCGGCGTCGTGTACGTCAATACCTGGTCCGGTCGCTATTATGGCGACGACACTCCGCACGCGGGTGGCTTCCTGGTCGCTCTGCAGGACACCACCGGTTCGGGCAAAGCCGATGTCAATAAACGGTTCGGCGAATCCGTCGAGACCGGTGGCGCCGGCGGTACGGGCATTGGCTTATACAAGAGCGCGTTGTACGCCGAAATCAACGATAGGATCGTCCGCTATACGCTGCCACCCGGCGCTATCGTTCCAAAGGATCCATCAGTCACTATCGTGTCGGGCCTGCCTCTGGGCGGCGATCATCCCATGCACCCGCTCGCGATCGATGCGGCGGGAAGCCTTTACGTCGATGTCGCTACAGCGACCAACGCCTGCCAGCGAGAGAACCGCACTCTACACTCCCCGGGCATCGTCCCGTGCACGGAGCTTGAAACGCGCGGCGGCATCTGGCGCTTTGACGGGAATAAGGCAGATCAGATCTTCTCTCCGGCCGAGCGATTTGCCACGGGAATACGCAACGCGGAAGGTTTCGCAATCGACCCCGTCGCAAACCGCATCCTTGTCACCCAACACGGGCGTGACCAGCTGCATGCGAACTGGCCAGAACTGTACAAGCCAGAACAGGAAGCCACCCAGCCGGCCGAGGAACTGCTGCTGCTTCAGCAGGGACACGACTACGGCTGGCCTGAGTGCTACTACGACGAGGTGCAGAGGAAACTGGTTCTCGCTCCGGAGTACGGCGGCGATGGTGGCGGGACGATTGGCGTGTGCGCGAAAAAGACCGCTCCGATTGCGGCATTTCCGGCCCACTGGGCGCCCAATGCCATGGCTCTGTACGACAAGGAGCAATTCCCGGCGCATTACCGGCACGGCGTGTTCATTGCCTTCCACGGATCGTGGGATCGGGCCCCCTACCCACAGAGCGGCTACAACGTCGTGTTTCAGGCGCTGAACGGCGAACATGCATCCGGGAATTGCGAGATCTTCGCTGACGGATTTGCCGGAGCAACCGCATCGCCAGGTCAGGCCGCGCACCGCCCCTCCGGCCTGGCAGTCGGCCCGGACGGCGCGCTCTACGTGTCAGACGATGTGCGTGGACGTATTTACCGCATCGTCTACCGCGGCGGATCAGCATCACAAGCCACGGCTACGAAATTCACTCCATGTCCTGCTGCAACCGCGTCCGCCGGGGCGATCAGCGTGGCGGACGCGAAGCCCCCTGAGGGCACCCATCCGGATGCTGGTTCTGCCGCCTCAATCCCGAGCCCTCCGCTTCCCCCAGGAGCGACAGCGGACATGGTGGCCATGGGTGAGCGTATCTACCGCGGCCAAGTGGCCGGCGCAGCCTGCACCGGCTGCCACGGCAACAACGGCACAGGCACGCCCCTGGGCCCGGACCTCTCTGACACCAAATGGCTGTGGAGCGACGGCAGTTACACCGGCATCGCAAGGACCATCACCACCGGCGTAAGCGAGCCTAAGGAATATCGCTCGCCGATGCCGCCCATGGGCGGTGCCCAACTGACCCCGGAACAGGTATCGGCGGTCGCGGCCTACGTCTGGGGCTTGAGCCGCCGCACAGCAACCGTGCCTCTGCATTAGTGTCACCTGTAACCGGCTCAGGTGTTGCCGTAGTCACCAAGACATGCGCACGCCGCACTCTTGCCAACAACGGACGCAGTTAACCACACGCGAGCAGAAGGAGATCGACATGAGCAAGATGAAAGCATTTTATTCTTTGGCGTCGGCATTTATCGTTGCTGGCGCACTTAATGGATGCGCCACGACCAGTCCCAGTGATGAGAAGATCACCGCAGACGTGAACGCGTCGATCGATCAGCACTCGGACCTCGGGCCTCCAGGAGCCATCCAGGTGCAGACGCAGGATCATGTGGTGTATCTGAATGGCTTGGTCGGCGATGGCTTGGCGCGCGAAACGGCGGAGTCTATCGCCCGCCAGACCCCGGACGTGACGAAGGTGGTGGATTCAGTCGCCGTCGCACATTAACGGGGATGACAGCTCAACCATCACAAGCACCGCGTGACCGCGGTGCTTGTGATGCCATTCCGCGGCTCGGGAATATTGGCCGGCGACCCCCTGTACCTCGCCGCACTGCAAGGAACAGACCCGAAGACTCACGCGCTGCCAGGCGACTTCGGCCAAGAGACTAGAGACTGTCTCGAAGATCTGGGACGCGTTTTGAACGATACGTACATGCACTACTCCGATGTCGTCTCCGTTCAGATCTGTCTGGACGATCTGGAGCCGAAGCTGGCTATGCGGGCATTCGCCCGTTGCAATTGAAATAGTAAGCAGGCGCTGAGAAATCCGGTCGAAGAGTTCCTGGCTCTAAATTGCATCCCGTCGACACCAGCGTTTACACACAGGCCGTCGAACATATTGGAAGGGAGCAGTTTATGTTGATGAAATCTCAAATCCCACCGACGGGCGCCGCTTTGATCGCTGGAGCACTGCGTGCGACCGGGGCGTGGCTAATGTCGCATCTGCTGCTGGCGATCGCGGCGCCGCTGGGTCTGGCGCTGGCAGTAGCGTGGATGGTGTACTACGTCACGTCCGCGCGCTTCGTCGTCGCCACCGACGATGCCTACGTGCAGGCCGATTCGACCATCGTGGCGTCCCGGGTATCTGGCTATGTATCGGCTGTGCTCGTGCAGGACGACCAGGCGGTGCATGCCGGAGAGGTCATTGCCCGGATTGACGACCGTGATTTCCGAGCGGGGCTGGGTCAGGCGCAGGCTGACGTTGCCGCCGCGCAGGCCGAGACTGCCGATCTCGACGCCCAACTCTCGCAACAGAGCACATTGATCGCCCGGGCGCGGGCAAGCGTTGCTGCGAGTCAGGCTGCGCTGGATCTGGCGAGCCTCAACCGTGTGCGCTTTCGGCAAATGGCAAGCATAGGTTTCGGCTCAGAGCAGCAGTCTCAGGAAGGCGATGCGCAGGCACGCGAGCGCGCGGCTGATCTTGCGAGAGATCAGGCGGCCCTCGCCACGGCACAACAGCAGGTGCATGTTCTGGAGGCAAAGCTCGCGCAAGCCCGGGCACTCGCAGATCGCTCGCAAGCAGTCGCGCAGCGGGCGGCTTTGGATCTGGGCTATACGACCATCATCGCACCGATCGATGGAGTGGTGGCGGCGCGCACTGTCCGTTTGGGCCAGTACGTGCAGGCAGGTACGCAGCTCACCGCGCTGGTGCCACTGCGCGAGGTGTACGTAACCGCCAACTTCAAAGAGACCCAGCTGACTCATGTGCGCGCCGGCGAGCCGGTACGGTTGCGAGTGGACACCTTTCCCGGCGCTCAATTGCGCGGCTGTGTCGATAGCCTGGCGCCGGCGAGCGGACTCGAATTCAGCCTGCTGCCGCCGGACAATGCCACCGGGAATTTCACCAAGATCGTGCAGCGCGTTCCAGTCAAGATCGATCTTGATTCCCGGCAGACACTGATCGGCAGTCTGCGTCCGGGAATGTCGGTAGAAGCCTCGATCGACACCAAGTCGATTCGAGACTCCGCAGAGACTGCGGACTGTGCGGCTCCTGCGGGCGCAGCGCTGGCGCTGACTTTGTCACCTCGGGCTCATTGAGGCGCGGACTACCCTATGTCCAACGCCACCGCTGTTCTGCCGCCTACGGACACCCGCAAGCCGGGAGCATTGCTTCCAGCCACGGCGCAGTCCGGCGAAGACGTGTCCGTCACGACCTGGGTTGCCGTAATCGGTTCCACGATCGGCGCCTTTCTGGCCATCCTCAACATTCAGGTGGTCGGTGCCTCGTTGGCAGACATCCAAGGCGGAATCGGCGCCGGTATCGATGATGGGGGATGGATCACAACGTCGTATCTGGTCGCCGAAATCATCGTGATCCCTCTGAGCGGCTGGTTCGCGAGAGTGTTCTCTCTGCGCACCTATTTGCTGGCCAGCACTATCCTCTTCCTCGGGCTTACCGCGGCGTGTGCGTCTGCGCAGACGCTCGGCCAGATGATCGTGATCCGAGCCGCCCAGGGATTTGCCGGAGGCGCTCTGATACCGCTGGCTTTTACCATTATCATGACCAAGCTGCCGCGCTCCAAGTACCCGGTGGGTCTTGCGATTTATTCCATTGCAGTGGTCTTCGCGCCCTCCATCGGGCCGGCCCTTGGGGGCTATTTCAGCGACACGTTTGGCTGGCAGTCGATTTTCTTTTTGAGCTTGCCCCCGGGTTTAGTGATGGTGGCGATGCTCTGGCACTCGCTCGAATCCGCGCCCCGTCAGCTGCAGCTGTTGCGTCAGGGTGACTGGCTGGGGATGTTTACCATGGCGGTTGGACTTGGCTGCCTGGAGACCGTGCTCGAAGAAGGCAATAAGGATGACTGGTTCGGTTCACCATTCATCATGCGCCTCGCCGTCATCGCCGTGTTGAGTGTCGGCGCCTTTATCTACGTCGAACTCAACCGCGTGGAGCCGTTGCTGAATCTGCGACTGCTGGCACGCGGCAACTTTGGCCTCGGCACCTGCGCGAACTTCATTTTCGGATTCTCGATGTTCGGTTGGATTTATCTCATTCCGCAGTACCTATCGCGCATGCAGGGTTACAGCTCCCAGCAGATCGGTGGCGTGATGATCTGGCTTGGGCTGCCGCAGATTCTGCTCATTCCGTTTCTGCCAAAAATCATGCAGCGCGTCGAAAGTCGTTGGCTAGTCATCGTGGGCTACACGCTCTTTATCGCCGGCAGCCTGCTCGCAATGCATTTGTCGGATGATTTCTCTGGCCCGCAATTCCTGAGTTCAAGTCTGGTCCGCGCGCTGGCACAGATGATGACGATGGCACCGCTGTCGGCAATCGCCATTGCAGGAATCGAGCATGAGCAGGCGGGTTCCGCCTCGGCGCTCTTCAACGCGATGCGCAATTTGGGGGGGGCGGTCGGGATTGCCGTCATTCAGACCTTTCTGACCAAGCGCGAGCAATTCCACTCCGCGGTCCTGTCCTCGCAAGTCACGCTGCTCAATGAGAGCACCCGGCAGCGACTCGAGCATCTGCAACGCTACTTTCTAAGCTCCGGGATCAGTGATGCGGCCGCCGCCTACCGGGAGGCGGCAGTCGCGGTGGGGCGGGATATCCGTCATGAGGCGTTTCTGATGGGATTCGGCGATACCGTCATTATGCAGAGCGCCGTGCTGGGACTCGGGCTGGCGGCGGTGTTGTTCTTCCGCAGAGCGTCCGGGACTACGACGGGAGGGCAAGGCCATTGAGTAACTTCAGTCCATCCCTGCACAGCGTGGCTGCCTTGACGGTGCTGCTAGTGGCCGTCCTTGGCACCGGTTGCGCGTCACGCACCGCGTATGTGCGTCCAGCTGATCCGACGCAAACCCAGTACGAATCGTCGGCGGGCGCCAAGACGCCGGTCGCTGCAACTTCGGGTAGTAGCACTCCGCAGGTATCGTTCGGTGACGGTCCGCCCGACACGTGGTGGACGCTGCTGGGATCGGATCAGATCAATCGGCTGGTGTCGCTGGCACTGACCAACAACCAATCCCTCGCCAGCGCTCAGGCCCACCTGGCCGCCGCACGCGAGCAAATCCGCTCTGCTCGCGCCGCGTTTTACCCGCAAGTGGACGCGACGGTGGCGGCGCAGCGAACTCGTTATGGCGCCCCGGTGCTGGGCTCGCTGGCAAAGGACTTCCCGGCCTATTCCGCGTATACGGTGGGCCCGACGGTCAGCTACGACCTCGATCTATTCGGGGCCACGCGCTCGCGTGTGGAGCAGGCAGCCGCTGGCACGCAATTCGAATCCGCGCAACTGGACGCTGTTGCACTCACGGTCACCGGCAATGTCGTAATCCAGGCTTTGCAGATTGCCGAGTTACGAGCGCAGATCCGGGTGGCCCAGGGCATCATCGACGATGACGAGCACACTCTGGCGCTCATTCGCGGCGCACGTGAGGCCGGAGCGGTGTCCGACATGGACGTGCTCAGCGCGCAGAGCCAGACCGATCATGATCGGACACTGCTGCCACCGCTGCAGCAACAGCTGAGTGTGGCGCAGGCTGTGTTGACCAGTTTGATCGGAGCGGCGCCGTCGGACTGGACAGCACCCGATGTGGATCTGGAGGACCTCAAGCTTGCAGCGCAGCTCCCAGCGGCGTTGCCGTCCGAACTGGTGCATCGGCGTCCCGACATCGACGCGGCCGAGGCGCAATTGCACGCGGCCAGTGCCGCCCTCGGCATTGCCACGGCCAATCTGTATCCCCAGCTCACGTTGAGTGCTGCTATCGGTGAACAGGGTCTGCTCGGCGGCGGTCCATCGGAAACTGCGAGCAATATACTGGGAGGCCTGACCGCCCCCCTATTCCATGGTGGCGCCCTGACCGCAGAGCGGCGCGCCGCCCAGGACGAGTACCGGGCGGCTTATGCAGCCTATCGGCAGACGGTATTGGAGGCATTCAGTCA
>Ga0302324_100008170_pt1 | contig 22109 bp, 15 predicted proteins | sample Palsa_T0_1_FD_201949 | JGI IMG/M metagenome (GOLD analysis project Ga0302324, IMG submission 201949) | Peat permafrost microbial communities from Stordalen Mire near Abisko, Sweden - Palsa_T0_1 | ecosystem: Environmental > Terrestrial > Soil > Palsa > Peat permafrost | place: Sweden: Abisko...
TGGATGATGGGGGGGGAATTAGCCGGAACAATTCCTTTCATGAAGTCCGAGACCACCGGCGTCAGAGCGGTAATAACTATAAGTCTCAATAAGTTACAGCCCCACAAAATGAGAAAATTGATATCATTTACGCTAAAAGATATCGTCGATATCGATATGCGAGACTCGAAATCAACCCTAGCCGTCACGATCCGCAACATACCGGTGGAGATTCACCGCGCTCTTCGTGTACGGGCGGCTCAGCGCGGACACAGCACAGAGGCCGAAATCCGCCTGATCCTCGAAGCTGCCGTGAAAAACGAGGGGCGCGTCAAGCTAGGCTCTTTGTTGGCTCAGATCGGCCGCGAATGTGGCAGCCTCGACCTTACGATCGAACGCGATCGAAGGCCCACCGAGCAGGTGAACTTTGAGTGATTCTCCTGGATACCAACGTCGTTTCCGAACCCCTAAAACTCAATGCCGACCCGACGGTGGTAGCGTAGATCGATGCGCAGATAATCGAAACCCTAGGTCTCACCGTGGCTGCCCGCGATACACAGCCATTTGAAGCCACGGGAGTAGCCATCATTAATCCATGGAAGACTGCTTGAGCGACGATCGGAAATATCCCGGCAGAGGTGCCGTCGAGCGTCAGGAGACGGAGGGCGTGAGGAATATCATATTCGATCCAGACGGCGTGATACTCGACCTGGCGCCGGCTGAGACCGTGTTCGTCGATGATCACCAGCCGAACATCGAAGCAGCTCAGGCGATCGGGTTACACACTATATTGTTTCGCGACGCTCGGAAGTGTGAGTTGGAACTGGAACCCATGCTGGCTGCGGTATGACTATCGCAACGCACCTATACCTCTCACCCCATCTCGATGATGCCGTCTTGTCCGTCGGCGGGCTTATAGCAGCACAACTCACGGCAGGAGATCGCGTCGTCATCGCAACCCTTTGCACCGCAGATCCGGCGACGGACGAGATTTTCTCGCCGCTGGCGATCGACCTACACCGCCAGTGGGGCAATCTGGTTCGACCGTACGAAGGACGCAGGCATGAGGACATTGCGGCGTGCCGCGCGTTAGGGGGAGCAGAGGCGCGCCACCTCGGAATGCCGGATGCGATTTATCGAGGCCAATCCGATCTGCATGGCTACCGATACGAAACGCTTGATGAACTCTTTGAGCCGATTCCATTTTGGGATCAGGCCTTCACGGGCCCGGTAGCAGCGGCTGTCGATCGTCTCGTCAGCGAGCTTGAGCCAATGACCGTATACGCCCCTCTCGGTGTCGGCGCAAATGTGGACCATCTGCATGTTCGTAACGCTGCTTTGCGCGTTGCGGACACACGGCCGATCTGTCTCTATGAAGATCAGCCGTACAGTACCGGGCGCTATCCGGTCGTCATGGCTGACCCTGTAGGTATCGCTGTCCGAGCCTGTGCAATACCCCTCCGCCCCGTAACCCATCGAATACCATGGGCGACGAAATGCGATGCAATCAAGTGCTACGAAAGCCAGCTCACACCGATCTTCGGTCCCGAACGCGCTGGGCTTGCGGCGCTCGAGCTATACAGCCGCACGCTTGATGCGTCCAAGGGCCCTATGGAACGTGTGTGGTATCCGTAGCGCACCGGACTACCTCGGTGCTGTTCGATCTCATCGGATTGACCCATCGCACGTTGCACCTCCTGATAAATCCTCGGGACCGAGGATGCGCGAATTCAATTGACGTTATCGGTATGCCGCTTCGTTATCCTGAGCGCGGGGTTGGCGAGGACCTCACGGATGAGGTCGGCCTGACGACCGTGGCCGGTCTTGGCAAAAATCTGTTTTGACTGCGTCCTGGCGGTGTTGACGCTGATCCCCTGCCGGTGCGCATAGTCCTCTAACCGTTCGCCATCGACCAAGGCAACCATCAGTCTGGCCTCGGCGGGGGTAAGACCGTAGAGCTCAATCAGCGCCTGCGTCGACGTAGAAGAGCTCGCCTCGGGATCGCTGAAAATGAGCAGTGCCGCGGGGAGAGATGCTCCCAGGGTCAGCGCGTGTGGACGCAGAGGGCAGACCAGCAGGGACAGAGGGCGTCCCTTGGGCCGGAGCAACGCGAGCACTCCTCCCGTCTCGCTCGATCTGCCGAGTGCGGCCAGACCGGCCTGCTGGATCAGGTGCCGCAGCTCGCCGTCCTTGGTCGGATCGGAGGCACCGAGGCAGCCTTGGCGATAGGTGAGTCCCAGCCCGGCACGCAGCAGTCGCTCAGCCGTGGGATTCGCAAATAGTACCGTCGCCTGAGCATCCACAGCGATCATACCGACCGAGAGCTTTTCCAATGCGTCGAGGACAATCCGGTTGTTCTGCGTAAGACCTTGGAGTCTCCGTTGAAGCAGCATTGCCCGCGACAGGTGGGGTAACAGCCGGGCGAGGCGGTGTTTGTCCTCTGCCTCGAAGGCGCGTGTGCCGCGCGGTCGGTGGATGCCAATGGCGCCTTTGACGTGCTGCTCCACCTCGATCACGCCTCCCACGGCCCAAAAGAAGCCCAAGCGCATTGGCCTTGCGAAGTCGACGAAGATTTCACTATCTAGAAATTCCGATTCCCTAACGAGTTCGGTGCTGAGCATTGCTCGCCCCGTGGCCGACTGAGCCATTCGGATTGCCACCAGATCCCTCTGATGATAATAGGCCTCGTAGTCGTTGACGGCCTTGTCGTCGAAATTCTCTGTAATCCCTAGGATACCAGCGGAGCCTTGGGCAAGATTGAGTTGGAAGATCGCACTGCTTTCAGCGCCAAATGATCGCGCAAACATTTGCGCCAGCCGTGGCCATTCCGCCGCACCGAGCGCCGCGTCGTACAGCGCTTCGATGAGGGAGGAAAACCGATCCAAGTCCATGGTTCAATGCTGCCTATAACTCGCCAAGCCGCACGACGAGCTCGACCTGGCGGCTGACGCCGAGCTTGGCCATGATCGCTTTGATCTGTGTACGCACAGTCTCGAGGGCAACTCCGCGCTTAGCTGCAATCAATTCCGCGCACTGTCCCTCCGCAAGATATTCGGTGATCTGCATTTCGGCGGACGTCAACGCGTACGTGGCCTGCAGAATCGCCGCCCTCTTGGCGACGTTGGTCATGATGTTGAACGTCAGCGCCGTGTTCGAGTCGAAACCGGCTAATTGCGCAGACCGCGACCCCGTGACATCGGCAAAGCCCCGCAGGGCTGTCTCCCAGCTTTGAGCGCCAATGGCCGCCGAGTGAAACGTGTCGATTATTGATAGCCACTGCTCGTCACTTCGAATCATCGTCTCTCCCAACGAATTCTTCGGCCGGGACTCTATTAAGCTACACTAAAATCCCACACGTTCGGGGGTAACACACCGCGTGGGGGGATCGTCGTCTAGTGCCCGGGCAGCCCGGGGCGTTGGCCTGAAAGGGGGTCTTTACCCAGATTTCCATAAAATCAGGTAGTTAGCGATCGACACCACCCAATCGGCACGTTCGGGTCAAACCCTTTCAATAATCATGGCGGAAGATAATCTCAAGACGCGGATGATCACAGCGGTGTCCGTACCGGCAGATGCGTTGACTTACCGGAGGAATAGAGACAGCCGTGCAAAACATTTGTCGGCGCCGAGTTATGAATAGACGATACGTTACCGTCGATGTCTTCGGTGATAGCCGTGTCGGCCACGGCCTCCCGAGCCGCGCTGGAACTGCCAAAGATCGCCGAATTTTGACAGCCTTATACCATCCCCACAGCCGCTACCAAGAACGCAAAGGAGATGACGGCCGCCCAGCACCGCGCGATATCGAACCGCTCCCACCGACGCAGGAGAACCCTCCAATCATTGGGCGGCGCGTCGGGTCGCCAAGTAAGAGTGTCTTTTTTGAATGGTATGGTTCCAAACAACGTGATCACGACCCAAATGAGCAGACAGAGGGCGGCGAGGCACCGAAGTCTGAAACCGCCCCCGGTTCCATCCAAACTCATAGCCGCAAGCCCTGATAGTGCCGCAAGGATAAAAATCGCGGGCACCAGGGTGCGCAGTTTCCGGATCAGTGCATGTCGAAGTTCGATCTGCGGCCGTTGGTCCAGAACGGCTACCACCGTGCGAACCCCATAGCAGATGACTAACTCTTCGCCCGCCAGCACGCCCGCGAAGAACAGATTGAGGAACTCAACGATGGCGTGAATCAGGTCGACCATAGCGCCGAGGACTGACCCATCTATCAAAAGCATGGAGTTACATCATTTGCCCACTGGTAAGTAGTCTCCTCCGCATAGTCGCCCTTCATAGCGTGTGCAAGAAGGTAATCAACGCCTTCCTGTCCTCGGGACTCAATTCTCTAAAGCGTCGGGCAGGCTCGCGTGCCTCGCCTTCGTGGCGGGCGATCGCATCCTCGAGAGAGAGCGAGCGGAGGTCGTGCATAAAGCGGGCTTTTTCGCGCACGCCCCACAGTGGCGCAGTCCTCAGCTTGTTCGCCGTGTCTTGAGGTCCGACCTGAACAATCCCATCTCCGGTGCCGATGTCATGGATCAAAAAATCACCGTAGGGATGAATTATTTTATTACCCAGGGCTGCGGGAACAACGAACATACCCCCATTGATGACCGTTCCGGCAGGAGCCGTGGTAATGGTTTGAACATGACAAACATTGCAACCGATTTGTGTGAAGAGAACTTCACCCTGGAGGGCGGCGGGAGTCGCGGCCAGCGCCGTGTCTCGAGGCGGAACCATCGTGCCGCGAATGAATTGGGCAAAGTGATCGATGTCCTCCATGCCAAGGTCATCCGGCTGGTCGTTTATACCCGTCGTGGTCAGAAGAACGGTCGTCACTTCGTTAGGGCGCAGCCGGCTGGTGATCCCCATTTCGTTGAGGTAGGCATCGGCTATGAATGAGAGCAAACTGCTGTGCTGATCTTTCCAGCCGAAGCGTCCGACGCGGGTCTGTCCCGGGGCCTCGAAAATCGGAGCCTGCACCACTTCCCCATTCACTCTGCCTTCGCTCAACTTTGGTTGCGCCGCGGCGATCGCGATCAGGGTGCTATCGGCAATGGCCTCCACAAATCCATCGCCCAGCGTGTTGAGGGTCGCGCGTAATGCACGGATATTCTCCGTCTCCGGGATGCGCTCCTGGGCCTGCGGACCGATTGCTCGATCATTGACGATGGACCGGCCTGTGATCGTGTCTTTCCCGTCGTTGATGTAGATCGTCGGGTTTACGAAATTGCCGTTCGCATCATTGTGCCCAACCCGCAGCTCTGTGACTTGGCCGGGCGCGCCGCTATTGGGATTCTGATGGCACATGACACAGGAAGTTGCGTTGTACACAGGCCCAAGTCCATCAGCGACTGCCTTGTTCAGCTCGAAGACCTGTTGATCCCGCGCAAACGTATCCCCAGGCGGTTCGATTATTCCGTTACTGATGCTGTGGGCGGCGTTGAAGCTGGGCGTGTTAAATCCCGCTGGCGCCTCAGTAGCCGCGCCAGCCGGTGGCGGCACTTGGGCTCCGGCAAATCGGGCACCCAAAGCGCTTAAGGTCGCGACAAGACAAGAACAGACGACGATCTTCTTCGAACGCGGCATAAGCATTACTCCCTAAATGGCATCAGTCGCCTGCGCGCGCAAGCTGGTTGATGGGCAACTTCAAGTCCTCGAACTGCGGGTACCGCATCGCTCGGTACGTGGCATCTCTCTTGAATGGTGACTTACGGCGAGTTCGTTTTATTCCACCCCTGGATAGAAAAATGAGGAGGACGGAATAAATGCGCGTTCCGCGACATGACGGACACGATTCCGGGCTGATGGCGGACAGCATTCCGATGGGATGCCGGACGATTTCGCTGTCGCAGCGGAATGCTGTCCGGCATGGCTTTGCCCGGAACGGAGCGTCCGGCACCCGGTCGAATCGACGTAAGCCTTTGTTTTCCGAAATCCTTCGCTCTTTTTTCACGAAAAGGAGCGAAGCGGTGGCGGACTGTTTACGGCGCGCGAAAGTCGCGAATTTAAGCTCTTGGTCCCTGGTCGCCGAGTTGGATGAGGCGGAGCTGTCGCGGCGACTGTATCCGGCCGCAGGCGTCACGCCGTCGCGGCCGGCGGCGCGGCCGCTCCCGGACCGCTGCGGAGGCCGCCGCCAAAAAATTCACGTTGTGCATGAATGATTGCGCCGCAACCGAGTCAATTCACGCAGGTGAAGCTGCTACTGCGGGCTTGGTCGCCCAGCCCGTTCCATTTTGCGTGCTTTGGATAGGCGCATAACAGTCCGGTCCGTTCAGTGCCTCCCGCGGTAGAGTCGAAGATCGCAGGCAATGCATTCTGCGGTTTCTTGGCGACAATTTCCTCCGGCGCGATGCCCCGCTCCACCCAATTTTCCAATGCCGCAGACAAGTCAGCACTGGGATCCGCTGGCTGCTGGGCAGCGGTTATGCCGCCGAAGCTGGTGGGGCCGGGCCCGCCGAAGCAATGCTGCAGGCCCGGCGCCATGAATAAACGAACGAACTCTGCACGCTTATCGGCGCCTAGTTTTGCCCCGATGGCCTCGAAATATTGAATCGTATGACGGGGCGGGATCGCCGGATCCGCCCAGCCGTGAAACATAATCAGCTTCCCGCCGTGCCCTGCAAAGCGACTTAAGTCAGGATCCGTTGCATTGAGAATGGGGCCCCACTTATCAAAAATTGGCTGAGCGTCACGGTCAACTTCAAATGTACCCGGTTGCCAGTTTCGATCGCCGGTCACTATTCCGCTCATGAAACCCTTGGCAAATACTGATTGAGTACTGGCACCGGCCTTGGCCCCAAAGATCCAAGTGTCCCAGCCGCCGGTTATCACGCCGACCTCACCGCCCGGAGTGAAGCCAGGAAATGCGATGGACTTGTCCTTTGAACGCATCCCGCCGTAGATCGCACGCAACGCGCCAACTTGAGCAGGCGTCAGACAGCCTTTACTGTCTGCCCCGGTGCAGAGGAGTTTTGCAGGTTCGAAATGACATGCTTCCGGTGCGCTGATGACACCGTCGCGAACCCCATCGAGCGCATCGCATTGTTTGATCACCTCCGCCTGAATGAGGCGTGCGGCCTCTGCCGGTATCTGAGCCCCCGGTTTCATCAGGGCTTGCTCGTTCCAGAGGAAATCGAGAAACAGTCCGGTGAAATCGTTCGCCGGCGCGCCGGCGACAATGCCGTCATAGTCGTCGGGATAGCGCTGCGCCAGCATGAGCCCCTGGCGACCTCCGTTGGAGCAGGACGCAAAGTAGGATCGCCGAGGCGGCTCACCGTAGTAGGCTTTGATAATCTGCTTTGCATCGACGGTCATGAGGTGAACCGAGCGGTGCCCAAAGTCCACCACTTTTTCAGGGTGGCCAATGGCCCAGCTGGCATCGGCGTCGGCGGCATGTCCCGTGTCGGTAGAGACACCGGCATAACCGCGCTGCAATGCCTGTATCAGGCCCCCTTGGTAGCTGATCGATCCTCCGAAACCGCCGTTGCCCGCACCTTGTAGCTTTCCATTCCAATGCCTCGCAGGCATCCACACCTCGAAGTCGATCTTCGAATCGCTGGTGGGTTTGATGGTTCCGCGGACATCGCAACGCGCCGGCAACTCTACGCCGGCGCCCTGCGCAGCCCCCGGTTCCAGAAAGGGTCCTGCGGGTATTGCATGGCTGTCGGTGATCACCGTATCGGCCAACTGCAAGTCTTTGAGCTGCTCACAGGCAGAGTCAGGTTTCTGAGCGAGCCCCAAACCTTCGAGCCAGTGATAGAAGTCCTCGATCCAGTGATCGCTGCTGGTGCCCTGTCGTACCATGCCAAAGCCGTGGCCGCCCTGCTTGTACACGTGGAGCTCGGGGTGCAAACCCACGCCGCGCAGGGATTGATAGAAGCTCTGCACATACTTGGGCACCAAGGGATCATCGCTTGCGTACGCCAGAAAGACAGGCGGTAGATGCTTGTCGGGAGATTGCACATCTGCGAAGGGTGCTCCGTAAATCGGCGCCGCAAAGGCGGGCCGCTCGGCGGGCGGTAAATCCAACAGTACGCGGCTTGTGACCATGGCGCCCGCTGAAAACCCCATAAACCCGATGCGGGCCGCGTCGATTCCCCATTCTTGCGCATGCGCCCGCACCACCTGCATGGCCTGTCGACCGTCAGCGAATGCCTGGCTGCCGGCCTGCCCCAGGGATGCGATCAGCGGCGCGGGATTGGCCATGTCTCGAGAAAGGTCCGCCCACATCTGCGCATCATCGGCATTCGTCGCGATGACTCGGTATTTGAGAACGAACGCCGCAATGCCCTTTGCGGCCAGCCACTTTGCGACTTGCGTTCCCTCCGTATCGAAATTGACAAAGCGGAACGCACCACCGGGTGCAATGATGACGCCGGTTCCCGTTGCAATGCTTCGATCGGGCAGATACACGGTCAAGGTGGGCCTTACGACGTTCCGAATGGCCGTGAATTTGCCCGTCGGCGATTTAGATATCTTCTCCTGCTGGGTCGCGTTCTCGGATCCGGGAGCCGTACCCTGCCAGATGGGAAGTTCGGCGGCTGCACCTTCATCGAGAGGTGCAGTCGCCGAACCGCCGTCGGCGCGGGCGCCCTGCCAATTCGCCAGCAGCATGACGGCGACCATGGCCGTCCAGACACGGGCCGTCCAGAAACGCCCTGCAAGCCCTCTATACATACGCATCCTCAGAGCCAGCTCTTACGGATCCCCAGTCGGAACACCCGGCCTACCACGTTAACGAGCGGGCTGGGACCTGCGATGCTCATCGGCGGAGCGGCGTCGAACAGGTCCTCGATGTCGAGCGATATCACGGTGCCGCGCGTGAGACCTTGGTTGGGCAAGGTGTAGCCCAGATGCAAGTCGACGGTGGTGTAGGCATCCGTATTGTACGCAAGGCTCGATCCATTGACGCTGAGCTGATTCTGATAGGGTCCGGTGTAATTCACGAATAACGTCGAATCGAGTGCCGCCAGCGTCCATTGCACCCGACCGCGCGCCAGCCATTTCGGCGTTCCCAAATCGAGCTCATTTGCCGCAGGGCTGTCGACAGTGCCCTGATTCTGATACTTCAGGGTGTATTGCCCCACCGCACCGACCAGCAGGTTGCTGGGACCGATATCCCACCGATAACTCAAGTCGTAGTCGATTCCGTCGATGTTGCTCACGCTCAGATTCTGGCGCCGCAAGTCCAGCAGCACCGTGGGATAGGCAGGATTGGATGGCAGCAACACGACCTGCGGCAGACCTGCGCCCAGCTGGTTGATGAGCGCCTGGCTTGGATTGTTATAAATGAATGGCGCGTACGCGGGATCGGTGAAAATGGTCGACGAACCGTTACCGAACGGCGGCGTGGTGATGCGATTGCTGTACGCGACATTGAAGTAGGTGAGGCTTGCTTTGGCGCCCTTGAGGAAGGTGGGCTCGAAATCCATGCCGAAGGAATAGGTCTTCGCCGTTTCGGCACTGAGTCCCGGGTTGCCCCCTGCGAGGACCAGCGCATTGTAGAGCGGATATTGCGGATCGACGCCCACGATCACATTGGCAGTGGGCGATGCGCCTACCGTCACGATCTTGCCGTCGATGGCATGCAGATCCGAGAGATTGGGTGCGTGGAACGAGGTGCCGTAACTGCCCCGAAGTGTGAGCCCATCCGTGGGTACCCAATTCACACCGTACTTGGGATTTCGGGTCGCGCCAAAGTCGCTGTAGTCATCGTACCGCCCTGCCAGGGATATATCGAGCGACTGCAAGCCGGGCAAGGCGTTGCCCTTGCCGAACACGGGAACAAAGACTTCCGTATAAGCAGATTTCACGTCGCGGCCCGCGGATGCATTATTGAACGTAGAAGGATCCTCGGTCGGGCCTTGGTGGAAGTCAGCCTCAAAAGTTTCCCGCCGAAATTCACCCCCTATAGCCATCTTCACTTCTCCGCCGGGCAAAGTGAAAAGTGCCCCGTCGGCTTTGACATTTCCATCCGCGAGGGTCTGCGTAGAATGATTGTAGTAATTCCAATCGAGGATGCCGGCGGCAACCGCCGGGTTCGTCCCCGACCCGAAGGGATCCAGTGCAGTCGCCGTCGTGGTGCCCGCTGCCGCCTGGTTAAGAAGAGTAGTGTTGAGCGATATGGGCTCCTGCGCCGTCGTCTTGGAGGATCCCCAGGTTCCATAAGCCGTAATCAGCCATTGGTGCGGCAGCTTGAAATCCAGGCCTGAGGTGACGTCGGTCACCGACTCATATGCACTGGCCATGGCGTAGTTGGATCCCGAGAGATTATCGGAGCGAAAGGATACCGTCTCCGACGTGGCATCTGACCCTGGAATCGCTTGGAAGAACGGGTTCGTGTCGGGAATGGTGGCGGTCGCATTGAGCGCGGTCTGCCGACCTTCGGAAGTTCGAGACGAGTACGACGCATCGGTCCAGGCAGAAATATTGTCCGACAGATCCTGGCGACCGCTCAAGAATACGCTGTTGCGGCTCCTCGACCACAACAGATCGGAGGGACCGGTGCCATCACAGTAATTGGTGGTATTGGGCTGGAAAGCGGGGGCCGCGTAGTTGACCGTGCTTCCGGGGACCGTCACATTGGCCTGCGGGCAATTGGTCGATCGAGTGTCATTCCCGCCGAGAGGAACACGATCGAGCGGCTCGTACGTGTTCGAACGGTCGGATGCGAGCACAGGAGCGTTGTACGTGTACTCGTAGGCCAGCATGATTGAGCCCGTAGACCAGGCCTTACCCAACAGCTGGCTGAAATCCACGTCGTTGTATGAATCACCCTGTCCGTAGCGAACGGACGTCTCGGCACCCGTGAAATTCTGGCGCGTGATGAAATTCACGACACCCGCCACGGCGTCTGACCCATAAATGGCTGAAGAACCATCGGGAACCACTTCCACGCGCTGCAGGGCGGCGGCGGGAATGACTTCGGGGTCGAACGAGGTGGCAAGCGTCCCCGCGCCGACCATGCGATGCCCGTTGAGCAACGAGAGCGTTGCCTGCGGTCCCAGGCCGCGCAGACTCGGCGGCTGAACCGCGTCCATGGCGCCTGCGACGCCGGGATTCTGAGACTGATTGAACAAACCCAGTTGGGGGATGGAGTTGACAATATCGCCGACCGTTTCGGCACCGCTCGCAATGATGTCGTCACGCCCAAACGTGATGAGATCTGCTCCGACGGGCGCGACACCGCGAATACTGGTTCCCGTCGCTGTCACGACGATTTCAGTCAAATCCTGATCGTCCGCGGGTTTCACAGGACCCGTATCGGCCAGTAGTGGAATTGGACCGAGCCCGATGCAGGTCACCGCCGCAGCGAGAATCCGGGCAGGAAGATTCATTTTTGTCATTTAGCATCCCCTTAAACAGCCGTGACGAAGCATGGCGTGTAGAATCGATCAAAGTCAAGCATCTTATTTCTTTTTAGACAAATATCGATCATGATCGACGCCTGAGACCGATAAAATATTCACGCAAGGGGGAGTTCTGTGACTCAAATCAGCCGGCACGCTGGGAGATTGATCGTTCTATGCCATCTTTTGATCGTCTGGAGTCAGCAGGCGGCGGCTGCAGAGAGCCACGAAGTGCTCACGGCGTTGAAAGTGGAGTACTTCCCAAACCCGGTCGGCATCGACGCCCCTCATCCCCGATTCAGTTGGCAGATCGCCTCCAAGGAGCGCGATACGGCTCAAAGTGCGTACGAGATTCGGGTAACGACTGACCGGCAATCGCTAGGGCAGCCCGAAAAGGTTCTCTGGGATTCGGGAAAAGTGCAGTCCGACCAATCCATTCAAAACGCCTACGAGGGGCCGCCTCTACAAAGCCGTACACGCTACTTCTGGCAGGTACGTGTATGGAACCAAGAGGGTGTCGCAACGGACTGGAGTCCCATCGCCTTCTGGGAGATGGGACTACTCTCGGCGTCGGACTGGAAGGCCGACTGGATAGAACCGGGCACCGACAGCGCCTCGCATCAGCCTTCGATGCTTCGACGAGAGTTTCAAATCGACGGCAAAGTGGCCCAAGCCAGAATCTATGCGACCAGCCACGGTCTGTACGAATTGTCGCTCAACGGGCAAAAAGTGGGCGATGCCGTCCTGACTCCCGGCTGGACCACCTACTCACATCGGCTGCAATACCAGACCTACGATGTCACTGAGCAACTGCGGTCGGGTGCCAACGTCATCGGCGCGTATCTTGGCGACGGATGGTATAGGGGAACCATCGGATATTCCGGCAAGGACGGCCATTACGGCAAGGATGTCGCGATGCTCGTGCAGTTGGAGATCGTGTACGAGGATGGACATCGGGAAATCCTTACCTCAGACGCCAACTGGACCTCTTCATTCGGTCCAATTCTGCAGTCCGGTATCTATCAGGGCGAAGACTATGACGCGCGTCTCGAACAGACCGGCTGGAATGGTCCAGGTTTCGATGCCCGACGTTGGACCGCGGTACGTCCTGTCGCCGGAGATAAGACGACGCTCGTAGCGCCGCAAGGGCCTCCCGTCCGACGCCTTGCGGAAATAAAATCCAAGAAAATCTTCAGGACGCCCGCAGGCGACACCGTGATCGATCTCGGTCAGAACATGGTCGGATGGGTAAGACTCCGTGTTCAGGGAAAGGCTGGTGACACGGTCACGCTGCGGCATGCCGAGGTGCTTGATCACGACGGAAACTTCTATACCGAGAACCTGCGCACGGCGAATCAGACCATCCACTACACCTTGAAAGGAACGGGCCATGAGGTGTTCGAGCCCCATTTCACGTTTCAAGGATTCCGCTATGTTGCGGTCAGTGGCTACCCAGGGAAGTTAACCGACGCCAGCATCACCGGCGTCGTGGTCCATTCCGACATGGATCACACCTCGGAGTTTGTAACCGACAACCCGCTCATCAATCAGCTGCAGCACAATATTCTGTGGGGACAGATGGGGAATTTCGTCGATGTGCCGACCGATTGTCCGCAGCGCGACGAACGCTTGGGATGGACCGGCGATGCGCAGGCGTTCGCCCCCACGGCCGCCTTCAACATGGACGTCGCGGGGTTCTTCACCAAGTGGCTGAGAGATCTTGCCGCCGATCAGCTGCCGAGCGGCAGCGTCCCTTTCGTAGTGCCCGATATCCTTACCGTGGATGCCGAGCCGGCCGAAGCGCCGGTCAATGATGCGGGAAGACCAACGACGGGAGCCGCCGGCTGGAGCGATGCTGCTACGGTGATTCCGTGGAATCTGTATCTCGCTTATGGTGATAAACGCGTCCTCGAGGTCCAGTACGAGAGTATGAAGAAGTGGGTGGACTACGAACAGAATCGCGCCGGCGCTGATGAGGTATGGGACGCCGATTTTCAGTTCGGGGACTGGCTCGACTTCTTTGGCGCGGCAAAAAACACGAACTTCGGTTCCACTTCGCCCGATCTGATCGCCACGGCGTACTTCGCCCGATCTACCGGCATTCTCGCCCAGACGGCAAAGGTGCTCGGCAAGGAGGCCGACGCCGCCAAGTACACGCGACTCTTGACCAAGATCGTCGCCGCGTTCAACCAGAAGTTCGTGTCGGCTGACGGCACGGTGGGCGAAGGTACCCAAACGGCGTACGTCCTTGCGCTCGACTTCGATCTCCTGCCTGAGGAATTACGCGCCGCGGCGGCGGCGAAACTCGCAGCGGATGTCGAAGCCCGCGGCCATCTGACGACGGGGTTTCTCGGTACTCCGCGCCTGCTCAGTGTCCTGACGGAATTTGGCTACCTCAAGGACGCTTATCTTCTGTTGAAGCGCGAGGATTTTCCATCCTGGCTCTACCCTGTGAAGCATGGCGCAACGACAATCTGGGAGCGGTGGGATGGCCTCAAGCCCGATGGTTCATTTGAAAACAAGCAAATGAACTCCTTCAACCACTATGCCTATGGCGCGGTGGGCAAATGGATGTATGAGGTAATGGGCGGCATTCGCATCGACACCAATGCGCCCGGTTACAAGCACATTTTCATCGAACCCCAGCCGGGCGGAGGCTTCCGGCATGTCCGCGCAAGCCATATGACACCTTACGGACTCGTGAGCAGCGAATGGGTACGGGCCGACCGACAACTGTCGCTCTCAGTGACGATACCGTCGAACACCACGGCGACCGTGCGGATCAGGGGCCGAAGCTCCGACATCGCCGAAGGGGGCAAGCCGATATCTGTGGGCCGCGGTGTCCGGTCAATCAGGCAGGAGGGGGATGACAGCCTGGTGGATCTCGGCGCGGGCCATTACGAACTGCGCTACCGGATCGATCCGTCGAGCGCTCCATGAGTGCAGTGGCGAGCACTCATCTCAGCTTCGTTCGCGGCAGCGATGAACCGCCATTGTTGGAAGAGACCGTGGGCCAAGTGCTGCGACAAGCGGCCGCATCGTGGCCCAATGCGGAAGCGCTGGTCAGCATCCAGCAGGGAGTTCGCTGGAGCTACGCGGAGTTTCTAAGTCGCGTGGAACGTCTGGCGGCAGGGTTGCTCAAACTCGGACTTCGACACGGCGACCGCGTCGGCATATGGTCTCCAAACAATGCCGAATGGACCGTGGCGCAGTTTGCGACCGGATGGGTAGGGATCATCTTGGTCAATATCAATCCGGCCTATCGCACCGCCGAGCTCGAGTACACGTTGAACAAAGTCGGCGTCAAAGCCTTGATCGCGGCGCGCGAGTTCAAGACCAGCCATTATCTCGAGATGCTCGAGGCACTGGCTCCGGAAATTGTGGCTTCGGAGCCTGGGCAACTGGGGGCCAAGCGATTGCCGCATCTTCGCTGGGTGGTCCAGATTGCTCGAGAGAGCCGGCCCGGCTGGCTAAACTTCGACGACCTTTATGACTCGGAGGTTTCCACGGCACAGGCCGCGGCAAAGGCAATCGCTCCCGATCAGCCCATCAACATCCAGTTCACGAGCGGTACCACCGGCCATCCCAAGGGTGCCACCCTTTCGCATCGGAATATCGTGAACAACGCCTACTTCGTCGGCCGGGCCGTGGGTCTCTCCGCCGGGGATCGCCTGTGCATCCCAGTGCCGCTTTATCACTGTTTCGGCATGGTGTTGGCTAATCTTGCGTGTGTCGTGCGCGGTGCGACCATGGTTTACCCCTCGGCAGGCTTTGACGCGGCTGCCGTATTGCACGCTGTGCACATCGAAAGGTGCACGGCTCTTTACGGCGTACCCACCATGTTCATTGCGGAACTCGAGCACCCCAGATTTTCAGAGTTCGACTTGAGCTCCCTGCGGTATGGAATCATGTCCGGTGCGCCCTGCCCGGCCGAGGTCATGCGGCGCGTCATGGATCGCATGCATATGCGCGATATCACAATCGCGTACGGTATGACTGAAACCAGCCCGGTCAGTTTTCAGAGTTTGCGAGAAGACTCGCTGGAGCACCGCGTGGCCACGGTCGGACGCATCCAACCCCATCTGGAATGCAAGGTGATCGATGCAGCCGGGGAAATCGTACCGCGGGGGGTTACGGGGGAAATCTGCGTGAGGGGCTATTCGGTCATGTTGGGCTACTGGGATGACGCGGCCAGGACCGCGCAGGCCATCGATGCCGAGGGCTGGATGCATACCGGCGATCTTGGTCAGCTGGATCCCGACGGGTATGCGCGCATCATCGGGCGTAATTCCGACATGATCATTCGTGGAGGCGAAAACATCTATCCCCGCGAAATCGAAGATTTTCTTCTGCGCCATCCTCACATTGCCGATGTAGCCGTGATCGGGGTGCCCGATGAGCGATTGGGCGAGGAAGTCTGTGTGTGGGTCAAACGACGCGCGAGCGGCCAATGCGATGCAGGGGACATAAAACGCTACTGCCAGGGGCAGATTGCCCATTACAAAGCGCCCCGCTACGTGCTGTTCGTCGAGGAGTTTCCGACCACCGTGACCGGCAAGGTGCGAAAGAACGTCATGCGGGAAGAAAGTCTGCGACGACTGGGGCTGGCCGTTCACGAGAATGGCAAAATTGCGCAGAGCCCGTAATATTCCATCAACAAACGATTGGGGGAGACTACGTGCGACAACCTTGCGTTGCTGTGATCGACGTTGGAAAGACGCACGCCAAGCTGACTCTTTGGAATACCGCCGGTGAACTCGTCGCGCGGCGCGAGCGCGCGAATCAGCTCGTTCAAGGGAGAGAGTACCGCGCGCTCGATGTCACGGGGATCGAGAACTGGCTCGCGGATACGCTTTCTGCAGTGGGTGCCATGAGCGACATCCGGACGATCGTGCCGGTAGGGCATGGTGCCGCGGCCGCGATCATCAGCGATGGGCAGTTGGCGTGCCTGCCGGTCGATTATGAGCAATCGATCCCCGAGAGCACACAAATCCGCTACAGAGGGTTGCGAGATGAGTTCGAGGTAACCGGCTCACCTCCTCTGCCGGGCGGCCTCAATCTTGGCGCCCAACTTTACTGGCTCCAGGAGCTGTATGCGGACCGCTTTGAGCACGACGCCTACATCCTGACATGGGCGCAATACTGGGCGTGGACCCTCTGCGGAGAAATGGCGACGGAAGTGACAAGCCTTGGCTGTCATACGGACCTTTGGGTGCCCACAGCGAACAAGCCCTCAGCACTCGCGCTTGGACAGCATTGGGCCGCGCGTCTGGCCTCCGTACGACGCGCCGATGAGGTGCTCGGCACATTATCCAAGGAGTGGGTCGCAAAAACCGGCCTCTCGTCCGAAACGACCGTCCTCTGTGGCATTCACGACTCGAATGCCGCACTGCTGGCCGCCCGAGGATTCGATGAAATTTCCGGGCGCGATGCCACCGTGATATCAACGGGTACCTGGTTCCTTGCCATGCGGACCCGTGCTTCCGCAGACGCGAGCCTGACTCGCATGGCGCAGGGCCGTGACTGCCTCCTCAACGTCGACATATCTGGGAATCCGGTTCCCACCGCGCGCTTCATGGGAGGCCGCGAAATAGAGCGTCTGAGCACCGGCAACACGCTGGGGCTGCAAGATGGGAGTCAACCCACTGAACAGACGGCCGCGGTCCGGGAGGTTATTCGAACAGATTGCCGCGTATTGCCCACTCTTGCGTCCGGAGTTGGCCCATACCCGCACGCCTGTTTTCGCTGGGACCATGAACCGGGTAATGCGGCCGAACGCCACGCTGCGATCGGACTGTACGTTGCCCTGGTGGCAGACACCTCCCTTGATCTGATTGGCGCAAGGTCTCAGATCCTTATCGAGGGTCGCTTCGCACAATACGAGACATTCGTTCGCGCGCTCGCCTCGCTGCGAGAGGACTGTGAAATATACGTCAGCAGCGCTCAGAACGGCGTTGCCTTCGGAGCGCTCCGCTTGGTCAATCCTTACCTCAAACCATCCAGCACCCTGCGACGGGTCGAGCCCTTCCCCATCGCGCTCGATGCCTATAAGTCCGCGTGGCGCATGGAAGCCGAGCGTCTCGAGCGCTTTCAATGACCCACTCTTCTGCTGCGAGATACTTTTATGCCGGCTAATCCGCTACTCGGAGTTCTTTTCCACTGGATCGGGGGATTCGCGTCGGCGAGTTTCTATGTACCGTACAAACGCATTCGGCGCTGGTCCTGGGAGGTTTACTGGCTGGTAGGGGGTGTTTTCAGCTGGATCGTCGCGCCCTGGGTGTTTGCCGCCCTGCGCACCGAACATCTTCTTGCGGTACTGTCGAACACTCCGGCCTCGACGCTTGTTTGGTGCTGGTTCTGGGGTGTCATGTGGGGATTTGGGGGACTCACGTTCGGACTCACGATGCGCTATCTCGGCATGTCACTCGGCATGGCGATGGTGCTGGGCCTGACGATGGTTATCGGGACACTGGGGCCTCCCCTTTTCCGGGGTGCCTTGCCTGCGCTCGCATCAACCCCGAGCGGGCTCATCACATTCATTGGCATCGCGTTCGCTCTGCTCGGAGTCGGTATCGTCGCTCGCGCAGGGCGGCGCAAAGAGCTGGAGACAAGACTGAGGCCCGATGCCAACGCAGCGATCGCAGAGTTTGATTTCAAGAAAGGCGTGATCGTCGCCTTGTTCTCGGGTGCCATGAGCAGCTGCTTCGCCTTCGGACTGGATGCCGGTGCACCCATCCGCGCGGCATCCTTGGAAGCTGGCACCTCACCTTTGAGCCAGGGGCTTCCCGTGCTCTGCGTGGTGCTCGCGGGCGGATTCACCACGAACGTGATCTGGTGCATCGTTCTCATGATGCGCAACAAATCCGCCGGACAATTGTTCCGGCCGGCGCGCTCGACCAGCGACTCGGAACCTACCGGCACCCTGCTAATCCGGAATTACGTTCTTTCCGCCCTCGGCGGCACGCTTTGGTACTTCCAGTTCTTCTTCTACACCATGGGCGAAAGTCAAATGGGTCGATTCGGCTTTTCGAGCTGGACGCTTCATATGGCGAGCATCATCATTTTTGCGACGTTGTGGGGCTTCGCATTGAAGGAGTGGTTCAATACCGCCGCTTTGACCCGGCGGCTGGTCTGGTTAGGCGTCGCGACACTCGTGGGGTCTACCATCGTAATCGGCATAGGCAACTATCTGGGCGTCGCCCGCTGATCGATTTTCGTACGCCTCTATCCGGCCTCTGCTATGCGATCGGCAGGATCCACCGGCGCGCAGATGACTTTAACGCCCGCGGCTTTGAGGGGCTCCAGATCCGAGTCCGTCGCGCCATCATCGGTCACCACCACGCTTAGTTTGGAGAGGTCTGCAACAACGAGCGAGGAGCGCTGCCGCAGCTTCCGGCTGTCCGCCATCACCACGATCTGCTCACAACGGCGCAGGAGACGCGTCTGCGATTGGACGATCAAAGGGTCGGCCTCCATCAGGCCAAAACGATTCAGACCGAAGCAACCGGTGAAGAGGATCTTGCCCCAGAAGTGGTTGCTCGCATCGTCCTCGAAAGGACTCAGCACGATGTTCTGTTCGCGGTAGATCGTACCACCCGGCACCGTCACTCGATTTCGACTGGTGCCGAGGAGCTGGGTCACGATGGGAATCGAATTCGTCAGAATGTCGAGGTTCTCACGCGGCATGAATTCGACCAAAGCGTAGGTCGTCGTTCCGCCCGTGACGATGATGCTGTCGCCTGCGCTGATCAGGTTCGCAGCAGCTCGGGCAATGGCCCTCTTTTCCGCGGTCGCTATACCCTGGCTTAAGGTAAACGGGGAGCCGACCAGGTGCACCTCGTGCCGTGGACGAACCGACTCGGCCCCTCCTCGGATCCGAGTGATCAGCCCCTGTTCCGCCATGGCGCCGATATCCCGCCGCACCGTCGCCTCCGAAGCGCCCAGTGTCTCCACCAGGTCCGCCAAGCTGACGATGGATCTTTCATCCACCAGCTTTCGGATGAGTCTATGGCGCTCAGCTTCGATCATGTGACGGATCCTACCCTTTGCACTGTCAAAATCATTATAAGTCGAACGATCTTTGATCGAAACGCCTCATCAGTGATTGAAATTGATCGATCTTTATGTGATTGTAACGGTCTGTGACTGCTTTGACCAGTTGCGCGTTCAAATTAGGTCTGAGGGGAGAGATTATGGGCAGAGTCCCGCGTGAAGCATCCAATCCAGCGAATGAGCGTCTGGAAAGCTGCTGGGATGATGCACTTGCCGCCCACATGGCTCCGCACGAACTGCTCCTGTATCGCTCGAATCTGCTGGGCTCCGATAAGCGCATCACGAATTTCGGCGGGGGCAACACATCAGCAAAGTTGACCATGCAAGACCCGCTCACTCGTGCTGACACCCGTGTGCTGTGGGTGAAAGGTTCGGGTGGGGACCTAGGCAGCATGAAGCTTGACGGCTTCTCTACGCTTTACCTCGACAAGCTCGAGGCGCTGCAAGGCCTGTATCGTGGACTCGAACACGAAGACGAAATGGTCGCCTATCTGCCGCACTGCACCTATAACCTCAACACGCGGGCGGCCAGCATCGATACGCCCCTCCATACTTTCATCCCGCATAGGCATGTAGATCACATGCACCCGGATGCCGTGATCGCCATCGCCGCCACCCGCCGAAGCCGCGAACTCACTGCGGAGGTCTTTGGCGATGAAATCGGCTGGCTCCCGTGGCAACGTCCGGGATACGACCTGGGCGTGAAACTGGGAGCGCTAACGCGCGAAAAGCCCTCGCTCAAGGGCATCATTCTCGAGGCGCATGGGCTATTTACCTGGGGCGATACCTCGAAAGAATGCTACGAAACGACCTTACGGATCATCCAGCGGGCCACCGACTGGCTCGCTGATCGCACCGGCCACACCGCATTTGGTGGTCGCGTCCATGAGCCCCTCGGCGTCCCGGAACGCCAGAAGATAATCGCGGCACTTGCGCCGGTACTCCGCGGAAAGACCAGCGGTGATGAGCTCAAGGTCGGCCACTATGATGCCAGCCCGGCCGTCATGCAATTCGTTTGCAGCGCCCGTTTGCAGGAGCTGGCAGACCTCGGGACTTCCTGTCCGGACCATTTCCTTCGTACCAAGATTCGCCCATTGGTGTTGCCGCTCGACCCGACGCAACCCAACGTGGAAAAGTTGATTGACGGCATTGATGCCGCGCTCGCGGCCTATCGGGCCGACTATACGGCCTACTATGAGCGCTGCAAGCGGCCCGACAGCCCCGCGATGAGAGATCCCAATCCTGTGGTGTACCTCATTCCGGGTGCGGGCATGCTGACCTTCGCAAAGGATAAGACCACCGCCAGGCTCGCGGCCGAGTTCTATATCAACGCCATCAACGTCATGCGCGGCGCCTCCGAAATCGACACGTATGTCGGTCTGCCCGAGCAGGAAGCGTTCGACATCGAATACTGGCTGCTCGAGGAGGCTAAACTCAAGCGTATGCCGCAACCCAAGCCGCTGGCGGGTCGCATCGGCTTCGTGACAGGCGGCGCCGGTGGAATAGGACTTGCGGTCGCAAAGCGGCTGCTGAATGAGGGGGCGTGCGTCGTGCTCGCTGACATCGATCAGGAAGCGCTCGAGTCCTCAACCCAGGAACTCCAGAAGCGGTATTCTGCCGATTCCTTCGCTGCCATTCAGGTGGATGTCACCGACGAATCTGCCGTGACGGCCGCCCTGGAACGTACGCTGGTGAACTTTGGCGGCATTGACATACTGGTTTCAAACGCCGGCATCGCCTCCTCCGCCGCCTTTGAAGATACCAGTCTGGAGCTATGGAATCGGAACCTCTCAGTGCTCGCTACCGGATACTTCCTCGTAAGCCGTACGGCTTACCGGATTCTGCTCAAGCAACAACTACCGGGCAGCATCGTGTTTGTGGGCAGCAAGAATGCACTCGCCGCGTCTGCCAATGCCGCGGCCTATTGTTCGGCGAAAGCGGCGGAGTTGCACCTTGCGCGCTGTCTCGCGCTCGAGGGCGCCCCGCACGCCATTCGCGTCAACGTCGTCAATCCGGATGCGGTGCTTCGGGGCTCCAAGATCTGGAGCGGACAGTGGCGCGCCGAGCGCGCCGATGCGTACAATTTGAAGGAGGAAGAGCTGGAAGAGTTCTATCGGTCCCGCAGCATGCTGAAGCGTGGCGTGTATCCCGAGGACATCGCCGAAGCGGTGTATTTCTTCGTCTCGGATTTATCGTCGAAATCGACCGGCAACATTCTCAATGTCGATGCAGGCAATGCGTCTGCGTTCACGCGCTGATCGAGCCTGACGTTTCATTTGGTTCTATAGTTTCTTGCGGAAGGAGCCTGTTGTGCCAACGTTTTCGGCCATCGCCTCGCAGCTTGCGGAACAGGCCATCGAGCTTCCCTCGTGGGCCTTTGGCAACTCGGGCACCCGTTTCAAGGTATTTGCACAGCCGGGCGTTCCGCGGGATCCCTTCGAGAAAATTGCGGACGCAGCGCAGGTCCATAAGTACACCGGAATTGCTCCAAGCGTGGCGTTACACATCCCCTGGGATAAGGTCGAGAGCTTCTCGGCGCTGCGAAAGCATGCCGAAGACCATGGTATTGCCTTGGGCACGATCAACTCCAATACCTTTCAGGACGATGATTTCAAATTGGGCAGTATCACGCATTCTGACCGGCGTATTCGGCAAAAGGCCATCGATCATCACTTCGCCTGCATCGATATCATGCATGAGACCGGATCTCGCGACCTCAAGATCTGGCTGGCG
>Ga0302324_100008173_pt1 | contig 22105 bp, 17 predicted proteins | sample Palsa_T0_1_FD_201949 | JGI IMG/M metagenome (GOLD analysis project Ga0302324, IMG submission 201949) | Peat permafrost microbial communities from Stordalen Mire near Abisko, Sweden - Palsa_T0_1 | ecosystem: Environmental > Terrestrial > Soil > Palsa > Peat permafrost | place: Sweden: Abisko...
TGGTCAGCAAACGGCGTCGTTTGCTGGACTATCTGAAGAAATACGATTCCGAGCGTTACAAGGGCGTCATCACCAAGCTCGGCATCCGCAAGTAACCACTTGCCCGGGTGCCCCATCCCTGCATGCATTTTGTCTAAGGATGGGAAGCGGCCGCTCCCATAAGTGAGCTTTTCCGCCGGGCCCCTCGGGATATTTCTGAAAACTCCGTCAAACCTTGCAGACGGGTCAGCATTGAGGAATCTTCCACACGTGCATCTTTTAGCGCAGTCCTTCTCCGTTCGCCGTGGCAGTCGGCCACGGACGGGAGGGTGTGACTTCGCGTCCCGGGAAATTGTCCCACGCAGCGCTCGTGTCTTAGCTCGTCTCTTCGTCATCTCTGACAGCCGCCTTGGGTGGCCACCCCGCAAAAGGAATGAATCATGAAACCAGAAGTTAGCAGCATCACCGTAGAACTCGCCGGCGGTAAACACATCTCATTTGAAACCGGAAAACTAGCCAAGCAGGCCCATGGCGCCGCCGTGGTGCGGCTGGGCGAAAACGTAGTGCTGGCCACGGCCACCGCCAATGCCGATCCCCGCGAGGGCATCGATTTTTTCCCGCTCACGGTCGATTACCGTGAATACACCTACGCCGGCGGACGTTTCCCCGGCGGCTTCATCAAGCGCGAAGGCCGCATGAGCGAGCGCGAAGTGCTCACCAGCCGCCAGATTGATCGTCCCGTCCGGCCCATGTTTGCCGAAGGCTTCAAGTGCGAAACGCAAGTGATCGCCTTCGTTTTGTCGGCGGATAGCAACAACGATCCTGACGTGCTCGGCATCAACGGCGCATCGGCCGCGCTCACGCTTTCCGACATTCCGTTCCTCGGCCCCATCGGCGCCGTTCGCGTCGGCCTGGTCAACGGACAGTTCATCGTCAACCCGACCTACGACGAAATGCGCGAGAGCCTGCTGAACATCATGGTCGTCGGCACTTCGGAAGCCATCGTGATGATCGAGTCCGGCGCGAAAGAAGTGAAAGAAGAAACCGTGGTCGACGCCATCGAATTCGGCCACACGGAGATCAAGAAAATCTGCGCCGCGCTCAAAGAGCTGCAGGCAAAAGCTGGCAAGCCCAAACGCACGGTCGAGCCTCCGCAATTCGACCAGCCCTACTACGACGCTTTGGAGAAACAGGTAGGTGCGGAACTCGCAGACGCTCTCGACACCAAGAAACATCCCAAAGCCGAAAGCCACAATCTGGTCAAAGACATCAAGAAGAAGCTTCAGGCCGCCATTCCCGAAGACGACAAAAAGGCCCTGGAAAAGCTCAAGCAATATTACGAAACCTTGCGCGAGCGCATTTTCCGCGCGCAGGTCATCGATCACAAGCGCCGTCCCGATGCCCGAGCGTTCGACGAGATTCGCGAAATCTGGATTGAAGTCGGCGTGTTGCCCCGCACCCACGGTTCGGCAATTTTCACGCGCGGCGAAACCCAGGCGCTGGTCACCACCACGCTCGGCACCAGCGACGACATGCAGCGCATCGAGGGCTTCGAAGGCGAAGCCAAGAAACGCTTCATGCTGCATTACAACTTCCCGCCGTTCTCGGTAGGCGAAGTCGCATTCCTGCGCGGCGCGGGACGTCGCGAGATTGGCCACGGCGCACTCGCCGAGCGCGCAGTCTCGGCTGTGCTCCCGACGGAAGAATCGTGGCCTTACGCCATGCGCGTGGTCTCCGACATTCTGGAGTCGAATGGCTCCTCGTCCATGGCCTCGATCTGCGGCGCCTCGCTCTCGCTGATGGATGCGGGCGTTCCCCTGAAGGCTCCCGTAGCCGGAGTCGCGATGGGATTGGTGAAAGAAGGCGCGCAATACGCCATCCTCACGGACATCGCGGGCGCCGAAGATCACTACGGCGACATGGATTTCAAAGTCGCCGGCACAAAAGATGGCATCACCGCTCTGCAAATGGATATCAAAGTCGCCGGCATCACTTCGCAGATCATGCGCGAGGCGCTGGCGCAGGCGCAGCGTGGTCGGTTGTTTATCCTGGGCAAGATGGAAGAAGTGATTTCCAAGGAGCGCGAAAAGATTTCGCAGTTCGCTCCGCGCTTCTACACCGTGCAGATTCCGGTCGATAAGATTCGCGACCTGATCGGGCCGGGCGGCAAGATGATTCGCAGCATCGTGGAACAGACCGGAGTGAAGATCGATGTAGAAGATTCCGGCCTTGTGAAAGTTGCCTCGAGCGACGAAGCTTCCGCGGCGAAGGCGTTGCAGATTATCGGCGACCTGACGGCGACAGCGGAAGTAGGGAAGACTTATCTCGGCAAAGTCACGCGCCTGGCGGATTTCGGCGCGTTCGTCGAGATCATCCCCGGAACCGACGGCTTGCTGCACATTAGCGAAGTCGCGGAGCATCGCATTGCCGATGTTCGCGACGAGCTGAAAGAAGGCGACCAGGTGCTGGTGAAGGTGCTGGCCGTCGAAGGCAACCGCATCCGGTTGTCGCGCAAAGCGATTCTGAAAGAGCAGCGCGCAAAGATGGGCGGAGCACCACCGCCGGAAGGCGGAGTGGCTGCGGTGCAGGGCGACGCCGCACCGACTGGCACGGTCGTGATCGAGGGTGGCGGCGATTTTCCGGATGAGCCGGACAGTGGCGAACCCAACTTCAACCGCGAAGGCGCACCGCACGCCGGTGGCATTCCTAGCGACCGTCCGCATGGCGACCGTCCCCACGGTGGTGGCGGAGATCGCGGGCGTGGCGGGCGTCCGGGCGGCGGCGGTGGTGGACGTGGCCGCGGCGGTCGCGGCGGACGTAACGGCGGCGGCGGTGGTGGTGGCCGCGACCGTGGCCGCGGCGGCCCAGGCGGCGGACGGCACTAACCGCGGCAGATATTTTTGATCAACGTGGATGAGGAAAGGCTACGACGCGAGTCGTGGCCTTTTCCATTTTGCGACTTGAGGCTATCTCCTACATGGATTCGGGAAGGGCACGGCTTCCAGCCGTGCCGTCCAGGCGCCCGGGAATTCCGGGCTTTAGCCGCTGAGTCTTCGCTCGTGGCCACCGGTCGAGGATTTATGAAATAGCCTCTAGTCAAAGTCAAGCTAGGCAGCGCCAGCTTTGCCATTCCTCAGTTTCGATCGCCATATCATGGCTTCTACGGCATCAGTCGTTCGTGAAAAAGGCCCACTCTTTCGAGTGGGCCTGGAGTTGTGAAACAAACGAGAGCATAAACCGCAGTTGGACTTATCTACGGAGTGCAACCGCCGCTATAGGCGCAGTTTTCGTCCGAGAAGAAGAGACTGTACTTTCCGGCGTTTCCGGCGGTGCCCTGCTCGTCTACATACGAGATGGGGATGGTGCCGGAGTCGTCGTACATGGTGAGAATGTAAGTGGATGTCGTCTGCTCGCCGGCATAGAACGCAGTACCTTTGCCGTCGATCCCGTTGGCATCGCTGAACCATTCGTAGTTGTAGTGATTCAGAGCATATTCGTCCCCCCCACTGGTGCAGCAGGGGCGCTCCACGATCTGCTCTTCGCTGCTCCCGATCAGGCCGGGTCCGGAGACCCAGGGAAGCGAAGCTGTCAGGTACCAGCCCTGAGTGGTGTCTTCTTCAAACACGGTTTGGGTCGCGGTACCCGCCACTCCGTAAGTGACGACGTAAAAAACATCGCCCGGGCTGACAGTGCAGGCTTTCGATCCGCAATCGATTTGAAGCTCGGCATAGCTTGGGTACCATTCCACCCAGCCATTGTAGACGGGCTTTCCAGTGCAGGTAGAGTAGATGGAGCTGCCACCCTGGATCACATCGCCGTTACTGTAGCCGTCGATTCCATTCCACGTTGATTCCAGGAATGGGCCGGTGATTCCATTCGCGCAGGCGTCGAGAGGCGGCTGGGCGACCGGGACTGGCCAGAACGACTCAACTTGCGTGAAACTCGAAACGGTGCTCCATTTTGTGTCTTTGTTGGTGTTGGCCACGCCGCTCCAGTTTAAGGAACCGACACTGCCCGGGACGTTCGCGACCGCTTGCGCGGACGGCTGCGTTGCGATCGGTTTCATCGGCGAGTGGTGGTAAGGCATTTCCGTGAGCCCGGTCGCGCGCGTCTGCAGTGACATCATCGCTTTTGCCCACCGCGTGTAGTGCCCTGGGTCGGCAGCCTGATCGGGCCGCTGCGGCAAGCCGTATCGGGCGAGCTCTTCGCCGCTTGCGGTGAGTGGGTTAAAGCCCTTCGGCGGGCCGCTGAAAATGGTGACGGCGCCAACTGCGGTGGCTTCTTTCGGCGCCGACGCGAAAATCGCGCGGATCGTGGCGGCGTCCTGCGCCACGGCCAGCGAGGCCGAGGCGAACAATAGGGTCACGGTACAGATTGTTGCAATGAACTTGCGCATGTTTACTTCTCCTCCATGTAGATTCCTGAGTTTCGGACAGATGGTCTGGACAAACAGCAAGGTATGTCTTCTCCGCGAACAAAGAAGCTTGGTCTTTAGCTGTTTTTGGGGAAACGGCTTGGAGCCAGCCGGCAATCCGTAGGGGGCATGCGTTTCCGGCCGCGAAACAAAGATACTTCAGTTTCCCGGACTGTCAAGAAAAAATTTGACAGGCATCAAGGTTTTCACTGGGATGGTGCGCAATATTTTGCGCAGTAAATACAGCGAATTGCACGCGGGACGTTGGCAATTCGCCGCCCTTCGATGCGTACGGTGGCGAGAATCACTTGTGGACTAAACTGGCTGACAAAATGTCGCACGCGCAGATGGAAAGCAATACGAAACCCTCGGTTTTGGCGGGCATCCTGCGGCAGCGTTGTCCGCGCTGCCGGGCGGGGAGAATCTTTCGCGGCTCCATCGTTAGCGGATTCCCAAAAATGTACGCACGCTGCGAAGTCTGCGATCTGAAATTCGAGCGCGAGCCCGGTTATTTCCTGGGAGCCATGTACGTCAGCTACGGATTGTCGCTGGCCACGATTGCCGTGATCGCGGCGCTTCTGTGGAGCCTCACTTCCTGGTCGATCGTGAAAGATATCGCCTGGGCCTGCTTGTTGTTTTTGCCGCTGGCCCCGTGGCTCACGTTGTTTGCCCGCGTACTGTGGATTTATCTGGATCAATCGATCGATCCCGAGCGCCCGGCCTGAGAAACCGTGGAAGCTGGTTCCGTATAGTGCGCTCGGGGCGCCACCCTTCCAGATGTCCGGAAAAGCTTACGAATGCGGGAAGTACCGTGGAAGAGCGGCGCTTCAGCGCCGCGTGAAGCCAAAGTAAATACGGGCTTCAGCCCCGGGCGGACCTTATCGCTCCCGCCTCCTTTTTGGTTAAGATAAAGCCAGCCCGAGCCGCGAACGCGTTCCGGGCGACAGCAGCGCCGAGAACTGAGAGCTAAGAGCCGAGGTCAAAAACATGTGCCGCAATATTAAGACTCTGTTCAACTTCGATCCCCCAGTCACCGACGAAGAAATTCGCGCGGCATCGCTGCAGTTCGTCAGAAAAATCACCGGCTTCAACAAACCGTCAAAGGGAAACGAAGAGGCGTTCCTGGTCGCCGTAGGCGAAGTAGCCAACGTCTCGATGCGCCTTCTGCATTCCCTCGAAACCACCGCGCCGCCAAAGAACCGCGAAGAAGAAGCCGCCAAAGCAAAAGCCCGCGCCGCAGAAAGATTCGGAGTTTGAGTCATGCCCGTGTAGGGCGGACACTCCTGTCCGCCACCCGCTCGGAAGAGCGGGGTCTTTGATTCAAGCTAGCACCGAAAAAAGTGAGGGTGCCCCACCCTTCGCGTTTTTCGAAGGGTGGGCATGATGCAGCCTGAAGCGCCGCCTTTGACCTCGCGGGATACTGCCACTGAACCGCGCTAAACGATGGGACGGCCAACTCCCAGGTGTTTGCAGCATCGATCCCCGCACAACGAAAACCGCGTTGTGTGCGCCACCCGGCTGCAAAGTGGAGAAGTGTTCCTGAAGGAACATTTTGTGCTGACGCTTTTGTATGTACAGCTAAGGGCTTGTTCCGCTGGGGTTTAGGGCCGAGCCCTTCTGGACTTTCGCAAATTGTTCGGCATGGGGCACGCTTCTATCTTGAAAAAGTCTTGATTCAGTATCCGGAGGGCGCGATCATAGGGATGACTTTGACGGGGTGCGAACCAACGAAACGGGCTCAATCTTTGAGGTCGTTTCTGTTTTGGAGAATCGTCGCGAGATTCCCTTGATGTTTGCGGCTCGGACCCCCGCCTCTTGACAACCGCGAAAAGTCGGCCACCCGCGCGAAAGGATCGGCCACCCGCGACCGGTCCCGGAGGGACCACCGAAAATAGCCCGCCAGTTCCACTGGCGGGAACGCTCGGGCGCGAATCAACCGTATCCCAGAGGGACACCTGAAACGCCACGACGCCCGCCGCATTCATTTCCCGATCCGGAACTCGCGGGTTTCTGCGACGACGATGGTCGTAGCCTCGCCATTCAACTCCGCGTAGGCTGTAAGCGATCAACGGTCTGCGGAGAACGGTCTTGTCCCATACCTATATTTCGGATCTCGTTCATTGCGTTTTTTCCACCAAGCTGCGCCAGAACTTAATCTCGCCGGAGATGCAACCAGAACTCTGGTCTTTTCTCGGAGGTATCGCGCGGAAAAACGGATTTAAGGCGCTCATCGTCGGCGGCACTGAAAATCACGTACACATTTTGTTGTCGTTGCCCGCAACCATGCCGGTTGCAAAGGCCGTGCAGTTAGTGAAGGGCGCGTCCTCGCGATGGATGAACGAAAAACAGAGGAACGAAAAATATGGGTGCGACTTCGCATGGCAGGAAGGTTACGGCGCATTCACTGTCGGAATTTCGCAGAAGGACCACACCATTGCTTACATCCAGTCCCAGGCAGAACACCATCGCAAACGGAGCTTCGAGGAGGAGTTCCTGGCATTCCTGCAGAAACACGGCGTCGAATACGACCCGCAGTATGTGTGGGGGTAGGTCGTGGCGACGGTTCAGGCGTCCCTCCGGGACGCGGTGCCATTTCCGCGCAGGCTGCCCGGCGTTGGAAACGCCGGGCTATTATCAGTGGTCCCTCCGGGACCGATACCGTGTCGAGCAAACATTCGCCCCATCGATAACGACCGCAAACAATTGCCAGATTCGTGATGAGACTCTGATCGTGGAGAGGAGCGGCCCGCAACGCCGGTCCCGCAGGGACCACCGAAAATAGCCCGCCAGTTCACTGGCGGGAACGCTGGACAAAAGAAACAACGGTGTCCCGGAGGGACACCTGAACGCAAGAACCAGTCGCATCGGCAGCATCGATTCCCACACAACGAAAACCGCGTTGTGTGGGCCACCCGCCATCAGCCAAAAACCTATTTCTTCACAGCTTCCTGTCCCCAAGTTCTCAGGGTCACTCCAATCCAGTAATCTTAAACGGTGTGAGTTTGTGCGTTTGGAGATCGAGCAGATAAAGCTCGCTCCTGACCGGGGTTCCATGCCAGTCTGAGTGCCACCTCAGAAATAGTGCAGTCTTTCCGTCGGCAAAGATCTTGAGATCGCTGGCAAAGCCGTTGCCCTTTGTCAATTGTTCCAGCCCACCGGCTTCTAGATCGAGTCGATAAACGTCATAGCTGTACCCTAACCTACGGTTGCTAGCAGCCAGAAAAAGGATGTGCTTTCCATCTGGCATGTAGTTGGGATAACCGAATATTGGCCCTGGGCTGGCTTCGTTTGGGACGCGAGGATGAAGCACCTGGCTTGGTTTCTCCGGATGCTCAAGCGAATAGACAACAATCTGTTGCGTTGTGTCAAGTCCCTGCGTCGCAATCACCATGCTCCTTCCATCTGGTGACGGGGATGGCGCGGAAATTTGATAAAACCCTTCCCGCGTCAATTGCGTGAGATTGCTCCCGTCGACCCTTACCGAGAAAATGTCCCATAAATGATCGGCAGGGAACGGTTGCGATCGGCCAAAGTAGATCTTCTCGCTGTCTGGTGCGAAAGTTGAGTAAAGATTGGCTGTGTCCGAACTTGGCAAGGAATGGGGATTTGAGCCATCGACGTTCATTACGATGATCCTCTGGTGTTGACCATCGGGCACGTAGGAATACGCGAAGAGTTTGCCATCCGCTGAGAATGCCGGGCTTGATTCCTTCCCAGTCCTGACATCAGTCAGGCGAGTTGCGATGCCCGTATCGATATCAATCTTGTAGATGAAACGAGCGCGGCCCCTTGCACAGGTCACCGCGATGATTTTGCCATCCGGGGAAACGGCAACTCCGCGCATTTGGGGTCGTGAGCTCGCGGTGCATATCGGGGCATGAACAGCAAGTAGGAAAAGTAAAGCGGTATCAAGAACCCTGAGAATCTTGTCTCCGGCCATTTCAGCTTATCGCCCCCCCGCGAAAGATGCACTTAAAAGCTGTGATGCGGTGATTGGTTCGCAATCAGACTTCGATGGTTGAAGGCTTGAAAGCGCGACTGCCGGGTCAGTGGCCGCAGCAGCTAACCTGATGCCCCTTTGGCCCTCCATTCTTCCCGGCAGGGGGCCAAAAGTCGAGCGCTATACCTCCGCCCACTACCCAGCCCCAAGGGCTGATGACGCCTTTTATGTTGGTGAAGATTCCGTGGAGCAAATGGTGGTCGCAGTCCCTGTCGCAACGTCGGCGCTCATGTTTATCACATGGCTCAAGCAACCTGCACTCAAAATAACAAAGGTCGTGGTAGGCGCATTGCGTGTCTACGTAACCGTTCGGTGCCGCATACGAGTCAGCGTCCACATCGGTGTATGGCTCCGCCACGCCCCCAGTCCAGTTAGGCCCGCAATAGTTACCGTGAATCTTAATTAGTCCAGACGGATCGCTGAAGTCAACCGGATCCCCGGGCGTCTATTCCGGTGGGCGGCAAATGATTCGGTGAAGTCTTTCTGCGTCAGTTGGTAGCGTATCTCCATGGCGTCTGCATTTTGCCAAAGATAAAATCCTGGCGCAGTAAAAAAGCCCCGCTCTTGCGAGCGGGGCTTTTGACCTTACTAGAGGCTAACGCCAGACAGCTGATTCGACTGAGATCCGTCGCTACGCCTGAAGAACGGCTTCGCTCAGGATGACAGCACTGTCTTAGTACATAGCTGTCCTTAGTACATGTCTCCCATACCGCCGCCGCCGTGACCGCCGCCGGCCGGAGCCTTCTTCTCTTCCGGGATCTCGGAGACGAGGGCTTCGGTGGCGAGCATCAGGCCGGCCGTGGAGCCGGCATTCTACCGCGCGGTGCTTACGACCTGGGATGCGCCGAGCGCTTCGGGCCAGGCCATTTACTTCGCTTGAACGGATGCCTTGGGCGCTGGGGCGCCGCGCAGCAGTCCTTCGGTGCTCAGGTCCTCGTCCAGGTCGGGCCAATGGATCCCGTATCCGCCGCCGGCAATCTTCCAATTTCGGCGCTGGGCAGGCGTAGCGTTCAGCAGACGGGGATACCATACCAGGGGCACCGTGATAACGCGGCCATCCCGCAGACTCACGCTAAGCACGTCGTCGGTAGACTGCACGTCAAGCACACGCTCATCCGCCGCCGATGCCGAAAAACTCATTCCATGCCTCCAGGAACTCTTCGCGGTGCTGCATCACCAGTGATTGTATCGTGCGGAGTTCGTTCGCGCGAAACCCAAAATTGCGCACCAGTTGCACCGGTTCGAGCCAGAACTTTGCGGACAGATCGTCGCGATCGACATGAATGTGAGGCGGTTCGTTCGGTTCGTGGCTGTAAAAATAGAACCGGTAAGGGCCGGACCGGAGCACCGTCGGCTTGGAGGAATTCTAACAAACCCTATACAGAACTCAGGCGAGGTGCTACACCGCTGAGGCGAAAAAAAAACCCCGCTCGCGAGAGCGGGGCCTTTGATCTTACTGACAGCTGAAAGCTGATAGCTGACAGCTGCCTTAGTACATGTCTCCCATGCCGCCGCCGTGACCGCCGCCGCCGGCCGGAGCCTTCTTCTCTTCCGGGATCTCGGAGACGAGGGCTTCGGTGGTCAGCATCAGGCTGGCGATGGAGCCGGCATTCTGCAGGGCGGTGCGCACGACCTTTGTGGGATCGAGCACGCCGGCCTTGACCAGGTCTTCGTACTCGTTCGAGAACGCGTTGTAGCCGAAGTTCGCGTCCTTCGAGTCGAGCACTTTGCCCAGAACCACAGCGCCTTCTTCGCCAGCATTCTCGGCGATCATGCGCAGGGGTTCCGTGATGGCGCGCCGGACGATGTTGATACCAATCTGCTCATCGCCTTCCGCCTTCACCTTGTCGAGCGTTGCCGCGCAACGGGCCAGAGCCACGCCGCCGCCCGGGACAATTCCTTCTTCCACGGCCGCGCGGGTTGCGTGCATCGCGTCTTCGACACGAGCCTTCTTCTCTTTCATTTCGGTTTCGGTCGCGGCGCCCACTTTGATTACCGCAACGCCACCGACCAGTTTCGCCAACCGCTCCTGCAGTTTCTCGCGGTCGTAGTCGCTGGTGGTCTTGTCGATCTGGCTGCGAATCTCTTTCACGCGGCCTTCGATTTCCGCATGTTTGCCCTTGCCTTCGACCACCGTGGTGTTGTCTTTGTCGATGGTGATCTTCTTGGCCGAGCCGAGATCGCTCAGCTGGACGTTCTCCAGCTTGATTCCCAGATCTTCCGTGATGGCCTTGCCGCCGGTCAGGATAGCGATATCCTGCAGCATCGCCTTGCGGCGATCGCCGAAGCCGGGAGCCTTAACGGCCGCCACTTGCAGCGTTCCACGCAGTTTGTTGACGACGAGGGTGGCAAGCGCTTCGCCTTCCACGTCTTCCGCGATGATGAGCAGCGGTTTGCCGCCCTTGGCGATCTGCTCGAGCAGCGGGAGCAGGTCTTTCATCGAGCTGATCTTCTTTTCGTTGATCAGGATCAGCGCGTTCTCGAGTGCGACTTCCATGCGCTCGGGATCGGTGACGAAATACGGAGACAGGTAGCCGCGGTCGAACTGCATACCTTCGACCACTTCCAGCTGGGTCTCGAGCGTCTTCGACTCTTCCACCGTGATGACGCCATCCTTGCCGACTTTCTTCATGGCCTCGGCAATGATCTTGCCGATGGTCTCGTCGTTGTTGGCGGAGATGGTGCCGACCTGGCTGATCATGCTGTCGTTATTGACGGGCTTCGAGAACTTATCGAGCTCGCCGTTGATGCGGTTGCCTTCTTTGTCGAGCTTGCCGCAGATGGTGGTGACGGCCTTCTCGATGCCGCGCTTCAGGGCCATTGGATTGGCTCCAGCAGCGACGGTCTTGACGCCCTCGCGGAAAATTGCCTGCGCGAGAACGGTGGCGGTGGTGGTGCCGTCGCCGGCGACGTCGGAAGTCTTGGAAGCGACTTCGCGAACCATCTGCGCGCCCATGTTCTCGGCGGCATCGCGCAGTTCGATTTCTTTCGCTACGGTAACGCCGTCCTTGGTGATGGTCGGCGATCCGAATTTCTTCTCGATTACAACGTTGCGGCCCTTGGGGCCCAGTGTGACCTTCACGGCGTCGGCCAGAAGGTTCACGCCGCGCAGGATTGCCTGCCGCGACTCTTCTCCATGAATAATGGTTTTTGCCATTGTGTTTTCTCCTAATTAAGTTCTGTTTGCAGGACTGGCCTGCGGATTGTGTCGGAACCTATTGCTCAGTTGGAGGGCTTCGGGTTTCGGCTATCGGCTATCGGGCTTCAGCAAATCTTCCGCTCACCCGACATAATGCGAAAACGAGAAATCCCTACAACTGGTGGCAACGAGCCTGAAAGGCCGGGGCTTTTGACGTGCTGAAGCCCGACAGCCGAAGCCCGAAGCCAGCTACTTGCGCGACCCAGCCGTTTCCTTCTTGCCTGCGCCGCTGTGGGCCAGGATGCCGAGCACTTCCTCTTCGCGCATGATGATGAAATCTTCGCCATCCAGCTTGATTTCCGTGCCCGAATACTTGCCGAACAGGATGCGGTCGCCTTCTTTCACGTCGAGCGGGCGGACCTTGCCTTCTTCGTTGATCTTGCCCTTGCCGGCCGAAATCACTTCGCCTTCCTGCGGCTTCTCTTTCGCCGAGTCCGGGATAATGATTCCACCGCGGGTGGTTTCGCCTTCTTCAATGCGCCGCACCAAAATGCGGTCATGGAGCGGGGTAAATTTCGCCATGGTTGCAAACTCCTTTCAAGTGTTTGGTTCGTTTCAGTTGATTGCTTCGTTTGGATTTTTTCGAGGGTAATCGTTGTAACCCTATGATTTGATGGGCTAATCTAGGTTGTTAGCAGTTAACCTCATCGAGTGCCAATTATAGGAGCCCAGCCAGTCGTTGTCAAGGGCGAGGACAGAAAATGCCGCCACACTCTCCCGAATCGGGATCACCAAGCCTACCCTCAGCACCCATCAGCGCCGAGATGTCATCCCGAATCGCGCCAAAGGCGCGAAGAGGAACCTTAGTTCGGTCAGGGACCACTACCGGAGCCAATGAGATCGTGGGATGGGTGCCCCATTTCTCGCGCCCTTTGCGAGAAGTGGGGATTTTGACCTTGCGCCTGTTCAGACACTCCTGTCGGCCGCCCTTGACCTTGCGTCGCGCAGCCGCGCAACCCCATTCCCATCTCGGGAATCCGCCCTCTCAATTTCCAAATAAACTCAGCGCCGCCGCTGCCTCCAGGTTTAAAATAAACGTGAGAACTCACATAAGAATTTCGCCAAAAGGGCGGAGCCAAGGCTCCGCCCTTTCCATTGTGCCCAAAATTCAGAGCCTGAAATTTAGACCCCGAAATTGAGAGCAAAGAAATCAGACGCCAGAACTCAGCCAGAAAAGGCAGGCAACAAGATGTCCAGCCACCAGCACAAACGCCGCACCCCGAAAAAATCCCAAAAGCCCCGCCGCCGTCCCAACACCAAGCAAACTGGAGAGCGCTCCGAAGCCGCCTTCCTGCACCGCGCCTCCGGCCTCGGGTTCGGCGTCGCCAAGCCCTGGGGCGACAGTCTCCGTTACGATTTCATCCTCGACAACGGCGAGCGCCTCTGGCGCATTCAAATCAAGTGCACCGAATCCATCCGCGCCCAGGCCTACGAAACCCGCGCCACCTACACCACCGGCAAAGGACGCGCCGTCTACACCGCCCGCGACATCGATTTCCTGGTTGTGCACGTCGTCCCCCTCGACGTCTGGTACGTAGTCCCCGTCGACCAATGCACCCACCAACCCATGCTCCGCTTCTATCCCCACCGCCAAGCCAAAAAGATGCGCCTCGAAAAATACCGCGAAGCCTGGCACCAGCTAAAACCCACCCACCCCGCCGCCGACGGCCCCATCACGATCCAGGCCGTAGCCGACGAAACCATCCACCCTGAAGTCCTCGACGAAGGCAATTCACCAGCCATACACAATGCCCTCCCGAGCCCGCCAACATCATGAAGATGTCATCCCGATGAAGATGTCATCATGAGATGTCATCCCGAATCGCGCCAAAGGCGCGAAGAGGGACCCTACGTCACCCATGCACCACCCCAGGCGCAAACGGGATCGCCGCCCATGCACGCACCACCCCGGTAGGTCGACCACTCCTGTCCGAAGCCTTTGCCCCTCCCCACCGCACGCACAAACGAGGCCGCCCCATCTTCGCGGGTCCTTTGCCCAAGACGGGAATCAACGCCGCGAGCGTCGTCCGATGGCCGGGCGCTACCGTGGAAGAGCGGCCCTTCTAGGGCCGCGTAAGCCGTCCGCAACGAGTCGGGGCTTCCAGCCCCGGTGGTCGCATTTCGAATCGACGCCGGTTGCCCCATCCTTTCGCGTCCCTTGCGAAAGGGTGGGCAGCTCTGCCGAGGACATTACAATCGCTCTTTCCAGTACCCCGGTTTCCGCTTGCCGTGCGCGACGGCGATGATCGTCACTAAGTCGGGGTCGTCAAGATATAACGATGGAGAAAGGGAATCGGTGAAGCACAAACCGGCGGGTTCCGTGCAGATATTTCGGCCAGCGAGATGGTGCCTCGGAGATGTTCTCTAACGCGCCAAAGACATCGGAAAGAAATGCGACGCTCGCGTCGAAGCTCCGTGAAAAATACCAATCGTCGGCAGCCTCGAATTCTATCCACGCCTCTGGATGCAGTCGATACGGCTTAGGTCTTGGCATCTCGCAGCCGCGCCTTCAGCCGGCCGAGCACCTGCTCCCCCGGGATCGTCTTCACTCGTCCGGAGCGAATGTCGTCAACGCGGCGCTTGATCTCTTCGTCCCAGGCAGCTTCGACGCCTTCTTCCGCGGGTTCTTCGTCGAGGCTGGCGATCAAGCGATCGATGAGCAATCCGCGCTCTTGAGTGGAAAGTGCTAGCGCCTTTTCCAGCAGTTCTGAGAGTTGTGGCGTCACTTGTGCCATTGACCACCTCGCAGCGTCATTTTACACCCGCATGTTTCTCCGACTGAGGCCGACCAACACACAGAAAGCCCGAAGCGACACAAACCTTGTCATTCCGAATCGGGCTGAAAGCCCGGTGAGGAACCTGTTTTCCTCGCCACTCGCATCACGGCTGGCTCTCCCCAACCCTCAGCCAGGTCCTCCCAGGTCGGGTTGCGTGCTTCAATCAGAGCGATTTTCTTCTCGCGCCGCCACTTCTTGATTTCGGTCTCGCGGGCGATGGCGTCGCCAATGTTGTGGAAGGTTTGAAAATACACGAGGCGATGCACGCGGTATTTCCGCGTGAACGCCCCGCCCTCGCCGGTTCTGTGACGCAGCACGCGAGCCATAAGAAATCCGGTCACGCCGACATAGATCACGCGGCTAATACTCGCCATGATGTAAACGTGATAGGTCCGCTGACGCACCATTTGCCGCTCCAACGGACAGCAGATTCCTCCTTGCGCGCTACGCTCGCTCGTCGGAATGACAAGAACTCTAGGCTGGAATGGAGAGATGTGCGGTGACAGATATCACAAGGTGCTGTGTAAAACACGGATCCACCTGGGCAGACTAGGCAGGAGCTTAAGGCGCGAAGCGCGTCCACCCGCACGGCGAGTACCCTTTACTTTCAATGAGTTAGCCCCGTACAATCCCCCACAGCACCGCTAAACCTCAATTTTGCCCCGTTCGTTGGGATGTGGATGCGCATTCCCTAGGCCTGCAATACGATAGCTGCAGTCACTATCCCAGGGAAAAGTGTATGACCCAGGTTGCGTCGCCCAGATCTACGGGCCAGTTTTTGATTCCCAGGGGGAGCCACAGGTTGTTTTGGGTTTCTCAGGCAAAAGGTAAGGAGAGGACTAGCCGCACATCGCTAGCCACTTCCGCAAGATCGTTGAATCAAGCTAGAAGCTAGAAGCTTATAGGAGCCAGAAGCTAATATGCGCAAGCCGATCAAGTACGTGGAAAAAGTAGCCGTCGCCGCCGCCAAAGGCGCTTGGGTTCTGTTTGATGGTATGAATCGGATCAAGCCCAACCCGTCGCCTACCCCTAAGTGGTCCGACAAGCCGCTGCTCAAGTCCTACGAAAAGTCCAAGCCACCGCTCGGCTGGCCCCGCTCCACCGATTCTCTGTGCCCGAAGTGTGTGCCGGAAATCCGGCAGCAGATTCTTGACGGCAAGCTGCCGCACGAAGTGCTGATGAACGAGAAGGTCGGCGAGATCAAGGCCACCATCATCGAGCGCGACGGCAAGATTCTGATGGTGAAAGATTGCCCCAAGCACGGCCACTTCGAGGACGTGATGTCGATTGACACCGATTTCTCGAAGCACCTGGAAGACGTTTTCCCCGGCCGCGACATCGCCGCCCACAACGACGAAAAGCTGCACCATCACGGGTCTTCGACCGTGAAGTATGGACGCGGCTCCGTGCTGACGATCGATTTGACTAACCGCTGCAACATGATGTGCGATCCCTGCTTCATGGACGCGAACCAGGTCGGGTTCGTCCACGAACTGCAGTGGGAAGAAATCAAGACGATGCTCGACAACGCGATCACCATCAAGCCGCGTCGCCAGATGAGCGTGCAGTTCTCCGGCGGCGAGCCCACGTTGTCGCCGTATTTCCTGGACGCCGTTCGCTACGCCCGCAAAGTGGGATACAACTCCGTGCAGGCCGCGACCAACGGAATCGAATTTGCGAAGAGTTTCGAATTCTGCCAGCAGGCAGTCGAAGCCGGCATGCGCTACGCCTACCTTCAGTTCGACGGAATCGGCAACGCGGCCAACGCTCATCGCATGGTCGGCAACTTGTTTGATGTGAAGTTGAAGGCCATCGAAAATCTGCACAAAGCCGGAGTTGAAATCGTTCCGGTCGTCACGATCGTGAACGGAATCAACAACGAACAGGTGGGAAGAATCATCAAGTTCGCGCTGGATAATCCCAAGACGATCAGCTTCCTGAGCTTCCAACCAGTAAGCTTCACCGGCCGCGACGAAGCCGTCACTGACGATCGCCGCCAGGCCCAACGCTACACGCTGAGCCACCTGGCCCACGACGTAAAAAATCAAACCGGCCTGGGCGAACCGAGCCGCGACTGGTTCCCGATCAGCTTCATGGGAACATTCAGCGACTGGGCCGACCTGATGCACGCCAACGACGTAAAAAACGACTGGGGCCAACTAAGTTGCGGTTGTCACCCGAATTGCGGGACTGGGATGGCGGTGATGATTGATAAGGAAACTAAGGAAGCCGTGCCGGTTACGGCGTTTTTGGCGGGAGATCAGCTGGCTAAGGATATTGCGAAGGTCAATGATGCTGCGCGCGGAAAGTTTTTGACTGGGGTGGGAATGGCGCTGTGTTTGATGAAGAATTACGATCCGTTCCAGTCGCCGACGCACTTCAAACTGATGGACTTGCTGAAGAAGTTCGACAAGAACTATCACATCACGGGCAAAGACTACGGCAAGGTCGGCCCGGATCGCACCATCGATGATGTGATGAAGCGGCGCACGAACGACCGGTGGAACTTCCTGTTTATCGCTGGAATGTGGTTCCAGGATTTGTTTAACTACGACTTCCGGCGGACGGAGCAGTGCATTATTCCGTACGCGACGCAGGAAGGCGAGATTTCGTTCTGCGCCTACAACACGGGTGTGGGATGGCGGAACATCATCGAGAAGATGCACATGACGGCCACGCTTACCAAGTGGTACGAAGAGCACGGCCGGCACGAGATTTTCGCGGGCGGCAAGAAAGTGAAGATGGACGACGAAGCGCATTCACTGCTGCTGCGCGACGCTCTGGTGACCAACGAACTGCAACATGATCTCGACAAGCTGGGGATCGCAAAGAACTCCCGCGAAGAGAAGGTGCGGGCTCGGGATGCGAAGCAGAAGGCTGCGGCAGTCGAGCTTCAGGCTTCGGTTTCGGACGATGCGGTTGTCGGCGAGGATCGTGGGCCCAAGGTGAACGATGAGGCTTACAATGCGCGGATGGCTGCGCTTTACCGGGAAGTGGTGCTCAAAGAGAAACCGGTGGTGGCGGAGAACGGATTCATTCCGCTGGGCGCGCTGACGGGTAACGGGAACGGTAACGCCGCGAAGCCGGAAGTTGCGGAGCCGGTGGCGGGGGACTGAGAATCAGCTTCTAGCTACTAGCTTCTAGCTAAACTAAGAACGGGCCGCCTTTCGGCGGCCCGATTTCTTTTCTGCTTTCGCTTTTTTGCGGAGATTTGGGTCGGTGGCGACACGCGACTTCGCGGTGGCGGCGATCGTCGCGTTGCTCCTCTCCTTGCCACTGCTCTGACGGGCCCCACCCGCTGCCCACGACCTGGCTCGCTTCGTCGCTGTCGCTCCTCAGCTGGCCAGGTTGCCCGAGCGTCAGTTGCCGACTGGTAGCAACTGACGCTGGCGTTTGGCAAACCCCCACCCTTCGACTTCGCTCAGGGGCAGGCTTTCTCGCGCAAAGAACGCGCGAGAAATGGGGCACCCGGCGATGTGCACCCCGTCGGTCCCGTCGACTGCAGTTGGGGATGCGGGCTGACGTAAGGTCCCTCACGGGGCCTTCGGCCTCGTTCGGGATGACAACGATTTTGGGGTTGCTGAGAACGACGACAGGAATTGTACAAACTGGTGACATGGCGGTGACAAGGTCACGGGTGTAGGCGGCCTAAGATCAGGGCGATTCGCAGGTCAGAGGAAATGCGGCGCCGGGTGTGGAAGGCGAGAGGTGAACCGCTGTTCTGACCGCGCAAGGAAAAAGGAGAATTTCCGTATGCAACGCCACAAGATCGTTCTCGCGATATTTTTTGGGCTCGGGCTGATGTTGGCTTCGAGCGCGGCCATGGCGCAGTATCAACTTTCGAATCTGGACTCGAATCAGCTGGGATGGGCGAGACACACGGATCCGCTGCAGGTGAACGGGTGGGGAATCGCGCGGTCGGCGGGTTCACCGTGGTGGGTGAGCGACCAGGGATCAGGGTGGTCGACGATTTACGATGGCAAGGGAGACATAGAAGGTCTGAAGGTGGCGATTCCGACGAACGGCGCGAATGGTCCGGGGCAGCCGACCGGGATTGTGTTTAACGGCTCGACGGACGGGGAGTTCCAAGTTGCAGGATGGTCGTCCGTTTTTATATTTGACACGCTGGATGGAACCATCAGCGGATGGGCGCCGCAGTCGAATCTCAACTCGGCGATTGTGGCGGTGAATAACTCGGCGAGCGGGTCGCAATACACGGCGCTGGCGATCACCAACAAGCCTTCGGGAAATTTCATCTATGCGACCGACCTGGTAAACAACAAAGTCGACGTATATAACGGCAGCTTTGCGTTGGTGACTTCGTTTACCGATCCCACGATTCCCAGCGGGTGGGGGCCATTCGGCATCCAGGATATTAATGGACTTCTCTACGTGTCGTTTGTGGACATCGCGGAAGGACCGGGCGGAATTATCGATGTCTACAACGAGGACGGCACGTTTGTGAACCGGCTGATCGAGGGCGCGCCGCTGAACCAGCCCTGGGGATTCGCCATATCTCCGAAGAACTTTGGGCCGCTCAGCAATGCGCTGCTGATTTCGAATAACACCAACAACGGGACGATCAATGCGTTCAACAGCGTGACGGGAAAGTTTATCGGCACGATGAAAGACACCAGCGGAAAACCGATTGTGATCAACCAGTTGTGGGCTCTCGGATTCGGTGGCGGAACGGCGGCCAACGGGACGACGAGCCAACTGTTCTTTACGGCTGGTCCGGGGAACAACCTGGCCGGGACGTTTGGAGTGATTGGCTTCAAGTAGGAAGCTGTTCCGGCGAGGAGTAAGCAAAAGGCCGCTTGAAAAAGCGGCCTTTCGCTTTGGTCGACAAATTTTAACGCGAAGGAATCATTCCGCACGTTTGACCCGCCGCTGTGACCGCCATCACACCTGCCCGTGCCCGGCGTCACCCGGCTGGTTCGAGCGGGACGCGGAAGCGCAGGGCATCCCACCGTATTTGCCGTACAACCACCTGTGACGCGGATCAGAGACCACCGCCGCAAGGGATGTTCAATATTGAACAGTTTGAGAAACATTCACGTTTTAAGGTTGTGGCCGCCCAAACTCGAACAAGATCGAACGGAGCTAGAGATGAAGAGAATCAACGCAAGAGTCGTTACAATCGCAACCGTATTGGCCGTTCTTTTCAGCATGCCCCTGTCTGCGGGTGCGCAAGACGCGGCGACAACCTTTAAATCAAAATGTGCCGGCTGCCACGCCGTCGATGGCACGGGCTCGGCGATGGGCAAGAAAATGGGCGCGCACGACTTCACCGCCGCCGAAGTACAGGGCATGTCCGACGCTCAACTTACCGACATCATCACCAACGGCAAAAACAAGATGCCGAAGTATGGGTCTCTGAAGCCGGAAGAAATCAAGGGACTAGTCGCATATATTCGCACGCTGAAAAAATAGTCCCAGCCAGTTGCTGCTGCCGGGATGCCGTAGCGAATGCTCTGGCAGCCATCTCAGGAATGGATTCGGGAGAGGCACGCCCGCAGCCGTGCGATCGAAGTGCCGGGAATTTGGGCTTTAGCCTCCGAGTCTCGTGTGGCGACCGGCGAAGACGAGGCCGCCAGGCTTGCTTCGGAAATTGGCTTTCCGGTTGTGCTGAAAGTCTTTTCTGAAACCGTCACGCCCGTCACTCGGGACATTGCTGATCTCAAACGGGGAGAATGTGAAGGTGGCAAAATCGCGGCTTCGTCACACAACCCCAAAGATCACGCTGGACCTTTACGCACAGGCGGTCTCAGCCGACCAGCAGGAAGCCCACAAGAAGGTCGTCCAGATGATGCTTCCGACGAGATTTCCAGAGAAACTGAAGGAGAGAATCGCCGCTGTAACTGAGTAGGAACCGGACCTTCACTTGTGCCGGGTGTGCGGGGGTGCCTGAAATCAACCCTGCCGAAATCAGCTAAGTGCTTTGAAATCCTGGTGAGCGCGGCAGGATTCGAACCTGCGACCCATGCCTTAAAAGCGTGAGCTTAAATGTCGTTTCAGCGACTTACAAACTCCGGGAGCCGCCAAAGTCGCTGTAAGGAACCTCAAGAAACGATGGTTGTGGGTTGAGTTGTGGGTTGACGGTAAAGCACCGAATTTGGTTCAAATTTGTGCCATTTTGGAGCATAGGTCTAATCGCCGTTCGCAGGGTTCAGTTGCGCTTCCCGTGAGTAGTCGGGGTCAGCGACCTAAATATTGGGACCCGCAGGGACAAATCCGCCCGGAGTCACCGGGTCTCCCGGCTGAGTCACTTCTCAATGTGCCTGACGCCGCTCCTCGATTCCAGATTTCGGGTTCCAACCAGAAAAGGGTACCTCAGGGTCACGCGACAGAAGGAGGGAGCCACAACGCGTCCCAAAATCGTGTCACGGGGCTTTTGGCGCTGCACTCGCGGGCAACGTGGCGCTCGAATCCTGCCGTCCTCGACTCGTTCCCGGCAGAAAAATGGCTCTGGGCGAAGAAACAGCGAACAGTGTAAAATCCGTGCCGTATGGCTCGGCGTCCCGACAAGCGAGAAGCGGAGATGTTGAGCAAGGAGAACCTTGCTGAACTCCGGCATAATCTCGCGCATCTTAGCTTGGCCGCCGTGCGGGACTATTACGAGCAGAGCTACCGGGACTGCCGACTGATTTACAGTCGCATTCCGAGCCCGCGCCAGATGCAGACTCTTGTTCAGGTTTGGAAACAGCTGTGGAAATGGCGTTGACTGCATCGCGGGACAAATGTGTACAAGCGCGCACCAGTGCCGTCGTTACAGTCAGCGTGCCTGCTTGCTATTTGTGGGAGGGATTCCAGCCACGAGCGCCGTGAAAGCCTCGGAAGCACTGATCGGACCCGCAGGTATCGTGAAGACCGAAGGATGCGATTCTTGGGGAATGCACTCTGAGATTCTTCGCTTCAACTCCCGCGCCTGCTCGATGGTATCGACGAAGACATACTGAAGTGCAGGGCCATGAATTCTCTCGGCAATGCCCTTCAACACATTGGGATAACGCGTTTCATCGAAGAGTCCCACTTGCATGATGATCGCCATGTATCTAGTTTATCTCCACCGGGTTAGCCCATGCAAAAGATAATCAAGAACAGAGTTGCCAAAAAGCGCGGCACGGAAGCTGACACAATATGAAGGCGGGAAGCGGATTCTTGCGACCGTGGCCGCCATCGCCGATCCGGTCCAGTGGGCTGAGCGGAGCGTGGCTGAAATTGATCGGCGCTGGCCTTGGCCGACGCGAAGCACAGGATGACTGTCAAAGTGAAGCGAGTAATCGTGCGGAGTTTCAGCGTAGCTTCTCCAGTTTTTCGAACAGGCCGTCGATGTCTGACATTGAGTGAACCGAGGTTCCCCATTCCTTGTCGATGCCGCGTCTTTTGATCCTTTCGCACTGTCGTCGATCTGTCACCACGAAATGACACGCAGGGATCGCGACAGATAGCAACCCGACATCCATCACGTCACCGGATTTGATGACCGCGTTTCCAGTTAGCAGGTCAGCTCCCAACTGATTGCCGATTTTCGGAGTGGGCAAGTTGTTGTGGTAGTCGGAGCAGAAGTACTTCTGCAAGCCTTCGAGTCCATCCGGATTGCCTCCCAAGTCCTTCCAGATGATTCGGAACATCAGGAATCCTTCGACATCTGCAAAGGCCCAATAGTCGGCGACACCGCCCGCTGCTAATCTTTTTTCCCACTGTTCGACCTTGATAGCTAGAGATTCAGCATA
>Ga0302324_100008174_pt1 | contig 22101 bp, 19 predicted proteins | sample Palsa_T0_1_FD_201949 | JGI IMG/M metagenome (GOLD analysis project Ga0302324, IMG submission 201949) | Peat permafrost microbial communities from Stordalen Mire near Abisko, Sweden - Palsa_T0_1 | ecosystem: Environmental > Terrestrial > Soil > Palsa > Peat permafrost | place: Sweden: Abisko...
GATCGCGGCTATGTGGATGACAGCCTCGGTATCTTCCTGGTCGTCGATGGACTGGGCGGCCACGCGGCGGGCGAAAAGGCCGCCGAGACTGCCGTGGAAGTGATTCGCGCCGAACTCGCCCGCGCCGACGGAGACACTCGCCATCGCATTCGAAGCGCCATCGCCGCCGCGAACAACCGCATTTGCGAACTGGCCGAGGAGAACGAAGACTGCCGCGGGATGGCGTGCGTCCTCACGCTGGCCATGCTGGATGAAGATCGCGTAATCGTCGGGCATGTGGGCGATTCGCGGCTCTATTTGATCTGGAACGGCGCAATGAGAAAGCTCACCTCCGATCATTCCCCGGTGGGCGAGCGCGAGGATTCGGGCGAGCTGACCGAGCTCGAAGCCATGCTGCATCCCCGCCGTCACGAGGTCTTCCGCGACGTCGGCTCTCGCCGGCACGCGCCCGATGACGTCGAGTTCGTCGAGATGAAGGAGTTTTTACTTAAGCCCGACGCCGCCATTTTGCTTTGTAGCGACGGGCTGAGCGATCTCATCACTTCCGCTCAAATGTTGGAAATCATCGAGCGCTATGAAGGCGACGCCGAGAACGTTGCGCGCCAGTTGGTGGACGCCGCCAACGAGGCCGGCGGAAAGGACAACATTACAGCCATTTTTGTCGCGGGCGGCGAGTTCCTGGGCGCCGAGTCGGCCGCAATGGTGGGTGCCCGGACGCGCCATTCCATCACCAGAGCGCGGACCGCCGCGCCCGCCGAGACAGCGCCGGGTGTACTAAGGCGGATCGCTAGGGTTTTGACTTGCCGAGTGGCTTTTTTGGTTTATGGGTTTGTGATTGGGGTGGTCGTGGCGCTCGCATGGCGTTCGCCGTAACCAGACGTCGGCCTGCACGTCAACCTCATAAGATCGATACAAAGATCAATTGTGCTCCGGACCAAGCAATTTGGCGCTTACACGGTGATCCGCAAGTTGGCGCGCGGAATGACCGACGTGTATCTCGCCTTCGACTCCGGCGCCAGCCGCTACGCCGTATTAAAGATCGTTGAGGAATCGCCCGATCCGCTCACGCAATTGATTTTGGAAGCGGAACGGCGCGGCGCCGATCTCCAAAAGCAACTGCACGCCGCCGACTCCCGAGTCATCGAAATCTACGAACATGGCGAAATAGATGGATATTTCTTCATCGCCATGCAGTACATCGAGGGCCGCACCATCGCCGAAATTCTCAAAGACGAAAAACGCGTTCAGGCGGCGCGCGCCGCCAAATTCGCCGTCGAGATTTTAAGCCAGCTTGACCGGCTGCACTCCTTCTCCACCGAGATCGACGGGCAACGGCGATCCGTCGTTCACGGCGACATCAAACCCTCCAACATCCAAATCGGCGTCGACGACGAAGTGCGGTTGCTGGATTTCGGAATCGCGAAGGCGCTCACGTTCACGCACAGCCGCACGCATTTGAACCTCGGCAGTCCCAGTTATTGTTCGCCGGAGCGTCTGAGCCGCGGTCAGGTGGATCGCAACGCGGACCTGTGGGCCCTTGGCGTGACGCTCTACGAAATGGTGGCCGGTTCGCCGCCCTATCAGGCGCAGGACACTCGCAAGCTGGAGGAATTGATTCAATCGCGCCGGCCTCCGCGCGCTTTGCCCGATGGATGCCCGTCGGGAATCGTCGCCATTCTTGACAAGGCTCTTACCGGGGATCTCCACCAGCGCTACGTTTCCGCGGCCGCATTTGAAGCCGATCTGCGCGCGTTCTTGCAGAGCCGTCCCATCTTGGCCGAAACTGAGCGGCGCACCACCTGGCGCACCAACCCTACGGTGGAAAAGCCGCGTTTGCGATTGCCCGAGCGCGTCTCAAGCATGGCCGAGACGGTGAAGCAGAGCGTGATGAAGCTCAAGCCCCCGCCCGGCCAGCGGGTCGCCGCCGTGCTGCGCATTTTGGTGGCGCTGTGCTGGGGGCTGCTGGCCGGTCTAGTCGTGTGCGTCCCAGGCGGTTATTATTACCGCTTCCTTCGCCAAAGCGCTCCGTTGCGCGGCGCCATCGATTACTCGCGCTCCAGTGCGGCGGCGATCAACTCCGACTGGGACTTGCTGCAGCGCATTCAGCGGCAAAACGCTTTTCTGGGCGACTATTCACCAGCGAAGCAGCTATCGGCTGCGATGCGATCCAATTTGCTCCAGGCCGCCGACGAAGTCATCGAGCGCTACCGCAACAACTCCGACCCCATCATCCAGAATTTCGATTGGCCGAAAGCCATCGTATGCCTCCAACACGCGCTGGAGATCGACCGCGACGACCGCGCCGCCCGCGGCAAACTGGCGCTGTGCACCGGTTACGTGAATCTGATCCGGCAGTCGGTCGGCAAGGCCCAGGAAAATTTCCAGGAAGCCTGCTCGCTGATCCCGCGCGCGCCCGATCCGTATCTGGGGCTGGCGCGGATCTATGTTTACTCTTCCAAGAACATTGGCAAGGCGGTCGCGGAATTGCACGAAGCCGAGCGGCTCGGATTTCAGCCCGGTCCCAGGGAATTGGAACAGGAGGCCGATGGGTATCGTTTCCGCGCCGACGCGGAACTTGCCGAAGCAAGAAAAGACCGTGACAAGTCGAGGACCATGGCGCAGCGCAACCTTCGCCTGGCCCAACGCGACTTCGAGCGCGCCCGCCAACTTTACGAACCGATCCTCGGTTTTTCGAGCGTCACCGTCGCGCTACGCCAGGTGGACGACGACGATCGCGCGCGCGAAGAAATGGACGATGTCCTGAAGAAACCGCCGCCGCCCAAACGGCAGCGCAAGCCGAATTGGAGAAGCCGTTGGCAGTAACCAAGAGTTGGGAAGCCAAGGTTCTCGCCGTTGGATCAGATCGGGCCGCAGGCCCGGGGCGCATCGGCTGGCGAGAGTTTGTCTGGCTTGCGGGCTCGTCGTTGATCGTCGGCGCCGGCCTGTTTCTTGTCTACTCCGCGAAGACCCAGAATTTCGGCGAGCTTTCGCGCAGTCTGGCTCGCGGCGAACTGCTCGATCTGAACAACGTCTCCAAGCCCGATGAACTGCTGCCCTTTCTGCAAGTGTTTCCCTCCGGCTCCGAGCGGGAATTCGTCGCCGACAAGACATTCGAGTACCTGCGTTCGCATCGCCCGCTTCCGAACGTCGGCTCGCTCGCGCGCTTGCGTGCCGGCCAATCTGAAATCGACGAACATCCGGAGTGGAGCGTGCTGCGGCGCCAGCGCCGCGTCGGCCAGAACATCCTTCTGTTGCCTTTCGCGAAACTGAAGCCCGCGCTGGTGGTGCGCACCCCATCCGAATATCAGACGCAGTTTCTGGCGTGGATCGGCGTTTACTTTGCCGGATTCTACGCCGTCTTTCTGGTGCGGCGTTGGAGCGCATTGCGCGGCGACTTCTCGATGCTGCCGGCGCTGCACTTGCTCACCGGCCTCGGACTCATCTTGTCCATCAGCCTGCGCGATCCACTGCGCGACACGCTGGAGTTCAGCAAATTCGCCTGGGGCGTGGCGCTCGGGTGCGTCGTGCTGCTCTTGCCCTCCCTGCGCATCCTCAATTACCAGCGATTCTCGAAGTGGTGCTACACGCCACTGTTCGCGGCCTTCCTGCTTTTCGTCTTGCTCCTTCGCTTCGGTTCCGGACCGGGCGGCAACGACGCAAAAGTGAATCTGGGACCGTTCCAGCCGGTCGAAGGCATCAAGATCCTGCTGGTATTCTTCTTGGCCGGCTACTTCGCGCAAAACTGGGAGCGTCTGCGCGATCTTCGCGAGAAGCGTCTGGTCCCGCGCGCGCTGCACTGGATCAATCTGCCGCGCCTCTCGCACGTCCTGCCGGTGATGTGCGCGGTGGCGTGCGCGCTCGCGCTGTTTTTCTTCTTGAAGGATCTGGGCCCCGCGCTCGTCACCGGTTTCCTGTTCCTTGCGATGTTCGCCGTGGCGCGCGGGCGCGCGGGTTTGGCCGTGCTCGGCATCGGATTGCTGGTGGCCGGCGTCACTGTTGGATACCGCCTCGGCAAGCCGGCCACGGTTGTCGATCGTATCCACATGTGGCTTTCGCCCTGGGACAACGACGTGCACGGCGGCAACCAGCTCGCACACTCGCTGTGGGCTTTCTCCACCGGCGGCGTCTGGGGATCGGGTCCCGGATGGGGCGATCCGGCCATGATTCCTGCGGGCAATACCGACCTCGTGCTCCCGGCGATCGGTGAAGAATGGGGATTCTGCGGCGTCGCGGCCGCGCTGCTCCTGCTCGGGTTTCTAGTCCGCCGCGGACTAAGAATCGGACTGGATGCTCCCAACGAGTACGGAATGTTTTTGGCGCTCGGCTTGTCGGCGCTGGTCGCGTTCGAGATGTTGTTGATTTCGAGCGGCGTCCTCGGCGCGCTGCCGCTATCAGGCGTGGTGTCGCCGTTCTTGAGCTCGGGCAACACGGCCATGCTGGCGAATTTCCTGATCTTCGGAATTCTGCTCGCTATCTCGAATCACTCTCGCGCTAACTCTGCCGACGAGCCGTTCGAACGGCCTGTGTTTTCGCTCGAAATCGCGTTCGGACTGTGCGCCGTCACCTTGCTCGGTTTCGCGGCTTACTATCAAATCGCTCGCGATCGCCAGTATCTCGCCCGCGACACCAAGGTATTCGAAGACGACGGCGTGAAGCGCGCGCAACACAACCCGCGTTTGAATTCACTGGCGCACGAAATCCGCCGCGGCAACATATATGACCGCAATGGTGTTTTGCTCGCCACCAGCGATTGGACCGAATTGGAGCGGCGCCGCGCCGACTACGCGAAGCTGGGCCTTTCTATCGACAGCGCCTGTTCCCGTCTCGACAACCGGCACTATCCCTTCGGCTCGCTCACCGCGCATTTGCTCGGCGACCTTCGCAACGGCGAGAATTTCCACGCCACCAACGCGTCGCTGATCGAACACGATTCCAATGTAAAGCTGCAAGGCTTCACCGACTACGGCGAACTGGCGCCGCTGGTTCGCTATCGCCATCAGCCCGGCAATCCGGAGATCGCGAAGCTTCTGGCGCGCGACCGTAATATATCCGCGTCCATCGATATTCGACTCCAGGCCCGCGTCGCGAAGGCGCTCGGCGATCGGCTCGCGAAGGCGCACGTGGAGAACGGCGCCGCCATCGTGATGGATCCTAAGAGCGGCGATATCCTGGCGATGGTGAGCGCTCCCGCGCCGGCTGCATCCGAGGCCACGCCCGACCAACTTCTGGATCGCGCGCGCTACGGCCAGTATCCGCCCGGATCGACATTCAAACTCGTGACCGCGATGGCCGCGTTGCGCCTGGATCCCGCGCTCGAGAACAGGAGCTTCAGTTGTCGGCGCCTCCCCGACGGCCGCGCGGGCGCGATTATCCCGGGCTGGCGAAAACCAATCCGCGACGATGTCGGCGATTCGGCTCACGGAACGCTGACCATGGCGCGCGCCATCACCGTTTCGTGTAATGCCTACTTCGCGCAGCTCGGCGTCTTCGCAGTGGGAGCTCAGGCCTTGAGCGACACCGCGAAGTTGCTCGAGATTCCGGCCGGAAGCGTCGCGGATTTACAGGCGGCATTGCCGTTCGCCGCTTACGGGCAGGGGCCGGTGCTGATCACGCCTTTCAAAATGGCGCGCGTGGCGGCGACCATCGCCGGCGGCGGCGTGATGCCGGAGGGCCGCTGGGTGATCGACTCCAGCAATTCGAGAACGGCTCCGCCACGTCCGATTGTCAGTCCCGATCTCGCCGAATTCCTGGCGCGCGCGATGCGCTCTGTCGTCTTGGAAGGGACCGCCCGCCGCGCCATGAAAGGCACGCCCGTCAGCGTCGCCGGAAAAACGGGAACTGCGCAACTGGATCAGGGTATGCCGCATTCCTGGTTCGCCGGATTTGCTCCCTACGATGGCGACCGCTCGAAAAGCATCGCCTTCGCGGTGGTGGTGGAGCATGGCGGATATGGTGGAACGACGGCTGCGCCTATTGCGCGCGAAGTGGTGGAAGCGGCCGCGGATCTCGGCTTAATTGGAACTGCAAAATGAAACTCTCGGAACTGATCGAGCGCTTCGGCAGGACGGTGTTCGAGGCCCCTTTCGGCGCCATGGCGCAGACCATCTCCGACTCCCCGGAGGTCGCGGAAATCCGCATCGCCGTGCTGGACGAAGTCGGCAAGAAAATCCAGCGAGCGGGCGGAAAGGCCCTTTTTCCATACAACGTCGTTCGCATCTCGATTCGAGCTTCGGCCAGCGACGCAGCCATCTTCGAGCGGGATTTCTTCCGCGGGTTTTTCGAGGAGGAAGTCCGAAAGGATTTGTCCAAGGAGGCGTGCCGATTTCCGGAAGACTTGCGCATCGAGATCCGCGCGGCCGAGATCGAACCGGGCGAGGAAGGCAACTGGCTGAGCATAGAGGCCGTCGCCGAGGATGCTCCGCCTGTCCCGAAAGAGCCGTCCCGCTCGCCGCGCTCGGCCCGCTTGATCGTGGTCTCCGGCGCCGCAAATAAACCCGAGATCCTTCTGCAAAGATCCCGCACCAATATTGGACGCCTGGTCGATGTCTACAAAGCCGAAGGTCTCTCGCGCCGCAACGATCTGACGTTCGCCGAGGACAATCCCATCAACCGCACCGTCTCGCGCGAACACGCGCACGTCATTCACGACAAGAAATCCGGCGAATACCGTCTGTTCAACGATCGCTGGTACAAGCGCGGCAACAAGGCCGAGAACAATTGCGGATTGTGGATCGTTCGCGACGGCATGGGACAAGAAGTGCATCGCGACACGCGCGGAACCAGGCTTCTTCCGGGCGACGAGATTCACCTCGGCAAAGCCGTTCTGAAATTTCAGATCAAATAAGATCCAGCGCCTGCTCGAAGTCTGCCAGCAGATCGCGCCAGTCTTCGATGCCAATCGATATTCGCACCAGGCCATCCGTGACTCCGGCCTGCGCGAATTCTTCGGGAGTGAAGCCGGAATGCGTGGTCGATTTGGGATGACACACCAGTGTCTCCACGCCGCCGAGCGACACCGCGTTGCGCGCGATGCGCAAGTTGCGCAGGAACTCGAACGCCGCTTGCTTGCCGCCCCGGAGATCGAGCGAAAGCATTCCTCCGGGAAAGTCGCACTGCTCGCGCGCGATGGCAAGCTGATCCAGATCGGCGAACAGCGTCGGATACAGAACTCGGGCAACTTTAGGATGCTTGGCCAGCCGCGTGGCGATTCGTTCGGCGTTCTTGCTCGACCGGTTCATCCGCAGCGTTACGGTGGACAGCCGGCCTTCCAGCATCCAGCATTCGTCGGGCTGCAGGATGTTGCCGAACAAGCTGCGCTTCCCGCGCATCCGTCGAATCAGTTGCGGATCGCTGGCTATGACCGCGCCGCCGATCATGTCGCTGAATCCCGAGAGATATTTGGTGGCCGAGTAGAGACACATGTCCGCGCCCAACATCAAGGGGTGCTGGAAGGCGGGGCCGAGCAGCGTGTTATCCACCATCACCAGCGGCTTCGGATTCAACGCGGCGGCCGTCTTGGCGGCTTGCTGGATGCCCGTCATGATAATCGTTGGATTAGCCGGCGTCTCGATCAGCACAATGCACAGATTTTTCGCCGACCGGATCGCGTCGTCGATCTGGTTCGTCTGTCCCGCCGGCACGGCGATGCCGGTGATGCCCAGGGGTTCGAGAAAATCCTGAATCAGATGTTGCGTGCCGCCATAGATGGGCACCGTGTAGACGATGCTCTGGCCCGGCCTCGCAAACGTTAGCAGCGCGGTCATGATGGCGGCCATTCCGGAGTTGAAGACCAACGCGGCCTGCGCTCCGGTTTCGAGCGGCACCAACCGGTCCTCCAGGATCTCGGCATTCGGATGGTTGAATCTCGAGTAAACCAAGTCCGGAATTTCATCCGGCAGCCGCTGCGCCCTACCGGCCATCAAATCGAAGGCCCGTTCGGCCGCTTCCGGACTCGAAAATACATAGGTCGAGCTGCGAAACACGGCGGGCCGCGCTGAACCCACCGAAAGGCTGGGATCGTACCCGCGCGTCAGCACCTGAGTCGGTGGGCGGAGGACGGGAGACTGCTTATCGGACATGCATGCACCCCTATTTCGAGTTTAGTTTAAATCGTGGCGCGCGCCGTAAAATTGCGGCCCTCGCTTGTTCTACTGTTAGAAAAGCGCGATGGCAAGGGTTTCATGAGCGGCGACGCGGTTCCATTTGTCTTCCCGTCCTGGCGCTTGGCCACCGGCTCTTCGGAGGCGACGAAACTGTTCGAGGAATTGCGGAAGCCTCTCGAGCGATACCTGGTTTGTCTCGGATTGTCGACGGATGAAGCGCAAGATGTCGCCCAAGATGCGTTCCTGAGTCTGCATCGCCACATCGCCGCCGGTGGGTCGCAGGAGAGTATTCGAAGCTGGCTTTTTCGCGTGGCGCACAACCAGGCGCGAAACCGGCAGGCAAGTTATCACCGCCGATTCGCCGCCCCGCTCGATGATTCGCTCGACGTCCTGCTCGACCCGGCAACGCCTGAGCGACAGCTGCTTGAGAAGGAAAAAAGTCGGCGGCTGCGATCGGCAATCCGATCCTTGGCGGATTCCGAGCGCGAATGCCTGCTGCTGCGAGCGGAGGGTTTGCGTTACCGGGAAATCGGAGCGGTCTTGGGACTCGCGACCTCAACCGTGGCAGACACGGTGGATCGCGCGATTCGAAAGTTGGCGGAGAAACTAAATGTGTGAATTCTCAACGAAGCTGGTAAGCTGGCTCGATCGGGAACTAACTCCCGACCAGGCGCTGGCGATGGAGCGGCATGTCGCTCTCTGCCAAGAGTGCCGAGAAAGGTCGAATGTTTACCAGGACGCCAGCCGTGTTTTCGCGCTGTATGTGAAGGGTGTGGACATCCGGCAAACCGCGCCGTGCCGCAAACGAATACCGGCGGTGTTGCTTGCATCGGCGCTCGCCGCTACTTTGATCGCGCTGTTCCTCGTGGTGCCTCGATACCCGGGTCGGCTGCCTCCCATCGAAATCGTGGCTCCGCGCGTGCCCGCCATGGCGCTCCGGACATCGCCGTCCCCATCCCTTCTCGCGGTGTCTCGACCACGTTCCATTGGACGAATAGCGGCTCCGGCCCAAACCTGGATGCCCGCCCAACCCACTATTGAAATCGCGATTCCTTCTGACGCTCTCTTTCCGCCAGGCGCGGTTCCGGAAGGCTTTGCCTTCGTGGCTGACCTCAGTCTCGCGCAGGACGGTTCGCCGGCCGAGCTTGCTTTGCGGCCTTAATTCATTCGATAAAGGAGTAAACCATGCAACGTACTGTCGTTCTCTTAGCCTTGTTTACAGGCTCGCTCTTAGCCCAACCAGGACCTAACGGGATTTTGTTTCGATCCTCGACCCAATCGATATCCGCAGCCCCCGCGAGCCCGGTGGAAGGTTCGCCCTATTCGGCGACCGTGATCAATGAGTCGATTCAAACGCTGGCCGACGGGAATCGGATCGTCGAGCGCAGCACCGGCACCACCGCGCGCGACTCGCAGGGCCGCACTCGCAATGACGCCGCTCTGCCCATGATCGGCGGCATGTCGGCGGCCACGCCGCACATGGCTTTTATTATCGATCCCGTCGCGCAAGTGTCCTACACTTTGAATCTCGACGAAAAGACAGCGCATGTTATGAACGGCAAGATGATGTCCCCGGCGTTCAGGGCCGCCCTGCCCGATCCGCCGCCTCCCCAGGCCTTGAGCGTCATGATTGCCGGCGCAGCCCCACTGCCTCCTTCGGCCGCCAGCGGACCCATGATCGTCAGTATGAAAGCCTCGAAAGAGGACCTGGCGAAGGAGCAAGCGGAAACCAAAACCGAAGATCTGGGAACCCAGGTCATCGAAGGAGTAAGCGCTCACGGGGTTCGCACCACTCGCACGATTCCCGCCGGCGAGGTAGGCAACGAAAAGCCCATCGACGTTGTCACGGAAGTCTGGACGGCAGCGGACTTGAAGACGATTGTATCGAGCAAGCGATCCGATCCGCGCACCGGCGAGCAGACATACCGGCTCACCAACATCGCGCAGTCCGAGCCAGATCCGTCCTTGTTCACGGTCCCCGCCGATTTCAAGACGATCGAGCCAAACGCCCAGTCGGGCAATGTCGTGCTCTACCACTCGAAAGAGTAGTTTTCAGAACACGGCCCGGGCGTAGACGCCGCTGCGATGTTCCGGCGACGTCACATAGCACTCCGCGACGTAAGCGAATTCACCGGGCTTGAGGCTGACGGTGAATTCTTGCGCCCTCGCCGACGTGTCGCTGATCCAGTTCAATACTTCGCCGGTGGCCGCGTCCACGTTCGCGGGCGTGCCTAGCGAACTGCGCCGCAGCGCTACGTTTCCGATGACGTAGCGTTGCGCAATCACCGCGCGACCGTGATTCACGCAATCGCGCCGAGCTTGGTCGCGGCAGTCCCCGTCTTGAACCGCGCGAATCTTGCTTAGGATCAGAACCCCTTGTCCGTCCTGCATGCCGAGGCCTTCCGCGACCCGCAGCGCGATATTCTGGTTCGCCCTTTTCGAGAAATCCAAACCCTGAGCGTACATGCTGCCGACGTCGCGGCTAATCTGATTGGCGTGATCGTATTGACTCGCATTGCTGCTCACCAGCAGCACGCCGATCGATAGCGGAACTAGAAAGATCGCGCCCAGGGCGTAGAGCGGGATCGAGGCCACCAATCCATCTTTCGATTTGCGGTGCATGCGTCCACATCTACAGTAGTGGAGAACCCGTCTGGCTGCCAGACGGGAATCGTTCCTATTGATGGAAGAATCAAACTTAGTACTTCCCTTGGGTTGGTTTCAGACAGAGACCTTAGCGAAGTGGCTTGCCCCAGTCCGCGTCCTTCCGAAGTCGCGGCTTCAAGATCTTCCCGCCGGGGTTGCGCGGCAGAAGTTCGCTCCGGATCATCATGAACTGCGGGATCTTGAAATCACCCAAGCGCCCTTTTAGAAACTCGCAAATCTCATGCGGTTCGGCCTTAGCGCCAGGCTTGAGCACTACCACCGCCCCAACTTTTTCGCCCATCATCGCGTCCGGGACTCCCATCACCGCGCACTCGAAAACCGCGGGATGGGCCGAGAGGGCGTTCTCCACTTCCACGCAGTAGACATTTTCGCCACCGCGATTTACCATGTCCTTCTTGCGGTCCACGATCTGCACGAACCCATCCGCGTCGATGCGCGCGAGGTCGCCGGTATGCAGCCAGTTATTGACGAACGTCTGCTCGGTGGCTTCCGGTTTATTCCAATAGCCCCTGACGACGTTGGGGGCGCGCACCAGCAGTTCGCCGACGCCGCCCGAATCGGGTTCGAACAAATCCAGGTCCACCACCGGCGCCGCGAAGCCCACGGAATCGGGCCGGACGTTGGCGAATTCGTGCGGAAGGAACGTGGTAATCGAGGATGTTTCGGTCAGGCCAAAACCGTTGCCCACGCGCGCGTTCGGAAATGCGTGGACGATGCGGCCCACCAAGTCCGGCGCGATCGGCGCGCCGCCGTAGGCCACTCGCAGCACTCCGCTGGTGTCGATCTCGGAAAAGTTGGGTTGGCTGATCGCCAACCAGAAAATCGCGGGAACCGAAGTGACGGAGTTGATGCGCTCCTGAGGAATGGTGCGCAGGAACGTCTGCACATCGAACGCGGGCATGATCACCGTTGCCCCGCCGGCCTCGCAGCTTGGCAGGAGCTGGCTGTTGCAACCCGTGACGTGAAACAACGGCACCGAAACCAGGGTGCGGACGCTGTCGTCATGCGGCACCGGAACCACGCGCTGGCTGTTTTCTATATTCGACAAATAGCACTCGTGCGTCGTCACCGCGCCCTTGGGAAATCCGGTGGTGCCGCTGGTATAGAAGATGCCGGCGACGTCGGACTGCGCCAGTTCCTCCACGGCGAAGGGATGGCCCGACGGCAACGGCTGACCGGGCAGAAAGACGAACCTCGAACCGGAATCATTGACCACATATTCGATTTCCGGCTCGGTGAATCGCGTGTTCACCGGTACCACCACGGCGCCGGCCATCAGCGTACCCCAGAACGCGACGCACCAATCGAGCGAATTGCCGAGTCTGATTGCGACGCGGTCGCCACGCTGTACGCCCGCGTTCTTCAGCCCGCCCGCGACGCGTGCCGAGCGATCCCACAACTCGCGATAATTGATCCGCTCGCCGCCCAGCTCGACGATTGCCTCGTTGCCGGGCGCTTTGTCCACGGTGGCCCGCAGCATCGCGACCAGCGACCCTGGAAGTCCCTGGTAGCGGGCGATCTGGTCGGCGCCGCGCAGGATGCCCGAGTAATCGAAGGGCCGGAGCATCCTAATACGTTCCCTGCTTTTCGAAAATCTTCCGCGGATTGTGAACCAGCATGGTTTCGATCTGTTGGTCCGTCACGCCTTGCTTCTTGAGCGCAGGGATCACGTCGTTGTGAATATGCAGAAAGTTCCAGTTTGGCAAAACGGCGGGCAAATCGCGCTCCGGCAGCCAGTCGTTGAAACAGGCCGCATCGTGCGACAGCACCATTTTATCGGCGTGGCCGCGTTCGCACAGTTTCGCGACGGTCTTCACGCGGTCTTCAAACGACAGTATTACGTCGATGCCGAAACGGTCCATGCCGAGATACGATCCGTTAGCGATTAAGTCCTCGAGATATTCGATGTTCGTCGTATCGCCCGAATGGCCGATCACCACGCGCGAAAGGTCCACCCCTTCTTCTTGGAAAATGCGTTGCTGCTCGAGTCCGCGCTTGGAATTGGCATGCGTGTGAGTGGAAATCGGCACGCCGGTTTGGCGATGAGCCTTCGCAACCGCGCGCAGCACACGCTCTACTCCGGGCGTTACTCCGGGCGCATCCGTGGCGCATTTCAAGATGCCCGCCCGCACGCCGGTGCCCGCGATGCCTTCGCGAATGTCTCGCACGAACATATCGACCATCACCTCCGGGCCATCGAACGCCGTCCCTGGGCCGCGGAAGTGGAAGTAGAACGGAATGTCGTTGTAAGTGTAAATACCGGTCGCGACGACGATGTTGATGGCCGTTCTCTCCGCCACCTTCTGGAGCCGAGGGATGTAGCGTCCCAACCCGATCACGGTCAGGTCCACTACCGAATGAATGCCGCGCGAGTGCAGCTCGTTTAGCCGCGCGACGGCGTCCGCCACGCGCTGCTCTTCGTCGCCCCAGGCTTCGGGATAGTTCAGCATGATCTCGGTGGACAGCACGAAGATGTGTTCGTGCATCAATGTGACGCCGAGCTTTCCGGCATCGATGGGGCCGCGCATGGTTTGGACTGTGCTCATAGCAGTGCTCTGACAATATACTCCACCGAGGCCCCAGGCCGCGCGAGCCGCTATTGTTTAAACCGGGTAGATAGATAATTCAGTATGGCTTCGCGATCTTGCGCCTTCACTTCCGCGCCCCAGCCCGTCATCTTGTTGATCTCCCGTTCCCACTGTGCGCGGGTCAGGCGTTGTTGCTGCATCATGAACTCGTTATGACAACCGAGGCAAGCGGCCTTGTAGGCATCCGGATAATCCGTTTCGGGAGCACCGGCCAGTCCGTCGTCGGCGTTCGACGGAGGAGCATACGCCGAGATCGTAACGGCTACCGGCTGAGCCACATTCCACAAGTAGCCCGATGGGTTCCATTCCTGATTGAGCGGCTGCGTCTGCCCGGCCATATTCGTCGCGCGGGACATGAGCGTGTACTTACCTTCTGCCGGTCTCCAATCGTAGTGCCAAAGGCGCCAGCCATATTTGGTCTGCGGCCCGGTTAGCTTGGCCGATTTCCAGCTACTCCCGCCATCGGTGGAAACCTCCACTCGACCCACCGGCGACGTATTCGACCACGCCGCGCCTTGGACGCGCACCGCCCCGGGTTTAGCCCACCCGTCGGGAGTTGCGATCACCGACTTTACGTTGAGATCCGTGACCGGCGCCATCTCCGAAGGGTCCACGGCCGTCCCCGGAGGGACAGGGTGCGTCGGATGGCGGTAAGCCGTCTTCATCCAGAAGCCGTCGAATTCATGATCGAGCACTTCGATGTGCTGCAACCATTTCACCCACCAATCGCCTGCCCAGCCCGGAGCGATCACGCGCAGCGGAAATCCATGCTCGACCGGTAACGCCCGGCCGTTCATCTCGTACGCAAGAAGAGTATCGGGATGGAGCGCCTTGGTAGCCGGAATAGTGCGCTGGAAATCGGGCATCTTCCCGATCGGGACATCCGCGCCATCGCACAGAATCTCCGTGGCAGAACTCTTGATGCCCGCTTTTTCGAGGACGTCCCGAAGACGCGCGCCCGCCCATCGTCCGTTGCCGACCGAACCGAAGGCCCACTGCGTCCCCGCAACGCGCGGCTCGTAAAAGCTTCTTCCATTGCCGGCGCACTCCAATACGCCGACCATTTCCACGCGCGGCATCTTCTTCAGATCGTCCAGCGACAGCGTCATCGGGCGTTCGACTACGCCATCGATCTTGAGACTCCACTCGTTCAGGTTTACCTTCGGTGTGTACGTATGACAACGGACGAAGAATCGGTCGATTGGCGTAATCCAATCGGTGAAGCCTTCGAGCGGCATCTCGAGATCGGTTGGCCGTGGCGATAGCACGATCATCCGTGGCTGATCCGGGTGATCGGCGCCTCGCAAAACCCTGGGAAGCAACCCCGCGATTGCGCCGGCGAACATCCTGCGTCGGCTAATGATCATCGTTTCCTCCCGCGCTCAGCGCGCTGTCGCTTTTTACGGATACCAGTATACTCGCCCCGATCTTAGGCTATGCTGAGTTCATGAGATCGCTAATCCCGGTCGGCCTGGCGCTGGTCGCGGCGCTGCTCTTCGGCCAGAGCGCATCGGACCCGTGGCCGAACGGCGCGGTGATCGAACCGGCATCGTTCGCGCGCCAGCTCGAATCCGGCAAAACGCCCATCGTTATCTCAGTCGCCTTCCCCGTCCTCTATCGCAGCAAGCACATCGTGCATGCTGTCGACGCGGGACCCACGTCGAAGCCCGAAGGAATCGAGGCGCTCAAGAAAGCCGTCGCGAGTCTTTCGAAGGACGCCGACATCGTCATCTATTGCGGCTGCTGTCCGATGGAGAAATGCCCCAACATCAGGCCCGCTTACCGAACGCTGAAGGAACTCGGATTCACGCGCGTGCGCGTGCTCGACATCGCCACTAATATGCACACGGATTGGTTCAGCAAGGATTACCCGTCGGAAAACGGCCCAGCCGGAAACTCGGAGACCAAATAAAATGAATCGCCGCGACTTTCTTTTGACATCCACCAGCGCCGCCGTAGCTTTGGGAGCGCCAACCACCTCCGCCACAACGGTGCTTTATGCCGATAGCACCGTCAAGCTCGACAAGACTCGGCCGGACGACAAGGACTTATGGGTGCGCGCCGCCGACCTCCCGCGCATCAATCAATTCGAGCTGAAGCCACAGGGCGCTTGCCGCGCGGATATGTGTATTCCGATTCCGAAAGCTCTGAGGAGCGGCGAGTGGTTCAACCTGACCGGATTTTCGCGCAAGGTGGGACAGACGTACGTCGCCGACGCCGGCGTCTGGAGTTTCGGAGACATCCCCGTGCTGCGCGGAAGCTTCTACCAATCCCGCATCGCGCCCGATTTCGCGGTTCCCGATCGCAAAGGGCGCATCGTGCATCTCTCGGATTTTCGGGGCAAGAAAGTGCTGGTGCATACCTGGGCCTCTTGGTGAGGTTGCCGCCTCGATCTGCCAGGCTGGCAGAAAATCTACGCTGAACTCAAAGACCAGAATTTCGAGATGATCGCGGCGGCCGAAGACACCGGAGGCGAAGCCGCGGCCGGACAGTGGTACGACAAAGCCCACGCCACCTTCGTCACTCTGATCGATGCCAAGCACGACATTAGTTCCGCGTACCAGTTCATCAACGTGCCTATGGGGATTTGGATCGATGAGGCCGGGCGCGTGGTGCGTCCCGCCGAACCATCCTGGACCGAAAGCCGCACCGACACGTTCGGCGGCAAGAAGATCGCCATCGAAGGCGCCTTATATGTCGCCGGCCTGCGCGATTGGGTGAAGAACGGCGAGCGCAGCGTCTATGCGCTTTCCGACGATGAATTCGCGCGCCGCGTCAGACCGAGGTCTGCGTCCGAAATGGAAGCCGAGGCCAGCTTCAAGCTTGCCGTCTGGTTCCATGACAACGGCAACAACCAGCTGGCGGGCAAATACTGGCAGCGCGCGCAGCAGTTGAATCCGGAAGATTGGAACTACCATCGCCAGGAGTGGAGTTTCACGCCCCAGGAAGCGGGCAAGAAGTGGATGCAGAAATTCCAGCAGCTCGATCAGCCGTACTACCCGAAGCTCGACATGCCGACCGACGCGGCGAAGACAGACGCGCCGCAAAAATAACCGGCGGTCTTAATCGATATAATCGTACGCCACCAGAGTAAGAAACTCCGGAAAATCGGCGTTGGTCATCATCTGGTCGAAGAGTTGAGCCGCGGTTGAGAATTTGCCCTGCGCGAAACGTTCGGCGCCCAGTTCGCCGTGCAGCTTATCGAGCTGCTGCTTAGTGGCGTCCAGCACCATCGACGCCGTCACCGGTCGCCCGTCCGTCAGCTTGGCGCCGTGCCGGACCCATTGCCAAACCTGCGCGCGACAAATCTCGGCCGTCGCCGCGTCTTCCATCAAGTTATAAATCGGAACGCATCCCGATCCGCGCAACCAGGCTTCCAGGTACTGGATGCCGACGTCAACGTTCCAGCGCAACCCCTGCTCGGTAATTTCGCCATCCGGGACCGCCAGCAAGTCTGCCCCCGTAACGCGTACCTCATCGCGCCGCACGCCCAGTTGATTAGGCCCTTTCATGTGTTCGTCGAAAATCTGCTTGGCCACCGGCACCAAGCCGGGATGCGCCACCCACGTGCCGTCGTGCCCGGCGCGGACTTCGCGCAGCTTGTCCTGCCGGACTTTTTCGAGCGCCTGTTCGTTGGCCGCCGGATCGTTTTTGATCGGCACTTGCGCCGCCATTCCGCCCATGGCGTGTATGCCTCGGCGATGGCAAGTCTTGATCAGCAATTGCACGTACGAGCTCAGGAAGTGCCGCTCCATAGTGACCTGCGCGCGATTCGGCAGCACGAAATCCGGCCGGTTGCGGAATTTCTTGATGTAGCTGAAGATATAATCCCAGCGCCCGCAATTGAGCCCGGCGGAGTGCTCGCGCAGCTCCCACAGGATCTCGTCCATCTCGAACGCCGCCAGAATCGTCTCGATGAGAACCGTTCCGCGGATGGTCCCTCGCGCGACGCCCAAAGCATCCTGCGCATGGTTGAACACGTCATTCCAGAGACGCGCTTCCACATGGCTCTCCATCTTCGGCAGGTAGAAATACGGGCCGGAACCCTTGGCGGCCAGCGCCTTCGCGTTGTGAAAGAAGTACAGGCCGAAATCGAAAAGCGATCCGGAAATGGGAGCGCCATCCACGAGAAAATGCTTTTCCACCAGATGCCACCCGCGCGGCCGCACCATGAGCGTCGCGATCCGTTCGTTCAGCCGGTAGCTCTTTCCCTCGGGGCTCTCAAAACTGATCGTTCCGCGAATCGCGTCGCCGAGGTTCACCTGTCCATCCAGATTGTTTCGCCAAGTCGGCGAGTTCGCGTCCTCGAAATCGGCCATGAACACGCTTGCGCCGGAGTTGAGCGCATTGATGATCATCTTGCGATCCACCGGCCCGGTGATCTCGACGCGGCGATCTTGCATGTCTTTCGGGATCGGCGCCACGGTCCATTCCTGCGCGCGAATGGAGGCGGTCGAAGGCAGAAAGTCCGGAAGCGCGCCATTGTCGATCTCTTGCTGCCGAACCTTTCTGCGGGCCAGCAGCTCCTGGCGGCGACCTTCGAACTTGCGCGCGAGTTCGCCCAAAAAGTCGACGGCTTGGGGCGTGAGAACCTCGGCGTGGCGGCCTTCGACGGAGCCTTTAATATCGATGCGTGTTTTCACGGGCGCGGATGGAGTGCTCATAGTCTCAATAGTAAATCAGCCGCGGGCGCGCGACGGTGGCATATGCTTTAGCTTGTGCAGCCTTACGGCGCGTCAGGCTGCCGCGGGCGCCGGGGCGGGGTGATTTTTCAGCAAACGGGTCACGGTGTCCGAAGGCTGCGCGCCATTCTTCAACCAATATTCGATCCGCTCGTGGTTCAGAGTAACCGCGGGCGGCTGAATAATCGGATTATACGTGCCCACCACTTCCACCGAACGGCTATTGCGAGCCCGCTCTTTGTCGATCACAACCAAGCGATAAGACGGTTTCTTCTTGGCGCCGAATCGCGCCAGACGTATCATTAGCATTCTTTCTCCTACTGTAGCATTGGCAGCTTGAGTTTGGCCAGCCGCTTTCCGAGCATGCCTCCGCCGCCCGTAATGCTCTTCATCATCTTGCGAGCCTGCGCGTACTGCTTGAGCAGTGAATTCACTTCCTGCACGCTGGTGCCGCTGCCCTTGGCGATACGCCGGCGCCGGGCCCCGTTGATGATCATGTGATTGTCGCGTTCCCGCGGCGTCATCGAATCGATGATCGCCACCACGCGCGTGATCTCATTCTCGTCCACTTTGACGTCTTTCAGATTCTTCAACGGTCCAAGGTTCGGCATCATGCCGAGTAGCGATTCCAGCGGACCCAGCTTGCGGATCTGCCGCAACTGGTCGCGGAAATCCTCCAGCGTAAACTCATTGTCCATGAGCTTGCGCTGCATTTCCTCGGCTTTCTTCTGATCGATGGTCTCTTCCACCTTTTCGATCAGCGAAAGCATGTCGCCCATCCCGAGGATGCGTTGCGCCACGCGATCCGGATGGAACGGTTCGAGCGCGTCGAATTTCTCGCCCACGCCCACGAATTTCAGCGGCTGGCCGGTGATATTGCGGATCGAAAGCGCAGCGCCGCCGCGCGCGTCGCCGTCCATCTTGGTCAGAATGATGCCGGTGATTCCGAGCTGCTTATGAAATTCGTCGGCGGATTTTACCGCGTCTTGCCCGGTCATCGCGTCGGCGACGAACAGCACTTCCGTGGGCGCCAGCAGTTCCTTCAATTCCCGGAGCTCCTGCATGAGCTGATCGTCGATGTGCAGGCGGCCGGCGGTATCCACCAGCAGAATATCGCGGCCGGTCTGTTTCGAATCGCGCAGCGCGCCGCGAGCCAGCTCCACCGGCTTGGTTTCCTCCGGCGTGCCGTCGTAAATGGGAAGCTTGATGTCGCGCGCAATCACGCTCAACTGTTGCCGAGCGGCCGGCCGATACACGTCCACCGAGACCATCAGTGGACTGTGCCCGTTCTTCGATAGCCACCGCGACAGCTTGCCTGTGGTGGTCGTTTTACCCGAGCCTTGCAAGCCGACGATCATGATGGTAGTGGGCGGCTCATTGGCCATCCGGAGCTTTGATTGATGGCTTCCGAGTGTCTTGATCATCTCGTCGCGGACGATCTTGACCACCTGTTGGGTAGGCGAAAGCGCGGTGAGCACTTCCTCGCCCATGGCTTTTTCCTTGATGTTTTCGATGAACTGTTTGACAACGCGGAAATGGACGTCGGCCTCGAGCAGCGCGACGCGGATCTCGCGCAACGCGGCCTCCATGTTTTCGGCGCTCAGTTTTCCTTCGCCGCGCAGGTTCTTGAACACCCGCTGCAGCTTATCGGACAGGTTATCGAACATGACTTATTTCGGAAGCACTCCGGGTTGAGGGCTTTTACGATTATACGGCATGGGCCCTTCGGGTCAGTTTGGAGTCTTGGACTTCGTCTTGCGGCGCTTCGCGTTGGCGATCTGAACATATAGCTCAGCGCCCCGCATAACGTAGGCGGCGATCTCCGGGTTAATCTCTTCCAGTTTGGGCGCTAGATCTAAAACTAGCTCTTGCGGCCGCCAGCGCCTGCGCTCGTTCTTGTTGTAGCGAAATGGCGACGCCATACCCTTAAAATTATAAGGCCGTGTGCGCAGCGCGTAGTCGGTCGGTTTGAATGTGGGTCAGTCGGACGCAGCTTAAGGGCAGCTTTTACGGATTATACGGCATGCCACACCGCCAAATCGAGTTAACCTAGGAGATAAGGGAGCTTGTATGACCATCACTCTCACATCCGATCAGGAAAAGGCCATCAAACGGGCTATCGACGCCGGCTTGGTCCGCTCGGTCGATGAGTTCATCGAAACCGTGATCGGCGCGCTTCCTCTCCCTGAAAGTGGATTTGACCCGGAAAGAGCAAGTGCGGCCGTCGCGCGCATTCGCGAACTCCGCAAGGGTGTGCGGCTCGATCTGCAGGGAATGTCAATCCGAGAGTTAGCCCACATCGGTCACAAGTATTGATGCAGTCGTTCGTTCTTGACGTATCCGCCTGCATGCCTTGGTGCTGCGAGGACGAGATGACACCGGCATCGGAAGAGATGCTTGAATGGGCGCGGCGGGGGAGCGAATTGCACGTCCATCCATTTGGGCCTGGGAAATCCTGAATGCCGTTGGTGTGGTCATAAAGCGCCAAAGGGTCCCGGCCGACCGTGGGAGAGAATTCCTGGTCCAATTCTCGACACTCAATTTTAGAATTGATCGCGCGCCACAGGTGACAGATTTTCCCCGATTGCACGAGCTGGCCACGAAGTACCGGCTGACCTCCTACGATGTGGCGTATCTCGATCTGGCGAAGCGCTTTTCTTTGCCATTGGCAACGCGCGATTCCGATCTCGAGAAGGCGGCCGCCTCGGAAAGCATCGTGGTTCTCAGCAAATAAACCACCCGGACCTGTCACAATAAAGGTACATGACAGGGAACGAAATCCGCCAGAAGTTTCTCGATTACTTCGCGGCGCACGGCCACAAGATCCTCCGCAGTTCGTCGTTGGTGCCGGCCAACGACGCCACGTTGCTGTTCGCCAACGCGGGCATGAACCAGTTCAAGGACGTCTTCACCGGTCTCGAAAAACGCGACTACAAGCGAGCCACCACCTCTCAAAAGTGCGTCCGCGCCGGCGGCAAACACAACGATCTCGATAACGTCGGCTATACCCGCCGCCATCACACCTTTTTCGAGATGCTCGGCAATTTTTCCTTCGGCGATTATTTCAAGCGCGATGCCATCGCCTTCGCCTGGGAGCTGCTCACCAAGGATTTCGCGATCCCAAAGGACAAACTTTACGTCACCGTTTTTCGGGAGGACGACGACGCCGAGCAGCTGTGGCAGGAGGTTGCGGGCGTCCCAAAGAGCCGCATCTTCCGTATGGACGAAGCCGACAATTTCTGGCAGATGGGCGATACCGGTCCGTGCGGCCCTTGCTCTGAAATCCATTACGACTTCGGCCCGGAAGCCGGCGAAGGCGAGTTTCCCCACAACCCCGGCGAGCGTTTCGTCGAGCTGTGGAACTTGGTCTTCATGCAGTTCGACCGCGCCGCCGACGGCATCATGACGCCGCTGCCCCGGCCTTCCATCGACACCGGCATGGGCCTGGAGCGCGTCGCCTGCGTGCTCGAAGGCGTGCTCTCAAATTACGACACAGACTTGTTGCGCCCCATCATCAACCGCGCCGCCGAGTTGTTTGGTGTCACATATGGCGACGATCCTCGCACCGATGTCGCGCTGCGCATCAATGCCGACCACAGCCGCGCGACAGCGTTCTTGATCCACGACGGCGTGCTTCCATCGAACGAAGGCCGCGGCTACGTGCTCCGCAAGATTATGCGCCGGGCGATTCGCAACGCTCGCATGATCGGCCGTGACCAGCCGTATCTCTACGAACTCGCCGGATTTGTCGCGGAGCTCATGAAGCCAGGCTATCCAGAGCTGATGGATAACATACATCGCATCGCGCGCGTAATCCAGGATGAGGAGCGCCGCTACGCAACCACGTTCCAGGTGGCCGAGAAAATGTTTCTCGACGAGGCCAAGCAGGCCGCCCAGGGGACGATTCCCGGCCCGGTGGCGTTCAAGCTCTACGACACCTTCGGCTTGGCATTGGACGAGCAGGACGAGATGGCGCGCGAACGCGGCCTGAGCATCGATCACGCTGGTTTCCAAACGGAGATGGAGAAGCAGCGGACGCGCGCGCGGGCAAGCTGGAAAGGC
>Ga0302324_100008175_pt1 | contig 22101 bp, 16 predicted proteins | sample Palsa_T0_1_FD_201949 | JGI IMG/M metagenome (GOLD analysis project Ga0302324, IMG submission 201949) | Peat permafrost microbial communities from Stordalen Mire near Abisko, Sweden - Palsa_T0_1 | ecosystem: Environmental > Terrestrial > Soil > Palsa > Peat permafrost | place: Sweden: Abisko...
CCCGTCCTGGCGATTCCGCTGCTGGCTGGCGGCATGACCAACGGGGAATTCTGGCGCATGGTGTTGGTGCTGGTGAACACCTTCTTCCTTTCCCTCTCCATCGGCATCTTTGCCTCGGCGATCAGCCGCGAGTACAGGACGGCCATGGCCGTAAATTTTTTGATCGGCCTGCTACTCGCAGCCGTGCCGGCGGCCTGCGGGATTGGGTACCAGATTTATCGGAGCATCAACGCGCCGCAATTTTATTATTCGTGCCCGATTTTTTCATTCATTGCTTGCGGCGATGCCCCGTATGCCACCCTGGCGCGGGACTTCTGGTGGTCGTTGGCCGTCACGCACGGGCTGGCGTGGATGCTGACCTTGCTGGCCTGCTGGATCGTGCCGCGCACTTGGGGTGACAAGCCGGCGCCCGCTCCCTCGCGCCGCTGGCGCTGGAGGAACCTGGGCCGGATGCTCAACTACGGCACTCTGGCCCGGCGCGCCGCCTTCCGCAAAAGAGCGCTGGATGTGAACGCTTTTTATTGGCTGGCCGCCCGCGCGCGCCTCAAGCCGGCGCACGTCTGGTTTTTCCTGGGAGGCGCGGTGGTGTGGTGGATTCTCGGAAGGACGAGATCGGGCTATTATTGGATGTCACCAGAAACCTATTTCACCACCTGTATCATCGTCAATTCCGCGCTCAAACTATGGATCGCTCTGGAGGCCGGGCAGCGATTGGGCGACGACCGACGCGCCGGGGCCTTTGAATTGTTGCTGGCCACGCCGCTGACGGTGCGTGATTTTCTGCGCGGCCAGCTCCTGGCTTTGCGCCGGCAGTTTTTCCGCCCGCTGCTGCTGGTCTCGGCCCTGGAATTGGTTCTGGCTTTTGTGCTCAAAGAAGGTGGGACTTTCAATGCCCAACAACTTTTCGCGTGCCTCGCCGGCATCTGCATGTTGTGGGCCGACGTGGTGACGCTGCCTTGGGTGGCGATGGCGGCGGCCATGACCTGCAAGAGCCAGACGCAAGCGGCTTCCTTCACGGTGGCGCGCATTTTCATCCTGCCTTGGGTTGCGTTTGGGTGCATCATGGCCGGCCTCGGTCTTCTTTTTGAATTTGAGTTGATCCACTGGCATCCGAGCGACCCGCTCGCGCTGGGCTTGTGGCTGGGAGTCGGCCTGGCGACGGATTTGCTCTTCGGGCTGCTCGCCTGGCACACGTTGCGAAAGGATTTCCGCCGGCTGGCCGTGCAATCTTTCCTGGCCGAGCCTCCGCGTCCGCCTTGGTGGCGCTACTGCTGGGAGGCGGTCAGATGGACGGGACATTGGGCCGGGCGGTGCGTGCCGGCGCGAGCCCGAAAGCCGGCTTGCGCATGCCTGGCTGCCATGGTGGCGGTGGTGGCGGTGCTTTTGGTGCGCCACAGTCAGCAAGATTTTCCGGCGCCAGTGCTCGTGTCAATAACTCGAAGCAATGCGCCATTCAACGTTTTTCCCGGTGGCAACAGCGGTGTCTTCTTCATCATGCCGGACGGGACCTTGTGGCAATGGGGCAAACTTGGCGCGCCGCAATCGCTCCGCGCCGTGGCGCCGGAGCAAATTGGCGCCGCGCATGATTGGGTCAAGGTGGTGGGCGCTGGCACGCATTGCCTGGGGCTGCGGGCCGACGGCACGATTTGGGGATGGGGCTTGAGCAACGGCCGGTATAGTCCCGAGCCGCAACCGGCCCTCGAGGGCCATGATTGGATCGACCTCGGCACCGGCTTGCACCAGGCGGCGGCCATAAAGCGCGACGGAACTCTCTGGAAATGGGATGAACCTCTGCTGGCCAATGATGGCAAGGTCAAGCTCAGACCGGCCTTGTCGCCCGTTCCTCTTCCCACCTTGCCGCGTGTTCGGTATGCTCCCCCTGTCCCACCCACAACCTCCGTGCCAGACGACCACGGCGAATCACTTCCGAAAACGAATTTCCCGCAGCAGGGCCGTTATGCGCGGCGTTATGGGTTTAGTCAAACTATTCCGCAACCGACCACCGTGCAATCCAGTAACTGGGTATCAGTTTACTGTGGCGCTGAATCCATAATCGCACTGCAGAAGGACGGGACGCTCTGGGCCGAGGGACATCTGCCCTGCCTGATACGCGGGAATTGGGAAACCACTTCCATGACTCCAACGCTGGTTTGCGCGGAGACGAATTGGACCGCGCTTGATGCCAACGGCCTGGTTCGAAATCAGGCGGGCGAATTGTGGGACATCCGGATGGCGCTCCCAAATCCGCAAGCCAGCGCGGCGGCGGTTTGTTCCTTGGTCAGTTCCGATGGGGCGTCGGACCGCGTTCACTCCGTGCCGCTTTGGACGCAGGTGCAAGTCCGCGCCGATGGTACCTTATGGACGGCGTCTCTTCGTCCGTCGCCTCCGCCGGCGCTTTTGGCCGATGAATGGCGCCAGCTTGGCACGCGCGCGGACTGGGTGGCGGTGTGGGGCCAGGCGGGGACAGGATTTGGTTTGACAGCCAACGGCACGGTTTGGACCTGGGGGGTGGAATTGAGCCAGGAGCCGGTCAAGACTTACGAGTCGCGGCTGGACTTGCTGCGAGCGCGCCTGACGGGACGCACCCAACCGGCCGCCAGCCGGAATTCTCCCCCCGCAGCGGCCCAGCCGCGACCATTGATCAAATTGATCGGCGGCAAGGCGAACCCGCCACGGTCTTGAAGTGGAAGCTTTTTCCTGTTTCAACTCACTGCCGGATGGGTTATGCTCCGGCCCAATAGTTCAATTTATGGCGACCAATCAGTGGCAAAAGACCTTGGAAATTCCCGGGCGCGTCCTGTTCTCCGAAGGCAACGGCGACCTCCCCAAGCTTGTCATCAACACGCCGTGGAGCACGGCCGAAATCTATTTGCACGGCGCTCAAATCACAAACTTTCAAATCACGGGTCAGCCGCCGGTGTTGTTCATGAGCCAGTTGAGCCGGTTCACCGATGGCAGGGCCATCCGGGGCGGCATCCCCATCGTCTTTCCATGGTTCGGATCGCGCGAAGGGGAATCCGCCCACGGGTTCGCCCGCATCCAGACCTGGGAATTGCGCGAAGTTTCGCAAACGTCCGCGGGCGAAATCGTGCTGCGGCTCAGCCTGCCCGATTCCCCTTCGGCGGCGCTCTTTCCCAAGTTCACGGCTGAATACTGGGTCACGGTGGGCAAGACGCTGACGGCTCGACTGGTCATCGCCAACGTTTCCGACGGCCAGGATTTTACCTTCGAGGATTGTCTGCATTCTTATTTCCACATCGGCGACATTGCCGCGGTTTCCATCACGGGCTTGAAAGGCATCGATTACCTGGATCAAACGGAAAACTTCGCCCGCAAAACCGAGCGCGCGGAGCACATTAAAGTTGCGCAGGAAACCGACCGCATCTACCTGGATACGGCCGGGCCGGTGGAAATTCACGATTCCAATTTGGGCCGCCGCATTCGCATCGAGAAATCCGGCAGTCTTTCGGCCGTGCTGTGGAATCCGTGGGTGCATAAGTCCGAACAGATGCCCGACTTCGGCGGGGAGGAATTTCATCACATGGTTTGCGTCGAATCGGGCAACGTGGCGCACAACCGCCTGACCTTGCCCGCCGGCAAAAGCAACACGCTCAAAGTGGAGATCAGCACGCTGCCGTTGTGAGGCGGGGTCAAGGACCGGTCTTTTCCCACGTCTTTTCCTTGCCGCCAAAGCCGGCGAAACAGGTCTTATCGTACTCCTGGCTGGCCTGCCGGAATGCGCGTAACGACTGATATGCGGCCAGGAACGCCGACTGGTCGCCCGTATCGACGCCTTTTTCGTAGGCCCGTTCCGTCTCCAGCATTAACTCCGCCTGCTTCAGCCCTTTGGCCAGCCACTCAATTCTGGCCGAGGCCCTCTGGTCTCCTATCGCCTCTTTTTGCGCCCGGTCCAAGATCGCCCACGCCTGGCTCATGACCTGGGGCGTGTAGATCGCCGGCGCAAGGATGTAGTACGGCCCGTACAATCCGGCTCCATACTTTCGCTTGGAAGCGATGTGACTGGATTGTTCGGTCTCCGAATACTGCGGATAGATCGACTCCCACAAATCGAAATACTCTCTGACCGACTTCCTGGCCGGACCGAAAGCCGCGCAGAACTCCGCCAGCACGGCGTCCACCTGGGCATCAGGATGATTGAGAATTTTGGCCAGCATATAGAGAGAGGGCCCCTGCGTCGCATACTTGCCGGTCAGGGAATCGAAATCCGTGCCTTTCAATCCATGCGCCATCGCGAACTTCAAGTCTTCGCCCAAAGTGCGCGCGTAATGGGCGGGAAAATTCGGCGCCTGAAGCGTGTAGTTGGGTCGGAGGAAAAGCAGGCAGCCCGTCTTTTCCCAGCCGCTCCAATCGTGGCGGAACACGTCGGAGTCCAGTTTGCTGTAACCAAAGATGCTCTCCTGCGGGACCACACCGCAGAGGATGTTGGAGTTCAGCATCGCCTTGACCGGCGGCTTGCGATAGTTGTCATAGACGTAGCTGACCACCTTCACGTCCGGCCTGATTTTGACCGCCGCCTCGGAAACGCTCTCCCAAAACCTGGCGAACCTGTCCGATAATGATCCCAGTTGCAGCATCCATTCGTCTCGCCGCCCTTCCTGGCCTGCGAAAGCCCTTTGCGCGGTCTCCAGTCGCTTAGCAAAGAGCGCCGGGTTCTCCGGGTCCGGCTCATCCCACGACAAGCACTTCGCGCAAGCGCACCCTGCCCAGCCATCGTTCTCGCAGACGTTTAAAAACTCGGGCGTCCCTTTGTCCTGCCAATCGGCGATAATCTGCCGCGCCAAATCCGGCTCCGAAACACACATGTGGACCCGATCCGGTTCCCCATCCGCCGTCGGGTCCAACCCGCGCGTGCCGTCGGGGAGCATGTTGAAGTATTCCAGATGGGTCCGGCCGAACCTCTCCCAGTACTGGCCGAAGGAATGTCCGTATTGCGGCTGGATGCTCCGGCCGAAGCGCTGCCGTTTCAGCCAGATCCGCTCTCCCTCGGACGAGGCGTCGCGCCATTCCTTGAACCACAAGAGCGGTTGGACAATGCCCTCGGCGGGAGCCAGCGTCAGGCTGTCCCGCCGCGGAATGACCTCGCCTAGTTTGCCCGGCCATAACCAGCGAACCTGCATGTCCTGCTCCAGAATGTCGTACACTCCAAAGAGCGTGCCTTCGTGCGTGTCCCGATTGAGCGGCTCACCGCGACCGTCCCGTCCCACAATGTAAAGATCGCCGCCGGCTGACTTGACGACGTAGCTGTTGCCCGGAAGACGCGACGGGTCCAGGCGGAGATTGGCTGCCGCCGCGCACTTTCCCAGATAGACGCGCGACTTCGCCCCCGTCTCCTCACCCTCGGCCACGATGGGGAGTTTGGCCCCCGTGGCGCGCTCGATGTGGTACTGCAACTCCGTGGCCGCGTATGTTTCCACCGCCAGGGGATGCACGGGAACGACGATGCTCCCCACCGCCTTTCCGTCCCGCACTAGCTCCACCGCGCCGGCGTTGAACCCACAGAGGCAGGACATCGCGGTGAAGATAATAGCCTTGTTCATAACGGTGACGCTAACAAGAACCAGGGTTGAATTCAACTGAAGGTAGGGCGAGACTCTAGGCGAGCCATGATGTGATTCGGCAAAAAAAATCACAGTTCGACAGAGTTGCCCTAACGTGGGAATCAAAAGGTCCTGCAATCGGAAAATCCGTCGCGAAAAATGCTTGCCATGCCCCGGATTGGGTCTAAAATGGCCCACCGATTGTGGCACACAATTTGTGGCACAGACCCATGATTATGAACAAACAACCTCGCACCGTTGGCGGTTTCACGCTCATTGAATTGTTGGTGGTGATCGCCATTATTGCCATTCTGGCGGCCATGTTGTTGCCCGCCTTATCCAAGGCAAAAGACCAGGCCCAAACCACCAAGTGCCTCAGCAACACCAAGCAACTCACCCTGGGCTGGGTTAGTTACGCTCAAGACAACAAAGACCATTTGGCCAACAATAACGATGATAATAACGATTCTGGTTCGGACTACTCTGAGCCCACAAGTTATTGTCAAGGGGTTATGGACTGGTCCGTCACCAACCCGGACAACACCAACTATACTTTGCTCATCAACCCAAAGCGGGCCGAGATGGGGCCTTACATCGCCAATTACCAGATTTACAAATGTCCTGCCGACACTTTTCTCAGCCCCGAGCAAGTCCGGGCAGGTTGGGCAGGGCGTGTCCGCAGCTACTCCCTGGATGCGGCCATGGGCGCCGGGGAGAAAGATTTCACCCAGTTTTGCAAAGCCATGGCGACAATGGGTGATTTGGTCAAGCCGGGGCCATCTTTGTCCTTCGTCTTCGATTGCGAAGACGCGGACAGCATCAACGACATGAACCTCTATCAGGATCCAAAAATGTCGCCCGCCCAGGGCACGTTTATCGATATACCGGGCTCCCGTCACGGCGCGGGCCGAGCCAACGACGGCTCCTGCGTTTTCAGTTTTGCCGATGGCCATTCCGAAATCCATAAATGGGCCAATTCCCAGCACTGGGAGAAGCCCGACACCATGAACGTCAGCGGCCCATTCGACAGACCCTGCGCCCCAGTGGATTATATTTGGATGGCCCAGCATACTCCACAATAGCAACGCGCTCCCCAGTCAGAACGCGGAATCACGGAAAATGAAACGCCTGCTGTTCGTTCTCAGTTGTTTGGGTCTGGGCGCGCACGCCTGCCTGGGCCAACCGGCCAAATTGGCCGTCACCAGTTCTGCGTTTGCCTCCGGCCGGCCTATTCCTGTCAAGTACACTTGCCAGGGCGACGACGTCTCGCCGCCGCTCGCGTGGGACGGCGCTCCGGCGGACACCAAGAGTTTCGCCCTGATCTGCGATGACCCGGATGCCCCTGGCGGAACGTGGGTGCATTGGGTGATGTACAACCAGCTTTCGGGCGCGCCTGCTTTGCCGGAAAACACGGCGAAATCCGAAGTCCTGCCCAACGGCGCGGCCCAGGGCCGCAACAGCTTTGATCATATCGGTTATGGCGGGCCGTGTCCGCCCGGCGGCAAGGCGCACCGTTACTTCTTCAAAGTGTACGCGCTGGATGTTGTGCTCGCGTTGAAGGGCCGCCCGGACAAGGAACAATTGCTCACCGCCATGGGCGGCCACATTCTGGCCCAAGGCCAGTTGATGGGCACGTATCAGCGTCGATAAACCGCCGCCGCAAGGACGCGGCTACTTTTTGGAAAGATGCCGCCAAAGCAGGAGAAAGAACAACACCTGCATGGCCACGGGCACGAGCACCCAAAACGCCACGGCGCGGATGGTCCGCCAACGCCGCCGGGCCGGCGTAGCAATCTTCAAACGGTCCCGCCGGCCGCTCAAGGTCACGCGTTCGGGCGCCGTCAATTCCGCTTGCATGGCCGCCGCCGTTGGATAGCGTCGGGCCGGATCGCGTTCCATGGCATGGAGCACGATCTCCTCGGCTTGCGGCGAGATTTCCGGGTTAAGCTTTCGCGGCGGCTCAGGGTCGCCGGTCACGCGCGAGTTGAGGATGACCGAAATGTCCTCGTCGTTGAAGGCGATCTTTCCGGTGAGCATCTCGTAGAGCATGGATCCCAGACTATAAATGTCGGTGCGCCCGTCGCCTCGCCGGCCGTGGACGCGCTCGGGCGCCATGTAGTGGGGCGTGCCGGGGGCAAAACCGACGAAGGTCAACCGCCGCGAGGCGGCCCCCTTGGAAATCCCAAAATCCATCAGCCGGAGCGAGCCATCCTCGCACATCATGATATTCTCCGGTTTCAAATCGCGGTGGAAGACGCCGCGCTCATGGAGGTATTGCAAGGCGTCGCAAATCCGGGCGGCGACGGCCAGCGCCTCCTTTTCCGGCAGACGCCGGCGTTCTCTCAAGACATGGAAAAGAGTCGTGCCGGTCAGGAATTCGGTCACGATGTAGAGGCGGCTTTTCTTGGCCACGGGAAAGAAGCGCAGGACCGACGGATGATTCAATTCGACGCCGATTTCATCCTCGCGCTGAAAACGCGAGTAAAAGGCCGCATCCATCTCGACGTTTTTGAGGGGAATTTTCACCGCCACGAACTGGCCGTTGTTTTCCAGATCGCGCGCCTTGAAAATGGTGGCCATGCCACCGCTGCGGACCGTCTCTGTGATGGCGAAGCGGCCATCCAAAACGGCGCCGGGGCCTAGTTTGCCGTTGCTGGCGGCGGCCGGCGCTTCGGCGGCGGCCTGTTGGGCGGTTTGCGTGGCGGTGCCAAGTTTCATCGGCGCTACTGTCCCCCGCAACTCTCCGGCGCCACAATCAAAATGCACCCCAACTGCATTAAGAATATATAAAGAGGCCTATTCTGGCTCAACGGCAAAAGTACGCTATGCTGACGCGATGACAAAGCTTGTTAAACGACTGGGCGGCATCGTTCTGGTGGCAGGCATTGCCTTGCAGTTCACCAATCCTTCTCACCAGAATCCGCCCATCGTGCCCGGCCATGGCGTCCTGGACAGTATCGCGCCGCCTCCGGCCGTGGCTGCGATGCTTAAGAATTCCTGTTACAACTGCCATTCGTTCGAAACTAAATGGCCGTGGTATAGTTACGTCGCGCCTCTTTCGTGGTACCTGGCGCGGGATGTCAAGGCCGGGCGCGCCCAGCTCAATTTTTCCGACTGGCCGCAAGACGACCCCCGGCGCGCGCGCAAGCGCTGGCGGCATATCGCCGAGGAGGTCCAAGACGGCGAGATGCCGCTGCCCAACTATACCCGAGTCCACGCCGAGGCGCGTCTGAATGAGCAGCAGCGGGCCGAGTTGGTCAAATGGGCCCAGGCACAATCGGAGCAATAACCCGTTGCAATTGAGCCAAGTCTGCGTATGCTGTCGGCGGTTCCCGGCAGCATTGTCTGCCTGAGCAACATGCGACAATTTGTAACGATCGCCGGCAACGCCTTCATGGAGTTGATTCGGCAGCCGGTTTTCCTGCTGCTGATGACGCTCTCTTGTTTGTTCGAGGTTTTCCTGGCTTGTGTCAATTACTTCGGGTTCGGCGACGAGCCCAAACTGGTCAAGAACAGCGCCTTGGCGGTCATGTTCCTGGCCGGCCTCTTCGCAGCCGTCCTGAGCGCCTCGGCTTCGGTGGGACGGGAAATCCGCAGCGGCACGGCCCTGGCGGTGCTGGCCAAACCGGTCGGACGCGGCCAATTCCTGCTGGCCAAATACGCCGGTCTGGCATTGGCCTTGACCGTCCTGACTTTTGTCAACTGCATTGGCGTTTTGCTGGCCACCCGCATGGCCTTCGACGCCTACGGCGACATCGATTATCCCGGGTTGGCTGTCTTTTGCGGGGCCTTGGTCCTGGCTTATGTCGTGGCCGGGTTTACCAATTTCTTTCTGCGCCGGCCTTTTGTTTCGGACGCGGTTCTGGCGGTGGTCATCATGGTGGTCCTGGCCTTTGCGGTTTTGCAGTACATCCCGCGCGAGGCGGCCAGGATGGGGGCCGATTACAAGGGAATCGATTGGCGGGTCATTCCGGCCTCAGTTCTGATCCTCATGGCGTTGCTCATTTTGGCCGCCCTGGCGCTGGCCTGCTCGACTCGGGTGGAGCTTGTCCCAACGCTGGCAATATGTTCAGCCTTGTTTCTCATGGGTCTGATGTCCGATTATTTCTGGGGGGAGCGGGCCAAGGCCGGCTCCTGGTGGGCCTCGGTGCTTTACGCCGCAACGCCCAACTGGCAATTGTTCTGGATGGCGGACGCGTTGGAAGGTAATAATAAGATTCCGATCAGCTATTTGGCCCAGGCCTTGGGATACGCTTGCGCTTACATCGGAGCGATCCTGGCGCTGGCGCTGATGCTGTTTGAAGATCGTGAATTGAATTGAATTGAATTGAACTAAATTGAATGAATTGAGCTCGAATCAGGTATGGACCAAAATACGAAAAGAACAGGGTTATTGAATTGGGTCGTCTTGCTCGGCGCAGCCTTGGGCATGCTGCTGGTCTCCCGCTATGTCAGTTCCAAGGCGGCGATCATGGGCACCATCCTGACCGGCTATGGGTTGCTGGTGGCGCTGCTGAATTATTTCCATATCGGCATGCTGGAGCGGGAACAATTCGAGAAAATGGAGATGGACGAATTGAGCAAATCGCGCGGCAGCGAGTCCCTCTTTACGACTGCGGGAGGCGACACCTTTCCAGCCCGGCGTTCTCGCGAACAGTTCGAGCGGTTTTTCATCCCCACTTTCGCCGCGCTACTCTTCGTGGTGCAAGTCGCCGGCGCCTATTGGCCCTGGCAAAAGCTGGCGGCCATGCCGTCGATCGATACCGACCACGCCAAACTGGCGATGTCCTTGCTGGGAATGATGGGGATGATCCTCTTTTTGCTGGGCAAGTACTCCAGCGGATTGGCCCGCCTGCAAGGGTTGAAGCTCTTGCGCCCCAGCTCGGCTTACATGCTCTTGAGCGCCTACGCCAACTTGGTCGTCATCCTGACCATCGCCGCGGTTTTGGAAGGTGTCCCCATAGTGGATTTGATCGTCGCTCGCGCGCTGTGCGTGGTATCCGGTTTGGCGGCGGTGGAAACGCTGCTGGCTTTGGTGCTGGAGGGTTACCGCGTCCGGGTTCAGGGGCGGGAAGCGCGTTTGCTCTATGAGAGCCGGCTGGTCGGGCTGTTGGGCCAGCCGGAAGCGATCATCACCACTGCGGCGCACGCGCTGGATTATCAATTCGGGTTCAAAGTTTCGGACACCTGGTTCTATCGCTTTTTGGAAAAGGTGCTGGGCTGGCTGCTCCTGGCGCAGTTTGCCGCGCTGGTTCTGTCCTCCTGCTTTTTCATCGTCCAGCCGGGGGACCAGGCGTTGCTGGAATGCTTTGGCAAGCCGATGGGTCAAAATGGCGTGTTCGGTCCCGGCTTGCATCTCAAACCGCCGTGGCCGATCGGGCGCACTATCAGTTACCACACCGAGCGGATTCAATCCTTTCTGGTGGGAGCCGATCCGGAGACAACCGAGACCATCGCCTGGGCCGTCGGCCATGCCAAGGAACAGGATTTCCTGGTGGCCAGCCGTGAATCGGTCCCGGAGGCCGCCGCCGGCCAGTCGTCGTTGGCCAAAGGCCCGCCGATCAGCCTCCTGGCGGTGAGCATACCGGTGTATTATCAAATCACCAACCTGGCCAGTTGGGCTTACACCAACGAGGACCCGGTCACGCTGCTGACCAACATCTCCGAACGCGCCGTGGTTCAGTACCTGGCCAGCGCGGACTTCGATGATTTGATGTCGAGCGGGCGGGGGGCAGCTTCGGCGGCCTTGCAACTGAACATCCAGCAGCAGGCGGACGAACTGAAGTTGGGCGCGCGCATTTTAATGGTGGGCTTGGAGGATATCCACCCGCCGACCAAGGTGGCGAAAAAATTTGAAGAGGTGATCGGGGCGCAGGAGGGACGCGAGGCCAAGGTTTTGACGGCGGAGGGCCGTGCCATTTCCACCAATAACTGGGCCACCGGCGAGAGCTTCCGGTTGGTCACCACGGCCCAAGCCGACTATTACGGCATCGTGACCAATTCGGCTGCGCGCGCATTGCTCTTCACCAACCAGGAACTGGCTTACGCTGCCGCGCCGGGCTATCAAGGCGTTTATGAACAACAGGCTTACCTGGCCGCCCTGATCGAAAACAGCGCCGGGGCGCGCAAATATATCATCGCCACTACCAACGTCCCGAACATCCCCATTTACAATCTGGAGGACAAGGTCCGCCAGGAATTAATCGACAGTTTGTCTGCGCCCAGTTCCAAATGATATGAAACGAAAAACCCTCAATTTGATCGTCGCCGCTCTTCTGGTGGTGATTTTTGGCTTGATGCTCTTTGTTTATCAGGTGCGCGTGTCCGAAGTGGCCGTCGTCACCTTGTTCGGCAAAGTCGTCCATACCCAAACCAATGCCGGCGCCGGCCTGCGCCTGCCCTACCCGATCGAAGGGGTTTACAAGCTGGATCAACGCATTCAGAATTTCCAGGACAACTTCGACCAAATCAAGCTCAACGATCAAAACATCATCCTTTTGTCCGTCTATGTCGGCTATCGTATCTCCGATCCGGCCGTGTTTTTTCAGAAATTTCTCAATGGCTCGATTCCCGAGGCGGAGAAATTGCTCGTCGGAGTGGTGCGCAATTCCAAGGGCGAAGTGGCTGGCCGGCATAACTTTGCCGATTTCATCTCCGCCGACCCGCAACAGAGGAAATTCGCGCTCATTGAGCAGGAAATCCAGGACGAAGTGCAGAAACAGGTAAAAGACAAGCAATGGGGGGTGGAAATTCGATTCCTGCAGATCCAAAAGATCGGACTGCCTGAAAGCGTGACGCAAAACGTCTTCACCCGCATGTCGTCCGAACGCCAGTACTATATCGACAACATCGACTCGGCCGGCACACTCAAGTCCGTCCAGATCAGGGCCACGGCCGACGGCAAGGCGGCCAGTTTGCTGGCCGACGCGGAAGCGCAGTCCCAGACCATCCGCGGGCAGGGCGAAGCGGAGATGATGAAATCACTCGAGGTTCTGCAAAAGAACCCGAACCTGGCGACGTTCAACATGCAAATCGCCGCGCTGGAACAGTTCTTGAAGAAGAAAACGACCTTGATCTTGGACCAGAGCACCACGCCTTTGCAGTGGCTGCAAATGGCAGAACCCGCCAAGCCGGACAAATGAACCCCCAAGACCCCAACATTCCGCCTCCCGGCAGCGTTCCGCCCGCCGAAGACGCCAGCTCGCAAGCGCTGGGCGAGGCCATGCGCAGCAGCTTTGTCATTGTCCAGGTTATCATGGTGGCGCTGGTGCTCGTCTTTGTTGGCTCGGGCTTTTTCACCGTCGTGCCGCAGGAACAAGCGATCATATTGCGCCTGGGCAAGCCGGCGCGAGGCGGCCGGCTTCTCGGGCCTGGGCTTCACTATGCTTTCCCCGCGCCCCTTGAGGAAGTGGTCAAGATCCGCATCACCTCCCTGACCAATGCCGATTCTTCCGTCGGCTGGAACCAGACCGCGCAAGAGCGAATCAACGGGATCCCGCCGACGCCCATGTCCAAGCTCAATCCGGCCATCATCACCTACTCGTTGACCGAAGACACCAACATCATTCACGTTCGGGCCACGGCGTACTACCACATCACCGACCCAACAAACTTCATTTTTAATTTTGCCAACGCTCCCGTCTTCATCACCAACGCGCTCAATAACGCCTTGCTGGTGGCCTCCAGCGAGTTTCCGGTCGATGGCATACTGAGCACCAATCAGGCCGCCTTTCGTGAGCGGGTGCAGCAGAAGGCCGCTGAATTGATCGATGCTGAACGCTTGGGTGTGACGGTGGATCGGGTGGATGTTTGGCACTCGCCGCCGACTTACCTGGAAGCCAAGTTCAATGAAGTCGATATAGCCACGCAGAAACGTGATAGCTTGCTGCAAATGGCTCGCAGCTACGCCAACACCAACGTGGCCAACGCGCTCGGCCTGGCCGACACGCGCGTGAAGGTCGCCGAAGCCGCGCGCCAGCGGAAGGTGGAATTGATGGCCTCCCAAGCGAAGGTTTTCACCAATCTGCTGGCCCAATACGAGCGCGACCCGCAATTGTTCAAACGCATTCGCCAGATGATCACTTTGGAGAATGTCTATACCAACGCGCAGGAGAAGATCCTCTTGCCGCCCAATTCGCGCGAATACCGCTTCCAATTGGGCCGCGAACCGATGGAACCGCCGACCAATAGTACGCCCTCAACTCCTTAATCCCATGCAAGTCACTTCTCTACTAAGCCGCCGCGAAGACGAGCACGATGAATCGTGCGCCGGTGGCGGGCACGATCACCACCACCACGATCACGATCACGCCGTTTTGCCGCTGGCGCAAACTCTGGCGGGCCTGGTCTTCGTCATCAATTCCTTCTTCATCACCTGGCTCTTTGCCGAACCCGCCAATCCCATCGCCGCCGCCAGCGCGATGATCGGCGCCATCATTCTGGGCTACCCGATTGTCATGACGGCGGTCGAGGATTTGCGGCGCGGCCTTCTGACCACCAATGAACTGGTCGCCCTGGCCGTGCTGGCGGCCTTCGGTTCGGCGGCGGCGGGTTTTCTGGTGGGCGGCTTCCAGCAGGCCGGCGTCATTGCTTTCTTTATGTTGATGGGGCAAATCATCGAAACCCGCACCGCCGAGGGCGCCCGCGCCTCCATTGAATCCCTCATCAAACTGACTCCGCCCAAAGCCCGCCGCGTGACCGCCTCCGGCGAGGAGGAAGTGGAGTCCAAATTACTCGCCGTCGGCGACGTCATTCGCGTTCGCCCGGGCGACAACGTCGCAGCTGACGGCGTGATCCTCAGCGGCCAAGGCTCGTTCAATCAAGCCACCATCACCGGGGAGTCGCTGCCGGTGGATAAAAAACCGGGGGACGAGGTGTTCGCCGGCACGCAAAATCTGACCGGCGCGTTGGAGATCAAAGTCACGCGCGCGGGCGAGGACACAACTTTGGGCAAAGTGCGCGAGCTGATCCTGGCGGCGGAGAGGACCAAGCTGCCCATCATGCGGATCATTGACCAGTATATGGGCTTTTACACGCCGTTGGTGCTGGTCATCGGCGCCTTGGTCTGGGCCTTCACGGGGGACCTGAGCCGCGTGATTGCCGTCTTCATTGTGAGTTGCCCGTGCGCTTTCATCCTGGCCACGCCCAGCGCCATGGTCGCCGCTCTCTCGGCCGCGGCGCGCCTGGGCATTTTGATCAAGAACGTGGGCGACATCGAATTGGCGGCGCGCATCAATGCTTTTGTATTTGACAAGACCGGCACGCTGACCACCGGCAAGCTGGCCGTCAGCCGCCTGGCGCCCCTGGGAGGAACCGCCCCCGCCGAATTGCTCCGCATCGCCGCTTCGGCCGAGAAATACAGCAATCACCCCGCCGCCAAGGCCCTGGCCCAACTGGCCGGCGAGGCGGGCGTCTCCCTGGCCGAGCCGAAAGACTTCGCCGAAACCGCCGGTCGCGGCGTCGGCGCGCTGATCGACGGCGCCAAAATCTTTGTCGGCCGCGCGCAGTGGCTCAAAGACCAGGGTGTCCCGGATGATTTTCAAAAATCGGTCGATCTTAATGAAACGGAGGGGTTCAGCCTGATTTTTGTCGCCCGCGCCGGGCGTTGCATCGGTTGGATTGGTTTGCAGGACCAAACTCGCTCCGAGGCGCGCGAAGCGTTGGCCGGCTTGAAAGCAATGGGCGTGCGCCGCATCGCCATGATCTCCGGGGACCGCCAGCCGGTTGCGGCCCGCGTCGCGCGCGAGATCGGCTGCGAAGAATGCCTAGGCGAATGCCTGCCGCAAAACAAGGTCGATTTCGTCCGGCAAGTCAAAGCCAAAGGCTACCGCGTCGCCGTCGTCGGCGACGGCGTCAACGACGCGCCCGCCCTGGCCGCCGGGGACCTGGGCATCGCCATGGGGGCGGCCGGGAGCGAAGTGGCCATCCACAGCGCGACTATAGCGTTGATGAACAACGACCTGCGCCGATTGCCGTTTTTGGTGAGGCTTTCGCGCCAAACGCGCTCGGTTATCAACCAGAATTTCCTCATCGGCATTCTCTTCGTCATCGGCGGTCTCATTCTGGCTGCGCTCAAATTTATCGATCCGATTATCGCCGCCGTGTTGCACGTCGTCGGCTCGTTGCTGGTTGTCTTCAACAGCGCCCGGTTGGTGCGGCAGGGTGAGGAATTGGAACCCCACCTGGCGCCGGCCGCCCCCGAACCGCCCAATCCTCCGCCGACGCGCCTGGCGCCCGTGGCCGCCAACGCATGAGCGCCGTAGCCGAATCTCCCCCCGGGCCAGCAGCTCCCAAGGCCGGGGATGTCATCGTCTCGGTCCGCGGGTTGACCAAAATCTTCAAGGACTTTTGGGGCCGGCCCAAGGCCAAGGCGGTCGATAACGTCGATTTTGAGGTTCGCCGCGGCGAAATCTTTGGCTTGCTCGGACCCAACGGATCGGGCAAATCGACCACTGTCAAATTGTTGCTGGGCCTGCTCTATCCCACGCGCGGGCACATTGAGGTTTTCGGCCATTCTCCACGCCATGTGCCCAGTAAGGCGCACATCGGTTATTTGCCGGAGGAATCTTACCTTTACCGCTTTTTGGATTCGCACGAGACACTGGACTTTTTTGGCAACCTCTTCGATCTGCCGCCCAAAGAACGCGAGAAGCGCAACGAACAACTCCTGGAAATGGTCGGCCTGAGCAAGGTCCGCACGCGGGTGGTGGGTGAGTTTTCCAAAGGCATGCAACGCCGCATCGGCCTGGCCCAGGCGCTGATCAACGACCCCGATCTGGTCATCTTGGATGAGCCGACCGCCGGACTGGACCCCATCGGTTGCCGCGAGGTCAAGGACTTGATCCTGACCCTGGCCCGCCGCGGCAAGACCGTCATTCTCAGCAGCCACCTTCTGGCCGACGTGGAAGATGTCTGCAGCCGCGTCGTCATTTATTATGGCGGCCGTATTCACGCCCAAGGCCCGTTGCGCGAGTTGCTGGCCAAGCCCGACACCGTCCGCATCACCATGCCGGCGCTGGGGCGCGAAAGCATGCAGAAGGTTTTGGAGCTCATCCGCCACGATGTCGCCGCCGACAAAGTCCAGATCGACAATCCGACCCAGAATTTGGAGAGCTATTTTCTGGAGGTGGTGCGCAAAGCCAAGGAAGCCATGGCCGAAACCTCCGGCTCGACCTCCGGCAGCAGCGTCGCCGCCTACCTTCGCGGCGACGCCGAAGCGGCGCCGGCGGGAGACAAGTTGTTGGAGCGGCTGACCCAGGCCACGGTGCCCAAACCCGCCGAACCCGCCTCTGCGGCCGCGCCCGAGTCGAAGATCGATCAAACCAAATTGGCTGCGCTGGGCAAACCAACCGAGAAGCCTGAGCCCGCGCCCGCGCCTGCCCCCGCCGATCTAAGCAAAGCCAATGAAAAGCTCTCCTCCTTGCTCGGCAAGCCGGACGGGAAATGAACAAGATCGCGACCATCGTGGGGTTGACGTGGAAAGCCGCTTTTCGCTACCGCCTTTTTTGGATTCTGTGCGCCTTGCTGGCGGCGGCGGTGGTGGGACTGCCGTTGCTGATCAAAGACGACGGCACCGCCCAGGGCATGGTGCAAATACTCTTGACTTACACGCTGAGCTGCACGGCCGCGCTGCTCGGTTTCGCCACGTTATGGATCTCCTGCGGCACGCTGGCCAGGGACGTCGAGGAATGCCAGATGCAGATGGTGGCCGTCAAACCCATTGCCCGCTGGCAAATCTGGCTGGGCAAATGGCTGGGCCTTCTTTCCCTCAACGCCGTGTTGCTGGCGCTGGCGGGCGCCTCCATTTTCATCCTCTTGCAATGGCGCGCCCACCGGCTCTCGCCCGACCAGCAAAGAGTCCTGCGCGAGGACATTTTTGTCTCGCGCGCCTCGGCCCGGGAGCCGCCGCGGGACTTCAGCGCGGAAGTGGAAAGGAATATGAAACTAGTGGTCAAGGATCATCCGACGTTGACAGACTACGATCTGTCGGAAATCCGAAAGCAGATCACCGAGAGATTCAAATCGCATTACACCGATCTGGGGCCTTTTAGGACGATGCGGCCGATTGACATCGACCTGCACACTTTGAAGGATCGGTTGCGCGATGCCCGGTTGCAGTTGCGCATCAAGTTCCAGACCGCCAACGCCAACCCGGAAACGCAGTACACCACCATGTGGAGGGTCGGCCCGCCCAACTCCACCAGGCAAGTGGAGTTCGCAGAAACGTTTCCCGCGGATTCCTTCCAGGAATTCACCTTGCCGCCCAATTTGCTGGACGATCAAGGACATCTCTGGATCGAGGTCGGCAACCCGAACGAAGTGAACCTGACTTTCCCGATGGAGGAGGGAATCGAGCTGCTCTATCCGGAGAGCACGTTCGGCGTCAATTTCATACGCGGCCTGGTGGTGGTTTTTTGCTGGCTGGCCTTGCTGTCTTCCATTGGCCTGGCGTCGGCCAGTTTTCTGTCGTTTCCTGTCGCCGCCTTTGTGTCCTTGGCTGTGCTTTTGATCGGCTTGTCCAGCGGCACCGTGGCCACCGTGGTCGAGCAAGGCACCATCGTCGGTTACGACGCTTCCAAGGGAGGATACGGCCATACGGTAATCGATTTTGTGGTGGTGCCCATTTTTCAAGCTGTGCTCAAAATCCTCAATCTGGTGCAAAGCTTTTCGCCCATCGACTCTCTCAGCTCCGGGCGGAGCATCCGCTGGGGTCAATTAGGCTTGGCGGTGGTGCAGATCGTCGTATTGCTGGGCGGCTTCTTTTGCGTGGCGGGCATCCTCCTCTTCACTCGCCGCGAACTGGCCACCGCGCAGGGAAATAACTGATTGTCACTCACGGCCGCGGCTGTGACCGGAGCAGGCGCCACGCCCACACCGACAGGCCGGCCGCCACGACGCCAAGCGCGGCCATGGAAAAAAACTCCACTGGATTACTTGCCAACTGCTCCCGGTCCCCGATGGCTTTCAGGAGATGCATGAAGGCGATCAAGCCAAAAATCGTGCCGGTGGTTATAAGATAAGATTTCATAATGGCGTGGCGGGTTGAGTGATAGGTGGCTTGCCGTTCGCTCCGCGATAGGCATGGCCCGCGCACAACGACTGGCGCTCATGATCATAATTCCGCACCAAAGAGATCATAATTATGATCAAGATTCAAGACCCGAAACCGCCACCTTCCCAAGATGCCGCGCTTGTCGCTTGGGCGCGACGGGTTGGGACCGCGCGATGGCAACTTCCTCCTCCGCCAGGTGCGCGGCCAGGAATTCCGGCTTTTCGCGGCGGCCGGCGCGGCGCCAGTCGCGCCACAGACTTTGCGCCACGTCCGCCGCGGGCAGGCCGCGTTCCGTTGTCAAATACTCAAACAGCCACTGCGCCAGCCGCGCCAGGGCGATGCCGTGACGCTGCCCCGCCCGCGCGTGCAGCCAATCGCTCCATTGCATGAAGGCCGCGAACGGGGACGCTCCGCCGCTCCATAGCAAAGGCGTCGTTTCGATGAAATTGCCGCTGTTGCCGACCATGTCCCAGTAGCGCGCAAAACGGCCCAAGCGTTGCAACAGGGCAAAATCCAGCAGGTTGTTGCGCAAGATCTCATAGGGCGGATGCGGGCTATACACCATTTGACAGGTTTGATCATGGCGCACGATCGGCGTGCCCCGCAGCCGTTTCAAGATGCCGACTTGGATCTCCTGCGGCCCCAGGGCGACCAATCGGTCAAAGCCGGCCGCGAAGCTCTCCAACGTTTCCCCGGGCAGGCCCACAATCAAATCAGCGTGGACGTGAACGCCGGTCTGGCGGCGCAGAAAATGAAAGTTTTGCTCCAGCCGCGCGTAATCCTGGCGGCGGCTGATGTTCCTGGAGACGGCCTCGTTGAAGGTCTGCACGCCGACCTCGAATTGGAGCGCGCCGGGCGGGAATTTTGCGATGACCTCGCGCAGGGCCTCCGGCAGGCGGTCCGGGATCATCTCAAAGTGGACGAACAATCCCGGACGCCAGCGTTCCAGGAAGAATTGCAGAATGGCCTTGCTGGCGGCGATGTTCAGGTTGAAAGTGCGATCGACAAATTTGAATTGACTCACCCCGCGGTCCAGCAGCCGCTGCATTTCTCCCAGCAGCAACGGCTGCGCAAACTGCCGCACCGGCACCTCCAGCGACGAGAGGCAGAATTCGCACGTGAAGGGACAGCCGCGCGAGGCCTCCACGTAAATGACCCGGTGCGCCACGTCTTCGTCCGTGTAGAGATCGTAGGGCAGCGCCAGTTGCGCCAGGTCCGGCGTTTCCGCCGCCACGATTTTCCCCGCCGGCGGCGTGCCGGCCAGGATTTGCCGGCAGACTTCGGCAAATTTCAGGTCGGCCTCGCCCGTGACGACGTAGTCGGCCAGGCGGATCATTTCCTGTTCCTCGACTTCGTAACTCACCTCCGGCCCGCCTAGAATGACAATGAGTTCGGGCCGGACGCGTTTGAGGGTGGCGACGACTTGGGCCGTTTCCGACGCGTTCCAAATATAGACGCCTAAGCCGACAATCTTCGGCTCACGCGCCAGGATGGCTTCGGCGACATCGACGGGCCGTTGCTGGAGATCAAATTCCAGGAGACTGGTCTCGGCGCGCAAAAGGCCGAGGTTGGCCAGCAGGTAACGCAGCCCGAAGGAGGCGTGGATATACCGGGCATTCAACGTGGCGAGGACTATCTTGGCTAGCGCCTTAGAATGGGTCATGTCAGTTTTTATCTTAGCCGCTCCTCATCCTGGTCTTAATCTTAAACTTACTCCTAAACTTACTCCTAAACTTAACGATTAAGATTAAGATCAAGATTAAGATTAGGAGAAGGAGAAGGAAAACGCCACCCAAAACCTCCTCACGTCGCAATGCCGTCCAAGACCAGGTTCGGCGCCGGGTGCGGCCCGGATTTTTGCGTGATGCTGGTCAGGAATTCGATTTTGATTTTGTCCCCGTCGAATCGGCACGTGACCGTTTCGGAGTGCGGCGTTTCGTAAAAGTGCCAGATCATGGCAAAAGTGTTCTTGTCCCGCCACGCGCCGCTGGCGGCGACTTTGCACGGACGCAAGTCGCCGACGGTGATTTTGGGAGGGATGCCGGGCAGGCTGGAAATGCCCTCGACCCATCTGCCCAAGCCGCACTGGATCGGGTATTCGCCCTGCGCGTCGTTCAAGGTGAAAGCGCACGCGTCGCCTTGAAATTGGAGCGAGAACCGTTGCAGGCCGGCCGGGTTGGATTCGATTTTGAAAGTCTTACCGGAAATCGTGGTGGCCAGCGGCGAATCGGCTTTTCCGTCCGCCAACGGCAGAGCCAGCGCGGCCAGCTTCTGTCGGAGCCGGTCCTGTGACGCCCCATCGGCTGGCAGCGGATGGTCCTGCAGGGCGGGCAAAAGGAAATCCCAAACCGAATTCAATTCCGATTGCATGTCGCCGGTTTCGCAGGTGATCGCCACCACTGCCTTGCGGTCTGGCATGACGATGCAGAATTGGCCGAACGCGCCGTCGCCGCGGAAGGCATCATGGCGGCACCGCCAAAATTGGTAGCAATAGCCCTGGAGCCAGTCGTTGGTGAGTTTGGCTTCCGCAAGGTCTTTTCCCTCCGGGGGCGATTGCTGAATCTTGAACGTGGTGGCTTCCTCGATCCAGGCGGCGGGAAGAATCTGACGACCGCGCCAAAGTCCTTGTTGCAGGTAGAGTTGGCCGAACTTGGCCAGGCTCTCGGTTTGCAGACTTAAGCCCCAGCCGCCGGTGTTGATGCCGCGCGGACAGGTCTCCCAGGTCATGCCCTCGATGCCCAACGGCTCGAATAAACGCGGGCGGAGAAAATCGATGACCTTCTGCCCCGTGACTTTTTGCACGATGGCCGAGAGCATATAAGTGGCGCCGCTGTTGTAGAGGAAGGCGCTGCCCGGCGGCTTGGTGATGGGCAGGGCGAGAAAGGTCTTCACCCAGTTTTGCTCCCGTCCGATGGCCCCCATCGAATCCGTCGCTTGACCCACGGACATCGTCAACAAATGTTTCACCTTGAGGGCCGCCAGATTCTCGCTGACTGCGGCCGGCAGGTCGTCCGGGAAAAAGGAAGTGACGGCGTCGTTGACCGAGAATTTGCCCTCCGAGACCGCGAAGCCGACGGCCGTCGAGGTGAAACTCTTGCTCAACGAATAGAGCATGTGATTGGCGGTCGCGCGGTAAGGCGTCCACCAGCCTTCGGCGATGACATGGCCATTGCGAACCATCATGAAACTGTGAAATTCATGCTGGCTCTTCTCTATCGCCTCCAAGAACGCCAGGATGGCCGCCGAGGAGACGCCTTGCTCTTCCGGCGTGCTGCGCGGCAGCGACCGGCCCGCCGCTTCTTCCGCGGCGCACCGGATCGGCCACGCAGAAACCAGCCCCAACCCGGCCGCGCCCAAGCCCATGCGTTTCAGAAATGATCTGCGATGGAGATTCATGATCTTGCCTTTCAAATGCAACGCGCCGCAGCTCGGTATTTCCAGCATGTCGGCGGCTTGTTTTCGGCCACTCTGCCAGAGAAGCATTTAAATGCA
>Ga0302324_100008177_pt1 | contig 22097 bp, 20 predicted proteins | sample Palsa_T0_1_FD_201949 | JGI IMG/M metagenome (GOLD analysis project Ga0302324, IMG submission 201949) | Peat permafrost microbial communities from Stordalen Mire near Abisko, Sweden - Palsa_T0_1 | ecosystem: Environmental > Terrestrial > Soil > Palsa > Peat permafrost | place: Sweden: Abisko...
AAGGCCAGCCCCAGATGCGGGTAGCCGGCGTAATGCAGTTTGGGTTCGGAACCGTCCGCGGTGGCCGGAAAGAAGAGCAGAAAGGAAAGCCCGCCGGCGGCCAAGGCTCCCAGCAATCCAAAGATCGCGCGAACTGCCATGGTGCTGGTGCGGTCATCATAGTCCCGGCTCAGCTCGGCGCCCATGCTGAGGTAGGGGATCCGGTAAATCGCGGCGGTAGTACGCAAAGCAATGGAAGTCGCCAACAGCCACAGGAAGAGGGCAGTGGGTCCCAAGGTGCGTGGCGGGCTGAATAATAGAAAAAAGCAGGGCCCCATGGCCAGCGCGCCGGGCAGCATGAACGCGTGCCGGCGGCCAAAACGGTGGCGTGTACGATCCGAGAGGTGACCGATGTAAGGATCGAGGAGGGCATCCAGCACCAGGCTGGCGGAAAGGCCGATGCCCACCAGGGGAGCCGGCAAGCCCATGACGGAGCTGTAAAAGAACAGCAGGAACAGGCCGGACAAGACCATCAGGACGGTAATGGGTATTTCTCCGACGCTATAGAACAGCTTGGCAGATAACGGCAGGCGGCCAGACTCCGCCACCAGGGAGGAAGAAGCGGAGGTGCCAGGGAGACTCATGGGGTCAAGTTACAGGACAGGACCGCCGCGGGACGATCAACGGCCGGCCTCCACCGCATGCTCTTCTGGGATTGTCGGGGCCGGTTCATGCAGAAATTGCAGAATGTGCTTGGTGAGGAGCTCGGGCTGCTCGAGGGGGCCGAAATGCTCGCCGCCGGGCAGCAGCAGCGGCTTGCAATTGGGCAGAGCCTTTTGCAGGTAGTCGTAAGCGCTGATGAAGTGGGAATCGCGACCGTAGACCAGCAGGGTGGGGGTGCGGATGGTGCGCACGGCGTCCAGCGTCAGGGCGCCTACTACTTCATAGTCCTTCATCAGTGAGGTATTGCGGATGAGGTGTAGCAACGGCTCGCGATTACGCGGCAGGCCGCGCGCGGGACCGTAGAATTTGGGGGTCTCCAGGCTGAGCTGTAAGAGAAATTCGGCATCCGTGCGCTTCTCTTCGGGCACATGGATGCCGGCCTCTTCCAGCTTGGCCACCCAGGCTGCCCAGCCAATCCAATCCTTGTCCTGGCGCAGGTGCACCAGGGCTGCCAACCCCGGCTCGAGCGCCAGCAGCTTGGGCACGCGCTCGGGATAGAGCAGGCTGAAGTACAGGGCCACGTCAGCGCCAAAGCTGTGGCCAATCAGGATGGGCCGCTCGATCCCCAATTCGTCGAGAAAGCAGCGCAGGTCTTCCGCCATATCGGCAGCGGTGTAGTTAGTGGGCGTCACGTCACTATAGCCATGGCCCCGGAGGTCATAGGTAGTGACGCGGAATTCGCGGCGCAGGATGGGAGCCATGTAAAGGTGCCAGACAGCCAGATTGCCCAGGAAGCCGTGCAGCATTACGATGTCGGGCCCCATACCGACAGTGATGTAATGTAAATTCACTCCGTTAGCTTTTACTTTTGGCATCGGTCTATGGCACCTCCTCTATTCTATGTAACCCAGCTCGCGGAGTCGCTCTAAGACGGCTTCTTCGTCCTCCATTTCCGTGGGCATGGGAGCACTGTGTGTCTGGCAACCCGATCCGGCGGCGCCGGCCGCCGTCTTCCGCACGGGATGCTTTTGTAAAACACCTTCCTGATAAATCTCCTCCGGCACGCGGCCCTGCAACTCCTCGGAAAGGGGCAGGCCCAGACTATGCAGTACCATAGGCGCGATATCCAGGATCGACAACTCTCCCCCTATCAGGCCCCGCCGCAGGGCCGGCCCGCGCGCTCCGAAAATCCCCACCGACCGGTGCGCGCCAGACGTCACCGGCCGCTTCGAGACCACCTCCGCCGAAGGCAGAATCGAGACCAGCCCGCCATCGTTCAGGATGAGCGTCAGGTCCGGTGCCACGTCATGGTGCGGCCCCTGGAAGACTTCATCGCGGGTCCAGACCTCGCTGACCAGCGGCGCGCCGGTGCGCAGGTCCGGGATCTGGCGGAGCTCGTCGGCCAGCTTCCGGCGGAAGGCCTCGTACTCGGACGCCGGCACCCCAGGCGAGTCTCCATCCTGGCTCACTGCGATGTAGATACCATTGCTGGTGGGAGTGGTGGCGAAGGCTTTGGTCTTGTTCCAGTCCAACAGCCAGGTATGCTTGGCCACCTGTCCGACGCCCAACAGCGCGCCTTCCGTGTTGCGCGATTGGGCTGCTTCGGACCATGTCAAGTAGCCGTGCTGCTCCAGCCAGGTGTTGATGTGCAGCACGTCATACGTGGGACCGAAACCGTGATCGGAACCGATAAAGATCGTGGCATCCGGCCCGGCCAAGTCGCATACCTGTCTGAGCAGGCCGTCCAGACAGCGGAAATATTGAAGGCACAGGTTGCGGATCTGTAGCTCCCAATCTTCGGTGAGTGGCCGGTCGTCTTCAGGGCGGATGAAGCGCCAGCAGAGGTGCTGCAGCTTATCCACGCCGTCGAACAGCACCGCGGTCAGCTCCGAGGGGTCCTGCTCGTTGAGGTAGCGCAAGACTTGGAGCAAGTTCTGCTCGCGGCGCATGTGCAGCTCGATCCAGGGGCCCAGCTCGGCATAATTCGAGGTACCTTCGGTGGCTTTTTCCTCGAGCTTGATATCCATGGCCAGCTCCCGCGGGTTGAAGCCAGGGATGGCCTTCAGCTTCTCGAACAGCCCGTCCGGCCAGCAGGCCAAGCGCAACTGCTTCCAGGGTACCCAGCCCGGCACAACGTAACCGGAAATGTGCGGCGCTGGGAACATGGCAGGGAAATTGAGCGTGGTGACCCGCAGGCCGTTGGCTGACGCCAGCGACCAGATGGTTTCACACTGCACGTCGTTGGAGTTGAAGAAGCGGATGTGGCGGCTGGGGGGTGCATCCATGCGGAAGAAGTCAAAGACTCCATGCTGGCCAGGGGTGCGCCCGGTCATCAGGGAAGTCCAGGCGGGAGGCGTCAGGGGGGGTACAATGGTGCGCAGCCCGGTGCGCACGCCTTCCGCGAAGAACGATTTCAAGAATGGCATCCAGCCCTGCTCGATGAGCGGATCCAGGACAGAGAATGTGGCGCCGTCCAGGCCGATGAGAAGAGTCTTGATGCTCATAGGGTCCGCCTTGTGCCGCCTGCCGCGACCGGCCCCAGAGGGCGCCCCGCGCCCGCGACGCCTGAAATCACGGCACTGGGCGCGGATTTCCCATCCTGCGTCGATTCACGCACTTTGTGCAGCAGGTCGTCCAGAATCTCCTGCCGGCTTGGTTCACCGGACTGCGAAGTAATCTGCATGCCGCACTTCCTGCGGAATCCCATGGCATTAACCCTTTCCTTCGAGAACCCCTGCAGCGCGCTATCCCGCCGAAGCCCGCACGGCCAGCACGACGTTTTGGCCGCCAAGACAATGGCGTGAGCCAAGATTGTTTGGATTTTAGCGACACGGCTCCGATCGGCCGCGTAATACAGGCGCACTACAGATCCGGCTGGCCTAGGTGCATAGTGGGCGGTACTGGGCCCTTTGCGGTGGCCTCTACTGCGCAAATCAGATTGCGAACTCCGGCCGGAAATAGTGCTTCCGATTTGATCCTTCTTCGAGGATACCATCAATCGCCTGGTGCGGGGGCTGAAAACCCGCCGTTCGCGGCGATGTAATCCGCTCCCTCCGGAGCCGGCAACCCAAAGACTGGGTGATGCGGTACCGTTATCGCCGGCGAGCAACCGCCGCCAGCACGCGCGCAGATCTGGACCGGGCGAGGTGCTCATACCCATCCCGGTGATGACAACTTTATGCACGGCTGTTCTCTCTCAACAGACCGACCCGTGATGGGTCGCGGCTCAGCCTACAGCGAGCAGCTCTTCGTCGCCTTTTACTTCGGCGGTATCCCGCAGCAGGAAGCCTTCCCCGATCAGATATTCCATGATGCGTTCGGCATTTTCCTGGGGCGTCTCTTTGCCCGTAAACAGGGTGATTTCAGGATGGAGCGGAGCTTCGTAAGGATCGTCCACGCCGGTAAAGCCCTTGATGATTCCGGCGCGTGCCTTGCCGTAAAAGCCCTTGACGTCGCGCTGCTCGCAGATCTCCACGGGAGTATCCACGAAGGTTTCGATGAAAGCGTCGTTGCGCATCATGGCGCGCACGCGGTTGCGGGTCTCGCGATAAGGGCTGACGGCCGCGCAAATGACGGCGCCATGATGGCGCACGATTTCCGCCGCCACGTAGCCGATGCGCACGATATTGGTGTCGCGATCTTCGCGGGAAAAGCCCAGGCCTTTGGACAGGTGAGTGCGGACCACGTCGCCATCCAGCACGGTCACCTGGCGGCCGTGCTCCATCAGCATGACCGTGAGAATATCGGCGATGGTGCTCTTGCCGGCGCTCGGCAGACCCGTAAACCAGATGCAGAAGCCCTGCTTGTGGCGCGCCGGATAGGCGGAGTTGAGGATCTCGGCGGTCTCCTTGCGGGTGAACCAGGGGGGCAGCAGGCGGCCCTTGGCCAGGTACTGATCGCGAACCTGCGTGCCGGAGATAGAGAAAACTTTGCGGTTGGGCGGGACGTCGGTGACTTGCTCGTAGCGGTCCTCGTCGGCCAGGTAGACCATTTCCTCATAGGGCAGGCATTTCACCCCGATTTCGTCGCCGTGCTTGGTGAGCAGCTCACGGGCGGCGGCGGGATCGTAGAAAGCTTTGCCCTTGGAATTCTTACCGGGGCCGGCGTGGTCGCGGCCCACGATGAAATGATTGGCGCCGAAGTTCCGGCGGATGATGGCGTGCCAGATGGCTTCGCGGGGGCCGGCCATGCGCATGGCGAGCGGCAGCAGGCTGAGCAGAGTGGTGCCGGAATCGTAGTAGTTCTCGACCAGCGCTTTGTAAATCCGCACGCGCGTGTAATGGTCCACATCGCCCGGCTTGGTCATGCCCACGACCGGGTTAAGCAGCAGATTGGCGCCGGACTCGCGGGCGGCCCGCTTGCAGAGCTCTTCGTGGGCGCGGTGCATGGGGTTGCGCGTCTGGAAAGCTACTACGTTGGGATTGCCCATTACCGACAGCTGCGCCCGCACCTGCGCGGGGGTGCGCCGCAATTCCGGGAAATCGAAGTGCTGCGGCATCTCCAGCACTTTCAGCGGGCCGCTCAGGCGAAACTTGCCCCAGGAGAGCATCTCGCGGTACGTGGGGTGCTCCTCATCGGCGCATCCCAAGCCTTTGGCCGCCTCTACATGTGGGTCCGCTTCGAAAATCTCATCCACGCGCATCCAGGCGATCAGGTTATTATTGGCGTTGCGCAGGGCGATCTCGCGTCCCTCGGCGATACTCTCCAACTGGGCCACCGGCAGGGCGATGGGGATGGACCAGAGCAGCCCGTTAGCCAGCCGCATGTGGTTGAGTACGCTGTCGTAATCGGCCTTACTCATAAAGCGGTCGAGCGGCGAAAATCCGCCCGTCGCGAGCAATTCCAGATCGCACAAACTGCGCGGCGACAATTGCAGAGTGGGCCCTTCGCCGGCCCTCCGCGCCAAGTCGTCGTGCTCCTCGCCTTCCACCCGCAGATCGATCAATTTGCCGCCGTAAGGCGAGTTCAATTCGATTTCGTTCTTCATTCTATGTTCCTCCGACTCCAAGACCGCTCAAACCAGTTTCACTCCCGCAGCCAATACAAGACTAATCCTTGATCCGGCCCGCCTGCTAAAAAACAACCATGGGCCCGGACTCTGTTCAGCAATAAAGAAAGCAGGGGGTTCTTTGGACCGACGCTGTCCAAGCTCGCCGGATTACCGTACCTTACCGCCCGTTTTTGAAACCTTGTCAGATTCCTGTAGCCGTGCCCTGCAACGATTCGCCCATTTCATACAACTTACTGTGATTGTGCACCAGCAGGCTGGAGCCTTGCATCGATTCCGGCGCCTCATATCCGGCCAAGTCCAGCAATGTGGGGGCGATGTCCAGCAAACGCATGCCTTCCACCTCACCCTTCACCGGCAGATTGGGAGCCGCCAGCAAAAAGCTGCCGAATTGCGCGTGATTGCAATCATCCGGACCGGTGTCATTCTCCTGTAAATACAGCGAGTCGTACCCCAAACCGCCGATGGAGCGCCAGTACAACGCCCCGAAATGCACGATCAGATCCGGCGCCACGTTGCGCACCTGCTGGTAAATGTCGCGCGGCTGGAACACCAGCGAACCCATGGGCTCGCCGCGGTCGTCGCGCAACGCTTGAAAGCGTCCCGTCATCTCCGCGATCAGGTCGTCATACTCGGACTCCCGTACCGTTCCCTCAGGCTCGCGCCCTTCTACGTTGAAGAACACCCGCGCGTAGTAGCCACCTTCGCTCCACACCCGCGTGCGCTTCCAATCAACAAGAGAGGATGAAAATGGCGTTGGCTTCGTTACATGCTCTTTCAATACCAGCAGGCCTTCCCGGCGCAGCCATTCGTTTACGCAGAAGCCGCCCTCCAGCCGTTGCGCCCCGTGGTCCGATACCACCAGCACATTCGTATCGTCGTCCAGCAGCTCCAGGATATTGCCGATTTCCTCATCGACGTACTTGTAATAATCCCAGATCAGCGACTCGTACACATTCCCCGGCACGTATTGCCGGTGTTGCGGATCGTGGAATTTCCAAAAGCCGTGGTGCACTCGGTCTACACCGATTTCCACGAATTGAAAGTAGTCCCAGTCGACGGTGGCCAGCAAGTACCGGATCACTTCGAAGTGCTTCCGGGTCATTTCATAGATCTGGTCCCGCAACCATTCTTTGTTATACGTGCGGAATCCTTCGACGTCTACCGGGTAATCCCCTACCAGCCGCGAAATCTCCTGCTTGACGCTAGCCGGATAAGTGTATTCATTCACCTTGCTGTCCGGGGTCAGAAAGCACCCTACGTTGACCCCATGAACCCGCCGCGGCGGATAGCTGGGGGGCACCCCCACCACCACCACGTTTTGTCCGCGGGCCCCCAGCACGTCCCAAATGGCCGTCTGTTGAATGGAACTGGAGTTCACTACCTCCAGGCCGTTATACGAATGATCCTTGCGGTTGCGAAACCCGTACACCCCCAGTGAGCCCGGATCCTGACTGGTAGACATGCACATCCAGGCGGGCACCGTGATGGGCGGAATCACGCTCGCCAGCCTGCCGTAGCAGCCGCGCTCCATCAGCGCCCGGATATTATTCAATCCGCCGTGCTGGAATAAGATTTCCGGAGCCGCACAATCCAGTCCGATGACAAGAGTTTTCACACCACCCCTTTCCGGCTTAAAATCAGGATATCTGAGGCAAAACCTGGAACTCCCGCCAGGTTTGCTACTCAGGCATGAGACCACGACCGCACGCCTTTCGTCAAGGTCTATCCAAATAGTACCAGTGATCCCAGCTGGCGTGTAGTACCGCGCCGGTAATGTAATGTCTCAGGCAGCTGCTGGTTTCTGCTCTTCATCTTGATTCCACACGGCGTTTATGTTAGTTTCGGAGAACCACTCGTACCTGTCGAGCCCGTATGGAAGTTTCATGCAGCACAACCACGGCATCACCACGCTGAATCACCTTTTCTTCCATCAGTTGGACCATTACCGTTTAGACCGCCTGCTGAGCTTTCACGACCTTACCAAGCCGGGCGAGACGATGGTTTGGTCCACGGAACGTTTTGCGCGGTCCGTTTTCGCGTTGCGGCAGTTCTTGCTATCTTCCGGTATGGCGGCAGGCGATCGCGTGGCGGTGTTCGCCGAAAATCGGCCGGAGTGGCATGTCGCCGATTTCGCCATCCTGCTGGCGCGGCTGGTTGTGGTGCCGATTTACAACATGCAGGCACCTTCGCAGATCGGCTATCTGCTGCGGCACAGCGGCTGCCGGGTGGCACTTATTGCCGGCGCGCAGCAGTGGGGGATTCTCCAGCCGCTGCTGGGGGACCTGCCGGAGCTGGAGACGGTGGTGGGCATGCAAGAGACGCCCGGCGCCGGCACTTCCCTGCCCCGCATCGTGGCCGAAGCGCCTGCCTTCGACGGCGTGGCCGTGGAGCGCATACGCAGCGAAGCGCTGGCTACCGATCCCCAAAGCCTGGCTACCATCGTCTATACATCCGGCACCACGGGCACGCCCAAAGGCGTGATGCTCTCGCACGGGAACCTGACCTTCAATCTGCGCGGCAGCCTGGGACGGGTGTTCTCGCAGACTGCCCGCCAGGCTCTCTCCGTGCTGCCGCTTGCGCACGTGCTGGAGCGTATGCTCTGCTATGGCTACTTTCATGAGGGCGTACCCATTGCTTACGGCGACCCGCACGATCTGAAAGAATTGCTGCAGCTGCACCGGCCCGAGATCATGGGGGCCGTGCCGCGAATTCTGGAGAAGGTACGGGAAGCCGTGGATGCGCAGGTCGAGCAGCTCGCGCCCTGGCGGCGCGCCATAGGCAAGAAGCTGATTGCGGCGGCGGTCGCGCGCGCGCGGCATGACCTGAAGGGCGAGCCCGCCCCGCGTTCCGCCATGCTGCTCGGGCCGCTGGCCAAGCTTTTGGTTTTTCCAAAGGTGCATCGGCAGTTGGGCGGCCTGCAGTATTTCGTTTGCGGCGGTGCCTGGCTCAATCCCGATGTAGAGCTGTTTTTCCGGGCGGCCGGCTTCACGGTGCTGCAGGGCTATGGCCTGACGGAGACTTCGCCGGTGATTACGCTCAACGAATACCGGCGGGAGAAGCTCGGCTCGGTGGGCCGCGCGCTCGATGGCGTGGAAGTGCGCATTGGAGCGGACGGAGAGATCCTCACGCGCGGGCCGCATGTGATGCTCGGATATTATAAAGACGAAGCCGCCACGCGCCGGACGGTCGACCAGGACGGCTGGCTCGACACCGGCGATCTGGGCCGTATGGATGCGGATGGCTGCGTCACTATTACCGGCCGCCGCAAGGAGATCCTGGCTTTATCCAACGGGAAGAAAGTCGCCTGCGCGGCGGTCGAGCATGCGCTCGAACGAAGCCCCTATATCCAGCAGGCCCTGGCGGTGGGGGATGGCCGCAAATTCGTGACCGCCTTGATCGTGCCGCATCTGGAGCACGTAGCGCAGGCCGGCCGCGAGCGCGGACTGACTTTTGACCACCCTGAAGAATTGCTGGCGACGGCGCCGATAGAGGCGCTTTTCCGCGAGGAATTGAGCAGCTGCCAAGCGGAGCTCTCCTCATTCGAACAGGCCAAGCGATTCTGCTTCCTGAAAGAAGAAGCGCTGCTCGACACCGAGCTGGTGACTCCCACTCTGAAAGTCCGCCGCGCGGTGCTCGAGCGCAAGTATGCCGATTGGATCGGGCGGATGTACCAGCAGGAGAATCCCCTGGTCATCCCGATACTTGAACAAGCTATTGAAGCCGGCAGTTACAAAACATAAGGGAGGGGCCATGCCCGAACCGACGCTAGTCAAATGGAATGAAGAAACGATTCTGGAGCATCTGAAGATAATCGCGCGCGATCAGCTTAATCTGACACCGGAACAGATCGAGACGATTGGCCCCAACGTCCCGCTGATGGATGCGCTGCAACTGGATTCGCTGGCGCAGGTAGTGCTGGTCACCACCATAGAGCAGGACTTCGGCTGCGCCTTTGGCCTGGAGCAGTGGCAGCAGCTTGAAACCGTGCAGGATCTGGTGCGCATGATCGCCAGCCGCGCTTGTCCGCCGGAGCCGCAGGCATGAGCGCGCTGACGCTCAAAGGGGCCACGCTGCCCGAGATTCTTCTCAACCTGGAGACCTGCACGCGGTGGGGGGCCCGTTTTGTGACGCCTTCCGAAGAGGCTACGTTTTATCCCTATCAAGACGTGCTGCGGCGCGCCCAACAGGCCGCCGCCACTTTGCAGGCGCGCGGGCTGCGGCGCGGGGACCGCGTGGCGCTGATTCTTTCCACCTCGATCGAATTTTTCGATGCGCTGCTGGGCGTACAGCTTGCCGGCGGCATTCCGGCGGCACTCTATCCGCCATTCCGGCTGGGCAAGCTGGACGAATACTTCGCCCGTTTGCGCAAGATGTTATCCAAAGTCGGCGCACGGTTCCTGATTACCGAAAGCCGCATCAAGCGGCTGCTGGGTCCGGGCGTGGTGGGGGTGGAGTCGCTGGAAGAGGTACTGGAAGTCAAGGATCTGCAAAGCGGCGGCGGGCGCTGGCAACCGGTGGACGTGGACCCGGCCCAGCCCGCTTTTTTGCAATTCTCCTCCGGCACCACGGTAGAGCCCAAGGCGGTCATGATTACGCACACCAACTTACTGGCGAATCTGACCATGATGCAGCGCTGCCTGGTCTACCGGAACGAATCGGAGGTCGACAATGGCTGCGTTTGCTGGCTGCCGCTCTATCATGATATGGGCCTGGTAGGCTGCCTGTATCTCGGAATGTATTATCCCGGCACAGTGACCTATATGGGGCCGGATACTTTTCTGGCGCGACCGGCTATCTGGCTGCGGACCCTGTCACGGTATCAGTCCGTCATTTCACCCGCCCCGCATTTCGCTTACAGCCTGTGCGCCACCAAAATCAAGGACGAGGAGATGGAAGGTGTGGACCTCTCCCGCTGGCGTGCGGCGCTGAACGGTGCCGAGCCCATCGAGTCCGACGGCATCCGGCGCTTCAGCGAGCGCTTCGCCCGTTGGGGCTTCAAAGCCAACGCCATGACCCCAGTCTACGGCTTGGCCGAGGCCGGCCTGGGTGTTACTTTCACTGAGCTGGACGATCTGCCGCGCTTTACCGAATTCGACCGGGAAGGGTTGTGGAATGGCGGCGCGGCACACCTGGGCCCCGGCCGACGCATTGTTTCCGTAGGCCAACCCCTACCGGGTGTGGAGGTGACCATCCGCAACGACCAGGGCGAGTCCATGGCCGAAGAACGCGTGGGCCGCATCTGGGTGAAGGGACCGTCCATCACCAAGGGCTACTGGGAAAGCCCCGAGCTGACCGACAACATCATCCACGGCGACTGGCTCGATACCGGCGATCTGGGCTTCTTCCACGGAGGCGGGCTTTACATCGCGGGCCGTGCCAAGGATCTCATTATCATCAGGGGCCGCAACTACGCTCCGCAGGAGATGGAAGAACTCCTGCTCGATGTCGAAGGTCTGCGCAAAGGTTGTGTAGTGGCTGTGAGCACGGTGTTTGAAGGCGAAGGGGAACAGCTTATTATTCTAGCGGAGAAAGATCCGCGCAATAAGCACCCTGAGCAGGACATCATCGCCGACATTAGTCACCGCCTGCTGAACGGGCTTTCGCTCAAGCCTCGCGACGTCGAGTTACTCGATCCCGGGACCCTGCCGCGGACATCTTCGGGTAAGCTGCGGCGCTCTGAAGCCTTGCGCCAGTTTCTGGCCGGTGAGTTATTCCCGCCGGAAAAGGTCAACGCGCTGAAGCTGCTATTTGAGGTGGGTAAGTCGCAGTTGGCGTGGGCGAAGTTCCGAGCGGAAAAAAACAAGTAAGCCCAGATTCTCACGCTTCTGTTCTCGCTCGATGGCTTCGTGTGTGGTAAATCGATGGGCAATGCTGAGTTGCTTCCGCCCGTCCGGCTCGATTTGAGCCTAACGGGTGCCGCCGCCCGACTTGTCCCGTCCCTACCCCAAAGACCGGTACTGACTGCAGTAGAACACCAGCGGATCGCCGTCCTGGCAATCGGCGTGTAGCACTTCGCCGATCACGATGTCATGGTCGCCCGCCGTCACTACGTTCACGCGCGCGCATTCGATGGTCGCCAGCACGTCCGGCAGCAGCGGCGCGCCGGTCTGTCCGGCATACCATTCGACCCCCTCGAAGCGATCGTAACCGCTGCCCGCGAACTTATCGGAAAGATGCCGCTGCCCCGCGCCCAGGATGTTGACCCCGAAGTATTCGCTCGCCCGGAAATGCTCCAGTACGCGGGTCCGATGGTCCACGCAGACCAGCACCAGCGGCGGCGCCAGCGACACCGAGGTGAAGGAATTGGCCGTCATTCCATGGGCCGCCCCGGCTGCATCCCGGACCGTCGCCACCGTGATTCCACTGGCAAACTTGCCGCAAATCCGGCGGAACTGCTGCTTTTCGATCTTGGACATCGCCGGCGGAGGTTGACTCGTCATAGGCGTCGAATTTACCACATATGCGGCACTCACCGAAAGCCGGATAGTACCGTTGTTATAATTGAGCCATCCCATGGACAGCCCCACCCTAACCCTGTTCCTGGTGCAGATCAGCCTGGTTCTGGCGATCCCCCTGTTCATGGCCAAGCTATTGCAAAAGCTGGCGTTATCCCCGCTGGTGGTGGAGTTGTTGTGCGGCGTAATGCTGGGACCCAGCGTTTTCGGGACGTTCGCCCCGAACTTCTACGCAAAAGTCTTCCCCGTCCTGGGCCGCGCCACTCAGGCGCGCGAAGCGGTGACCGAGCTGGGGCTGCTGCTCTTCGTCTTCATGGCCGGGCTGGAACTGCAGCCCAAACGCCTGCGCGCCCTGGGCCTGCCGATCATCTGGACCAGCTTCTTCGGCATCCTGTTGCCGTTGATCCTGGGAGTTGGATCGGTACTGTTGTGGCCGGCCTTCTGGCGCAACAAAGCACAAGGCAACATACCGCTACTGGCCCTGTTTGTGGGAACCATCCTATCCATTTCGGCACTTCCGGTGATCGCCCGCATCCTCATGGATCTCAATCTGATCAAGACCGAGTTGGGCACCATCGTGATGTCCGCGGCCATGCTCGACGATCTGGCCGGCTGGGGGCTGTTTGCGGTCATCCTGAGCAATTTCGGAGGCGAGGGCCACTCCGGGCGGAATCTATGGGCCAGTCTGGTAATGGTATTACTAGTCTTCGGACTGCTCCTAAACCTTTCCAACAAGAGAATGCAGCGTGCGGTGGGCTGGCTGAACCTGCCGAAAGACACCCTGCAATTGAAATTGACGTTCCTGGTGGTGATGACCGCCGCCATCTTTTCGCAGGTGGTGGGCACGCACGCCACGCTCGGCGCATTTCTGGCGGGCGTGGCGCTGGGGCGTATTCCGGACGCGCGTAAACTCGCTCACGAGAGCTTCTACCAGACCACCGCGGGGATTTTCGCCACGTTGTATTTCGTATCCATCGGGTTGAAGACCAATTTCATCGCCAACTTCGACGTGGCGCTGGTCGTCTTCGTTCTGCTGGTGGCCTGCATCGGCAAGATCAGCGGCGTTTACCTGGGAGCCACTCTTGGCGGAAAACAGCCGCGGGAAGCGCTGGTGGTGGCCTTGGGTATGAATGCCCGCGGTGCCGTGGGCATTGTCCTGACTACCGTGGCGCTCGAGTATGGGCTCATCGACCAGCGCATTTTCGTCGCCTTCATCGTCATGGCCCTGGCTACTTCCGTGTTGAGCGCGGTGGGTATCAAGTATCTGCTTGGCCAGGGGCAAGGGCAGTCCCAGGAAAAGCCTGAATTACTGCCTTACGTCTGAAGGTCGGGCGCCCCGGCGTTTTCGGGATGGCAGCGAATATACTGAGGCCCCTTCACTGGAGCCTATGCTGGATTCCCGGTGAAGGCCCGGACCAAAATCCGCCAGCCAAGCCCACCTCCGTCAACCCGTAGACCGGCGTCATGTGCGCCGTTCAGCCATTCACGGCCGCAATTATGCTTCGCAGGAAATGGAAGAGTTACTGCTGGATGTGGAAGGCGTGTGCAATGCTGTGTCGTGTTGTAAGTACAGTTATTGAAAGCAGGGCGAGCAGCTCATCGTGCTGGCGGAGAAGGACCCGCGCGGCAAGCGTCAGAAGGGACATCCGGCTGGCTTATTTCGGCGAAGGATCGCCTCTGTCACATTTACGCGGCTCGCCGGAATATATGATCCCGATCGACCCGCCGCCATACGGTTTATTGCCAGCGCGAAGGAGCGTTTGAATTAACGTATCCGTGGGCTATCGGCAGGATAAGCTGGTTAGATTGGTGGGAAGACAAGGTGATCGCACGAGGCCAAACGGCCTCCGAGATGTTTCTGTGGGCACTTGTCGCCGCGCAAGTCTCAAAGGTCGATGATCTCTTGCAGAATAAGAATGCTTTGGAATTTTTAAATATTCGGTTCAATCGAGCCATTAACGGAGCTTTGGACGCGTTTTGCGCCCAACTGCGCTATCAGCACACGCACCCTGCTGTGCCGCCGGTTCTTATGGCCGTTGACGAAATGAGGGACAAGTTTTACCCCGATTTCGAAAGATGGATCGCCATGTTGCTCGGGCAGAAAGCGCCCAACCTCGCGGTGAGCAAACACAGGATTAGCGCAGCGGTTATCGGGGCCGCGTACTCAATTGGCCTCTCCCCAACTGGTCTAGGTGACCAGCAGTGGACGAACATTGTGGAATTCATACGACGTCCTCAAGAGCTAGCGAAAACGGTCGGCTGCACGTGGCCTGTCAGCAAGGGAAGGTGGGACGGCAAGAAGGGTTACAAGGTTCAACTTGAGGCTGCTACGGACATCATTCGTAAACTCACCCAATGACGGGCGAGATGCCGAATAACTTGGAAGCTGCTGACCCCCGGAGCAGATTTTTTCCGGTGAGTTGGAAAGATGCGGCAATCAGACTTCTCTATGACGTCGCCGTTGGCGGTGTCGTTTGCACGGGTTGCAAGTCCATCTTACGCACTCGAGCTGAACTGCGGACTTTACATTCCGATCACATCGTCCCGTGGAGCACTGGCGGCCTCACAACGTGGGAAAACCTCCATTTGTTGTGTGCAGCATGCAATTTTTCAAAGGGCAACAACGCTGATTAATCGGATAGACGGGACGGTCGCCCGACGCGCCGCTAAGGTCTGTCCTGCGCCGTGTGATAAATCCGCATGACTTCGATGGTCTGTTCTTTCACGCGGTAGACGGCCACATACGGCGCGGGCAGAAACAAAACTCGCGGGTGCCTTCCTCGCGCCCCGGTCGGCCTCGCCCCGGCGATTGTTTCAGGGTGCGGATATCGCCGTACAGCTTGCGAATGGTGGCGTCACGGTAGCGCGGGTGATGCTCGTGGAGGTAATCGCTAATGCTCTGCAAGTCCGCTGCGGCGGCGGGCGTCCAGCGGATGCGCATGCCTATGAGCGCAACATCTGCTCAAGGCGAGCGTCCATTTCTTCTTCTTCAATAAACTCGCCCCGGTCGGCCTGCTCGATGCCTTCCCGCACGGCGGCGCGAAATCGGGCTTCCTCCTGAAGCAGGCACACCGCGGCGTCCTTCACCAGCCGCTCGGCGTCAATTCCTGCACGGGTGGCGATTTGGGAAAGCTGCGTTTCCTGTTCGGGCGTGAAATGGACTTCCATGCCCTTCACGTTACGCGAAAACCGGCAATGAGGCAACCCCGGCAACGAACGCGCTGGAAATCCGCCCTCGGCGCGGGCAGGGTTTCTGGTTCGCCGACAGGTAATCGAGGGATGCCTGGCTCACTTTGACTTGAATGCGGCGATCCATGGCATTCGATCTGGTCGGCATGGATCGCCAGCACTTCGGCCACGGTGGGAGTCGGTCATTCGGCGCTTCTTGTTAAAGCGGGGCTATTTTTCGTCGCTGGCGAAGTACGCACCCATGACGCGCGGCGCGGCTTGTTCCTCCTTGGCGACCGGGCGCACGGCCTAAAGGATCTCGGAATTGACCAGGCGAAAGTCCATAGCCGCCCGTATACCGTATGCGAAAATGGCAGCTTGCGCATCGCCATCGACGCCATTCCCCTGCTGGTGCGCAGCGCTGGCGTCAAGAATTATTTCTTCTATTGGATCTCTCACCTGCGCCAACTGCTCGGCGACCCCCAAGTCTCCCTGTTTCCCTTCCTGGACCACCTGCCGGATCTGAATCACGAGGGCTCCATCGCCAGTCCCGCGGGTACGCTCGCCCGCCAGGGCCTGCTCTACGCGCTCAACCTCTGGCCCAACCGCGCCTGGGACCTCATCGGCCCCCGCACCGATATCTTCCACACCACCAAGCTGCTGAACCCACCCCGCCGGCCGCGCCTCACCGCCCACCTGCACGACCTGACCTGCTGGCTTCTGCCCGAACTCCACCAGCCCCCCAACGTGGCCGCCGAGAAGCTCTTCGCGGAGCGCATCTGGAAACGCGCCGCCGGTCTGATCGCCGTCTCGGAAAGCACCCGCCGCGATGCCATTCGTATCCTCGGTTTAAACCCCGACATCGTCCAGGTTATTTATCCGGGCGTGCCGCATCCGTTTTTCGAGGCCACCGCCGAAAGCGCCGCCGTCACATGCCGTAAATACGGGCTCGCACGCCCCTACGCGCTCTATGTGGGAACCGTCGAGCCGCGTAAGAATCTCGACCGCCTGCTGGATTCCTGGCAGGATCTTCCGGCTTCCGTGCGCGATCCGTTCGACCTGGTTGCGATCGGTCCGGAAGGCTGGCAATCCGCCGCAACCATGGCTCGCCTGCGAAGCCCCAGCCCGGGCCTGAGCCGCCTGCGCTATCTGGGCTACGTGCCGGAACCCGATCTGCCCGCGCTCACCGCCGGCGCCGCGGTCTTTCTTTACCCCTCGCTTTACGAGGGTTTCGGCTTCCCCGTCGCGCAAGCCATGGCCGCGGGTGTGCCCGTAATTACTTCAAACCTGTCGTCGTTGCCCGAAATCACCGGGGGCGCCGCCTTGCTCGTCGATCCGCTCAGCGTGGCCGAAATCCGCGCCGCGCTCGACCGCCTGCTTACCTCGCCGGCCACCCGGGCGCAATTGTCGCAGGCCGGCCGGGTGCAAGCCCGTCGCTTCCACTGGGACGTCTGCGCCCGCCAGTCGGTCAAATTCTTTGAGCAGGTACTGGGGCGCGCTTAGCTCTACTTGCTACTATTAATCCCGTGACGAAAATACCCTTCCTGTTGTTGGTTTGCGGCTCTACACTCCTGGCACAACCACCGTCCTCTGAGCAGCGCAAGCAGCAGCTCGAATATACCCGGGCGCACTATACCAAGTTCGATTACCGCATCCCCATGCGGGACGGCGTGAAGCTTTTCACCAGCGTCTACGTGCCTAAGGACACCGCGCAGCCATATCCCATGCTCATGCAGCGCACGCCCTATTCGGTGGCGCCCTACGGCATCGACAACTACCGGCCGATGCCCGGGCCGTCGGAGGTATTCACCAAGGAGGGATTCATCTTCGTCTATCAGGACGTGCGCGGTCGATACTTGTCCGAAGGCACCTTCATCGATATTCCTCCGCACAAAACACATTTTGACGGCCCGAAAGACACCGACGACAGCACGGACACCTACGACACCATCGACTGGCTGGTGAAGAACGTTCCGAACAACAACGGAAAGGTGGGCATCTGGGGCATTTCGTATCCCGGTTTTTATGCTGCGTTCAGCCTCATCGATTCACATCCGGCATTGAAGGCGGTCTCTCCGCAAGCGCCCATGGGCGATGTCGGAAACGGCGACGACGCGTTTCACAATGGTGCATTCTATCTGGCGGCCAACTTCGGGTTCTATACGGGTTTTAAGCCTCGCGGCGAGGAGCCGGAGCGCCCTAAAGGATCCGTGCCGTTCGATTTCGGAACATCCGATGCTTACGATTTCTATCTCCGCATGGGGCCGCTCTCCAACAGCAACGAGAAATATTTAAAAAACACCAATCCCTACTGGACCGACAATCTCAAGCACGCCCGCTACGACGAGTTTTGGCAAAGCCGGTCGCTGGTGCCCTATATGAAGAACGTAAAACCAGCGGTGATGTTTGTCGGCGGTTGGTTTGATGCCGAGGACCTGTCTGGACCGCTAAAACTGTTCCATGAATTGGAGCAGAATGGCCCCTCGGCGCCGGACACCCTGGTGATGGGTCCATGGCGGCACGGCGGGTGGGCGGGCATGCCCGGGGACAAGCTGGGCAATCTGGACTTCGCGTCGAAGACCGCCGAGTATTTTCGCGAGCACATCGAGCTGCCGTTTTTTCTCGAACATCTGAAAGGCAAAGGCGACGGACTCAAGCCCAAGGCGGATGGAGCTACCCCCAAGGCCTGGCTCTTCGAGACGGGAACCAATCAGTGGGTGAGATTCGATTCCTGGCCGCCCAAACATGCCGTTGCTCGCGAGTTGCATTTCGATGCCGCGGGCAAACTCTCGATGGCGTCTCCGGACGTCGGGTTCGACGAGTACGTGAGCGATCCCCAGCGGCCTGTGCCGCTCATCGGCGAGATCGGGCAGGGCATGCCGGGCGACTATATGACCTACGACCAGCGCTTCGCTTCCCAACGTCCCGACGTGCTGTTGTACCAGACCGAACCGCTCGAACACGACGTGACCATCGCCGGGCCGATCACGCCGCTGCTCTCGGTCTCCACCACCGGTACGGATTCCGATTTCGTGGTGAAGCTCATCGACGTGTATCCCAGCGATTATCCGGATCCCGATCCGAATCCCACCAGGGTTCACATGGGTGGCTATCAGCAGCTGGTGCGCGGTGAGCCGTTTCGCGGAAAATTCCGCAACAGCTTCGCCAAGCCCGAGCCGTTTACGCCGGGCAAACGCGCGCGTATCGAATTCTGGATGCCGGATGTCTGCCACACCTTCCGCATGGGGCATCGGATCATGGTGCAGGTGCAGAGCTCCTGGTTCCCGTTGACCGATCGGAATCCGCAGCAGTTCCTGGATATCCCAGCGGCCAAGGCTTCGGATTTTCAGAAGGCCACCGAGCGTGTATATCGGGGCGGAGCCGACGGGTCGGGAATCCGGGTGATGGTGTTGGAGTAGGAGCCGGAACCTCACCAACCTACATCGCCTTGGCGCGGCGCATGAAAACATCCTTAAACGCTGAAAGGCAGCTCGAGAGAAATCGCTTGGTACGGCACCTCCGGCCGGATCCGTCCGCGCTCCCCCCGATGAAGCCGCACGAAGCCATACTGCTCCATCGTCTTCAACGTCCGGGACAGATTGGATGCCTTGCGGCCGGTATGCCCCGCCAGCTCCTGCAGAGAACCCGGATGCGTCGCCGCGATCGTCGCCAGCAGGGCGCGGTTCTTGTTCGACAAAACCTTCGCAAAACTCTCCGTCGAGGTAAACCACACTTTGGGGTCTCCCGGTTTCGGCTTGACCTTGCCCTGGGCGATCGCCATCGTTCGCGCCTTCATGTCCTTATAGGAGGCGATTCCGATCTTGAGGGTTTTCATAACATTATTCCTTTCCCGCGGAGCACCGCGTCAACTGCTGACCAGAAGTCGGCGAGTAGACTCGCCGCGTCTTTGTACTCGTATGGGCGCACCGTCTTTAGCCCATGTTGGTGATCGAACGTCGAGCCGGGTCTTCCACCCGGACCCGAATGGCCCCTCACAGCATGCGCGTTGTCGAATCCCACCAAACGTTCGCCATTCGGACCATGCAGCGTCAGCGAGTAGTCGGGTCCATGCGGCTTCGCCTCGCTCGCCGGAACGCGGTGGACAGCGAACCGAACCCTGCCTGGTCTCCGGGTCGATGACCAACACCTGCCCGTCCAGTTGGAGCAGTGCGTCCAGGGTGCTATCGCGCTCCACTGGTTATCATTGCGAATGCCATCAGGTAAGCATCGGTCCACGCGCCCGGTCGCAGCACGTCTACTCCCATGACATGAGTATTGGTCAGCAACCGCAACAGCCCCATTTGCGAAACACGGCAGAACGCCAGCGGATCTCCACCACATCGTCCCAACCACTCCACCGCCACGCGATTATGGATGTGCCACGTCGAGACTAATGCCCACCACGCCTGGAAATCAGCCAAGCAGATCTTCGACATTCGCATTTGTCAAATCGAGCTTTCCAGGCTCTTTCTAAGCACCGGAAACTGTACCCGATAAGGCTCCACCGGCCGCTGTGCCAACCCCAGTTCGTGTTCCACAGCCGTTCGCAGCAGCTCCTTCAAAGAAATGCCCCGTTGCACCGCCACGGTCTTCAACTTGTGGAACAGCTCGTCAGGTAAATCCACCGTCATACGCATAAAAGGAATGTTCCCATATTTACGAAGCGAACCGAATTTCTTCCGCTACCGTAACTTTCCGCGCCGCCGCTGCGAACTACAGCAGGAGATCAAACTATGTCGTCTTTACGTTCACTTGCAGCAACCGTGGCGCTCCTGAGTGCCGCTACCCTGGCGCCCTCCGCCCGCGCCGCCTCCGGAGCCGTATATACCATGGAGAATGCGGCCGGTCCCAATACCGTGGTCGTATACAGCCGTGCATCCAATGGCACCCTCATGCAGGCGCAATCTGTCCTGACCGGCGGCCTCGGGACCGGCGCAGGCCTGGGTTCGCAAGGTTCCATCGCGCTTAGCGCGGACGGCCGCTGGCTGCTGGCAGTCAACGCCGGAAGCAATGATGTAACCGTGTTTTCGATTGCAGGTGGCGAGCTGACAGCGGTCGGCACGCAAGCATCGGGTGGCGTCATGCCCATCAGCGTCACGGTGCGTGACAACACGGTTTTCGTGCTCAACGCCGGTGGCACTCCCAACATTACCGGTTTCCATCTGACTAACGCCGGTGTTCTTGTCCCCATACCGTCCATCCAGAAAGTATTGACCGGCACGGGACCCGCCGAAGTCTCCTTCAACCTCGATGGCACGCTGGTGGCGGTCACCGAGAAAACCTCCAACACCATCGTGATCTTCACCATCGATAGCGGGAAACTCGTCGGTCCCTTCATCGGCGCATCCGCCGGCCAGGAGCCGTTCGGCTTCGCCTTCGGCCCGCACAACTTCCTGCTCGTCACCGAAGCCTTCAACGGCGCCCCCAACGGTAGCTCGGTATCCAGCTATCAGGCCGACGCGGGCGGCGGCCTGCGCCTCATTACCGCTTCTCTGTCAACCACGCAAACAGCGGCCTGCTGGCTTGCGATCACTGGAAATGGGCGCTTTGCCTATGCCGCGAATGCCGTCAGCGCCAGCATCAGTAGCTACGCCGTGGCCCCGGACGGCTCTCTGGCGCTATTAAACGCGATAGCCGGAAGCACGCCCGCCGGATCGCAGGATCTCGCGCTCAGCGCCGGCAGCCAGTACCTGTACAATCTCGCCAGCGGCACCATCTCGGAGTTCCAGATCGCCGCCGATGGCAGTCTCACACCCATTGGTTCCATTACCGGCCTGCCCACTTCCACCGTGGGCCTGCAGGCTCGATGATTGGCGCGCTGAGTCACTCCGCGTGTGTCACTCCACGCGGAATAAGTAAGACCTGTGGTCTGATATAGTTATTTGCCGACAACAGCGCTGAGTAATATCCAACAACTGCTGCTCCGGTACCAGCATGGGGACTCGGCGGCGGCCGCGGAGCTGGTCCGCGCCGCGTCGCCCATGTTAATGCGATTCTGCCTCAGCCAGGGAGACCGCCGCGAAGACGTCGACGACGTCCTGCAGGAAATCTGGCTGCGCATACACAGGGCGCGGTACACCTACCGGCCGGGAGCGCCCGCCGAAGCCTGGCTCTACGCCATCGCGCGTCACACCCGTCTGGATGCGTGGCGCAGGCGCTACCGCTTTCGAGCCCGCGAAATCCAGGTCGAAGCCTTGCCCGAGGCGGCCGCTCCCGTGCCGGACGCGCGCACACCCTCTATGCCCGAACTGCTTGCGGCATTGCCGGAGGGTCAACGCGAGGTGCTCCTGCTGTTGAAGGGCTGCGGTATGACTCTCGAAGAGGTAGCGCGGGCAACCTCCTCGACAGTAGGCGCCGTCAAGCAGAAAGCTCACCGCGCATATGACTGTCTCCGCACCGCGCTCGCATACGCTCAACGGGGGCCGGCGCAATGACTTGTCGCGACATAGCCAAGTTACTGGCCGAGTCCTCGCCTTTCCCCGCGGACGCCGCCGCGCACCTGCGCACTTGCGAGCGCTGTCGGCTGCTGGTGGGGTCTCCCGCGCCCTATAGCGGACCCGTGTCAATAAGTGCCGGCCTCGAGCATCGCCTGATTGCCGTAGTGACAAACGACTTGGTAGCCGTGCGTCCGCTATCTTCGCCACGGGTATATACGACCGCTCTAATCGCACTGGCCGCGCTCGTGATTGCAGCAGGCGTTGCCGTGCTGGGAGTGCGCGGATGGCTTACCACCTCGATTTCTCAAAAGCTTTATTTCGTGACACTGCTGACCGCCGGCATAGCGGCTTGTGCGGTTACGCTGTCTCGACTGATGTTCCCCG
>Ga0302324_100008179_pt1 | contig 22097 bp, 18 predicted proteins | sample Palsa_T0_1_FD_201949 | JGI IMG/M metagenome (GOLD analysis project Ga0302324, IMG submission 201949) | Peat permafrost microbial communities from Stordalen Mire near Abisko, Sweden - Palsa_T0_1 | ecosystem: Environmental > Terrestrial > Soil > Palsa > Peat permafrost | place: Sweden: Abisko...
GCATCGTGCCGGGGTTCGTGATCCAGGGTGGCGGCCTGGCCGCCGATTTCAGCACCAAGAAGACGCGCGCGCCCATTACCAATGAGGCGACCAACGGCCTTAAAAACGAGCGCGGCACGCTGTCGATGGCGCGTACCAATGACGTCAACAGCGCCACTTCGCAGTTCTTCGTGAACCTCTCCGACAACGCCTTCCTCGATCACACCAAGGGGCAATTCGGCTATGCGGTATTCGGCCGCGTCAAAGACGGCCTGGACGTCGTCGACAAGATCGCCGCCGTGCGTACCGGCACCCGCCGCCAGTATCAGGACGCTCCGCTTGAGGATGTCGCCATCGTCTCGGCGCGGCGCGTCGATGCCACGTAGGACGAGCTGCCTCTTAAAGTGGGCCGCCTCTTAAAGTGGATCGCGAGCACGGTTGTCGCGCTGCTCGTGCTGACGGCGCTGACAGTCGCGCTGCTGCGTATCGTGCACCCCTACACGAGCGCCTTCATGCTGCGCGAGCGCCTCGAGGCCGCGCGCACGCATGATACGCACTATCAGGCCCGCTACGAATGGGTCGACTACCGGCGCATCTCCGCGCACGTCGCACTCGCCGTCATCGCCTCGGAGGATCAGCTGTTCCCGTTTCATCACGGCTTCGATGTGAAATCGATCAAGGAGGCGGAAAAAACCAATGAAGAGGGCGGACGCCTGCGCGGTGCGAGCACGATCTCGCAGCAGCTTGCGAAGAACCTATTCCTCTGGCCGGGCAAAAGCTATTTGAGAAAGGGGCTCGAAGCGTGGTTCACAGTGCTTCTCGAGACGCTCTGGCCGAAGGAGCGCATTCTAGAAACCTATCTTAACGTCGTGCAGTTCGGGCCGGGTGTGTACGGCGTCGAGGCCGCTTCCCGCCTTTATTTTCACACCAGTGCTGCGAATCTCACACCGGCCGATGCGGCGCTCCTCGCGGCCGTGCTGCCAAACCCCGATCGCCTGCATGTCGAGCGGCCCTCGCGCTATGTCCTGGAACGGCGCGATTGGATCCTCGGCCAGATGCGCATGTTGGGCGGTGACGAGTACCTCAGTTCGCTTGCGCACGGATCGCATCGTCCGCCAGAACCGCCTCCGCGACCCCATCGTAGTTCCCATTGAAATGGTGGCCGCCGGGAAGCTTGACGATTTTCGCGCGCGAGCCTTGAAGCTTCGGACACAGGCTGTCCAAATCGCCGTCGCCGTAGATGCACAGTGACGGCACGGCGAGCTTCTCGATTTCCGGCCGCACCGGCAGCCCTGATGCGCCGTTCGCGACCCAATTGGCGACGTGAAATTCGAAGTCCGCGCCCGCATCGAGTCCCATCATCGCCGTCAGGACGACGCGGTTGCGCGTCGCGGCCGGCAGACGATTGACGGCAAAGGCGAGCACGTCGGCGCCTTGCGAGAAGCCGAGGATGAGGGCGCGCTTTTTCTGCCAATGGCCGGCGTAATAGTTGAGGATGCGCCCGAGATCCACCGCGAGGCCCTGTGGCGTGCGCGCCGTCCAGAAATAGCGCAGCGAATCAACGCCGGCGACCGGAATGCCGCGCGCGGCGAGCGAGGCTGCGACATTCTTATCGATCCCGGCCCAGCCGCCATCCCCGGACAGAAACACGGCGAAGAGATCGCTCGTCCCTAAGCTTGCGGGCACCTCGATGATAGGCAGATCGGCAAGCGAGGCCGGCGGCAGACCCTGCTCCTTGCCCTGCGCTGCAATGCTGCGGTAGGCCCCGAGGAAATCGGCAAGCCAGCTTCCAGGCTCGGCCCAGGAACGCGCGGCCGAGGATAAAGAGATCCGCTTCGTCTGCCGCGTGGCGAGAAAATCCGCCGTGAAAGGTGCGGCGCAGGCGGGAGCTCCAATCTGCAGCGCGATCCATGGCACCTTGATGTTTGGCGCCGCAGAGATCTCGACCCCGGTCGCATCCGCGCTCGGCGTCGTCCGCAACTCCCGCCCCGGGCAGAGCGGATGCACGAGCGGCAGATCCGGGCAGAACTGCAAGGAAATCGCCCCTGCAAAAAGATCCACCGGCGCCTGTGCCAGCATCGCGTAGGCCAGCGTGCCGCCCGCGGCGTCACCGACGAGAATCGGCGTGCTGTAGCGCGGCAGACGGTAATAGGCCTGCAGGTAGCGGCTTAGGTTCTCAAGATCCCCATCCGGTAGCGTGCAGTTCGCCTTGTCCTGCTCGAGACTTGCCAGGAGTTCCGAGGTATTGACCACCGCGACCATGGCCTGTTCGCGCACGAGCGCGCGCGCCACCTCGCCCAGTGCGTCGCTCACGCCTTTCTCTCCCGATAGGACGAGCACAAATTTTTGCACCTCACGCGCCGGCCGGTAGACGGTGATCGTCTTGAAGCGTCCGTGCGCGAGCACCTCAGGAGGCGGTGGCGCGGGCGTGCAGGCGCCCAGTAGGGCGGCGCCCCACAACACGCAAAGAAGGAGTCCGAACGTACGCCTCACGGGGCGGGCTCATATCCCAGGTTCGGTGACAGCCAGCGCTCGGCTTCGCCCTGCGTCATGCCGGTGCGCCGCGCGTAGTCTGTAACCTGGTCGCGGTCGATCTTGCCGACCCCGAAGTAATGCGCCTGCGGGTGCGCGAAATACCAGCCGCTGACCGCCGCCGCCGGATACATCGCGAAGGACTCGGTCAGGCGGATGCCGGCATTGTTGTCGACATCGAGAAGACTCCACAGCTTTGCTTTCTCGGTGTGGTCCGGACAGGCGGGGTAGCCCGGCGCCGGGCGGATGCCGCGATAGCTCTCGCGGATGAGTTCCTCGTTGGAGAGTTTCTCATTGGCGGCATAGCCCCACAGTTCGCGCCGTACGCGCTCATGAAAGCGCTCCGCGGCCGCCTCGGCGAGCCGATCGGCAAGGGCCTTCAAGATGATGCTCGAGTAGTCGTCGTGGTTGCGCTCAAAGCGCGCGAGATGCTCCTCGATGCCCAGGCCCGCCGTGACCGCGAACGCGCCGATATAGTCAGGCACGCCGCTCTCCTTGGGCGCGATGTAGTCGGCGAGACACTCGTGCGGATGTCCGGGCGCCTTGTTCTTCTGCTGGCGCAGAAAGCACAAGGTGGTCGCGCGCGTATCGCGCCGCTCGTCGGTATACACCTCGACGTCATCGCCGAGCGCGTTCGCAGGAAAGAGCCCGACGACCGCGCGCACCCGGAGCCAGCGCTCGGCGATGAGGCGTTTCAGCATTTCACGCGCATCGGCATACAGGTTGCTCGCCGCCTCCCCGACTTTCGGATCGGTCAGGAGCGCCGGAAACTGTCCGGTGAATTCCCAGGCATTGAAAAAGGGCATCCAGTCGATGCAGGCGACGAGGTTCGTCAAGGGATAGTGGTCAAAGCAGTGCACGCCCGGGGCGAGCGGCACGAACGGCGCAGGCGCGGTCCAGTCGATGCGGCGGCGATTGGCGCGCGCCGCGGCGAGGGTGAGCTCCGGCGCTTTCACTTTTTTGCCCGCGTGCTGCTCGCGGCGGCGCTCATGCTCGGCGTCGTTGTGCGTCACGAACGCCTCGCGCTGTGTCTGCGTAATGAGCGCCTGGCATACACCGACCGCGCGCGAGGCGTCTTTGACGTACACGACCGGCGACTTGTAGTGCGGGGCGATCTTGACCGAGGTGTGCGTCGGCGAGGTGGTCGCACCACCGATCAGAAGCGGGATCGTGAATCCCTGGCGCTGCATTTCGCGCGAGATGTTCACCATTTCATCAAGCGACGGCGTGATGAGCCCCGAGAGTCCGATGAAGTCGACTTCCTCGCGGCGCGCGGTCTCCAGGATCTTGTCGTACGGCACCATGACGCCCAGGTCAATCACCTCGAAGTTATTGCATTGCAGAACGACGCCTACAATATTCTTGCCGATGTCGTGCACATCGCCCTTGACCGTCGCGATCACCATGCGGCCATTGGTGCGCGCGGTGCCGACCTTGGCCTTCTCGATGAAAGGCAGAAGATGCGCCACCGCGCGCTTCATGACGCGCGCGCTCTTCACCACCTGCGGCAGGAACATCTTGCCGGAGCCGAAAAGATCGCCGACGACATTCATGCCGTCCATAAGAGGGCCCTCGATGACGTGCAGCGGCTCGGCAAAGGACAGGCGCGCCTCCTCGGTGTCTTCGGTAATGTAGTCGTCGATGCCCTTGACGAGCGCATGCTCCAGGCGCTGGGCGACCGGCAGGCTGCGCCAGGCAAGATCGGTCTGGCGCTTCGTTCCGCCCTCGCCCCTGAAGCGCGCGGCAATCTCCAGGAGCCGCTCGGTCGCATCGTCGCGCCGGTTCAGGATCACATCCTCGACCGCGTTACGCAGCTCCGGGTCGATGTCCTCGTAGATCGCGAGCTGCCCGGCGTTGACGATGCCCAAGTCCATCCCCGCGGCAATGGCGTGATAGAGAAACGCCGAATGCATCGCCTCGCGCACCGAGTCGTTGCCGCGGAACGAGAAGGAGACGTTACTGACGCCGCCGCTCACGAGCGTATGCGGCAGATTGCGCTTGATGGCGCGGGTGGCCTCGATGAAGCCCACGCCGTAGCCGTTGTGTTCCTCGATGCCGGTTGCGATCGCGAATATATTCGGATCGAAGATGATGTCCTCGGCGGGAAAGCCGACCTTTTCGGTCAGGAGTTCGTAGGCGCGCGTGCAGATCGCAAGCTTCCTTTCGACGGTCTCGGCCTGGCCACTCTCATCAAACGCCATGACAACGACCGCCGCGCCGTAACGGCGCACTTTCCTCGCATGCGTGAGGAACGCCTCCTCGCCCTCCTTCATGCTGATGGAGTTGACGATCGGTTTGCCCTGCACGCACTTCAGGCCCGCCTCGATGACCGTCCATTTGGACGAGTCGATCATGATCGGCACGCGCGCGATATCAGGCTCCGCCGCAATCAGGTGCAGGAAGCGCGTCATCGCCGCTTCCGAGTCGAGCATGCCCTCATCCATGTTGACGTCGATCATCTGCGCACCGCCTGCGACCTGCTGGCGCGCGACATCCAGCGCCGTGGTGTAATCGCCCGCCTCGATGAGCTTTCTGAATTTGGCGGAGCCGGTGACATTGGTGCGCTCGCCGACGTTCACGAACAAGGACTCCTCGCCGATGTTGAGCGGCTCAAGGCCCGCCAGGCGGCACTTCGCGGGAATCGTCGGCAGTTGGCGTCGCGGGTGCGCGAGCACCGCCTCGCGTACCAGGCGGATATGTTCAGGCGTCGTGCCGCAGCAGCCGCCGACGATATTGATGAGCCCGGCCTGCGCGAACTCGTTCAGGATCGTCGCGGTTTCAAGGGCGGTCTCGTCGTACTCGCCGAACGCGTTCGGCAGCCCCGCGTTGGGATAGGCGCATACATATGTATCGGCGACCCGGGAGAGCTCCTGCACATAGGGGCGCAGCTGCGCAGCTCCGAGGGCGCAGTTGAGGCCCACCGCGAGCGGCCGTGCGTGGCGGATCGAATTCCAGAACGCCTCAGTCGTCTGCCCCGAGAGCGTGCGGCCGGAGGCATCGGTGATGGTGCCCGAGATCACGAGCGGCAGATCGCAGCCGAGCTCCTCGAGCACGCCCTGCACGGCGTACAAAGCGGCCTTCGCGTTCAAAGTGTCGAACACGGTCTCAATGATGATGAGATCGGCACCACCGCGGACGAGCGCGCGCGTCGCTTCCGCGTAAGTCGTCACGAGCGCATCGAAGGTCACGGCCCTAAAGCCCGGATCATTGACATCCGGGGAGAGCGAGGCCATGCGGCTCGTGGGCCCAAGCGCTCCGGCGACGAGTGCCGGCCGCCCGTCCTTCCGCGCGAACTCATCGGCCACCGCGCGCGCCAGCTGCGCGGCGCGATAGTTGAGCTCCGGCACCAGAGCCTCGGTGCCGTAGTCAGCCTGCGAGATCGCGGTCGAGTTGAACGTGTTGGTCTCGATGATGTCCGCGCCCGCCTCGAAGTAGGCGCGATGGATGGCGGCAATGATGTCCGGACGCGTGAGCGTCAACAGATCATTATTGCCCTTAAGATCGCGGCCATAACTCCTGAAGCGCTCGCCGCGAAACGCCGCCTCATCGAGCTTCTCGCCCTGGATCATGGTGCCCATCGCCCCGTCGAGCAGCACGATGCGCTCGTTGAGGAGGGATTTCAGCCGCGCGATCCGCCGGCCGCGCGCCACTTCATCGATGGGCTCGACGCCAAATGGAATCGCCAGCGCGCGCGCGGCGGCGCCGGCAGCGGCGGGCTCCTTGTCGAGCGCGCGCTCGCTTCTGGATTCCTCAGGACTCATGCGGCGCTCGCCGTGTCGGCGCCGCGCGCTGCCAGCGGTGCGCGCACGCCGAGCGCATGGCAGATCGCATAAGTGAGCTCGGCGCGATTGAGGGTATAGAAATGAAACTCCTCGACCCCGTGGCGCACCAGCATCTCGACCTGCTCGATGGCAACCGCCGCTGCGATGAGGCGGCGCGTTTCCGCATCCTCGTCAAGGCCCGCAAAACGCTCCTTCAGCCAGGGCGGGATCGAGGCGCCGCATCTTGCCGCCATGTTCACCACCTGCGGAAAGCGCGTGATCGGCAGGAGCCCGGGCACGATGGTCGCGTCGATGCCGCCCGCCGCGCAGGCATCGCGAAAGCGCAGGAAGGCGTCGCCGTCGTAGAAGAACTGGGTGATGGCGCGGGATGCGCCCGCATCGATCTTGCGGCGCAGGTTGTCAAGATCGAATTGCGCATCGGGCGCCTCTGGATGCACCTCGGGATAGGCCGCAACGGAGATGTCAAAATTCGCAACGCTCCTCAGGCCGCGCACGAGATCGACCGCGTAGGCAAAGCCGTCGGGATGCGGCACGTAGTGCGGGTTTCCCCGCGGCGGATCGCCGCGCAGCGCGACGATGTGGCGGATGCCCTGGTCCCAGTACTCGCGCGCGATCCCTAGAATCTCCTCGCGCGATGCGCCGATGCAGGTCAAATGCGGCGCGCCGGTCAGCGGGGTCTCAAGCTGGATGCGGGTGATGAGTTTGTGGGTGCGCTCGCGCGTTGAGCCATCCGCGCCGTAGGTGACGGAGACGAAGGACGGCGCAAGCGGCGCCAGGCGCTCGACCGAGTGCCACAGCACCGCTTCCATCTGCGCATCGTTCGGCGGAAAGAATTCGAACGAGACTCTGATCACGGGATCACGCGACGCTCGCCGTGTGGACGGCCAATGCCGGCACCGCGACCGCGGCCAAGATGTGTTCGCGATCGATTTGAATCGGGCTCAAGCGCTCGCAGGCGAAGCCCGCCTCATCGAGCTTCTGCCGCAGGCGCGCGAGCGCCCGTGCGCCTGAGCCTGCCACCGGCGCGGCGAACGCGGCATCGCGCTCGAAGAGCCAGAGCCTGCCGGTACTTTTGAGCAGCACCCGGGCCGCCGCGAGCGCTTCGGACAGCGACGCGCTGTCGGGCGTGAGGCGGTCGAGCACAATGGCATCAAAGCGTGCGGCGCCGTCCGCGACGCCGCATCCGATCGGCCCATCCTCAGGCGCGGCCAGAAGCACGCGGCAGTTGGGCGCGTTCACGCGCGTGAAGGTGCGCGCGGCGCGCGCTTCGCGCGGCTCGTGCGCCACCGCCAGGCATTCGGCCGCCAGGCGCGCAGCGCTTGCGAGCATTTCATGATGCCGCGCGCCGACCACGAGGATGCTCGCGCGCCGCTCGGCACCCGCCGTCGATTCGATGAAAACGCCGAGCGCCTGATCAAGCCGCAGGCGCGCGGGCGATCCTTCACGAGCGCCTCCGGGAGCCGCCGGCGCGCCGCGGGCGAGCGGCAGGTCGAGCGGCGGAAGGCCGGCAAGGAGGCTCGCGAGAAAACGCGCCACGCCAGGATCCTGTCCCAGCCGGTAATGCACCCATTGCCGGTCGCGCAGGCGTGAGATGAGCCCGGCCGCGCACAGGATCTTCAAATGACGCGAGACGCGCGGCTCACTCTGGCCGACGGCGAGCGCAAGCTTGGAAACGCTCGCCTCACCCTGGGCGCAGAACGCCAGCAGCCGCAGGCGCGTCGGCTCACCCGCCGCCCGGAGCCACGCGACCAGTGTGTCGGCGTCAGCCATTTTGACAGTTGCACATATCTTTAAGTGCTAGTCTAGCAGACTGGGCGGGCGATGCGCCTGCGCGACGCACGGGCACCTGCGTTTCAGCCGGAAAGCTTTGTTTTCAAAAGCTTATTAAGCTCGGCGGGGTTGGCTTTGCCGCCGGTAGCCTTCATGACCTGGCCCACGAAGAAGCCGAAGAGCTTGTCCTTGCCCGAACGGTAGTCGGCGAGCTGCACCGGGTTCTTCGCCATCACCTCATCTATAACCCGCTCGATTGCGGACGAATCGGTGATCTGCCGCAGGCCCTTCTCCGCGATGATCGCATCCGCATCCTTGCCGCTCGCCCACATCGCCTCGAAGACTTCTTTCGCGATCTTGCCGGAAATCGTGCCGTCGGCGATGCGCCCGAGGAGCTGCGCAAGCGCCTGCGCGGACAGGCGGCTCGCCGCGATTTCAAGTCCCTCCTTGTTGAGGGCCGCCGACAGCTCCCCCATCACCCAGTTCGCGGCAAGTTTCGGCTCGCCAGGCACCTGCCGCGCGACCTCCTCGTAGTAGGCCGCAAGCTCGCGGCTGGCCGTCAGCACGCCCGCGTCGTACGACGACAGGGCGTAGTCGGTTGCGAATCGTGCCGCCTTCTCATCCGGCAGCTCCGGCAGGTCGGCGCGGATCTTGTCGATGAATGCGCTCGTCAGCACCACCGGCAGAAGATCCGGATCGGGAAAGTAGCGATAGTCATTCGCCTCCTCCTTGGTGCGCATCGAGCGCGTCTCATCCTTGTTGGCGTCGTACAGGCGCGTTTCCTGCACCACGCGGCCGCCCGATTCGATGAGGTCCACCTGGCGCGTAGCCTCATACAGGATCGCCTTCTCGACGTAGCGAAAGGAGTTCAGATTCTTGATCTCCGCGCGCGTGCCGAACTCCTTCGCGCCCAGGGGGCGCACGGAGACGTTGGCATCGCAGCGGAAGGAGCCTTCCTGCATATTGCCGTCACAGATCTCAAGGTAGCGCACCAGCGTGTGCACTTTTTTCATGTAAGCGACGGCTTCCTTCGCCGAGCGCATCTCCGGCTCCGAGACGATCTCAATGAGCGGCGTGCCGGCGCGGTTGAGATCAATGCCGGTGACCCCCGGCAGGCCCTCATGCAGTGACTTGCCCGCATCCTCCTCAAGGTGCGCGCGCGTGATGCCGATGCGCTTGTGCGTGCCGTCCTCGAGCACGATGTCCAAAGACCCTTTGGCGACGATCGGCAGCTCGTACTGGCTGATCTGATAGCCCTTCGGCAGATCCGGATAGAAATAATTCTTGCGCGCAAATATCGAAGTGCCCGCGATCGTGGCGCCGATCGCAAGCCCCAACTTCACCGCCATCCTGACGACGTCGCCGTTCAACACCGGCAGTACGCCCGGATAGCCCAGATCGACGAGACTTGCGTTCACATTCGGACGTGCGCCGTAACTGGTGGCGGCGCCCGAGAAAATCTTCGAGCGCGTCGACAGCTGCGCATGAATCTCAAGCCCGATGACCGTTTCCCAAGTTGTCGCGCTCATGCGTAACCTTGCGGAATCTCGCGGTGCCAGGCGCTCTCCAGCTGATAGGCGTGCGCGGCGTTCAGGATGCGCTCCTCGGCGAAGTGCGGGCCGACGAGCTGCAGGCCGACGGGCAGGCCCTGAACGAAGCCGCACGGAATGGAGATGGCCGGCAGGCCCGCAAGGTTTGCGCCGATCGTATAGATGTCGTTGAGATACATCGTAATGGGGTCCGCCATCTTGGCGCCGATCGGGAATGCCGGCGTCGGCGTCGTCGGCGCAACCAGGAGCTCCACCTGCGAGAAGGCGTCCGCGAAGTCCTTCGCGATCAGCTGGCGCACCCGCTGCGCCTTCAAATAATAGGCATCGTAGTAGCCGGCCGAGAGCACATAGGTGCCCGTCATGATGCGGCGCTTCACCTCGGCGCCAAAACCCTCGCCGCGCGAGCGCCGGTACAGGTCCTGCAGGTCGCGCGGCTTCGCGCAGCGATGCCCGAAACGCACGCCGTCAAAACGCGCGAGGTTCGATGAGCACTCCGCCGGCGCAACGACATAGTAGGTGGGCACCGAGAGCGGCAGGTTGGGCAGGCTCACTTCCTGCAAGGTCGCGCCCAGGCGCGTGTAGAGGCTAATCGCCTCCTCGATGCGGCGCGCATTGTCGGCATCCAGGCCCTTGTCAAAGAACTCTTTGACGATGCCGATGCGCAGCCCCGCGATCGACTCGCCCAGGAGCGCCGGGTAATCCGGCACCGGCGTATCAACGCTGGTCGAATCGCGCGGATCAAAACCCGCCATCGCCTTCAGCAGAAGCGCCACATCCGCGGCGCTCGTCGCGATGACGCCGGCCTGATCGAGGCTCGATGCAAATGCAATCATGCCGTAGCGCGACACGCGCCCGTAGGTGGGCTTCAACCCCGTGACGCCGCAGAGCGCTGCAGGCTGGCGGATCGAGCCGCCGGTGTCGGTGCCGGTTGCAACCGGAGACAGCCGCGCCGCAACCGCGGCGGCCGAGCCTCCGGAGGAGCCGCCCGGCACGAGCGCCAGGTTCCAGGGATTTTTGACTGCACCGTAATAGCTCGTCTCGCTCGATGAGCCCATGGCGAATTCGTCCATGTTGGTCTTGCCGAGGAGAACGGTGCCGGCATCCTTGAGCTTCGCGACTACGGTGGCGTCGTAGGGCGCGACAAACTGATCGAGCATGCGCGAGCCGCAGGTGGTGCGCAGACCGGCTGTACAAAAAATGTCCTTGTGCACGAGCGGCAGGCCCGTCAACGCGCCGCCGTCACCGCGCTTGAGCGCATGATCGGCCGCCTGCGCGTCGGCGAGTGCAGACTCGTGTGCCACCGTGACGAAGGCATTTAACGCAGGGCCGCGCGCGGCGATGCGCGCAAGATACGCTTGCGTCAACTCCGCGCTTGAGAACTCGCGCGCGGCCAGGCCTGCGGCGAGCTCGGTGAGCGACTGATTGACGAGACTCACTCGATCACCTTTGGAACGAGATACAGCCCCGCTTCCACCTGCGGCGCATTGCGCTGATAAAGCTCGTGCGCGTCGGCTTCTGTGACGACGTCGACACGCAGCCGCTGCGAAAGTCCCGGCAGCGGATGCGCCATGGGTGTGACGCCAGTCGTCGCGGCGCGGTCCAGTTCCCGTACAAAATCGAGGATGCGGGACAGATTGTCCTGGTAAATCGGGATCTCCGCCTCGTTGAGCTCGAGACGGGCCAGCTGCGCGATGCTATCGATCGCGGCTCGTGTCAGGGCCATGGGTGTGGGGAAAAGTGCGAAAAACGGCTCAAAATCATACAGCTTGCCTTGCTCAATGTCCTGTCGGTTGATAGATTACGCGCCACTTTTGGCATCCTCCCGCCTCGCAAATATTCGGTCAATTCATGTTCAAACGCCTGCGCGGCTATTTCTCGAGTGACCTGTCCATTGATTTGGGGACGGCTAACACACTCATCTATGTCCGTGACAAGGGCATCGTTCTGAATGAACCCTCGGTGGTCGCGGTACAGGATGAACCCACGCGCGGCGGCAAGATCATCGTCGCAGTAGGCTCCGAGGCTAAGAACATGCTCGGCCGCACGCCGGGGCACATCAACGCCGTGCGCCCGATGAAGGACGGCGTCATCGCCGACTTCACCTACACGGAGAAGATGCTTCAATACTTCATCAACAAGGTGCACGGCAACCGCATGCTCAAGCCCTCCCCGCGGGTGCTCGTGTGCGTGCCCTTTGGCTCAACCCAGGTCGAGCGCCGCGCGATCCGCGAGTCCGCCGAAGGCGCAGGCGCGCGCAACGTCGGCATCGTAAGCGAACCCATGGCGGCCGCGGTTGGCGCCGGCCTGCCGGTGCACGAGCCGCGCGGCTCCATGGTGCTCGACATTGGCGGTGGCACCTCGGAAGTGGCCGTGCTGTCGCTGAATGGCATCGTGTATGCAAACTCGGCGCGCATCGGCGGGGATCGCTTCGATGAGGCGATCATGAACTATGTGCGCCGCAATTACGGCATTCTGATCGGCGAGGCAACCGCGGAGCGCATCAAGATCGAGATCGGCTCGGCCTACCCCGGCCAGCAGGTGCGCGAGCTTTCGGTGAAGGGCCGCAATCTCTCTGAAGGCGTGCCGCGCAGCTTCACGCTGAACAGCAATGAAATCTTAGAGGCACTACAGGAGCCCCTGCAGAGCATCGTCAGCGCCGTGAAACAGGCGCTCGAGCAGACGCCGCCGGAACTGGGCGCCGACGTTGCCGATCGCGGCATCGTGCTGACCGGCGGCGGCGCCTTGCTGCGCGACATCGATAAGCTTCTCACCGAAGAAACCGGCCTTCCGGTCGTCGTCGCGGACGACCCCCTCACTTGCGTCGCGCGCGGCGGCGGGCGCATTCTCGAGCTGATGGACGCCATGGGCCCCGGTCACTTCGGACTCGAGTAGTCCCCGCACGGCGTGGCCGCATTCGGTGTAGGCGACAACCGACGGCTTGCCGGACGCGGCGCGTCGCCTGGCTTCCGGTTCACTGTCTACGCGATCGTATCGATCGTCGTCATGGTGCTCGACCAGAGGGGCGGCTGGTTGAACCAGGCGCGCTACGTCCTGCAGGCGGCAGCCTACCCGCTGCAGCTTGCGGTGAGCTCGCCATCGGCCGCAGTCGCCTGGATCAGAGAGAGCATGCAGACGCGAGAAGCGCTGCGCACCGAGAACACGCATCTTCGGGCCCAGCAGAGCGCTCTTGCCCTGCGCACCTTGAACTACGACGCGCTGGCGCGCGAGAACGCCCAGCTGCGTGGCCTTGCCAAGGGCCTGCCGCCGATCGCGCAGCGCTGGCTCATTGCTGAAATCGTCAACACCGAGTTGACGACGCTGCGCCAGCGCATGCTCATCAATCGCGGTACGACCAACGGCGTCAGCGCCGGCCAAACCGTGCTCGATGATGCGGGCCTTCTCGGGCAAACCATCCACGTCGGCCCGTGGAGCGCCGAGGTGATTCTCGTCACCGACCCTGAACATGCGGTGCCGGTGCAGATCGAGCGCACGGGCTTAAGGACGATCGCGGTCGGTGCCGGCAACGAAGGCACACTCGCTTTGCCGTACCTGCCTGCGAACGCCGACGTGAAGCCCGGCGACCGCCTGATCACTTCTGGCCTGGGCGGCGTATTTCCGGCGGGCTACCCGGTCGCCCGCGTCGCCGAGGTGCACCGGGATGCGATCCAGCCGCTCGCGCAGGTTCGCGCGGTGCCACTGGCGCACATCGACAGCGACCGGGAAGTCGCACTCGTGTGGTTCCCGGATGCGCACCCCCTGAGCTCCGACATCCAGCCGCAGCCGACCCCGGCAAAACCTGCCGCACCGACGGCCGCGCCCACTGAGGCACCTCCTGCCCCGCCACCTGTCCAAGCGGTGCCGCCTGCCAAAGCGCCTGCTCGCGCGAAGGTTAAGCCTGCGCCGCCGCAGGATGCTGACAAGGAGGCGACCGATTGAACGCCCGTACCCGTGAGCCGCGTGGCCGCATTTTTCTCACGCTGCTCCTGGCGCTCTTTCTGTCGGTCGTGCCGCTGCCGGTGTGGTTGGATGCGGTGCGGCCATCGTTTATGGTGCTCGGGGTCCTGTATTGGTCTATTTCCTGGCCGCATACCGGCGGCATTGGACTCGGCTGGATCGGCGGCCTGGCGCTTGATGTGTTCCAGGGCTCGGTGCTCGGTCAGCACGCTCTGGCGCTCGCGCTCGTGACCTACATCGCGGTGCGCGAGCACCAGAAAATCCGCTCGAAGCCCGTCTTCCAGCAGTCCCTCATCATCATGGGCGAGCTTTTTATCTATGAGTTTGTGGTGTTCGCAATCGATGGCTGGACCGGGCACACGCTCTCCGGCCCGTTGCGGTGGGTGCAGATATTGACCGGCACGCTCATCTGGCCGCTCGCCGCCGCGCTCCTGGGCAGGAGCCACGCGCCGCGATGAACCGACTTCAGCTTACGCAGGCGTGCTGCTGATGGTGCAGGGCGTGCGCATCAAGGATCACCACAACGAGCAGCGCCAGTTCGAGCGCCGGGCGCTCGCCGCGGGCGCCATAATCGCTGCGCTCACGCTTGCGCTCATCGGACGCCTCGTGCTGCTGCAGGTCCTGCGTCACGACTATTACACCGAGCTGTCGCAGGGCAATCAGGTGCGGGTCGAGCCGATCCCGGCCGCGCGCGGGCTCATTCTCGACCGCAACGGCAAGCTTCTCGCGGGCAACCAGCCGGCTTATCAGCTGGAACTCGTGCCCGAGGAAGTCCCGGATGTGAACGCGGCTCTGAAGGGCCTGGCGAAGCTTGGCCTCATCGATCCGGATTCCATGGGGGAATTGAAACGTACGATCCGCTCGCGGCGCCCCTTCGACAGCGTGCCGGTGCGCCTGCGCATGTCCGATGAGGACGTCGCGATCTTTGCCGTGCGGCGCTTCGAATTCCCGGGCCTCGACATCAAGACCCGGCAGACGCGCTCCTATCCGGAGGGGGAACTCGCCGTACACGCGCTGGGATACGTCGGCGCAATCAGCGAGCCCGACCTTGAGCGCATCGACCGCGCCGTTTACTCCGGCACCGCGCTCATCGGCAAGCTCGGCGTTGAGAGCTCCTACGAGCAGGAGCTGCACGGCTCCAACGGCGTACGCGAGGTGCTCGTCAACGCCCTCGGGCGCTCGGTGCAGCACCAGGGCGCGCTCGTGCCGGACCTGCACACGCATGCACCCACCGCCGGCGCCGACCTCATGCTCGCGCTCGACCTTGATGTGCAGAAGGTCGCGGAGGATGCGCTCGGCGAGCGCCGCGGCGCGGTGGTGGCGCTTGACCCGAGGAACGGCGATGTCATTGCGCTTGCGAGCCGTCCGGGCTTTGATCCCACGCTCTTCGCGCGCGGCATCACGCGCGCCGAGTACCTTGCGCTCACCGACAATGTCGACAAGCCCCTGCTGAACCGCGCGCTGCGCGGCACCTACCCTTCCGGCTCGACCATCAAACCGGCGGTGGCGCTCGCAGGTCTCACCTATCACGTGCTCGATCCGGAGAAGATCGAATTCTGCGACGGCGTCTTTCATCTGCCGGGCAGCACCCGCCTGTGGCGCGAGGGCAAAGGCGGCAAGCACGGCCACATCGCCCTGCAGGATGCGATCGCGAAATCCTGCGATGTCTATTTCTTCGGCCTCGCCGCAACCATCGGCGTCAACCGCATCGCGACCTTTCTGGCGCCCTTCGGCTACGGCAAGGTGACGGGGATTGATATCAGCGGCGAGAAGCCGGGCCTGCTGCCCACGCCGGAATGGAAGAAGCTTGCCTTCAAATCCCCCGCGGACCAGATCTGGTTTCCGGGCGATACCGTGAATTTCGGCATCGGCCAGGGCTTTCTGCTCGTGACGCCGCTGCAGCTCGCGCACGTCGCCGGCATCATCGCCGAGCGCGGCAAGAACTTTCAGCCCAGACTCGTGACCGGACTGCGCGATGCCAAAGGTCATGTGCGGCCGATCGCGCCGATCGCAGGCAAAGCCATCGAGGGCGTGAGTGACGGCGACTGGAACCGCGTCATCAACGGCATGATCGGCGCTGCGACCTACGGCACCGCGCACGAAAGCGGCAAGGGCGCCGCCTACTCCATCGCCGGCAAGACCGGCACGGCGCAGGTCTACTCGGTGGCGCAGAACGCCAAATACAACGAAAAGACAGTCGAAGAGCAGTTGCGCGATCACGCCTGGTTCATCGCCTTCGCGCCGGTTGAGGCGCCGCGCATCGCGGTCGCGGTGCTGGTGGAAAACGCAGGCTTCGGTGCAAGCGCCGCGGCGCCCATTGCCCGCAAGGTCATGGATGCCTATCTCCTCGGGGCCGACAACAAGCCCAAGGTCATCGATCCGAAGGCGCCGACATGATGTACGAGGAAATCACCTCCGGCTCGCGCACCCGCCGCACCCTGACGGGCACGGCGCACATGCTCGCCGCCCTGCAGCTCGACGGGCCGCTCCTCATTGGCCTTGCGCTCATCGCAGGCTTCGGGCTCGTGGTGCTCTACAGCGCCTCGGGCATGAGCCTGCCGACCGTCATGCGCGCCTCGGCGCACCTGGGGATGGGGGCGGTGGCGATGCTCGTGCTCGCGCAGGTCAATCCCAACTTCTTAAGAAGGAGCTCGCCGTGGCTCTTTCTCCTGGGCGTTGCGCTCCTCATCGTGGTGGATGGCATCGGCTACATCGGCAAAGGCGCGCAGCGCTGGCTTGACTTAGGCCTCGTGCGCTTTCAGCCCTCCGAGCTCATGAAGCTTGCGGTGCCGATGATGTGCGCCTGGTTTCTGCACGACCGGCCGCTGCCGCCGACGCTGGGCACGCTCATCGCGCTCGCTATCCTCGTCTTTGTGCCGGTGGGGCTCGTCGCCTTGCAGCCGGACCTGGGCACCGCCGCCCTGATTGCGATCGCGGGCAGCCTCGTCATCGTCATGGCGGGCCTGCGGATACGCATCATCGCAACGCTTGCCGGTCTCGGCGCCGCGGCGGGCTGGTTCGGCTGGAGCTTCATGCACGACTACCAGAGAAAGCGCGTGCTCACCTTCATGGACCCCTCCACCGACCGCTTGGGCGCCGGCTACCACATCATCCAGTCGCAGATCGCGATCGGCTCCGGAGGCGTCTTCGGCAAGGGCTGGATGCACGGCAGCCAGGCGCAGCTGCAGTTTCTGCCGGAGCGCTCGACCGATTTCATCTTTGCAGTCATCGGCGAGGAGTTCGGCTTCCTCGGGCTCGCGCTCCTGCTCCTGCTCTACGCCTTCGTGGTCGCGCGCGCGCTCTTTCTTGCGATGCAGACGCAGGACACCTTCGCGCGCCTCCTGGGCGGCAGCATTGCCCTGACGTTTTTTGTCTACGTCTTCATCAACGCCGGCATGGTGAGCGGGCTTCTGCCGGTGGTGGGCGTGCCCTTGCCGCTCGTGAGCTACGGTGGCAGCGCCATGGTCACGCTGCTGGCGGGATTCGGGATCCTGATGTCGCTGTATTCACATCGCAAACTCATCGGTTCCTAGCGTGCGACTGCATCTGCAAACGCTCTGGCGCTTCTTGCTGCTCGCCGCCCTCTTGGGCGCCACGGCCGCGGACGCCGACACCTCGCCCGCCTCGACGACGCATTTTGATCTGGACCGACCGGACATCCGCGACTTCATCAACGACGTCACCGCGCGCAACGCGCTGCCGCCGCACGTCGTGCGCGCGCTCCTGCGCCACGCCGTGCCGCAGATCAAAGTCATCGAGCGCACCGAGCAGCCCGCCGAGCGCGTGCTTGCCTGGTGGGAATACCGCCAGCATTTCCTCACCGAGAAGAGGATCGCCGCGGGGGTTGAGTTCTGGATCGAGCACCGCGAGCTCCTGGAGCGGACCGCAGCCGAGCGCGGCGTGGCACCCGAGTACATCGTCGCGATCCTCGGCTGCGAAACCTTCTACGGCCGCATGATGGGGCGCGACCGGGTCCTGGATGCGCTTGCGACCCTCGCCTTCGAGCAGCACAGCAAGTTCGCAAGAAGCGAGCTTGAGCAGTTCATCCTCCTGACCCGCGAAGAGCGTATCGATCCTTTGACGGTGACCGGATCCTACGCCGGCGCCATGGGCGCGCCGCAGTTCATGCCCTCGAGCTATCGCCGCTTTGCCATCGACGCCGACGGCGATGAGCACAGAAATCTCTTCACCGACTGGGCCGATATCTTCGCCAGCGTCGCCTTCTATCTGCGCGAACACGGCTGGGAGCCTGCAAGCCCGGTCATGGCCGATGCCATCATCGAGCCGGGCGCGACTTTCCACATCGATCTTAAGAATCTTGACCTGAATGAAACGCTCGGCAGCGTGAACGCGCAGGGCGTAACGAGCGACCTTACGGCCGCCGCCGCAACTGCGGTCGTGATCATAAGCGCCGAGGAGCAGGACGGCCCCGCCTATCGCCTGGGCTTCAAAAATTTCATGGTGATCACGCGCTACAACCACAGCGCCCGCTACGCCATGGCCGTGCATGATCTGGCGCAGGCGATTCTCGCGCGCCTGCCGAGCACCACATCGTGAGTCGGATGCATCTGCGTCTTGCGCCCGTCGCGCTCGCGGGGATACTCGCGGCCTGCTCGAGCACGCACCGGCGCGAGGCGCCAAGCGCGCCTGCCGTCGTTGCACCCACGGCGACCCCGGCGCCGCTGCCGGCCGGACCGCGCGACTACGCCGCCGTGCCCGATGCAGTGCCGCGGCCGGAACTGCGCAGCAAGCGCGGCAATCCGCCCTTTTATGATGTGATGGGCAAGCGCTACTTCGTGCTCGCGAGCGCCGACGGTTATGTCGAGCGCGGCGTCGCCTCCTGGTACGGGCCGACTTTTCACGGCGTCAGCACCTCGATGGGCGAGCCCTACGACATGTACGGCATGACGGCGGCGCACAAAACCCTGCCGATCCCGGCCTACGCGCGCGTCACCAATCTCAAGAACGGCAGAAGCATCGTGGTGCGCATCAACGACCGCGGCCCATTCGTGGCCAATCGCATCATTGATCTCTCCTACACCGCCGCCGCGAAGCTCGACATGCTGCGCGAAGGCACGACCCTCGTGGAAGTGCGCGCGCTGAGCATGAATACGCCGGACACGCTGACGCGCGTTGCAGCCGCGCCGATGCCGGACCTGTACATGCAGGCGGGCGCGTTCGCCGCCGAGGACAACGCCCGGCACCTGCTCGAGCGTCTGCAGGGCGCGGGGATTACCAATGCAACGGTCGTGAGCCCGCTCGATGCCAAGTCGCATCTCTTCCGCGTGCGCCTGGGGCCCATTACGAGCGTCGCGGAGTTTGATGCGTTCGCGGCAAGGCTTGCCAAATTGGGGATTGCGGATGCGCGTCTGGCGCCAAATTAGGGCGCGGCCTGCGGCATCTGCCGGGCTGCGCGCGATCACAGGGTTTTCAAGGTCCAATACTTTCGTGGGGTCATCAGGCATGTTGCGCTCATTTTTTTTAGTCTCGCTCGCTCTACTGTCCTCTGCCGTCGTCGCAGCGCCCGCCAAGACCGCGCACCCGCAGGCACCCGCCGCGGCCCAGGCACCCGCTGCGACGCCCGTGCCGGCAGCCTCTCCCCTGGCCGCGGCCAATCCCAACGGCGGCCCCATTCCACAGCCGCCGGCAGTTGAGGCGCGCGCCTACATCCTGATCGATCACTACAGCGGCCGCGTGCTTGCCCAGGAGCGCGCGGATGAGCGCATGGAGCCTGCGAGTCTCACCAAACTCATGACGAGTTACGTCGTGTTTGCGGCGCTGAAGGAAGGCCGCCTCAAGCTTGACGACATCGTCACCATCAGCGAGCACGCCTGGAAAGCCGAGGGCTCGCGCACCTTCGTGCAGGTGGGCACGCAGATCCCGGCCGAGGTGCTCATCAAGGGCATGCTGGTGCAATCGGGCAATGACGCCACTATCGCGCTCGCCGAAAAAGTGGGCGGCACCGAGAGCGCGTTCGCGCAGATCATGAACGTTTACGCCAAGCGCTTGGGCATGAAGGCGACGAACTTCGAGAACAGCGACGGCCTGCCGAGCCCCAACCACTACACGACGGCGCGCGACATGGCGACGCTGTCGCGCGCCATCGTCAACGACTTTCCCCAGTACTATCAGTGGTATGGCTTGCGCGAATTCACCTGGAACAACATCACGCAGCACAACAGGAACGGGCTCCTGTTGCGCGACCCGACGGTGGATGGCATCAAGACGGGCCATACGGACACGGCCGGTTACTGTCTCATCACTTCCGCCAAGCGCGATGGCATGCGCCTGACGTCGGTGGTGTTGGGCTCGCCGTCGATCAAGGCGCGCGAGGATGCGAGCGCAGCCCTTCTCAACTATGGCTACACTTTCTTTGAGACCGGCAAGATCAAAAGCCGCGGCGATCTGGTGCTGAACCCGCATGTCTACAAGGGCGCAACGCCCACCGTGCGCGTCGGTGTCGCAAGCAATCTCATCGTCACCGTGGGGCGCGGCGAGCTTGCGAAGCTGCGCACCAATACGACGCTCAAAGAGCCGCTCATCGCGCCGCTCGCCGCGGGTGCGGCCCTGGGCGAGCTTACGGTCACGGCGCCGAACGGCGACGTCGTCATCCGCACGCCGCTTGTCGCGCTGCAGGCTGACCCGCTGGGCGGCATCTGGACGCGCATGACCGACAGCATCTCGCTGTGGTTCAAATAGTGACCGAGCCCCTGCCGATCTGTTATTTGAACGGCGAGTACCTGCCGTTCGAGGCCGCGCGCATCTCGCCCTTCGACCGGGGATTTCTCTTCGGCGATGGGGCCTATGAAATGATGCCGGTGTACGCCGGCCGGCCGTTTCGCTTCGCGGCGCACGCAGCACGCCTGACGAGGAGTCTCGCCGCGATCCTGATGGAGGATCCGCTGAGTAACATCGAGTGGCGCGAGCTCCTCGCTTCGCTCATCGAAAAAAACGGCGGCGGCGACCAGGCGCTCTACTGGCAGGTGACGCGCGGCGCGGAGCGCGGCCGCAACCACGCGCCGCTGCCGGAGATTGAGCGCAGCGTGTTTGCGTTCGCATCCGCCTTGGTGCCGCCCGCGGCCTGGGCGCTCGAGCAGGGAATAGCCTGCATCACCGCGCAAGATACGCGCTGGGCGCGCTGCGACATCAAGGCCACCGCTCTTTTGGCCAATGTGCTGCTGCGGCAGCTCGCGGTGGATGCCAATGCGGCCGAAACCATCCTCCTGAAGGACGGCAGGTTGACGGAAGGCTCATCCTCGGCCGTGCACGTCGTCATCGGCCAGGAAATTTTGACACCGCCGCAGTCGCGCGAGATTCTTCCGGGCACCACGCGCAGCGTCGTCGAGGAACTCGCCGATCGTGCCGGCATCCGCCACCGCTCGATCGCATTGAGCGAGATTGCAGTGCGCGGCGCGGATGAGATCTGGATCTCCTCTGCCATGCGCGAAGTGCTGCCGGTGAGCACGCTCGACGGCGAGCCCGTCGGCACGGGAGTGCCGGGCGCCCTGTGGCGCCGGATCCATGATGAACTGCAGCAGTACAAACGCGAGGTTTACGCAGAGCCGTGGTGAGTGACGAGCCCCTACTGGTCTTTCCGACCGACTACCCGATCAAGGTCATCGGGCCGCCGACGCCCGAATTCCGGGCACGCATCCATGCCATTGTGCTGCGCCACGTGCCGCTCACCGAGGCAAGTCACGTCACGGAGCATTTGAGCAAGAACGGCAATTACCTGTCGATTTCCTACGCGATCCGCGCCGAAAGCCGCGAGCAGGTCACGGCGCTCGCCGCGGACCTCACCGCCTGCGAGGGCGTCGTGCTCGTCATTTGAAGCGGCCGCAAGATGTGACCTGGCAGGCGTCTCCGCGCTTTATAACCGTTCTGTAACCCAGCGCCACTGACGGCTCGCGCACGGCCCGGTAGCATAAGTCCCCGCGCATCAGCTCAGGCTTCCCATGTCGATCACGCTCGACCAAGTCACCAAGCGCTATCAGGGCGCACCGGTCGTCAACGACGTCTCGATCGACATCGGTGACGGCGAATTTTTCGTGCTCCTGGGGCCGAGCGGCAGCGGCAAGAGCACGCTCCTGCGTGCCGTCGCCGGGCTCACCGCCGTCGACCACGGCCGCATTTCGCTGCATGGACGCGATGTCACCCACGTCTCGGCGAGAAAGCGCGGCGTCGGACTCGTGTTCCAGAATTACGCCCTCTTCAAACACATGAGCGTCGCCGACAACATTGAGTTCGCCTTGCGCGTGCGGCGCATGAGTGCTGCGAAGCGGCGCGAGCGGCGCCGCGAGCTCCTGCGCCTGGTGGCGCTCGAAGGCATGGATGAGCGCCTGCCGACACAGCTCTCCGGAGGACAGCAGCAGCGCGTCGCGATCGCACGTGCGCTCGTGAGCGATCCGCCGCTGCTCCTGGCCGACGAGCCGACCGGGAACCTCGATACGCGGACGAGCCTCGAGGTCCTCGCCCTCCTTCAGGAGCTGAATCAGAAGAACGGGATCACGATCTGCCTGGTGACCCACGA
>Ga0302324_100008180_pt1 | contig 22095 bp, 17 predicted proteins | sample Palsa_T0_1_FD_201949 | JGI IMG/M metagenome (GOLD analysis project Ga0302324, IMG submission 201949) | Peat permafrost microbial communities from Stordalen Mire near Abisko, Sweden - Palsa_T0_1 | ecosystem: Environmental > Terrestrial > Soil > Palsa > Peat permafrost | place: Sweden: Abisko...
AAATGCCACCGTCCCAAAATGCATCGGGCGAAAAATAGGCCGCCCACGCAGGTTCTAGTTTTGGCCTCTGAACAACAAGTCCCCACCCACCACGTTCCCACCACAAAAGACTACTCACTCACCACGTTTTCACAATCATAAAAACACGGATCTACGCGTGCGCCCCTGACAAGAACTAATTAGAGCTAACCACCGCCGTGGCCGCGACCACAGGCTGCTGCTTCTGCAGAAAATAGTCTTTATCCCAGAGCGCCCGGTAAAACTGCCCCGTCAACTCAGCAGCCTTCGGTCCAAACGTAGGCCGCCCGCCCTCTAGAAAAATTACCGTTACAATCCGGCCATTCGGAGTATCCGCATAGGACCCAAACCACCCAAACCGCGTCCCATTATTCGAGCATGTTCCCGTCTTACCCATCACCGGAAACTGATTGAAATTAGCCCGCAGCGACCGCGCCGTTCCATACTCTACCGCACCTTCCATGCCGACAGAAATCTCCGGAATAAGAGGGGCAATATTTAACGTTCTCTTCACTTTAGGTTCAAACGTAGCTACATCCTCTGCGGTCTCGGGATGCTGCAGATAATACAAAGTCCCCCCGTTCGCAATCGCGGAAACGATCGCCCCCAGCTGTAGGGGAGTCATAGAAACACTCTCGCCAAACGAGCACATCCGCCCCACTCCGCCCAGTGCAGCCGGCAGCTCCTCATCGGGATAGGTTCCTAACTGCTCTCCTTGAATGTGGTATCCCGCCAGCTCGCCCAACCCAAACTCATTCGCATAATGCTTGACCCGCTCAAATCCGAGCGACCGTCCAAGAGTCTCAAAATAAAGATTGTTTGAGTGAGCCAGCGCCTCGGTCAGGGTCAGGTGATAACTTCCGCCTAGATTTACCGGCGTGTCCCGCCGAACAATTCCCTCTTCCAGAGCCGCCAGCGCAACTGTCAATTTGATCGTCGAACAAGGCTCTGCACCGCGCGAAAGCGCAAGCTTTTGGTTCACCATCGCCAGAATGCGGCCATTTGCTGGGTTAATTGCAATCGCCGTGCCGTTCATATTTCCTAATGCTTCGATCGCCGCAGCGCGAACCACCGGGTCTTCGCCCTCCGTCACATCGCCCAACGTCAGATTGTCAGCAAAGGAGCTGGCCGAAAAATGCTCCTGATATCTGGTTCGCCGCACTGCCAGCGTGGGTCGGGCGCCTCGTCCATGCCGTCTCACCACACTCGAGGTTGCTACAGCATGGCCTCTGCGCGTCGCTGTACTCGCAACACCGGCACTGCCCGAATGCGATACCACGTGTCCCTTTACCCGCGCAGAAACGTGCGCTGTACCAGCGGAGTGGCGCTTAGTGTAGTTCGACTTCGTCATCGCACTCGCATCCGCTCCAGCACACAACACAAGGCCGAAGAGGATAGCGCCATATATCTTCATTAACTTCGACACTGGCGGACCCCTTGTTATTGATTAGATAGCAATTAACCTACCATTGATCCAAAAGCACACATCAGAATGAGCTAATTTAACGCTGTCCCGCGCATTATCTCTATACGTCTTTCGTATCACTCTGAAACACGACGGCTTACACCCATCAGTTTCCCCGCCGCAAAAAGGCTGGAATATCCAGTTCGTCCGGCTCCGCATGATTCGCCGCACCAACAAACGACGAGCCGCGAACCGGGGGGGGGGCGACAGGAGGTGCATCCGTCACAGTCCGAACATCATCCTTTTGGACGTTCGCAGGCGCAGAAAAGTGATTCGGTTCTCTAAACCGCTCGGGTACCTGCGGCTCTGCGCGCTCCACCCCAGCATCCGCATCGGTAATCTGCATAGGATGTCGGAAGAAGTCGTCGTCAAAGACTGACGCCGGCACGGGAATCAGCTGCGCCTGAACATATCCCACATCCGATTTGCCCTGCTCCTTCACGTCAATCGCGGGCGTAACCGGCGGCTCAGGCTCACTCGCAAAACGTGGAGCATCAAAACGCGGAGCCTCGGAACGCGGGGCATCGTAGCGCGGAGCATCGGAACGCGGAGCATCGGAACGCGGAGCCTCAACCCGTGGTGTCGATACCCGCGGCTGAATCGGCACGTCATTCCGTACCGTAGGTAGAGTCGCCTCGGCCAGCATCCGCTCCCGCCGTTGCGGCATATTCTGCTGCTGCTTGAAACCTGTGGCGATCACGGTAATCTTCACGTCATCACCCATGGTCTCGTCCAGCACCGCGCCAAAGATGATGTTTGCATCCTCATGCGCCGCATCCTGCACAATCGTCGAAGCTGCATTTACCTCGCTCAGCTTCAGGCTGCTTGACCCCGTAATATTCATCAGGATCCCCCGCGCACCATCGATTGCCCCTGCCTCCAGCAGCGGTGAAGCAATCGCAGCCTTGGCAGCCTCAATGGCACGGTCCGTACCCGACCGCATCGCCGTACCCATCACCGCATAGCCCATCCCGGCCATCGTCGTCTTCACATCGGCAAAGTCGCGGTTGATCACGCCCGGAATCGTAATAATGTCGGAGATGCCTTGCACTCCTTGCCGGAGCACATCATCGGCGATCCGAAAGCTCTCAAAAAAACCAGCGTCCTTTGCCACCGCCAGCAGCTTTTCATTCGGAATCACGATCACAGTATCAACCGACTCCAGCAGCTCCTGCATCCCGCGCTCGGCCTGCATCATCCGGCGCTTACCTTCAAACGCAAATGGCCGTGTCACCACGGCAACCGTCAGCGCACCCATCTCGCTTGCCAGCGAAGCAATCACTGGAGCAGCACCCGTCCCAGTGCCGCCACCCAGCCCAGCCGTCACAAACACCATGTCCGCGCCTTCCAGCGCCTCGATAATCTTCTCCGAGTCCTCGAGCGCCGCTCGCCGCCCCACATCCGGATTAGCCCCCGCGCCCAGTCCACTCGTCAGCTTCACTCCAAGCTGCAGCTTCACTGGAGCATTCGAAATCTGCAGCGCCTGCACATCGGTATTAGCCGCAATAAACTCGACGCCGACAACATTCGCCGCAATCATGCGGTTTACAGCGTTGTTACCGCCTCCGCCCACGCCAATGACCTTGATCCTGGCCCCATGCGGTATCTCGTCTTGGTAATGAATGCGAAGATCGTCGTCAGGCAGATTTGACATGAAGGCAGTACTCCTTAAAATTCAATTGTCCCATCTCCGCGCCAAACGCGGGATCCCGGTTTTCCACCGGCGAACCACTACTGGTTCACGAAGCTTGAGCAAGCAGCACCTGTTCTAAAAACTTCCTGCAAAAATCGCCTTCAACTTGGCCTTCAGTCCTCGCTCCTCACTGGCCCGTCGAACCTGCGTCCGGTGCGTGTAAAGCAGCATCCCGATCGCTGCCGAAAACTCCGGCCTGGCTAGCTCGGACGGCATCCGCGACAAAGGAACCGGATATCCAATTCTAGCCGGTACCCGCAGCAGACTCTCCGCGTTATCCAGCAGACCAGCCATATTCGCTCCGCCCCCAGTCAACACGCAGCCTGCACCAAGCGCATCCAGCACGCCACCCTGCCGCAGATTGTCCCGCAGCATCGTAAACAGCTCCCGTGCCCTCGGCTCAAGAATCTCCGCAAGAAATCTCTGCCGCACCATCCGCGCCGGCTGCCCACCAGAGATCGCAAGATTGCCCCCCACCTCAATCTCATTCAGCTGTGGCACCGCCGTTACCACGCAATGCCCGTAGGTCTTCTTCAGATACTCCGCCTCTTCGACGGTCACGTGCAAACCGACTGCCAGATCGTTGGTAAAGTGATCTCCCCCAATCGGCAGCACCGCCGTATGGGCGATCGACCCCTCAAAGAACACCGCCAGCTCCGTCGTGCTCGAGCCGATATCGGCCACACACACACCAAGTTCCCGCTCGTCCGCACTCAGCACCGCCTCCGCCGAAGCAATGCCCTCATACACCGTATCTTCCACCTCGAGTCCCGCTCGGTTCGCGCACGTGATCACACTCTGCGCCACACCGCCCGAACAGGTCGAAAGATGCAGATTCACCTCGAGCTTGTTTCCTACCATACCCACCGGATCGTGAATCCCCGACTGGTCGTCCAGGATGAACTCCTGCGGCAGCAGATGCAGCACCTCGCGGTCCGGCGGCAGCGCGACCGACCGTGCCCTGTCCACTGCAGCTCGAACCTCCTCCCGCGTAATCTCGCGCATCCGGCTACCCATGCTGATGCCGCCCCGAGAGTTAACCCCCCGGACATGAGTCCCGCCAATTCCCACGACGGCAGTCTCGATCCCTGACTTCGTCATTCGCTCCGCTGTCAGCGCCGCGCGATTGATCGCCTCCGCCGCCGGGCCCAGCTCTGCGATCAAGCCCTTCCGCATGCCCTGCGACGGCTCAATGCCGTGTCCGCGATATCGCAGCACGCCATCCTGCAGCTCCGCCACAAGCACAATGCTCTTTGTACTACCCGCGTCGAGCACCGTAATGAGATTGTCCTGCTTCTGATTCATGGATGGGTTACCTGTGGGGGATGATACGTCGGTGTACCACTCGAATGCCCTACAACTACCGGGGGATGCTTTGCGGTCATGGTCTGTGCCTTGGCCTTTGCCTGGGCGGCCTTCCGCTGTGCAGCATGAGAAGACCCGCTCTTCGCCGTCACAGGGACCGGCGCCGTCTTCATCCCAGGTCTCTTCTTCACAACGACCGGATGCTTCACAACCGCACCATGCGACTTCAAGCCGGGCTTGATCACAGGCTTACTCGCAACATGAGCCTGAGGCGCGGTCTTTGCAGCCGTCTTCCCTTCAACAGGCGCAGGCGCGGCATTCGGGGCAGGCGTCGTTCCGGCATCAGCGGTAGAGCCCGCAACCGGGACCACAGACCCAGCCTGCATCTCCAGCACCACCTGCCGTTCATAGCGCATATCCACCGACGAGAGCTTCGGATACAACGTCCGCCACTCCGGCAGATGCTCTTCGAATTTGCGATAGCGGTCAAGAAAGTCGGTATCGCCAAAATGCACAAGTATGTCGTTCGAATGGTCCGGAATCAGCGCCTTCACATCCTCCGGATTCGACAGATCCACCTCGCTCAACCCCTCCGAGATCTTCTGGCCCGAGCCATCCAGATCAGACGTAAATCGGCTGAATATCTTCATCCGCGCCGCCCGTGTCGACAGTGGATCGCTCGCGACGATCCCCGACACCACAGGAAACGAATAGTCCCCGCCTCCCTTCACCTCCGGCGGCATATCCAGCAGCACACCAGAGGCATCCACGAGTCCGATGTGGCTTCCCTGCCGCACAAACGCCACAGGCGTCCGCTCCACGACCGACACCCGCATCCGGTTTGGCAGCAGCCGCATGACCGTCGCATGCGCGACCCAAGGCAATCTCTCGAGCTCAGCCCGCCGCTGCGCCAGATCGACACTGAAGATATTCCGTTCAATATCCTCCCCGAAGACGGTCATCAACTGCGCGCGCGTCACATGCTCATCGCCTACAAACTCAACCGCAGAGGAGGACGGAATAAAGAATCGCTCATCGTGCAAGAGCACACTCCGCGCCAGCACCACCCCAGCAGCGCACATTCCAAGACCCAGCAACAGCGCAGCCGCACCCGCGACCCTGCCCCCCGTTGTCTTTGGCACACCACGAAACTTCAGCCTCAGTCCACCGCGTCGTCGAGCCACCGGAGCATCGTCGTCGGTAAAATCGTCCGCCAACTCCTCGCCGAAGTCACGGCGCAGCTTCCGATTAGGTGACGCCAAGACCCGTCGTGGCCCCTCAGACTCCGAAGCATACTTCCGCTCAGGCGCCTCTAGCACCGCCGTCCCACGCTTCGCAAATACATCGCTTTGTCGCACGCCTGAGCAAGGCCGCGAGAATCGCCGTCCTGAGAATACCCTGTCCCAACCCCATCCCCGTCCATCTTCTTTCGCATGTACCCTTTCAGGAACTCATCCACCCTTCTCCAGCGCCTGCAGCAACAACTGCCCCGCCTGCGAGACGCTCCCCGCTCCCAGCGTCAGAATCACATCCCCCTCCTGCGCCTCATGTACTAGTCGATCCACCGCCTCCGGCATCGACCCCGCATACTCCACCTTGCTCCTGCCCTCCGCGCCAATCTCCTTCACCAATGCCTGCGCATCCACACCGGCAATGGGCTCCTCGCTGGCCGCATAGATATCCAACACTTGAACCGTATCCGCATCCTTGAACGCCCCCGCAAACTCCGTCATCAGGTCCCGCGTCCGCGTAAACCGGTGCGGTTGAAACAGCACATGCACCCGGCCATACCCGCAATCCCGCGCCGCGCGCAGCGTAGCCAGTATCTCTGTCGGATGATGCCCGTAGTCATCCACTACGGTCACACCGCGCACGACGCCCTTGACCTGAAACCGCCGATCCACCCCGCGGAAGCTCTCCAACCCCACCGCGATCTGGTCCGGAGCAACCCCCAACTGAACCCCCACCGCCACCGCCGCCGTCGCGTTCAGCACATTATGCCGTCCCGGAACATGCAGCCGAAACCGCCCCAACACCAGCCCCTTGTAGTTCACCTCAAAGAGCGAATGACTCTCCGCATCCTTGGCCAGCACCTGAAGCCGAAAATCAGCATCTTCGCTCTCACCGTACGTATAGATCTTCCGCCGCACCCGTGGCAGAACCGCCCGCAGCAGCTCGTTGTCGACACAAGCCGTCGTGGCCCCATAAAACGGCAGCCGGTCCATAAATTCGACGAACGCATCTTCCACATCCGCCATATCGCGATAGCAGTCCATATGCTCACGATCCAGATTTGTCACCACCGCCAGCACCGGCGACAGCTTCAAAAACGACCGGTCGCTCTCATCCGCCTCGGCCACCAGATACTGCGAGTTCCCCAGCCGCGCATTCGAACCCAGCGCATTCACCCGGCCACCGACCACCACCGTAGGATCAAGCCCCCCACCCGCCAGCACCGCCGCAATCATGCTCGTTGTCGTTGTCTTCCCATGCATTCCTGCAATGGCGATCCCATACTTCAACCGCATTAACTCAGCCAGCATCTCTGCCCGCTGAATCACCGGAATCTTCCGCTCTCTTGCCTCCAACACCTCAGGATTCGTCTTAGAGACCGCTGAGCTCGTCACCACCACATCGCTCGCCGCCGCATTCGCCGCAGCATGCCCCTCAAATATCCGCGCCCCCATCCCAACCAGCCGGTCCGTCACCGCCGACCGCCGCAGATCCGAGCCGGACACCGAATACCCCATCGTCAGCAGAATCTCCGCGATCCCGCTCATCCCAATCCCACCGATCCCAATAAAGTGGATCCGTTGCGATGGTGCAAATAAAAAATGTCCAGGAACAAACATAGACGTATGTCTCTCTACCTTCGAAATCTCTCGCGGTTCGCCTCATAAGGAATAGCAACGAGGGCGTCGTTCTTCACTCTAGCAGCCACCTTCGCCTTACCCCACGAACGTATGCTATACAAAATTCATGTCCAACCAGATCGTTCGCTCAGTTGTCCTCTGTACTGCTGCACTTCTAGCTGCGTTCTCCGCGCACGCCCAGCAGGCGCCACAAACCCTCCTCGCCAGCCCCACTACAGTCGTCTGGGGCTCCTACTCCGCCAAAGCAAAGCCCGTCCTCACCGTCCACTCCGGCGACACCGTCACCATCCAGACCCTCTCTACCTGCGGACCGCGCGAGCGCCTCGAAGCCATCGGCATCGCCCCCAAAGACATTCCCTCCTACGTCGACGACATCTACACCAAATTCCCTGCCACAGAGCGCGGCCCCGGCGGCCACATCCTCACCGGTCCGGTCGCCATCACCGAAGCCGAACCCGGTGACGTCCTCGAAGTCCGCATCCAGAAGATCGACATCGACGTTCCCTGGGCCTGCAACGGCTTCGGCGCAGGCCGCGGCTTCCTCCCTAACGACTTCCCCTACGGCCACACCAGGCTCATCCCGCTGGATCGCGACAAGATGATCGGCCACTTCAGCCCCGGCATCGACATCCCGCTTCATCCCTTCTTCGGCAGCATGGGCATCGCCCCGCCCGAGTCCGCCGGTAAGTGGAACTCCGCACCGCCCTGGATGCACGCCGGCAACATCGACAACAAAGAGATGGTAGCTGGAACCACCCTCTACATCCCCATCAACGCCAAAGGCGGCCTCTTCGAGGTAGGCGACGGCCACGCCGGCCAGGGCAACGGAGAGGTCGACATCACCGCCATGGAGACCCAACTCACCGGAACCTTCCAGTTCATCGTCCATAAAGATCAGCATCTCCTCTGGCCCCGAGGTGAAACCCCCACCCACTACATCGCGATGGGCTTCGATGAGGACCTCAAGACCGCCACCGAGATGGCTGTCCGCAATATGATCACCTTCCTCTCCGAGCAGAACCCCGACCATCCCCGCCTCTCACGCGACGACGCCTACGCCCTCATCTCCGTAGCCTGCGATGTCGACATCACCCAACTCGTTGATACCAAGAGCGGCGTCCACGTCATGTGCCCCAAAAACCTCTTCACCAACCCGAAGACCAGCCACTAAACCCGGCTTTAATCGCGCGGTCTCATCTTTACTGCAACAAATTTTCCAAAACTGTGTCTAAATAGCTGTGATCCCTCCCGGTGCACCAGCTGGGAGGGATTGGATCCTTGCCCTCCGCGAACCCCGGCGTAATCAAGCAGTACCGGACAAACGAAGGATTGGCAGGAAGGCCGAACCATGACGTACACCAACCTCTTCAAACGCTCCATCGGCGCAGCAACCCTTACTGGAGCGCTCCTCATCGCGCCCCTTGCTGCGATGGCACAGGCTCCATACGGCGCACCCACCCCTGACCAGTACGCCGCCCAGAACCCGCAGTACGCCTCTCCGCAGGATCAAAACAGCGATCCCAACAACGGCCAGTATGCCCCGCAGCAGGGCGCTACGCAGAACGGCGCACCTCAGGGCATTGAACAGGCCCCTCCAGCCATACCCGACTACGCGCAGCCTGAGGCTCCTGGCGACGGCTACATTTGGACGCCTGGCTATTGGGCCTGGACCGGCGAAGGCTATGAGTGGGTCAACGGTGCTTGGGTCAATGCCCCTTACACCGGAGCCCTCTGGACCCCCGGCTACTGGGGCGACGGCTACAACGGCTACTACTGGAACGCCGGCTACTGGGGCCCCGTCGTCGGCTACTACGGCGGCATCAACTACGGCTTCGGCTACTTCGGTATCGGCTTCTACGGCGGTTACTGGGGCGGCGGTCGCTTCTGGTACAACCGCAGCTACTGCAATATCGGTCTGGGCCGCGGCTTCAATGTCTATAGCCGTACCTACGGCGGCTTCTCCGCACGCCCCGGTGGCGCCAGCTTCGTCCGCGCCAACGGCTTCGGCGGCAACCGTGGTGGAGCAGGCTTCGCAGCCAACCGTGGATCGGCCATCAACGGCAACGCTCGTGGCTTCGCTCAGGCGAGCAACCGTCCCGCAGGTGGCGGCTACGGCAACAACGCAGCCCGCTCGTACAACGGCGGCGGCGCAACCCGCAGCTACGCCCAGCCCGCAGCCCAGAGCCGCGCCAGCAACAGTGGCGGAGGAGCCTCTCACGCTGCTCCCTCTGGCGGCGGCGGTGGTGGTGGCGCACACGCTGGCGGCGGTGGCGGTCATCGCTAACCGCTAATGCAACTTCAAACCCAATGGGCTGAGGGACACTCCTCAGCCCATCTTCTTTCCAGCCCTCTAATCCGCACGCGAAAAGCCGCCTAGCCCAGCCACCATCTCCCCAATCTCCCGCACCGCATCCGGATGCGCAAGCCCCTTGGCGCGCTGGCCCATCTCAGCCAGTCTCTCGGGATTCAGCAAAAGTCCCGACAAATCGTTAGACAGATGACCTTCCATCAAATCATCCGAGTCCTGCACTCGCAACTCTGCAGCACCCACACGTGCGAAGGCCTCTGCATTCTTCATCTGGTGGTCGTCCGCTGCTCCCGGAAAAGGCACTAACACCGCCGGCTTTCCTGCTGCCGCAAGTTCTGCGACAGTACTTGCGCCGCTACGGCAAAGAATCAGGTCCGCATCGGAGAATCTCTTCGGCATATCGTCAAGATAGTCAGCCACCGTCCAACGAGAGGAGTCTGCGCCATTGGCCCGATAGGCTCCCTCGGTCGACTTGGCATGCCCCTTCCCTGTCTGGTGCAGAATGGTCAATCCCGGCACAGAGTCCAGCAGCCTCCGCGCGATTCGCGGCATCACATCGTTGAAAACGCGCGCGCCCTGGCTTCCGCCAAACACAAGGAGGCGACGAGACCGCAACAATCCATCGTTCGGAGGAATATCTGTAAGGGAATCGTCGATCCTCCCGCTATCAGGTAGAGGTGCAATCGCAATCTCAAAAAACTCCGGTCGCACCGGAATCCCCGTCACGCAAGCCCGGCGAAAGTACTGCCGCGTCTCCTCAAAGTTCACTGCGGCCGCGCTCACCCACTTGCCTACCATCCGGTTTGCCAGCCCTGGCACAGCATTCGGCTCAAACGCCAGCGTAGGCACCCGCAGCAGAATCGCTGCCATCATCGCCGGCCCCGAAGCATACCCACCCACGCCGACCACCACATCCGGCCCGAAACTCCGCACCAACCCCACACACCGCAAGATACCCAGCGGCAGATCCGCCATCGTCCGCAGCTTCGTTCCCACACTCACATTCTTCAACTGCCCCACATGAATCAACTCCAGCGGAAACCCCGCCTCCGGCACCAGCCGCGTCTCCAGCCCGCGCGCCGTCCCCACAAACCGCACCTCCGCTCCGTAGGCATCACACAGCTCTCGCGCAATCGCCAGCGCCGGAATCACATGACCGCCAGTCCCCCCACCGGCAATCAAAACGCGCGGACCAGAGCGCTGACTCGCTGTCACTAATCGATCTCACGGGTGATATTCAACAGCACGCCCATGCTCGCCAGCGTAATAAAAATCGAAGTCCCACCCGAAGAGATAAACGGCAGCGGAATCCCCTTCGTCGGCAGCAGCGCCAGCACCACACTCATGTTGAAGAACGCCTGAATCAGAATCGCAGTCGTAATCCCAAACGCCAGAAACCGAGCAAACGGATCGGTCGAAAGAAACGCCGCCCGCAGCCCACGATACCCCAGCGCCACAAACAAACCGACGACCAGCAGCGCACCGATCAGCCCCAGCTCCTCACACACATTAGCGAAGATAAAATCCGTCTGCACCTCCGGCAGATAGAACAGCTTCTGCCGCCCCTCCATCAGCCCCAGGCCATGGATACCGCCAGTCCCAACTGCAATCAACGACTGCAGAATATGAAACCCGCTCCCCCTCGGATCGGCCTCAGGATTCACAAACGCAAGCATCCGTGCCCGCCGAAACGCCACATGGAACAGCATGAAGTACAGCACCGGAGCCGCAGCCGCCGCGCCAATCGCAAAGTACTTCGTCCGCGCCCCAGCCAGATACAGCATCAGCGCCGTCACCGCCATGCACACCATCCCCGTACCCAGGTCCGGCTCCTTCAGGATCAGCGCCGTAAATAGCAGCGGCACCGCAACCGCGCGCAGAATCGTTCCCTTCCAGTCATCCATCTGGTGAATCCGCGTCTGCAGAAAGTACGCCAGAAACAACACCAGCACCGGCTTTGCCAGCTCCGACGGCTGAAACGTAAACAGGTCCCCAAACCGTACCCAGCGATGCGTATTGTGCGAGTCCTTCATCGCAAACACGCCCACCAGCATCAGCATCGTCAGCGTCACCGCCGGAAACACCACCTTAGGATTGTTGTACCTGCGATAGTCCACCTGCATCAGCCCTACCATCGCCAGCAGACCAAGCATCGCCCACAACGCCTGCTTCATCACATACGGATACGGCGACCCAAGGCTCGACTGCGCCATCACCGCCGACGCCGAAAACACCATCACCAGCCCAAACAACACCAGCAGCAGCACCACTCCGAAGAGCCACTTGTCCACCCCTACTCTCTTCGCCATGCCATCCCATCCCGCCGCAGCGCTCGCGCGCGCCTACTCTAATTCGTTCACAATCTGCCGAAAAATCTGCCCCCGATGCTCATAGTTCTCAAACTGATCGAAGCTCGAGCACGCCGGAGACAGCAGCACCACGTCGCCGGAGACCGCAGCCTTCGCCGCCTCATGCACAGCTGTCTGCATCGTCCCCGCTTGCACCATCTTCACCACTCCATGCAGTTGACGCTCAATCTTTTCCGCAGCCGAACCTATGGTGTAAACAGCCTTCACCCGTTCCCTCAGCAAATCATTCATCGTGCTATAGTCCGAGTCCTTATCCTTCCCTCCCAGGATCAGGTGAATCCCTCCGTCGAACGAACCCACCGCCTTCATCGCCGCATCCACGTTGGTCGCCTTCGAATCGTTATAAAACTCCACTCCATGCACACACTTCACCAGCTCCAGCCGATGCTCCACCGCCTTGAAGTCGCCCACTGCCCTCCGAATAACCTCTGCGGAGATCCCCGCCAGCCGCGCCGCGCACACCGCCGCCAGCACATTCTCCACGTTATGCGAACCTTTCAGATGAATCTCGCTGACCGGCATCACCGGCTCGGCCTTCGCTCCCTCCCGAGCCACAAACACGATGCTCTCCCCATGCACGAACGCACCCTGCTTGATAGGCCGCCGTCCGCTGAACCAGAAGATCTGCGCCTTCGTCTTCGCCGCCACCATCTGCGTCGCCTTGTCCTCTGCATTCAAAACCAGAAAGTCCTCAGCGCCCTGCCTCTCAGTAATCCGCGTCTTCGCTGCCGCATAGTTCTCAAAGCTGCCATGGCGATCCAGATGGTCCGGCGTGATGTTCAACACCGCTGCAATATGCGGATGGAAGTCCTCGATCGTCTCAAGTTGAAAGCTCGAAACCTCGAGCACACTCGTGGTCTCGGGCGTACTCATCTCCACAAGGTCAATGACTGGCAATCCAATGTTGCCGCCCACCAGCGTCGGCAAACCTGCATCGCTGAAGATCTTTCCCACCAGGCTCGTCGTTGTCGTCTTCCCGTTCGAACCTGTGATCGCGACGATCTGCCCCTGCAGAAACCGGCTCGCAAGCTCCACCTCTCCAATCACTGGCAGCCCGAAGCTGATCGCCTGTCTCACCTCGGGCGTATCCATCGGCACGCCGGGCGACACCACAATTAAATCCTGCCGCCGAAACGTCAGCAGTCCATGCCCACCAGACTCGACCATGATCCCGGCCTCTAATAACTCCGGAATATCATGCGCCAGCGCCAGCGCACTGCGCGTATCGCTCACCGTCACCCTGGCCCCTCGCGCACGCAGAAACATAGCCGCCGACAGACCCGACTTGCCCAACCCCACCACCAACACCCGCTTATTCTTCAACTCCATCATTGCCTTCACATCCTCACCGCAGCTTCAACGTCGTCAACGCAAACAGCGCAAACACCAGCGCCAGAATCCAGAATCGCGCAATCACCTTCGACTCCGACCAGCCCATCAACTCAAAGTGATGGTGCAAAGGAGCCATCTTAAATATTCGCTTTCCGTTGCGCAACTTGTAGCTCCCCACCTGCAGCATCACGCTCACCGCCTCCAGAATAAAAACGCCCCCAATAAACGGCAGCAGCAGCTCCTGCTTGATCACCACCGCCACCGTCCCAATCGCCCCACCCAGCGCCAGGCTACCCACATCCCCCATAAACACCTCGGCAGGGTGCGCGTTGTACCAAAGAAATCCAATGCTGGCCCCCACCATTGCCCCGCAGAACACCGTCAACTCGCTCACCATCGGCATCCGCTGTAGCTCAAGATAGTCGCTGAACACCACATGCCCGCTCACATACGTCAGCACCGTCAGCGCACCCGCGGCAATAATCGTGCAGCCAATCGCCAGCCCATCCAGCCCATCTGTCAGGTTCACCGCATTGCTCGAACCCGCGATCACCAGCATCACAAACGCAACAAACGGCAGAAACGCCAGCCAGTGCATATGCGGAATATGTCCCATCCACTCCCATACCAGATCGGGCCTGAAGCGCTTCGCAAACGGCACCATCAACCGGGTCGAATATTCACCACGCGCCTCCATCAGCACCAGCGCAACCGCCACCGCCCCGCTCGCCAGAAACTGCAGCCCCAGCTTCTGCAGCGCCGTCAGCCCTTTATTCCTCCGATGCACCACCTTGATGTAGTCATCCACAAATCCGATCGCTCCAAACGCCAGTGTTGACAGCATCACCAGCCACACATACGGATTCGATAGATCCGACCAAAGCAGCGTTGGGATCAGGATCGAGATGCAGATCAACACCCCGCCCATGGTCGGCGTTCCGCTCTTCTTCTGGTGCGACTGCGGCCCCTCCTCGCGGATATACTGCCCGATCTGAAACTCGCGCAGCTTCTCAATCACGTAGGGTCCGATCAGCAAGCCAATCAGCAGCGCCGTCAGGCTCGCAAACACCGTACGAAACGTAAGGTAGCGGAAGATTCGAAAGAATCGAAAATAAGGAAATAACTTCTGATACAGCAGCCAATAGAGCAAAACGTCTCCGCCTTTTCACCCGCAGCGTATGCCCAGTTTTTCTACGAGTCACGGCTATCTTAACAGCCTCCGGCTCCATCGCGCGTGTGCTATTTCCTCCGCGAACCAATCCGAATGCCTGTCACACGAGCCACCCTCACGCTCATAGTCCATTCTCCAACGCGCAACAAAGCGCTTCAGCAGCCTTGGCCAACTCATACGCCAGATGAGGATCATGGTCCGCCTCCTCCGCCTGCCGCAACAACTCCACCGACACCGGATGGAGATTCGGTCCCTTGCTACGCTCCATCCCCTCGACCTTCGCCAACCTGCCGTCCGTCTCGGCGATGAACTCCGAGAGCCACTTCGGCGCCGGCGACGCCATCTTCTGCCGATGCTTATGCCGCGCCGCATACAGCCCCGCCAGCGAAAGATGCTCCGCAGCCCGCAAAACTCCCAGCGCACGCCGCAGCTTCCTGTCTCCGGCCTCATCCTTAACTGCGCTTATATACAGCTTCACCCCGCGCTCCAGCAGGTCCCGCAGGTCCTCACCCGTTCCCTTCTCCATAAGCGAAATCACCACCGAAGCCCGCTGCATGTGACCAAACGCAGCCAGCAAATCCTCGCGGCGTCCACCGTTCTGCGTTAAGCCAACGGCCTTCTCGTCCACCTGCTTCGCCGCCTTCTTCGCATGCTTCTTGGCCGCATGCTTCGCTGCATGTTTGGCCGCATGCTTTTTAATCGCCGCACCATGCTTCTCTAGTCCCTTGCTCTTACCTGCAGCTTTTGTACCGCCGCGCCGTACGATCTCGTTTGCCATTCTTATACGATGCCTCCAGACTTAAATACGTTACACCGAACCGTCCCCTAACACTGTCAGAGCCCGCTCCAGCCGCACTCCCCGCGAAGCCTTCAACAACACCGCATCCCCCGCCCGCACATTGGCCTTCATCCACTCTCCAGCCTCCTCCGCGCTGCCCACAAACACCGCCGCCGCTCCGCCCGTCTGTGCCGCATCAACCAAAGCCTTCGCCGCGCCGCGCACTCCCACCACCATCCCGATACCGCGCTGCACCATCCGCAGCCCACAGGCCGCATGCAGCGCCTCCGTCTCCGGCCCAAGCTCCAGCATCTCCCCCGCCACCACAATATGCCGTTCCGCCGGCACCGCGATCAGCGCATCGACCATCGCATCCAGCGCCTTCGGATTCGAGTTATAGCAATCATTGATCAGCATCGCTCCCCGCCACTCCAACACCTCGCCGCGTTTGTCGCCAGCCCGCAGCTCACTCACCGCCGCCGCACACTCCGCGAGCCCAATCCCGCTCCGCAGCCCCACCGCAATCGCCGCCAGCACATTCGGCACATTGTGTCGTCCCAGCATTCGAAGCTGCACACTCGCCCGCTCGCCCCTCGCCTCTACCGTAAACACCAGGCCCTCAGCACCTACCTCTACTACGTGCACTGCCCTCACTTCAGCACCCTCTCCCATCCCATAAAAGACGGCCCTCGATCCCAACCCTCGCCCAAACGACGCCACATACGAATCATCAAAGTTCAACACCGCGATCCCATCCGCCGGCAGCGCCTCAATCAACTCATACTTCGCCCGCGCGATACCTGCAATCCCGTCCGCAAAAAACTCCAGATGCACCGGGGCGACATTCGTCACCACACCCCAATCCGGCTCCGCGATCTTCGCCAGCGCAGCAATCTCTCCGGCATGGTTCATCCCCATCTCAATCACCGCAACCTCATGCTCCCGCTCCAGCTTCAAAAGCTGCAGCGGCAGGCCAAACCCGTTATTCAAATTCCCCGCCGACTTCAGCACCTTGAACTGCGCCCCCAAAACCTGCGCTACCGCATCCTTCGTCGTCGTCTTTCCCGCCGAACCCGTCACCCCAATCACCCGCCCGCCCCACTCCCGCCGCACCGCATGGGCGAGCTGCTGCAGCGCCCGCAGCACGCAATCCTCGCAGTCCGCCACCTGCAGCAGACGAGCTTCATCCACCTCAGCCGGCACCACCCACCGATTGCTCACCACCGCAGCGACGGCTCCATTCGCCAGGGCCGCCTGCACATACTCATGCCCATCCAGTCGCTCGCCGCGCACCGCAAAAAACAGTTCCCCTGCCCCAATCATCCGTGAGTCGATCCCATACCCCACCGCCTCCGCCGACGTATCGAACTCCCCGTCCGCATGTATCCAATCCGCAACCTGTCCTAGCGTCAATTTCATCAGTGGGTCTCCCAAAAACTATGATGCTTCGGAATCAATCCCTGAGACTTGCCATCGATCCACAACAGCATTCCTTCACGCCCAGCCTTAGCGCGAAACTTGCCGCCACAGACACGATTGCCCTCCGTCACACCGCTAAAAAACAACACGATCAAAGCGAGCCGAAGAAACCAATCCATAAGCTTCATGCAAGCTCCCTTAAAACCTCAGCAGCCACAGCCACATCATCAAACGGCACGGTCCCATCCTTCAAAATCTGAACCTTCTCGTGCCCTTTACCAGCCAGCAAAACAATATCCCCTGCCCGCGCCGCGCGAATCGCAATCGCGATCGCACCCGCCCGATCCTCCTCCACAATGCAGGTAGCTCCCGTCTTCCTCACCCCCGCCAGCGCCTCTTCAATAATCGCCATAGGCTCCTCGCTCCGGGGATTATCACTCGTCAGCACCACCAGGTCGCTCCCCTCACCGGCCGCTCGTCCCATCTTTGGCCGCTTCGTCCGATCTCTATCTCCACCACAACCAAACAACGTGATCACCCGCCCACCACGCTCCTTCGCTAACTCCCGAGCCAACGAAATCAAGTTCCGCAAAGCATCATCCGTATGCGCATAATCCACCACCACCGTTACGTCATTCACAGCAGGCCCCACCACCTCAAACCGCCCCGCAACCTGCTGCGCTCCTTCCGCTCCGCCAACTATCTGCTCCAGCGTCAACCCACGCGCCCACGCCGCAGCGCTTGCCGCCAGCAGGTTATACACATTCACCCGCCCCGTCAGCGAAGACACCATCTCCACCACCCCCACGGGAGTCGCCATGCGAAAGCGCGTCTCCCCCGCGCGCATTCGAATCTCCTCCGCGCGAAAATCACCCTCTCCCTCCAACCCATACGTCACCACCTGCGATCGTTCCGCACCCAGCACCAGCCGCCTCCCAGCCGTGTCATCTATATTGATCACACCAACCCGTGGCGGCGGCGCTCCAACACCTTCAAACAATCTAGCCTTCGCAGCAAAATATCGCTCCATCGTCCCGTGATAGTCCAGATGGTCCTGCGTCAGATTCGTAAACATCGCCACATCTACCGGCAGGCCCCACACCCTCTCCTGCTCCAGCGCATGCGACGACATCTCCATCACCGCCTCCGTCGCTCCAACCTGCACGCCCTCGGCAAAAATCTCGAGCACATCCCGCGACTCCGGCGTAGTATGCGGCGACACCCGCACCTCGCTCCCCACATGCGTCTCAATCGTCCCGATCAGCACACACGTCCGCCCTACACTTCGCAGCATCGACTCCAGCAGAAACGCAGTCGTCGTCTTCCCATTCGTCCCTGTCACCGCACTCAGAGCCAGCCTGAGCTCCGGATGTCCCATCACCGCCGCGCTCACCTCTGCCAGCGCCCGTCGCCCGCGCTCCACCAGCGCAGTTGCAACCCCGGCATGCTCTCGCCGCAACCGTTCATACGCCTCACGCGAGTCCGTAACCACCGCAGCAGCACCCTGTGCAATCGCCTTGTCTAAATAAAGATTTCCATCCGTCGCCTCACCTCGCATCGCGACAAAGACATCTCCGCGCTCCACCCGCCGCGAGTCATACTCCACCCCATCCACCTCGACCGAAGGCCCGCCGCATTCGATCGCGCCGAACTCCGCACATACTTTATTCCAATTCATAACTATGGATGCTAGCTGAGACGGCGCTCGTATGGCAGCAAAAGATCTACCGGGTGAACCGCACCACAACCTCAGTCCCCGCCGAAACCATAGTTCCAGCAGCCGGCAGCTGCTCACGAGCCAACCCGCTCCCTACCAACTGCACCCTCAATCCGGCTGCATCCGCCCGTTCCACCACTGTTCGCAGCGCCACCCCTTCAAAAGAAGGCACCGCCACCCGCGCTCTTGCATCCACCACAACCGAGCCCTTCTCTTGTATCGCAGGCACACCCTTAGACAGAGTCAACGGCGCCTCCGTATTGCCAGTATCCGGCATGCCAGAGTTCATCCCTCCACTCGCGTGGAACGCCGCCAGCACCTTCGTCGGCAACAAATTCAAAATTGCCGTAGCCTTCCCCCCAGCCTTCGGCGCAACAGCAACAGGCTGCACCCCAGCCGCGGTCTGCGAAGCTACAGCACTCGCAGGAGCCCTCAGTGGATCGTCCGCCGGCAAACTATTCACATCGTCAAACATCGCCGTCATATCCGCTGTACTCTCCGCAGGCGCATCCTCAAAGACGTCTTTCTGCGACTCAGCCAGCATCTCCTTCTTCGCCTTCAGAGGCTGGTCATGCGGCACGCCGAGATACTCCAGCACCTCCTGTGCAACCTCCGCAAACACCGGCGCACTCACCGCCGCTCCATACTTGCTCGCCCCCACTGTAGGTGTATCAATGATCACCGCGATTGAAATCGCTGGGCTGCTCACCGGAGCGAATCCCGCGAAGCTGGCAACCAGCTTCGTATGCGAATACGTGTGCGTGGCGACGTCGATCTTCTGCGCCGTTCCCGTCTTTCCCGCCGAGCTGTACCCGTTCAGAGTCGCAGCCTTACCCGATCCGTTCAACACGATGCCCTGCATCATCATGCGCATCTTCGCCGAGGTCAGCTCCGTGATCACCCGATGCGCCCCATCCGGCAACGTGGTCGGCAGCTGATTTTCAGGGCGGAACGCTGCGGGCTTCAGCCGCGCATCTCCTTTCATCTCATCGGTCGACTGCAACAGCACATGCGGCGGCATATACACTCCGCCATTCGCAATTGTGCTCACCATCGTTACAAGTTGAACCGGAGTCACGCCTATCTCCTGCCCAATCGCCATCGACCCTATGCTGGTCGCTCCCCACTTTCGTGGATTCCTCAACAGACCACGCGTCTCGCTCGGCAGCTCGATCCCGCTTCGCTCACCGAACCCATAATCCTTCATGTACTTATAGAACTTGTCGCTCCCCAGTTTTAGAGCGAGCTTCACTGCAGCCACGTCGCTCGATTTCTCCAGCGCCCGCTGCACCGTCACGACTCCCATACGGCCATCCGAAGCGTCATCGTGGATCGTTCGCCCGAACAGCGTGATCGCTCCGCCCTGGCAGTCGATCATGTCCGTCGGCTGCACCCCGGCCGCGTCCAGCGCCGCTGAATACGTCACCAGCTTGAACGTCGACCCCGGCTCATAGACATCGCTCACCGCAAGATTCGTCAGCGTACCCGCATCCATATGCCGCGAGTCGTTCGGATTAAACCTCGGCGAAACCGCCAGCGCCAGAATCTGCCCCGTATGCGGGTCCTGTACGATCACAGTCCCGTGCAGTGCCTTCACCTTTGCCATCTGCGCATCCAGAGCGCGCTCCGCCATGTATTGAATATTCGCGTCGACCGTCAGCACCAGATTCTCACCCGGCTGCGGCTGGCTCTCTTCGCTGCCCAGCACATGCCGTTTCGCATCGAGCGCCGTCAGCATATGCCCCGGCTCTCCATGCATATCATCGTCAAATCGCAGTTCAAGTCCGCCCAGGCCGTTATCGTCTGCACCGACATATCCCAGCACCTGCGCCGCTAGATCGTTATTCGGATAGAACCGCTTGAACTCCTTCTGAAAATAGACACCCTTCAGGTTCAGCTCGCGCACCCTGTCCGCCGTCGCCGCATCCACCCGCCGCGCCACCCACGCAAATCCATGCGACGCATTGAACCGCGCCAGCATCTGCTGCCGCGAAGTAAAGCTGTCTCGCGGATCGGAATGCACAATTCCCGCCAGGATCTCAGCCGCATTTGCACGGTTATCTCCCAGCTCCGACGGCACCGCGTAAACACTATCCACCTGCACCGTAACCGCAAGCTCCCGTAGATTCCGGTCATACAGCACACCGCGCCGCGGAGCCACCTCAAACGTTCGCTGCTGCTGTATCGCTGCTCGATGCACAAAGTCCGAGTGCCGCACCACCTGCAACCAGCCCAGCCGAGCAGCAATGATCGCCGTCCAGGCGCAAAAAATCAGCGCCACATAAGCAAAACGGATCCTCCGTATCGGAGCGGTCAACGTCTGCCGTGGCGCCTGATTCATCTCTCACCCAAAAAATAACTTTGCCTTACTTGAACTTGCCAATCGGTGAAGCTCGTCGCGCCTCGCTCTCCTTACAGCAGAAAACCTACTGCGCCATCTGCATCCTCGGAGCACTCGCCTGTGCCAGCACTGGAACGTTCGGATCGCCGCCATCCGGCCGCACCACCTGCCCCGGCTGAGGAGCATCCAGTCCAAGCTGTCTTGCAATCTTGTCGATCCGGCCCGGGTCCGTTAGCTGCGCCTCCGACAACCGCAGCTGCCGATTGTCCTCTCGCAGTTGCTCCACCTGCTGCTTCTGCGCCTCCACATGGTAGCCAATCTCAATCGCCGAAAAATGCTGCCACACATACACCATCACCAGCAGAAACAACACGCTCATCACCGCAGTGAACGTGCGCATCTCGCGCCGCCGCTCCGGATCGTCTGCCTTCACAATGCGGCTGTTGTCGATGTGTTTCGTGAAAAAAACCTCGGGCGTCGGGCCACGCCGTGCGCGCCGCTGCGTCTCGTACAGCTCGCGGTTCCGCTCCGTCAGCGACCCTGCACGGCTCTGCACCGGCTGCCGAACGCCCATCATCTCCATCTGTTGTCCTGCCATCGCCGAAGCTGCCATCGCGCACCTCTCTGAATCCTGCTCTATAACCTCTGAGCCTTGCTCTTGTGCCACTATCCTCAAAATACGAACCGGGCCGGGATCGCTATTGGAGGAGGGGATTTGTCGTACAAAGTTGTCTTTCGCCTGAAAGAAGGTGGGACAACCCCGGCCCGATCACTTGTCGTTACATATCCAGGCATCTGATCGAATATGTAACTAATCTCGTTTCAAATCTTCTGCACCGCCCGCATCTTTGCGCTTCGTGACCGCGGGTTTCGCATCTGCTCTTGCTCAGCCGCAACCACCGGCTTCTTCGTCAAAACCTCAAACTCCTTGTTCCGGCCAGCCTCCCGAAACGCATCCTTCACCAGCCGGTCCTCCAAGGAGTGGAAGCTGATCAACACCAACCTTCCGCCCGGCTTCAACAGAGACCCCGCGCTCTTCAGCAGCGATTGAATCTCTCCCAGTTCGTTATTCACTCGAATCCGAAGTGCCTGAAAGGTCCGCGTAGCAGGATGAATCTTGTCCCCTTTCATTGATGGGGCCGCGGCCGATATCACTTGAGCCAACTCCGCTGTAGTCGATATCGGCCGGGCCCTAACAATGGCTCTGGCGATTCTCCGCGACCTCCTTTCCTCTCCGAATTCGTAAATCAGGTCGGCGAGTTCGTTTTCGTCTTCCTGATTTACCACTTGCTCGGCCGTCTCCCCA
>Ga0302324_100008181_pt1 | contig 22094 bp, 9 predicted proteins | sample Palsa_T0_1_FD_201949 | JGI IMG/M metagenome (GOLD analysis project Ga0302324, IMG submission 201949) | Peat permafrost microbial communities from Stordalen Mire near Abisko, Sweden - Palsa_T0_1 | ecosystem: Environmental > Terrestrial > Soil > Palsa > Peat permafrost | place: Sweden: Abisko...
CGTGGAGCCCCAGGTCACGCCGCCCCGTATGCCGCCGCCGGCCATCCAGAGCGAAAAGGCGTTGATGTGGTGGTCGCGCCCGGTGCCCTGCCCCATCGGCGTCCTCCCGAACTCGCCGCCCCAGAGGACCAGCGTGTCCTCGAGCATTCCCCGCTGCTTCAGGTCCGTGATGAGCGCCGCGCTCGCCTGGTCCACCCGGTGGCAGACCTCCTTCAGGTCCACGTCGAGGTTGCTGTGCTGGTCCCAGCCGCGGTGGTAGAGCTGGATGAAGCGCACGCCGCGCTCAGCCAGCCGGCGGGCCACGAGGCAGTTCGAAGCAAACGACCCGTCGCCAAGCTCCTTGACCCCGTACATCTCGCGGATCGACGCGGGCTCCTCGCTCAGGTCGGTCAGGTCCGGGACGCTCGTCTGCATCTTGAACGCGAGCTCGTACTGGGCGAGGCGCGTCTGGACCTCGGGGTCGAGCGTCTCCTCCTCGTGGAAGCCGTTGAGGCGCGCAATCTCGTCGATCACCTGGCGCTGGGTGCTCTGGCAGACGCCGTCGGGGTTCCCGACATAGTGGACCGGCATGCCGGTGCTCTGGAACTGGACGCCCTGGAAGCGGCTCGGCAGGAACCCCGCCGACCACTGGCGCGCCGAGACAGGCTGCTCGCCGCCCGACGGGCCGCGGGACATGAGGACGACGTATCCGGGAAGGTTCTCGGTCTCGGCCCCGAGGCCGTAGAGGAGCCACGAGCCCATGCTCGGCCTGCCCTTGACCATGGAGCCCGCGTTCATGAAGGCGTGGGCCGGGTCGTGGTTGATCTGCTCGGTGTGCATCGAGCGGATGATGCAGATGTCGTCCGCTATCTGCTGGGTGTACGGCAGCAGGTCGGAGATCATCTGGCCCGACAGGCCGCACCGGGTGAAGCCGAACGTCGACCCACGCGCCAGGAGCTTCGTGTTCTGGAGCTGCGCCAGCTGCTGGCCGCTCGTGAACGACGAGGGAAACGGCTGGCCGTGGATGCGGTTGAGCTCGGGCTTGGGGTCGAAGAGGTCCAGGTGGGAGGGCCCGCCCGCCATGTAGAGGTGGATGACCCGCTTCGCCCTGGGCGGGAACTGGGGCGAGCCCATGATCCCCGGCCACCGGGAGTCCGGCTGCGCCGCCCCCCCCGCGAGCAGCCGCGGGTTCATGAGGGAGCCGAGCGCCAGGGCCCCGAGCGCCTGGGCTGACTTGCCGAGGAAGGTCCTGCGCGACCAGGCGAGCTGCTGCTGCCTCACGAAATCGGGGTCGAGGGGAAGGTTCATGGCGGGCTGCCTAGTAGCGGACGATCGTCTCGTTGAGGTTGAGCAGGACGCGGCCGACGGACGTCCACGCCGCGAGCGTGGCCGCGTCCACGTTGCCGGGGGCCGGATGGTTGCCGACGGCGATGGCCTTGCCGGCCTCGTCGGGCCTGCCCCTGTAGTAGGACAGCTGCTCCAGGTAAAAATGCTGCAGGTCCGCCCTCTCCCGCTCGGTGGGCGGCCGCGCCAGAAGGCGCAGGAAGGCCTCGTCCAGGCCCCCCGAAAAGTCGGTCGCGACATGGTCGCTCAGGGATTCCTCCGCCAGGGCCCGCGCGGCCTCGACGAAGGTCGGGTCGTTCAGGAGCGTCAGCGCCTGCTGCGGCGTGCTGGACACGTTCCTGGCGGCCGTGCACTCCTCCCGCGAGGGCGCGTCGAAGTTCGCGAGCATCGGGTGCAGGAACGTGCGCTGCCAGTGCATGTAGACCCCGCGCCGATACTGCCGCTCGTCGGTCTCGGTGATGTAGTCGCGGTCCGGGAACTGCAGCGCCGCATAGTACCCCGGGGGCTGGTAGGGGTAGACGCTGGGCCCCCCGATATCGAGGGTGATGAGTCCCGACGCCGCCAGCGCGTTGTCGCGGACGAACTCGGCGTCAAGGCGGCGCGGCGCCTGCCGCGCCAGCAGCCGGTTGTTCGGGTCGACCTCGGCCAGGTCGGCGCGGTACGTCGAGCTCTGCCGGTAGGTCGCCGAGGTCACGATCTCCCGCACCATCGCCTTCACGTCCCATCCCCTGTCCATGAACTCGACGGCGAGCCAGTCGAGGAGCTCGGGGTGGCTCGGGTACTCCCCCTGGGTCCCCAGGTCGTCCACGATCGACGAGATCCCGGTGCCGAAGAACTGCCTCCAGAGCCGGTTGACGAACGCCCGGGCGGTCAGCGGGTTGTCCCGGGAGACCAGCCAGTTCGCCAGGTCGAGCCGCGTCTGCCGCGGCGCCCCGGCCTCCAGGGAACCCCCGGCCACGAGGAAGCCCGGGGGCGACGGCACGACAACGGCCCCGCTCTGGTCCTGCCAGTTGCCGCGCGGGAGAATCCGGGAGACGTAGGGGGCCGTCGCCACGGTGACGGTCGTGTAGGCCTTCCCGCCGCGGCACTCCGCGATCTCCCTGACGTCGCGCAGGGTGTCGATGAAGGCGTACAGGTCGGGTCCGCCGCTGCCGAGGAACCGCTCGCAGGAAATGACCCCCTTCTGGTCCGGGGTCGGATCAGGCGCGGCGATCGCCGCCGCGACGTCCGCGGCCGGCGCCGTGCCCGGGGCGCGCACGCCGAGGGGCGACACGGAGACGCGCACCCGCGCCACGTTCTCGCTGTAAATCTTGGCCACGAGCTTGTCTCCGGGCCGGAGGACCACGGGGGCGTCCACGATGTAGTCGACCGACTGGGCCTGCAGCACGAGCGACGGAGGCGAGGTCCAGCCGGCGACGACGGACGTGAGGGCGGCCCCGTTCGTGTAGCTGCGGGTCGCCTGCGCGGGGTACCCATCGACGAGGTGGAGCATGACCGGATCCCCCTTTCCCGGGTGCTGGACATACATCTCGAGGACCAGGGTGAACGAGTCGTCCGCCGTGCACGTGACCCGGTTTGCGAACGCCGGGTCGGGCAGCGCCTCGAGCCGCACGCGGGCAAGCGGGCCGGGCTCGGGGGTGAAGGTGATGACCGCCCCGTCCCCGGAGCGGTAGGGGTTCGAGTCCTTGGGGACGTCGATGTGAATGCTCCGGTCGGGCAGCGCCTGGACCGTGCCGCGGTCCATCGCCCTGGCCTCGTCGGCGGCATACGCGGCCCAGCCCTCGGGGTCGGCCTTCAGGCGCGGGGCCACGGCCCGCGCCCATTCGCGGCTGAGCCGGGCCTGCTCCGGGTCCGAGGAAAGGGACGCCATCAGGCCCGCGATCCGCGCCTCGCACCTCGCGCGCAGCCTCTGCGCCCTCTGCCTCAGGTAGGGGCTGTCCACCTCGATCTCCGGCGGGAAGGGCGAGTCGTTCGTGAAGCCCTTCAGCTCCGGCTCCGGCGTGTAATCATAATTTTGATACACACCCCACTGCTTGACGTCGGCGAAGTACGATCCCATCGCGTAGAAGTCGCGCGCCTTGAAGGGGTCGTACTTGTGGTCGTGGCACTCGCAGCAGCCCATGGTCGAGCCGAGCCAGGTCGTCGCCACGGTGCGGACGCGGTCCGCCGCGTACTTGGCGATGTACTCCTTCGGCTGCGCCCCGCCCTCCCGGGTCACCATGTTGAGCCGGTTGAAGCCGCTCGCGACCCGGTCCCTGTCGGTGGCGCCCGGCAGCAGGTCGCCGGCGATCTGCTCGCGGGTGAATTGGTCGTAGGGCTCGTTGCGGTTGAATGAGTCGATGACGTAGTCCCGGTACGGGAAGTTGTTGTAGAGCTGGTCCCCGTGGAACCCGACGGTGTCGGCAAAGCGGGCCAGGTCCAGCCAGCCCACGGCCATGCGCTCGCCGAAGTGGGGCGAGTCCAGCATCCGGTCGACGAGGCGCTCGTACGCGCCGGGCTGGCTGTCGGCGAGGAACCGGTCGGTCTCCGCGATCGTCGGGGGCAGGCCGAGGAGGTCCAGGCTCAGGCGGCGGATCAGGGTCCTGCGGTCGGCCTCGGGGGACGGGGAGATCCCCTTCTGCGCCAGCTCGCGCAGCACGAACCGGTCGATCTCGTTGCGGGCCGCGGGACCCGCATCGGGCGGCACGGCCTTCTTCGGCGGGATGTAGGCCCAGTGCGGCTCGTAGACGGCGCCCTGCTCGATCCAGCGCCTCATGACCGCCTTGTCGCGGTCCGACAGCAGGTGGAGGTTGTCCGGCGGCGGCATCACCTGGCCCGGGTCGCCCGAGCTGATCCGCCGCCATACCTCGGAGGCCTCGGGCTTGCCCGGCACGATCGGCGTGAACGTGCGCCCGGTCTTGTCTGTCCTTTCCATCCTGGCCTTGTCCGGAAGGTCGAGGCGCAGGTCCGCCTTGTTCGCCCTCAGGTCCGGGCCGTGGCACTTGAAGCAGGTGTTGGCCATGATCGGCCTCACGTCCCGGTTGAACTGCACGGCCGCGGGGATCGGGGCGTCCTGTGCGGACGCCCCCGTCAGGCCGCACGCGGCCGGGGCGAGCGCAAGGGCAATTCTCCACTTCATCATGGGGGTAAGCGGACCCGAAATAATTGGCCCGCCCCGGGGCGGACGCAAGGCGTGACACGCCGTATATTTACGGGGCCGGCCGCCGTGCAGTCTGCCCGCCCTAGAAAAGCTCGGGCTGGCCGTAGCGCTTGCGCGCGTCGGCAAGCGCCGACCGCATCTCCATCCTCTCCAGTATCCCGAAGAGCTCGTCCGCGCGGGCCACGGTGTGCTCCGAGCCCGGCGGCGGCAGCGCCAGGTTGAGCGTCGTCAGCTTCAGGTTCTTTCGCAGGAGCTCGGCTGATGCCGCGACCAGCGGGCGGAAGCGCTCCGGCAGGACCCTGTCTGCCGCGGCGACGACGCCCTCGAGCGTCCCGAACTCGGCGAGCCACTTCGACGCCGTCTTGGGCCCCACCCCGGCGAGCCCGGGGATGTTGTCGGAGGTGTCGCCCACCAGGGCCAGGTAGTCTGCGATCTTCGCCGGCGGCACGCCGAACTTCTCCAGCACGCCCGCCTCGTCCATCAGCCGCCAGCCGAGCTTCGGGTTCGCGGTCGGCGGGGGCAGCATGATCTTGATCCGCTCCCCGACGATCTGCGCAAAGTCCTTGTCGGAGCTGACGATGATGACGGTGTCGCCCCTCTTCGCCAGCGCGCAGGCGTGCGAGGCCAGCAGGTCGTCGCTCTCCACGCCGTCCTCCTCGATGCCGGCCAGGCCCATCGCCCGGGTGAGCTCCTTGATGATCGGGATCTGCCTGGAGAGGGCCTCCGGCATCTCCTCCCGGTTCGCCTTGTACTCCGGGTGCAGGTCGAGCCTGTCCTGCGATCCCCCGAGGTCGAAGAAGACGAGCACGCCGTCGGGCTTCTCCTGGTCGGAGAGCCGCCACAGCGACTTGACCCAGCCGTGCAGCGCGTTTGTCGGGAAGCCGTCGGCCCGGCCCAGCTCGGGGATCGCGAAGAAGCAGCGGTAGGCGAGGTTGAACCCGTCCACGAGGAGCCACTTCGCCATTGGGAGGGTCCCTAGGCTCCGCTCGGCACCGCGGCCATGGGGATGGCGTCGCGGACGGCATCGGCGACCGTCGCCGGCTGGCGCGCCTCGGGCTCGCCATGCTCGTGGTTGAACCGCATCGACACCGTCTTCGACACGCCGCGCTCCTCCATCGTCACGCCGTAGATCGCGTTCGCCGCCGCCACGGTCCGCTTGTTGTGCGTGATGATGATGAACTGCGAGTCCTTCACGAACTTCTTGAGCAGGTCCGTGAAGCGGCCGATGTTCGACTCGTCGAGCGGCGCGTCGAGCTCGTCCAGGAGGCAGAAGGGCGACGGCTTGACCAGGTAGAGCGCGAACAGGAGGGCGACCGCCGTCAGCGTCCGCTGGCCGCCGGAGAGGAGCGAGATGCCCTTCAGCTTCGTGCCCGGCGGCTGGGCCACAATCTCGATGCCGCTCTCCAGGACGTCCTCCGCCTGGACGAGCTCGATGTCGGCGCGGCCGCCGCCGAAGAGCGTCTGGAACGTGTACTCGAAGTTCTTGCGGATCTGCTCGAACGTGACCTCGAACTGCTTCTGCGAGGTGACGTTGATCTCGTCGATGGCGGCGATCAGCTCGGCCCGCGCGCGGGTCAGGTCGTCGCTCTGCGTCCTCAGGAAGTCGTGCCGCTGCTTGAGCTCCGAGTACTCCTCGATCGCGACCAGGTTGACGGCGCCCATGCCGCCCATCCTCTGGCGCAGGGCGTCGACCTCGGCCTTGATCTCGTCCCAGTTGGTCCCGTCCATGGCGGCCAGCTCGGCCTCGCCGGGGGCCTCCGCGCGCTTCTTCCTCGTGCGCCTGACGGGCGCCTCGGCGCCCTCCTCCTCCTCGAGGTCGAGCGGCATCGCGCCCGGCGGCTCGTCGTCCGCGTGCCAGAGCATGTCCTTCCAGACGACGGTCGTGACGTCCACCTGGAACTCGCGCGCCACATCCTCCCCGAGGAAGGCCGCCCTCTGGCGGCTCTCGGCGTGGCGCACCTCGTGGCTGCTGAGATCGTCGTGCGCCGCATCGGATTCCTGGCGCAGTGAATTCTGGGACGCCTCGAGGGCGCTGATCGCGTTCTCCAAGGCGAGGAGCTCGATGCGCACCTTCTCGACCTGGTCCTGGGCCACCGCCAGGGTCTCCCCTATCCGCCCGGCACCGGAGCGCTGGGCCGCCTCCTCCCTCTCGAGTTCCTCGACCTGGACCGCCCAGGCCTCGATCTCCTGCTGGCGCTGGATGAGGAGGTCCCCGATCTGCTCGCGCCGCCTCTCCATCTCGCCGAGGCCCTTGTCGAGGACCTCGACCTTCTGGCGCCGCTCGGCGAGGTCGAGCCTCGCCTGGGCGAGGGACTCGCGCTTCACGTCGCGTCCCGCGCGCACCTCGGTGAGCCTGCGCTCAATCTCCTCGATGCGCGCCCGCTGGGCCGTGGACGCAGCCTCCGACTGCGCGAGGCCGGCCATCGCCTTCTCCCAGCGCGCCTGGGCCTCCGCCCGCGCGTGCTCGAGCGCGGCCAGGTCCTGCTCCATGCGCTTCACGCGTGCCGAGTTCTCCTCGGCGCCCCGGCGGGCGTTGCGCTCCTCCGCCTGCGCGGCCGCGAGCGACTGCGTGGACGTGATGACGGCCGAGCGCTTCTCCTCGAGGGCCTGCTCCGCGGCGGCGATCTTCACATTCAGGGCGTCCGTCTGGACGCGCAACTCGTCGTGCTGGCGCTGGTCGTCGGCGAGCTCCCTTGCCGTCTCCCGAAGGTCGATCTCGCGCTGGACGATGCCGCTCGAGGCCTTCTTCGACTGGGAGTGGCCGCCGGAGACGAGTCCCCTGCGGTCGACGACCTCGCCCTTGCGGGTCGCGACAGCAAGGAAGTTGAACCCCGGGTTCGCCTTCCAGAACTCGAGGAAGGAGCCGAGGTCGTCCGCGACGAAGCACGACGCGAGGATCGCCCCCGCGGGATGGCCGTCGTCAATCCTCGCAAGGGCCGCCGTGGCGGGCGACAGGCCCGGCGGCAGTTCCGACGCGGGAGTAGCGCCCCCGCCGAGCTCGCTGACCCTGAGGATGACGGAGCCAATCTGCTCCTGCTCGAGCTGGGCGAAGATGCGCTGCGCCGTCGACAGGTCGCTCACCTCGATAGCCTCCGCGGCGGTGCCGAGGAGGGCCTCGATCGCGCGCCCGAATTCCCTGCGCACCTCGAGGCCCTGCGAGACGGCCGTCGCCCTGGACCCGGCGAGCGCCCCGGAAAGCTTTCCCTGGAGCAGGGCCTTGGCGCCCTCGCCGAATCCCTCCCACCGCTCCTGGAGCTGCTGGAGAAGCTTCAGCCGCGCGCCGCGCTGCGCCATCTGGCGGTCGATCTCCTGGAGCCTGCGCTGGGACTCGCGGAAGTCGCGCGTCGCGTCGACGACGCCCTTCTGCGCGAGCGACGCCGCCTCGGCGGCGGTCGTCTTGCCCGTGAGCGCCTCCTCGGCCCTCGCGAACGCCTCGAGCGCGGCCTTGTCGGACGCCGCCGCGTTCTCGGCCACAAGCCTCACCTCGCCGGCGAGCGCCTCGTGCCGGTGGATGCTGGTCTTCTGGTCCACCTCGTGGCCCGAGGCCTCCGTGCGCAGGCGCGCGACGGCGCTGTCGAATTGAAGCAGCTCGAACTTTGACTGCTGAAGGTCGCGGTCGAGCCTGCTGAGCTCGCCCTCGATCACCGCGAGCTCGCGGTTGTGCTGCTGGAAGACCGCATCGCTGCTGCCGAGCAGGCCCAGCTGCATCTGCTTGTCCTGGGAGCCCGTGTCCACCTGCGCGGCGACCTCCCTCATCTGCATCTCGAGCTCGCCGAGCGTGTCGCGCGTCGACTCGAGCCTCTCCAGGAGGCCCGTGCGCCGTATGCGCGCCATGTTGCCCGCGTTCTCGGCCTGCTCCTTCTGGGACCTGAGGTCGTAGACGGCCTGCTGCGCGTCCTGCACCCGCTGGTTGAGGCGGCTGCGCTCGGACTTGCTGGAATCGAGCCCCGCCCTCTGCTCGTCGAGGGCGGCCTTGCGCCTGCCGGCCTCGGAGCGCAGCCCCGAGAGCTTCGCCTCGAGGCCCGCCAGCGTCTCGGCCAGCCGGCCGTGCTGCAGGGCGCTCCACGCGAGGCTCAGGTGGCGCAGGCGGTGGGCGAGCCGCTTGTAGCGCATGGCCTTCGCGGCCTGGCGCTTCAGGCTCCCGATCTGGCGCGCGACCTCGCCGACGACGTCGGCGACGCGGGCGAGGTTCTGGTCCGTGAGCGCAAGCTTGCCCATGGCCTCGCGGCGCTGGCTCTTGTACTTCGTGATGCCCGCCGCCTCCTCGAACACAGCGCGGCGTTCCTCGGGCTTGGACGAGAGCACCTGGTCGATCTGGCCCTGCGCCATGATCGAGTAGCTCGTGCGGCCGACCCCCGTGTCCATGAAAAGCTTGTGGATGTCCTTCAGGCGGCACGCCTGCCCGTTGAACAGGTATTCGCCCTGGCCGTCGCGGTGCACGCGGCGCGTGATCTCGATCTCGTGGAATTCGCTGCCGAGCTGCTTCTCGCATTCCGTCAGCAGCATCGAGACCTCGCACAGCTGCGCCGGACGGCGCGTGTCCGCGCCCTCGAAGATCACGTCCTGCATCTTTCCGCCGCGAAGGGCCTTCGCGCTCTGCTCGCCGAGGACCCACCGGATGGAGTCCGCGATGTTGGACTTGCCGCACCCGTTGGGGCCGACCACGGCGGTCACGCCGGGCTCAAAGAGGAGGGTTGTGGGGTCTGCGAATGACTTGAAGCCCTGCAGTTTTAGCGCCTTGAGATGCATTGAGCCTGCAAATTGGAGAGGCCGCCGCTTGAGCGGGCAAACGGAAAAGGCGAAATTACTTGTGATCCCACGGCAATCGTACGTTGACGCGCGCGCATTCCCATACTCTGACCACCTCAAACATCTTTCCGGGGTTCAGGATGCCCCGCGGATCGAGCGCCTTCTTGACCGCCCTCATGGCCCTGACGGCCGCCGGCGGGTGCTGGAGCCGCAGGAAGGGCGTCTTGGCCAGGCCTATCCCGTGCTCGCCGGAGATCGCCCCGCCGAGGTCCACGACGGTCCTCATCAGCCGGTTGACCGCGCGCTCCGCGGCGCGGCACTCGGAGGCGACCGCCTTGTGGTACATGATGTTGACGTGCAGGTTGCCGTCGCCCAGGTGCCCGAAGGTGGGGATCGGCAGGCCGGACTCCCTCCTCAGCCGCTCGAGGAAACGCCCGAACGCCACGTACTTGCCCATCGGGACGACGATGTCCTCGTTCAGCTTTGAATCGCCGAGCTCAAACATCGCCCCCGAGCAGGACCGCCTCACCTCCCACAGCGCCTCGGCCTCGGCGCGGGTCCGGGCGGCCCGGAACGCGAGCCCGTGGCGCGCGGCCCAGGCGACGACGTCCGGCCGCTGGGCCCGGATCTCGGCGGCGGACCCGGCCAGCTCAAGGAGGACCACGGGGCGGCCCGCCTGGCCCTTGAAGACCGTCCTGCGGGTCGCCCGCTCGGCGCATTCGACCGAGTAGCGGTCGAGGAACTCGCAGATGGCCGGCTGGATGCGCAGGGAGAACAGCGCCAGGACCGCCCGGAACGCGTCGGCCTCCGTCTTGAAGGAGACGAGAAGCGTCCACCGCTCGGCCGGCTTCGGGATGAGCTTGAGCGTCGCCTCGGTGACGATCCCGAGCATGCCCTCGCTCCCGATCCAGAGGTCCCGCAGATTGAAGCCCGCCGCGAACTTCTTGGTCGGCGTCCCCCACTCCACCCATTCGCCCGTCGGCAGGAAGCCCTTCACCGCCAGGACGAAGTCACGCGTGACGCCATACTTGCCGCCGTGCATCCCGCCCGCATTGCAGGCGATGTTGCCGCCGATCGTGCAGTATTTCTTGGACGAGGGGTCCGGGGGATAGAACCAGCCCCGCCGATCCGCCGCGGCCTGGATGTGCTCGACGGTCGCACCGGCCTGGACCTGGGCCATCCCGGCGCGGGCGTCGATCGTCACCTTGTTGAGCCGGTGCAGGTCGAGGACCCAGCCGCCGCGCGCCGGCGATGCCGATCCCGTGAGGCTCGTCCCGCGGCCGCGCACCGTGACCGGCACGAGGGCCAGGTTGGCCAGCTCCAGGACCGCGGCGATGTCCGTGTTCCCGCGCGGGAAGACCACGGCCGCCGGCGCAAAGGCGATCTTGCTGCCGTCAAACGACGCGGCCCGCGTGGACGCCGCGTCCGTGCGGACGACCCCGGTCCCCAGGCGGCGCCTGAGCTTTCTTGTGGCGGCGGAAAAATCCATCGAGCTGACCCGCTACACGCGCTTTCCTGCGGGCGCAAGACCCGGCGCGAGAAGGCGCCGCGCATTGGCGCCCATGATCTGCTCCGTCTCCGCGGCGTCCAGGCCCGCGCCGGCGATCTCGTCCAGGAACGGCTGGAACGACGGCGCGCGCTGGAGCTTCGGGTAGACGAGGAGCGGGTAGTCCGATCCGTAGAGGATCCGGCCCGCGCCGACCCGGTCGACGGCCCTCCTGAAGACGCCCGGGTCATGGAGGAGCGGCGAGGCGGCCGTGTCGAAGCAGACGTTGGGTGGCAGCGTTTCCCCCTCGGGGAGCGCGTTGAGGGCAAGTCCCCCACCCCAATGGGCCAGGATGAACGTCGCCCCGGGGAAAGCGCGGGCGAGGTCCAGGTAGTCGCCGAGAGGCGTCGGGGGTCCTGCGGCCGGGCCCGCGCTTGGATCGGTGGCGTGGAGCGTCACGGGCAGGCGCCTGTGCGCGGCCCGTTCAACGATGGCGCGCCACGCCGGGTCCCCCAGGGAAAATCCCTGGGCCTGCGGCAGGATTTCGCCGATGCCGCACAGTCCCGCGTCGAGGGACCGTTCGAGGGACTCCACGGCCCTGCGCCCGGCGGCGGGCTGCACGGCCGCAAAGCCGACGAGCCGTCCCGGATGGCGCCGGATCCCGTCGAGATGCCATGCATTCTGAAGTTCGCAGGTTTCCTGGCGCTCCCAGTACCAGCCCAGCATCACGCAGGTGGCGATGCCGGCCCGGTCCATGGCGGCCACAAGTGAGTCGGCATCCGCCCAGCCCTGGAGGGAGCGACGCCCCGCGGGCGCCACGCACTGGGTCCATCCGGGCTCGCCGTGGGCCCGGCCCCACGCGGCGGGGTCCGCGGCGACCTCGGCCGGATAGACGTGCACGTGGGCGTCCACGCGGTCCGATCCCCGGGGAGGCATCAGCTCAGGCACGGGAACCCTCCATGGCGAGGCGCCTGCAGGCGGCCAGGTCCAGCTTGCCGGAGCCGAGGAAGGGGATCGACGGCACCTGGACGACCTGCCGCGGGATCCAGAGGTTGGGGAAACCCGCCCCGGCGAGCCGGTCCCTCACATCCGCGGCCGAGACGGACAGCGTCGTCAGGACGACCAGCAGCTCCCCCTTGGCCTCGTCCGGCACGCCCGTCACGACGACCGACTGGATCTCGGATGGGTCGAGGCCGAGCGACTCGGACAGCTTCTGCTCGACGGCCCCGTGCGGCACCATCTCGCCGCCGACCTTCGAGAAGCGCGCGAGGCGGCCCTCGATGGACACGAACCCGTCGGCATCGATCCTCGCCAGGTCCCATGTGACAAACCACCCGTCCCGGAGCGGGGCCCCGGGCGCGGCATCGCCGAGGTAGTGCGAGAAGATGTTCGGCCCGCGCAGGAGCAGGATGCCCGCCTCGCCCTCGGCGACCTCCTCGAACGTGTCGGGCGCCACCAGCCTTGCCGCCATTCCGGGCAGGAGCCGGCCGACGGTGCCCACCTTGTTGCCCACCTGCTCGTCGGCCGTGCCCGTCGTCACCGGGGGATGGTGCTGGTTCAGGTTCGAGACGGGCGAGGTCTCCGTGAGGCCGTAGCCCTGGAGGACGCCGATGTGGAACTTCTCGAGGAACCCAAGCCTCAGGTCCTCGGGGAGCTTCTCCGCCCCGGTCACCACGAGGCCGATCGTGCGCAGGTCGGCCGACGTGGCGCGCTTGAGCATCGGCCGCAGGAACGTCGGCGCCCCGAGCAGGACCGTGACCTCCTCCTCGCGGATGCAGTCGATGAGGGCCCGCGTCTCGAGCGGGCTCGGCGAGGTGACGAGGAGGCAGCCGTGGAGAAGCGGGTACCACATCGTGAACGTGAACCCGAAGCTGTGGAAGACGGGCAGGCACCCGAGCATCACGCCGCTGTCGGGGAGGACCGACGTCGAGGAGATCTGCTCGCAGTTGGCCAAGAGGTTCCTGTGGGACAGGACCACGCCCTTGGGGCTCCCGCCGCTGCCGCTCGTGAAGAGGAGCGCCGCCTCGTCGCGGTCCGAGGTCCGCGCAAAGGCGACCAGGCGCCCGACCCACTGGTTGGGAAGGAGCCACGCGGCGGCGAGCCACGGGGCCATGGCCCTCGGCCCCCCGGCCGCGGCGATTTCCGCGCGCAGGTCCGGCGCGCGGGCCGGCCACGGGAAGTCGGGCAGCCGCGCGCGGAGCGCATCCGCCGTCAGGACCGTGCCGATGCCGGCCGCCGCGATCGACGCCTCCACCGAGGCCCGCCCCGCCGTGAAGTTGAGGTTCACCGGGACCTTCCCGGCGCAGGCGATGGCGAGGTTGGCGATGGCCGCCCCGGCGCCGGGCGGAAGCACGATCCCCACGCGGGCCTCGGGGACCGTGTCCCTCAGCCTTCGGGCGAGGACGGCCGCCGCCGCCACGATCTGGGCCGCACTGACCTCCCGCCTGCCGGCCGTGCGGTCGACGAGGACGGTCGCCCCGGGGCGCCGTGCGAGCGCGCGCACGGTCTCGCGGGCGAGGTTGCGCCGGAGCATGGGCCGCTCCCCGAAGGCGTCGGACCAGAGCCCGAGGATCGCCTTGCGGGCCACGGCGGCGTCGGCGACGTCGTGCGGAATCGCCACGCCGAACGCGACGCAGACGGGTGTCCGGGTCAGGCGGGGGCGCTTCCAGAGGTACCTGTTTCCCGAAAAAGAGAAGACGGAACCCCAGAGGCCGTCCACCGCCACCGGGACGACGGGCACGCGGGCGCGCCGCGCCATGAGCTCAAAGCCCTTGCGCAGGGCCATCAGCTGGCCGGTGCGGGAGATCTCGCCCTCCGGGAAGACGCACAGCAGGTCGCCCCTCCTGAGGGCCTCGACCGAGTCCCTGAGCCACTGCGAGGACGCCCTGCCTGGCGCCACCTCGATGACGCCCGCCGTGCGGAAGATCCACTGGAGCAAGCGGCCCGTCCCCGCTCCCCTGAAGGCCAGGTAGCGGATGGGCCTTGGGCAGGCCAGCTGGAGCACCACGACATCCGTGTACGAGAGGTGGTTCGCCACGACGACGGCGCCCCCCGTCGCCGGCACATTGCGCGCCCCGAGGACCCGCAGGCGGTACAGCGCACAGGCGACCAGCCCGACCGGGGCCGCGATCCAGAGGGGCATCGTGGAACGCCTCATGAGCGACACGCGCGACGCTGGTCACCTCCCGAGCAACTTGTCAAACAAACCGCCCCCCTTTCGCAGGGGCGCCTGGATCAGCATCTCCTTCCACTGGCTCTGGTCGATGTTCCGGAGGGTGCCGCCGAGGTGTATGGGCTGGTAGAGGCCGGTGTAGCCGAGGTCGTCCTGCGTGTCGCCGAGGAGCCCGACAACGTCCATGAACTTGGCGACCTGCCCGCGCACGCCGAGCGTCATGTCCAGGGACAGCGGCTGGTCCCTGACCTGGACGCCGTCGGCATGGGAGATCTTGCCGGTTCCCGAGAGGCGCTCCTCGGGGGCGAGGACGGCGATCTGCGTGATCCTCAGGTCCATGTCGTCGCCGCGCTCGGCCGTGACGCTCATCTGGTCGTAGTGGATCTCGGAGAGGTTCTTCGCCGTCTCGACGAGCGCGGTCCCGAGCTTGTCCGTCCTCTTGCCGAAGAGCGCCGTGACCGTGTCGAGCGCATCCGCGATCCTCGACGAGTCCTGCTTGATCGAGTCGAGCACCTCGGCGTGGAGGACCCTGAGGATCCCGTCCTTGCTCGACAGCCTGACCGTTCCCTGGAGCCGGCCCGGGATGTCGCCCACCGACGCGGCCTTGGCCGAGAGGACCGCGGCAACGGCAAACCGGCCCTCCACTGGAGGGAGCCGCTGCGCGTCCTCCCCCTTGAAGAACGGGGCTGCGTCGACGTTGTCGACGTTGAGGTTCGCCTTGAGCGTGTAGGGCTGGGCATCCCCCCTTGCGAAGGCGAGCGTGCCGTCGAACCGGGCCGCGCTGCCCTCCCCCAGGGACGCCGCGCCTGCGTCCACCGCGAGGGAGGCGCTGTCCAGGGTGACGGTGCCCCTCAGGTCATGGAGCACCGCGCGCGGCAGCGACAGCTCGTCAATCCTCAGCGCAAAGCGGCCGCTGACGGCCGGCCAGAACGCATGGTCGGGCCGCGCGGGGGACGCGGCCCCATCGGGCGCCGGAGCCGCCTCGGGCACGCCGCCCCCCGAGAGGATCGCCAGGGCCGCCAGGTCATCCCAGGAAATCCGGCCGGCCGAGAGCGCCGCATCGACGGCGTAGCCGCCGACCCCGCGGTTCACCGAGCCCGAGACGATGAGCTCCGGCGTCCTCGACCCGAAGTCCAGGCGCAGCGGGAGGTTGAAGGTCACCTTGCCGTCCGCGGCGAAGTCGGCGCGCAGCTCGGTCGAGACCGCCGGCATCACGGCCACGATCCCCGCGGGGGCCGCCAGGTTCGCCAGCGCCATCGTGAGCCGGACCGACCGGGTCGCCTCGAGGCTGGCCTCAAAGTTCCCGCTCGCATCGCCCGCGGCAAGGCGCGGCAGGCCCGAGGCAAAGGGCATCGCGAGGAGGGCCGGGACCGAGGCGCTCCAGGAGCCCGCGGCCTTGACCGCCGTGCCGGCCCCGGCGAGGCGGCCCATCCTCATCTCAAGGGAGACGATCTTGGTCCCGGCGCTGCGCACCTCGAAGGGCGCGAACTGCATCTGCCAGCCCTGGGTGGCGTAGTCGGCGAGGATGAACGCGGACAGCTCAAGGCCGGCCGCCGCCAGCCTGCCCGATCGGGAGAGGGAGACCGAGGACGCCTTGAGCGGCGCGCGGGTCCTCAGGACGAGCCGGCCGTCCTCCGCCCTCATCACGAACTCGCCCGATGCTGTGCCGCCCGACAGGTCGACGGCGGTGACGAGGCCCTTCAGCCACGGGAGCGGCATCGCCCTGACCGAGATCCCCACGAGGTCGCCCGAGGGGACGGCGACCTTCAACTCGCCCGTCGACGGCTTGAACTCGAACGACTGAAGGGCGCGCACGGTCGCGACAGGCGCCGCGCTGTCCCCCAGGCTTGTCTCCAGCCTGGAGACCCGCAATGCGTCGCCCGCCCGCGCCATGTCGAAGTCCGCGACGATGTCGACGTGGCCGAGCGGCGCCAGCGAGCGCGCGATGACGCCGAGCCTGTCGACGTAGCCCAGCAGCTTTCCCTCGGCGTGAAAGTCGCCGCTCGCCGCGTCAAAGTCATAGTCGCCGCTCCCCGCCACGTGGAACGCGGGAAGGCTCCTGCCGAGGGCGAACGGCGTCAGGTCCGTGTCCCGCAGGTCCGTCCGCCACGTCCCGGAGACGAGCGCCGTGGCCCCCTGGTTCGCCCCCGTGAACTCCGCGAGGCTCTCGGTGCCGCGGATCAGCGACACGGTGAAGGCCTGCTTGCCGGCCGACTGCGCCGCCGACGCGGCGAAGGTCAGGCCGATCCCCCTCGGGAAGTCCCGGCCGCTGGCCGTCGCGTCCGCCCGCATGTTCGCGCGGCTGAGCGTCCCGGCCTGGGCCGTCGACACCGTGAGCGTGCTCGACACGGTCACCGAGGACACGGGGGCCGCGGGGTCGTCGACCACGGCCGTCACCCTGCAGGCGAACTTCCCGTCGCGGCCCGCCGAGAGTCCGCCGCCGGTGATGACGGCGTGGGCGCGCCCGGCGGGACTGCCGCCCGCGTCCGGGAAGAGGATGTCGCCCTCGAGCTCGACGCGGTCGAGCGAGAAGCCTGCGGGCACCTTGAACGCCGCGACGATGCCCCCGACCGCCCGCTCGGTCCAGGGGTTGGTGGGCCGCTCCGCGATCGCCGCCGCCGTGCGTGAGTGCGCGAGGTCGAGGGTCCAGCCCTTGGCCCTGAGGGACTTGAAGTGCCACGCGCCCCCGAAGGCGGCAGGGAGGACGCTTAGGTCGGCCTCGGCCAGGGGCACGTCCAGGACGGCCCCGTCCATCTCCATGTGCACGTTGACGACGTAGGCGTGGTTCAGGCCCACGGAGACCAGCTTGACGCTGGAGCCGGGCTGGCGCTGCAGGAGCCGGGAGGCGGCCCACGTCTGCACGGCGGGCAGGAAGGCGGTCACGAGCGCGAGCGCCAGCGCGCCGGTTGCGGCGCCTGCAACGATGCGAAGGATACGCTTGGCTCTCATACTTGGTATTGCCCGTGTTGCGGGCAACGGCACTAGCGTGGCGGGCCTGTCAGGGTATCACAAGGGCGTCGCTCAGGCCGATAGCCTTCCTCACATTGGCGAGGGCCACGAGATAATTGTAGTTGGCCGTCAGCTGGTCCGTCTTGGACTGCGTCAGCGAGACCTGGGACGTCAGGACGTCGAGCTGGGTGGCGGAGCCGGCGTGGTATTTCGCGTCGGCGAGGCGGAGCGCCTCCGCGGCCTGGTCGATCGTCTGGGCCGAGGCCGTGACGAGCTCGGCGGCCTCCTGGAGCGACGAGAGGGATTGCCTGACCTCGACGTCGATCTCGAGCTCCTCCGTGGCCCTGGAGAGGCGGGCCTGCTCGAGCAGCGACTTGGCCTGGCGCACCTTGCCCTCGGTCGCGCGGCCGTCGAAGATCGACCAGTTTGACTGCAGGCCGAACAGCCAGCCGTTCGCGGACGGGCTGCCGAAGGCGGGGCTCGTGTAGTTGAAGCCGTCCCACTGGTAGGCGCCAAACGCCTGGACGTCCGGGTAGGCCGTCGACCGCGCAGTCGTCACGGACTGCTCGTTCGCCTGCTCGAGCTTGTCAAACTTCTGGAGCTCGGGCCGGTGCGCGTGGGCGGACTCGATCGCCGCGGTCGGCTCGAAGGTCTGGGCCTGGAAGTCCAGGTCGCCGATGACATCGGGGAACGGCGCCGAGGTCGTCGCGCCGAGCGACTGGCGCAGCTGCTCCACGGCGATGCGGTAGCTGTTGCGCGCCGTGATGAGGTTCGGCAGCGCGTTGGCCAGGGCGACCTTCGAGCGCAGGACCTCGAAGTTGGAGACCGAGCCCGTCTCGAACTGGTTCTTCGTGTCGTCGAGCTGGTGCTGGTAGAGCCTGACGTTGTCCTCCTCCACGCCGATCTTGTCGCGCGCGAGGATGACGTTGTAGAACTTCGTGCGCACGTCGAGGAGCGACGCGTCGATCGCGGTCTGCAGGTCGAGCGCGGCCGCGTCGCGCGTCAGCTTCGCCGCCTTGATCGCCGAGCGGACGCCGCCGCCCGCATACAGCGTCTGCGTCGCCTTCAGCTCCACGGTCCACAGGCTGTTCTCCGCCGGGTAGGTTTCGGAGATGGCCGCCGCGTTGCGCTGGTACTGGCCGGTGGCGCCGAGGTTCGGGATAGACTGGCTCCGGACCTGGACGAGGGCGCCCTCCTGCTGGCGGATTGTCTCGCGCGCCATCAGGATGGTGAAGTTGTGGTCGAGCGCGAAGCCGATGGCGGCCTTCAGGTCGAGGGGCGACGGCAGGTCGGCGGGAGCCGCATAGGGCATCGAGTCGGCCAGGGCCGTCCCCGCGGTGGCGAGGAGGAGCAGGAGGATCCGTGTTCTCATGCGTGCGAGGGCTTGAGGGCTGCGCCCGCGGGCACGCTGGCGGCTTCCCGCGCCCTGTCCTTGGTGTGGTCCTTGGCAATGAGGATGTAGATGGCGGGGAGCACGATGAGGGTGAACATGGTGCCGATGGACATGCCGCCGACAAGGACGAGGCCGATGGAGTTCCTCGCCGCCGCGCCGGCGCCGCTGACGAGGGTCAGCGGGAAGTGGCCGGCGACGGTCGCGACGCTCGTCATCAGGATGGGGCGAAGGCGGGTGAGGGCAGCCTCATGGACGGCCTCAAACTTCGTCTTTCCGGCGAGCTGCTGCGTGTTGGCGAACTCGACGATGAGGATGCCGTTCTTCGCGATGAGGCCGACCAGCGTCACGAGGCCCACCTGCGAGTAGATGTTGAACGTCGTCGTCCACCCGTCCGTGAAGAAGTGCATGTTCGGGTTCGGGAACTTCAGGAACATGAAGATCGCCGAGCCGAAGATGGCCAGGGGCACCGAGCCGCCGAGGATGACGAGCGGGTCCCTGAAGCTGTTGAACTGCGCCGAGAGGACGAGGAAGATGAGCACCACGGCCAGGCCCATCGTCGTCCAGAACTTCGAGTTGCCGCCCTCCTTGCGCAGCTGCCTCGACTCGCCCGTGTAGTCGAGCGAGTAGCCCTTGGGCAGGATCTTCGCGCCCTCGGTCTCGAAGAGCTTCAGGGCGTCGTCGAGGGGCATCCCCGCTACGGCGCTCATCGTCACCGAGTTGAGCTGCTGGAAGCGGTTCAGCGTGCGCGGGATCGTCGAGTAGCGGATCGTCGCGACCGTGCTGAGCGGGATCAGGTTCCCGTTCGGCCCGGTGACGTAGATCTTCTCGAGCTGGTACGGGTTGAGCCGGTCCTCGCGCTTGACCTGGGGGATCACCTTGTAGCTGCGCCCCGAGATGTTGAAGTAGTTGACGTAGTTGCCGCCCACCGCCGCGGACAGGTCGTCGCCGATCTGCTGCAGGTTCAGGCCCAGCGCCGCGACCTTGTCGCGGTCGATCACGACCTCGGCCTGCGGGGCGTCATACTTGACGTCGAGGATCGGTGGGAAATAGAAGCGCTTGCTCTCCATCACCTTGTCGGAGAGCTGCTTGGCGAAGGACAGGATCTCCTGCGTGTCGGCGGTCGAGGTCAGCACGACCTCGATCGGGAAGTTGCCGCCGCCGGGAAGCGCCGGAAGCTGGACCAGCTGGAGCTGGATCCCGGGGATCGCGGACACCTTCGGCTGGAGGTTGGCGAGGATGGCCTTGATCGTGCGCTTCCGCTCGCCCCAGGGCTTGGTCACGATGCCGGCAATGGCCTGGTCGGGGTTCGTGATCTGGAAGACGAAGTCGGCGTCCGGGTCCGAGAAGAAGGCCTTCTCGATGCCGACCGCGTAGGGGATGTTCTGGTCCAGCGTGGCGTTGGCCGCCGTGGTGCCGATGCCGAAGAGGACGCCCTGGTCCTCCGCGGGCGCCAGCTCGGCCGGCGCCTGCGTGATCATGAGGACGCCCACGACGCTGACGAGGATCCAGATCGTGTAGACGGCGCCGCGGTGCCCGAGCGAGAAGTCCAGGACCTTCGTGTACGTGCGGCGCACCTTTTCAAAGGCGTGCGTCACCACCTTGGCGAAGCCCTTCTCGTCGTCGCCGGCGTGCAGCAGGTTCGCGCACATCATGGGAGAGAGCGTCAGGGCGACGAAGCCCGAGATCATGACGGCGCCGGCGAGCGTGAACGCGAACTCGCGGAACAGCGAGCCGGTCAGGCCGCCCTGCAGGCCGATCGGGGCGTAGACCGCCGCGAGCGTGACCGTCATGGCGATGATGGGCCCGATGAGCTCCCTCGCGCCGACGAGCGCGGCGTCGAGCGGCGTGCGCCCCTCGGCGAGGTGGCGCTCCACGTTCTCGACGACGACGATGGCGTCGTCGACCACGAGGCCCACCGAGAGCACGATGGCGAGCAGCGTCAGCAGGTTGATCGTGAAGCCGAACACCTGCATGAGGAAGATGGCGCCGATCAGGGAAAGCGGGATGGCGACCACCGGGATCAGCACCGAGCGGACGTTGCCGAGGAACAGGAAGATGACGATGACGACGATGAGCAGCGTGTCGCCCAGCGTGTGGAAGACCTCGTGGATCGCGTCGTTGATGTAGGCCGTCGTGTCGTAGGCGATCTTGGCCTGCATGCCGCCGGGCAGCTCCTTCTGGATCGTGTCCATCTCGTCCCGGACGAGCTTGATGACGTCGAGGGAGTTGGCCGTCGGCAGGACGAAGATGCCCATGAACACGGCGGTCTCGCCGGAGAAGCGCACGTCGGTGTCATAGTCCTCGGCGCCGAGCTCGACGTCGGCGATGTCGCGCAGGCGCACGATCGCGTTGTTCTGCTGGCGCACGACGAGGTTCTTGAACTCCTCGGTGGTGCGCAGGTCGGTGTTCGCCGTGAGGGCGACCTGGATCAGGTTGCCCTTCGTGTTGCCGAGGGCGCTCAGGTGGTTGTTCGCCGCGAGGGCGGCGCTGACCTGCGACGGGCTGATGTTGAAGGCGGCGAGGCGGTCGGGCTTGAGCCAGATGCGCATCGCGAACGTGCGGGCCCCGAGGATGTCCGCGCGCTGCACGCCGGCGATCGCGGAGAGCCTCGGCTGGACGACGCGGACCAGGTAGTCGGTGATCTCGTTCTGGTGGAGCGTCTCCGACGTGAAGCTCAGGTAGGCCGCCGCGAACTGCGAGTCGGCCGACTGCACGTTGATGGCGGGGACCTGGGCCTCCGCGGGCAGGTTGTTGCGGACCTGGTCCACCTTCGAGCTGATCTCCGAGAGGGCCTTGATCGGGTCGTAGTTGAGCTTGAGGCGCGCACTGATCGTCGAGACGCCCTGGGCGCTCGTCGAGGAAAGGTAGTCGATGCCGTCGGCCGCCGCAATCGAGCGCTCGAGCGGGGTCGTGATGAAGCCGCGGACCAGGTCCGCCGTCGCGCCGACGTAGACCGTCGTGACGGTCACGGTCGCGTTGTCGCTGCGGGGGTACTGGCGCACGTTGAGCGTGCGGTACGCCTGGAACCCCGCGATCAGGATCACGAGGTTGACCACTAGCGCCAGCACCGGGCGCCGGATGAACAGGTCGGTGAATTTCATGGGCTTGTGTCCGTGCCGGCGCTCAGGAATCGGAGGGCTTCGGGGCGAGCTGCGAGTTCGGCGCAAAGTCGTTGTTCACCTTGACGGCGGTGCCGGGCCGCAGCCGGAACACGCCCGAGGTGACGACCGTGTCGCCCTCCTTGAGGCCCGAGGTCACGGCGACGAAGTCGCCGCGCCGGGCGCCGAGGCGCACGATCTGCTGGCGGACGATCTGCTGCTTCTCGCCGGTCGCCGGGTCGGCCTGGGTGTCGACCACGTACACGGTGTCCCCATAGGGGGCGTAGAGGATCGAGGTCGCCGGGATGGTCAGCACCTTGTTCGTGACCGGCAGCTGGACGGCGATGTCGACGTACATGCCCGGGTGAAGGATGCCGGACGTGTTGTCCACGGTCGCCTCGACGCGGACGTTGCGGGTCGAGGAGTCGACGTCCGGGCTGACCGCGGTGATCGCGCCCTCGGCGGTCTTGCCGTCGAGCGCATCGCCCGAGAGCTTGACCTTCAGGCCGTCGACCAGCTGGTCCATCTCGTCCTGCGGCAGGGAGAAGTCGGCGAAGATGGGGTTGAGCGCCTGGAGCGAGACGATGGAGTCGCCAGCCTTCAGGTTCTGCCCGAGGTTGACGAGGCGGATGCCGAGCTTGCCCGAGAACGGCGCCTTGATCGTCTTCTTGGCGATCGTGGCGCGGATGTTGTCGGCCGCGGCGATCGCCTGCTTCTGGGTGGCCGAATCCGCGTCAAACTGGGCCTGGGACACGGTAGCCTTGTCCAGGAGCTCCTTGGTGCGC